>JACCDW011808045.1_pt1 | contig 64886 bp, 61 predicted proteins | sample 7449781 | NCBI WGS metagenome assembly JACCDW01 (sample SAMN15323449, study PRJNA562643) | freshwater metagenome | isolation source: river surface water | place: USA:Blue River Watershed | collected 2017-08-18
ACATAACTTCCCATTGGGAATCGGATAAATCTTCAAAATAGATTTGCATAACTTTAAAATTTGGTCGTTTCAAAGTTAATAAATCCGATTCCTTTTTAGCTAATTCAAAAATTTAAACATACTCTTAATCAGTATTTTCACTCAAAATATTTTTAACTAAACGATAAAAATATCTCTTACTTTTGTTCTATTTCGTTAAAATAGCTTTTCAAAAATATTAATATTTCTATAATATATTATTCAAAAGTATGAATATCCATTCAAGCATGACCAATATAGGCCTAACAGCTCCAAATGTAGAAGCAAAACCTAAAGAGATAGTCACCCACAACCACACCCGTATTGATAATTATTATTGGCTTAACAACCCCGAAAACCCTGATGTTATTGCGTATCTGAATGCCGAAAATGAGTATTTAGCTCAAGTAATGGCTCCTGTAAAACCTTTACAAGAAAAACTCTTTGAGGAAATGAAGGGCCGAATAAAAGAGCAGGATGAGTCGGTTCCTGTAAAAGATGGTGAATACTTTTATTATGTAAAGTATGTAGAAGGCGGCGAATATCCTGTTTATTGCCGCAAACAAGGAAGCCTTGACGCCCCCGAAGAGATTCTACTCGACGGCAATGAAATGGGAAAAGGCAAAAAGTATTTCAGCATCGGTGGCTACGAGATTACCGATAACGACGAAATCATTGCCTATGGTGTCGATACCATCAGTCGCAGAAACTACACTGTGAGATTTAAAAATCTGAAAACTGGCGAAATATATAAAGACCAAATCAAAAATACCGAAGGCGGAAGCTACGCTTGGGCGGCCGATAACAAAACCTTTTTCTATATCCTACGTGACCAAAAGACGCTCTTGGGCTATCAGGTCTGGCGACATACACTGGGAACTGATGTAAAAACAGACGTTTTGGTTTATGAAGAAAAAGACAACCAATATTACATGGGTCTTTATCGAATGAAATCTAAAAAATACATTGCCATCGGTAGCGACCACAACGGAATTGCATCTGAATATCAACTTTTAGAAGCATCCAATCCAATGGGAGAATTCAAAACTTTTCTTCCTCGTGCACGTGGACATGAATACGAAATTGAGCATTTTGAGGATAAATTCTACGTAAAAACCAATCTTGATAATGCTTTTAACTTCAAATTAATGGAAGTAAATGAGCATGAAACAAGCAATAAATCAAAGTGGAAGACTGTCATTGAGCATCGTCCAGGAGTTTATTTAGAAGGAATTGAGGTTTTCAAAAATCACTTAGTTGTTCAAGAGAAAAATCAGGGTCTTAGTCAACTTCGAATCATCAATCATTCTACAAAATCGGAGCATTACCTCAACTTTGGCGAACCTGCCTACGATGCAAATATTGGCTCAAATCCAAGTTTTGACACCGATATTCTTCGTTACAGTTACACATCGTTGACTACGCCAAACTCAACGTTTGATTATGACATGAACGCCCAAACCAAAGAATTAAAGAAACAACAAACGGTTTTGGGTGGTTTTGATAAAGAAAATTATGTATCGGAAAGAGTTTTCGTGACGGTGCGTGATGGTGTAAAAGTACCTGTTTCGATAGTTTACCACAAAAATACAAGACTTGACGGCACCGCTCCACTTCTGCAATATTCTTATGGTTCTTACGGTTACTCAACCGATGCAACTTTTGGTTCGAGCCGCCTAAGTTTGCTCGACCGTGGGTTTGTCTATGCCATCGCTCATATCAGAGGTGGGCAAGAAATGGGTCGAGAATGGTACGAAAATGGGAAAATGTTCAAGAAAATGAATACTTTTTATGATTTTATTGACTGTTCGGATTTTCTCATCAAAAACAACTATTGTAGCCCCGAAAAACTTTTTGCACTTGGCGGCAGTGCGGGTGGACTTCTGATGGGAGCCATCATCAATCTTCGACCAGACTTGTATCGTGGTGTGGTAGCAGCCGTACCATTTGTCGATGTCGTAACCACAATGCTTGATGAAACGATTCCACTCACAACGGGTGAATTTGAAGAGTGGGGAAACCCTAAAAATCAAGATTCGTACGAATATATACTTTCTTATTCGCCTTACGATAATGTTGAGGCAAAGGATTATCCCAACTTGCTCGTAACCACTGGCCTGCACGATTCACAAGTGCAATATTTTGAACCAGCCAAATGGGTTGCTAAACTCAGAACCATAAAAACTAATAATAATCTGTTGTTAATGCATACAAACATGGAGGCTGGACACGGCGGAGCATCGGGCAGATTTGCCTCGCTCAAAGAAGTTGCAATGGAATATGCGTTCATTATTGACTTAGCTGGAATTTTTGAATGACATTAAGGCCCGATTAATCATTTTTGGCAAAATAATATAGTTTTTTGTAGAAATTTCTAACAATTTTTTTTTTCTTTGCCAAAGATTACGTTTAGATTGTGACATGAAATCCGTTGATTAGTCCAATTTTAATATTATTTCTTAGAAGAAAACAATAAAATTCCCCCAACATGAAGAAGGTAACATTCCTTTTTGTAGCGTTATTGACATTATCGCTAACAACTCAGGCACAAGACTCTTGTAAGGTGTGTAAGCCTTATAAGTGGGAAGTTGGTATTCCCCTTGGTGTCAATCAGTATTTTGGTGATATGCACTGTAGCAAACCGTATGCTTCGGCAAACAGCATTATGATTGGTGCGTTTGTTCGTCGTCATATTAACGACTATTTTGCATTACGTGCTCAACTATTATTTGGACGATTGGCAGGAAATGACCTTGACCAACCAGACGGCCGATGGAACTATCGTCGTTTGAAATTTACATCACCATTAACTGAATTATCTCTATTAGGCGAATTCTATCCTTTAAAAGAAAGAAGATATACTTGTGACGGAACTTTCCGCCGAACACTTTCTCCTTACCTCTTCGGTGGTATCGGGGCAGCGTTTACAAACCCAACAGTTGTGGCACAAAATGCTGCTTTGCAAGACGACGACCCTCGTAAATACGTTGTAGCTCGTTTGTTCGACCAAGACCAAGCAAACTTGAAAAAATCAGCGTTGGTTCTTCCTTTTGGTGTGGGTTTGAAATACAACGCCGCTGAAAGATGGACTATCGGTGCAGAAGTTGGTTACCGTTATGCGTTCTCTGATTATTTAGATGGCACAAAACTTTCAACAACAGCTTTGGGTACAGGTACTGCATTCGAACCAAACGGAAAATCATATAATGATGGTTACTTAGTAGCTAATTTATTGGGTTCTTATCGTTTTGGCGATAAAGATGGTGATAAAGATGGTGTAGTTGACCGTTGTGACGCTTGTCCTACTGAAAAAGGTTTACGTAAATTCCAAGGTTGCCCAGATACTGACGGTGACGGTATTCCTGATAAAGATGATGCTTGTCCGACTCAAGCTGGCCCGATGGCATTGAAAGGTTGCCCTGATACTGACGGTGATGGTATTGCTGATAAAGATGATGAGTGTCCGACTCAAGTTGGTACAGTAGCATTGAAAGGATGTCCTGACCGTGATAAAGATGGTGTAGCTGATAAAGACGATGCGTGTCCAGATGTAGCTGGTGTTAAAGCATTGAAAGGTTGCCCAGATTCAGATGGCGATGGTATTGCTGATAAAGATGACGCTTGTCCGAACGAAGCAGGTCCTGCTTCATTGAATGGTTGCCCAGATACTGATGGTGACGGTATTGCTGATAAAGATGATGCGTGTCCAACAATCAAAGGTGTGGCTTCGGCAAAAGGTTGCCCAGACCGTGACAAAGATGGTGTAGCTGATGCACAAGACAAATGCCCTGACTTAGCTGGTTTAGCATCAAACGATGGTTGCCCAGAAGGCTATGTAAATGGTAAATTAGTACCAAAAGGATATAGAACAGCCAGTGGTTGTGAAATTTCGCAATCAGAATTAGATGAATTGACTTTCGCAGCTCAAGGAATCGAGTTCTATAGCGGCACAAACAAATTGAAGCCAGCTTCATACAAGAAACTTGACAGAGTTTGTTCGTTATTGCAAAGATGTCCAGATAGTATCTTGCACATCTCAGCATTCAACGATGGTGCAAGCAACGCAACAAATCTTCGTTCGGCTAAACTTCGTGCATGTGCGATTTACGCTTATTTCTTGAAGAAAAAATGTATCAGCAAAGCACGTATGACTTACGAAGGTCAAGGAGATGAAGACCCAACAACAGAGTATACTACACCAGATGGTAAAAAATCTAATACTCGTGTTCAATTCCAATTGAGATAATCTTAGGACAATTCTAAAGATTGTTCGAATATAGAAAAAGAGCAGAAGCCAGCGGTTTCTGCTCTTTTTTTGTGCAAAAATTGTCCTACATTTGTAACCCAAACACCAATATGAATGGAGTATAAAATCCTCAGCGACGAATTATTAGTAAAACTCCTACGTGTAGGAGAGCAAGAGGCTTTTGAAGAAATTTATAGAAGATACTGGCAAAAACTTCTCCGTTCGGCACAATTTAAGATTCGCTCAAAAGAAACCATTGAAGAAATCCTGCAAGATTTGTTTATCAGTCTTTGGGAAAAACGAGAGCGAGTTGTGATAGAAAACCTTGAGGCGTACCTCAATACTTCGCTTAAATACTTAATAATCAACCAAATTAAAAAGCAGATTTTACAGGAAAAATTTGTTGAGTATTCGCTCAAGAAAAATGAGTTAACTGATGATGTCGATGAATCAGTGGCGTTTAATGAACTTTCGGTAGCTATCGAAAAAGCCATTGGGCAACTTCCCGAAAAAACACAACATATATTTCGTCTTAACCGCCTCGAATATAAATCTGTCAAAGAAATTTCGGTTTTATTAGACACCCCCGAACGCACCATTGAATATCATATCACGCAAGCCCTGCGAGCCTTGCGTATTCACCTACGTGAGTTTATTACGCTTTCTATGTTACTTTCTCTTCGTATTTTCAATTTTCTCGAAAACTGATTTCCGATTCTCTTCGATTGCACTTTTTAGAGATTTTTTCTTATAAATCGCCATTTTATATAATTTTTCAAAGAATTTATAAAATTATTTGCGGTTATAGGTAAGTTTATTGACTTATACCTAAAACCAGGAAAATAATATGAATCGTCGGTCATTTGCTATTCTTCTCAATAAATACCTCAACGGAGAATGTTCGGAGGAAGAGCAACAAATTGTAGAGCAGTGGTACGAACTACTTGAGGAAGTTCCCGATAGTAGATGGAATATCTCGGATTTAGAGGAAAAACTGTGGCAAAAAATTAAAGGCCAAACATTTGAAGAAGAGGCTGAAGTAATATCGCTGAGTTTTTGGCAAAATAATCGTTTCAAAATAGGTATTGCTGCTTCCATTTTATTGATGCTGGGAGCCGTTGTATGGTTATTTACCGAAAAAACAGCCTTTTCTGCAGCTATTTCGACACAACAAAATACCCCCAAAGGAATGCTTGAGATTCAGAACTTCTCGAATCAAGCAAAGAAAATAACCTTAGAAGATGGTAGCCAAGTAACGCTACAGCCCAAAAGTAAACTAAGTTATCCAGAGCATTTTAATGCCGATAAAAGAGAAGTTTATTTGACAGGCGAAGCATTCTTTGAAGTGGAGAAGAATCCACAAAAGCCCTTTTTTGTCTATTCTGGCAAGGTAACAACCAAAGTTTTAGGAACGAGCTTTTATGTAAAAAACCTTGATGGGATAAAGAAAATTGAAGTTGAGGTGGTTTCGGGAAGGGTTTCGGTTTATGAGAAAGAAGAAAGTGATGGAAAACAAGGCAATGGAGTAGTTTTATTGCCGAATCACAAAGCTACTTTTTTTGCCGAAAGCAACCTATTTGTGACCAATATCGTGGCCAATCCTATTATTCAAACAACAAAGATTCAGGATACAAAGGTATTTTTTGAGTTTGATGATACACCGATGAGCGAAGTACTAAAAAAACTCCGAGAAGCGTATGGGCTTGAGATTATTGTTGAAAATGAATCAATGAATAACTGTATTCTCACGGCCGATATTACTAAACAACCTCTCTATACCAAGTTAGATATTATCTGTGCTGCCGTTGGTGCAACTTACGAAGTAAAAGGAACAACCATATTGATTAATGGTAAAGGCTGCGAATAATCTCAAAAATTAAATAATTAATATTTTTCAACCTTAAAATTAACCTAAACAAAATATGCAAACCTAAACTATGACAAGCCCCTATTATAATTTTGGCACAAAAAAAGCCGACAATGTTACGAGCATTGTCAGCTTCAAATGTAAATCCTCTTTGATTAGTTACGAGCTAATTTCTCACCAAAAATGAGTCGAGGATGTGTTTTGCAAAATCTTCTAAAATTCTATCAAAACAGTTCAAAAGTATGAAAAAAACTCAACAAACCAGTCATTTACTACTGACTATTATGAAAATCTCGCTTTTACAGCTTACGATGGCGATGCTGTTTGTGGGGGTTTCTTATGCCTTCGATAGCAAGGCACAGGAGGTACTCAACAAGGCGGTATCAATCAAGGTTGAAGACACAAAGCTTCGCATGGTACTGAGTCAAATCGAACAACAGACCGATGCCAAGTTTGTTTATAATTCAAAGGCTATTCAAGCCGACCGTAAAGTTTCGTTAAATCTATCAGATAAAAAACTATCTGATTTTTTAGAATTGGCCCTTAAACTGTATCAGGTTTCTTACAAAATCATCGGTGGGCAAATTATTCTTAGCCCAGCCATTTCCGAAAAGAATATTAAAACCAGTTCAGTAGAGCAACCTACATCAAAAGAGGAGCAAATTACCATAGCGATGCTTGATAAGTCAATAACTGGAACAGTGAGCGACGAAAGCGGTTCGGGAATCCCAGGAGTTAGTATTACCATCAAAGGTACTTCGAAAGGAACGAACACTGATGGAAATGGTAAATTTAAGATTGATGTACCGAACGAAAATGCCATTTTGGTTTTTTCGTTCGTCGGATATTCTAATCAAGAGTTACCCGTTGGAAATCAGACCGTAATAAACGTTACCTTGAAAAACGACGTGAAACTACTTTCGGAAGTAGTTGTGGTGGGTTATGGCTCACAAAAGAAAGCCAATCTGACGGGAGCTGTTGATATGATTTCGAGCGAAGTATTTGAAAACCGCCCAATAACCAACGTAAATCAAGGTCTTCAAGGGGTTTTACCGAACCTTAATATCAAAATGGGTGACGGAAAGCCCAATCAAGCTCCGAGTTTTAATATCAGAGGTACTACTTCAATCGGGCAAGGTGGAAACGCTCTCGTTTTGATTGATAACGTTGAGGGAGACCCAAGTTTGATTAACCCAAGCGATATTGCTACAATCACTTTGCTGAAAGATGCCGCTTCGGCTTCCATTTATGGTGCAAGAGGTGTGTTTGGGGTAGTTTTAATTACGACAAAAAACCCAACTGCTGGTAAGACAAACATTACCTATTCAACCAACTATTCATTGAAAAAGCCAATCGCTGTACCAGAGTTAGTAACGGATGGCTACACTTGGGCTTCGATGTTTGCTGAGTCATTTGTGAACTTTCAAGGCACTTTTCCTCAGAATGTTAATAAGACACTTAAGTTTTCGCAGGCATATCTCAACGAAATAAAAAGACGCTCAGAAGTTGGTGGTTTACCAGAAGTTGAAGTTGACCCAGTAACGGGCGAGTATATGTACTACGGTAATACCGATTATTACGGTATTTTATATAAAGACTTCACGAATTCAAAAGAACATAATTTGAGCATTTCAGGAAGCAGCGATAAAGCAAGTTATTTGCTGACAGGCCGCTATTTTGGTCAAGATGGTTTATTCAGATATAATTCTGACGATTATCGTGTGCTAAACTTTACAGGAAAAGGCTCAATTCAGCTTTATCCGTGGTTGAAAATCAATAATATGTCGCAATACTCTGATATGAAATACCACAATCCACTCAATGTGGGTGAAGGTGGTGGTGTTTGGAGAAATATTGCCGATGAAGGCCACCCGCTTTCGCCACTAATGAACCCTGACGGAACGCTTACATTTTCATCGGTTTATAGTATCGGTGATTTTTATTATGGCAAAAACGGTATTGATAATAATAAAAAAGTATTTAGAAATACCAGTGGTTTTGCCGCTCAGTTTTTCAGAGATAAATTCAGAATCAAAGGCGATTTTACGATTCAGAATACGGACAACAACGACCGAACAAAAGCTGTTCCTGTACCGTATAGCACAAAACCTGGGGTGATTTCGTACGTCGGAACTACGACTAACTACCTCAATGATGTGTATCGTGAAACGGCCTACATGACCACCAACCTTTATACTGAATACGAGAATACCTTTAAGAACGACCATTATTTGAAGTTTTTGGTGGGTTATAACTACGAACAATCAAATTTCAAACGCCTTTCTACCCAACGCAATGGTCTTATCTTTGAAGATGCCAACGACATCAACTTAGCCTTAGGACAAGCAATCGTAACACAAGGTGGCTGGGAAAGATGGAAAATTCAAGGAGGTTTTTCAAGAATAAACTATTCTTACAAAGACCGTTATTTATTTGAAGTAAACGGACGTTACGATGGTTCATCAAAATTCCCTGCAAATCAACGTTTTGCGTTTTTCCCATCTTACTCTTTGGGCTGGAGAGTTTCAAGAGAATCATTTTGGAAAGTTCCTGAAAACATTATCTCTGACTTGAAACTTAGAGCTTCGTATGGTTCACTCGGAAACGGAAATATTGGTTCGTATGCTTATCTCGAGCAATTCGCCATTTCTCAATCATCGGTTATCTTAAATGGCCAAAAGCCTCAGCAAACAAGAAACCCTACGGTTTTGCCTGAAGGCTTAACATGGGAAACAGCCACCACCAAAAACATTGGTATTGACTTAGCCATGTTATCGAACCGCTTAAATTTTGTGGCCGATGCTTATGTCAGAACCACAACCGATATGTTTACTGTTGGCTTGACGCTTCCCGCAGTTTTCGGTGCTGATGCACCCAAAGGAAACTACGCCGATTTGAAAACTAAAGGTTGGGAAATGATGCTTTCGTATCGTGATAAATTCTCGGTTGGTGCAAAACCTTTTAACTATGATGTAAGATTGACGCTCGCCGATAATACATCGGTTATTACAAAGTATAATAACCCACAAAAATTACTCAGCGATTATTATGTAGGACAAACACTGGGTGAAATTTGGGGCTATACTACGGAAGGTTTCTTCAAATCGGCTGAAGATGTGAAAAATAGTGCCAGCCAAAACCTTTTCCGCACGGCATCAAGTGGACTTTGGTTTCCTGGAGATATTAAATTTAAAGACATCAACGGCGACGGGCAAATTACACCTGGTACTAACAGAATTGAAAACCCTGGCGACCGCTCTATTATCGGAAATTCTGCACCAAGATATACGTATGGTATTATGCTCGGTGCCGATTGGAATAATTTCTTTTTCTCGGCATTTATTCAAGGGGTTGGTAAGCAACAGTGGTATCCAAGTCGTGAGGCCAACTTATTCTGGGGCCAATATAACCGACCTTATGGTGATATTCCGAAAAGTCAGTTAGGAAATATCTGGACAGAACAAAACACAGATGCTTATTTCCCAAGATATGTTTCACGTATTGCGAGTAACGCCAACGGAACCTTGGCCGCTCCACAAACAAAATACCTACAAAATGTGGCGTATATGCGTCTGAAAAATATTCAATTAGGTTATAATTTACCAAGAACAGTTTCTTCAAAAATCGGTGCAGCAGCAGCAAAAGTTTATGTTTCTGCCGAAAACATTTGGTCTTTATCGCCACTTTACAAAATCACTCGTGACTTTGACGTAGAAAGTGCCGTAGCTTCTGACCAAGTATTCTCACCAGGTGGTAATGCTGGTGATGCGTACAATTATCCAATTATGAAAAGCGTAACTCTTGGTTTATCTATTACATTCTAATTCCGATACAATTATGAAACTCAGATATATACTCATTTTTTTTACAACGATTCTCTTTATTGGGTGTGATTTAGAGGAGCTTCCCGAAGCAACCACCACCAAAGGCCCCATTTTTGGCAGTGAAAGTGGCTTGATTCTTTATACCAATTCGTTCTATTCGATGCTCAATGGTAAAAACCTCCATCGAGCTGATGCTATGTCAGATTACTTAGCCCGTAAAGACACCCCAGCCTTTATCACTGAAGGAAATTATAGTGCCCAAGTAAGCACGGGTTGGACTTGGAGTGATTTAAGAAATATCAATTATTTCATTCAAAACTGCAATGACCCGAAAGTACCAGTAGCCGTTAGAAAAAACTACCTCGGAATTGCTAAATTTTTTAGAGCGTGGTTTTATTTCGATAAAGTAAAGAGATTCGGCGATGTGCCTTGGATTGGAAAACCCCTTGATGTTTCGGACACTGACTTACTAACAAAAGGCCGTGATTCTCGCACAATGGTAATGGATTCAGTGTTGGCCGATTTAGATTATGCTTGCTTAAATATCACATCGAATAGTGAAGCAACCCGCAGTTTAGTTACAAAATATGTAGCTTATGCTTTCAAAGCTCGTGTAGCTTTGCACGAAGGAACATTCCGCAAATATCATAAAGGTCTTGGCCTCGAATCTTCGGCGGCAGGTTTACTTAACCAAGCAGCAGTAGCAGCTAAAAAAGTTATCGACGAAGGTGGTTATAAACTTTATGATGGAGCAGGTGTTGATAAATCATATCGTCAGGTATTTATTAATCCTGCCCCAATCGGTACCGAAGTAATGCTCTCGGCGGTTTGTGATTTAGCCCTTAACAACCTAAATGATGGTAATTGGTACTGGACAAGTGGAACTTATGGCGACAAAGCAAGCTTTATTCGCACGTTTATTAATACGTATTTGAAGGCAGACGGTACGCCATTCACCAACGACCCAGCTTACAAAACCATGTTATTTAAAGACGAGGTAAAAGGCCGAGATAAAAGACTCGCCCAAACAATTCGTGTAGGCGATTATAAACGTACAAACAATGGTGCTTTGGTGGCCTCTCCGCCGCTTTTCTCTTATACATTTACGGGTTATATGCCTATCAAATGGACACTCGATGATATGTATTACGACACTCGTGACCTCAATATTAATTCCGTCACGATTTTCAGATACGCTGAAGTTTTATTAGCTTATGCTGAAGCAAAGGCCGAGTTAGGTACACTTACCGATGCCGATTGGGCATTAGCAATTGGAGCTTTAAGAAAAAGAGCAGGTATTACGGGGGGCTTAACAACTAAGCCTACGGTTGTTGATAATTATTTAAAAACCAATTATTTCCCAGAAATTTCAGACCCTGTTCTTTTAGAAGTACGTAGAGAAAGAGGTATCGAATTGTGTTTAGAAGGCTTCCGTTTTGACGATATTGTTCGATGGAGAAAAGGTGAATTAATGAAAATGGAATGGAACGGAATGTATGTGCCGAGTTTAAATACCCCATTAGACCTCAACGAAGATGGCGTTTTAGATGTGGCATTCTACAAGACAACGGCTCCATCAAAGGTTTCGGGGGTGACTTATGTAGAAGTTACACCAACCATTTCAGGAAAACCAAACTCACAACTAATTTCGGGTGATACTTCGGGTGAATTAACTTGGCTGAATAACGTGCCGAGAATCTGGCTTGATAAGCATTATTATTACCCAATTCCAACGGGCGATATTATCACCAATCCAAACTTGAAACAAAACCCAGGTTGGTAATTTTAATATCCTGCATTTCATCAGCAAAAGAAAGCTTACTGGAATTTTTCAGTAAGCTTTCTTTTTATATAAATTTACAACGGATATTTATCAACCATAAACGTAAAAGCTATGTTATCAAAAATCTCGGTTTTAGCATTTTTTCTTTGTATTTGTAGTTTTGTTTCATCAAAAGCCCAAACTACAAACCTTACTCCACAAGAATTTATTGCTAAAGTAAAAACCACCAAAGATGCCCAATTACTCGATGTACGCACCCCACAAGAATGGGAAGCGGGCAAAATTGCTTCATCAAAATGTATCAACTATAATGATGCGACTTTTAAGCAACAGATAGAGAAATTAGATAAAAACAAACCTGTTTTTGTTTACTGTGCCGCTGGCGGACGCAGCAGTAAGGCCGCTCCAATCTTACAACAAGCTGGCTTTAAGTACATTTATAACTTAACTGGTGGAGGCTATAAAGATTTAGCGAGTGCTGGGGTGAAGTAAGTTTACCACAGAGGCACAGAGAACACAGAGCTTCACGGAGAATATGCTCTGTGTTTCTTTGTGTAATCCGTGCCTCCGTGGTAAAAACTCCCCCTACTTCTCAGAAAGCAATTTTAATAAAATGGCATTCGTCCAACCATATCCATCTTGGCGGGGATAATCACCACTTGATAGGCCAGAAACATTATATTTATCAAGCATTTTGCCAGTGGCTTTATACACCTTAAGATTATTGGCAACCCAATTTTGTTTGATTCGGTTGGCTAAATCATTAAAACCATAGTTTCTAAGGCCTTGAATGGCCAAATATTGGAGTGGAGCAAAACCGTTGGCACCGTCCCACTGTTGGCTTGTTTGATTTAAAGTTGTCATCAGGCCTCCTTCTTTCAAAAATTGGGTTTCTAAAACTTTGGCCACTTTTTCGGCCTGTGCTTGGCTCGCCAATTTGAAAAATAATGGATATACCGCCGCCAACGAATAAACACCTGTTTGTTTTCCAGCCATAAAGTCATAATCGAAGTAGAAACCTGCCGATTCATTCCAGAAATATTTATCAAAAACCACTTTACGTTTATTGGCAAGCTGCTTCATACTTTGAGCGTATTCGGTTTGGTTATTTGCCTCATAGATACTCGCAAGCGTAAGTTCTAAATCATATAAAATAGCATTTAGGTCAACTGGTAAAATATCAGTCGTGTGAATGGTGCTTAAATTTTGACCATCTCGAAGCCATCTACTCGAAAAATTCCAACCCGATTCGATACCCGAACGCAAATCACGATAAACCTGATTCGCTTTTCGTCCACTTATTTTACTGGCAAAAAGTATATCTTCTCGGTACGCTTCGGGGCGAGGCGTATCATTATCATCAAAATAGCGGTTTAACATATCGTTTTTACCCACAAACACCACTTTTCTGTACGCTTTTTCGCCTTTTTTACGAGCTTCGTTTTGTTTTTGGGCATCATCCGAGCCTTTATCTATCGCCATCCAGTATTGATATTCCTTCTGTATTTGCGGTAAAGTTTTGAGTAGTTTATCTTCATAGCCTTTTGTCTCGGCCAACATTTTTACCATTGACGCAAAAAATGGCGGCTGCGAGCGACTAAAATAATAACTACGATTTCCAGTCGGCACGTGTCCGTAATCTTGAATCAATTGAGCAAAGTTCAAGACCGTATTGGCCATCAAAGTATCTTTTCCAGCGGCTTGTAGGCCCAACATCATAAAATAATTATCCCAGTAGTAGGTTTCGCTTGCGGCTCCACTTTGAACCAGATAGGGCTTAACCAACGGAATAAGCGTACCCGAAGACTCCTTCGTTTTTCTCGTTAAAACACTCCATAATTCATTGATGTGTTCTTGTGGAGAAAGAGCAGCATTGCTAACATATTTTGAGTTGGGTGACGAAAACGTGAAGTTTTCCATCACAAAACCCTTCAAATTGAAATTAGGCTTCGTTTTTTCTTCCTCATATCGCTTCATTACCTCTTCTGCTTTGCCTTTCGGGCTTGCATCGGCAAATATTTTAGAGTCAGCGAAAACCGCCTTCAGTTGTACTTCTTTAAAAAGCTCACCAAATTCTTCATCAGGTGATTTATATTCCTTTTTTGATACCGAATCTCCACATGCCAGTAGCACTACTGTTAATCCGAGCGTCAAAACCGATTGCGTCAAAAACTTTGTTGTCATCCTATTCGTTTAAAATTTGTGTTACGTATTTCTTAAAATTTGTCTAAATAATATAATCTTTACCGTTGAATAATATTCAATTATAATGTTTGTGTTAAATGTAGTAATTTCGTACTGATAAAAGACACCTTTTCAAGCTCAGTTGTATCTGCGATTCGGCGAATCGCTTCACAATATTCAAATAGACATGAAATTCATCAAAATAGTTTTAGGTTTTATTCCTTTTCTCGCAACCGCACAAGTTGATTTACAGGCCGTAGGCTCTTGTCCCGAAACCAACTACTCATTTTTTCGTCAAGGCGTAAAAGAGCAAGAGTTTACAAAGGCTTATGATGCCCAAGGGCGAATTCTGAAACAAACCAGTAATTTTTCGAGTAAAAATACGGGAAATTATACAGAAGAATATACTTACGAATACGATGCTGCGGGAAATAATACGGTTGTCACATACAAACGTAATGGTGAAATCAAGAAAGTAACGCAAAAAAGCTTTGATGCAAATGGGCAATTACTAACCGAATCTATCAGTGCGGGGGTAAAGCTTCTTTCGGTCAATACGCCTTCATTAAACGGTACACAAAAAACGCAAGTTTTTTATGACGAAGATGGAAAAACCGAAACTATTCGAGAAATTACGACCACCAACGCTAAAGGACAGCTACTAAAAAAAGAAGTAAAAGACCCTTCAGGAAAAGTATTGATGTCGGATACTAAAACCTACAATATTCAAGGAAAAATTACCCAAGATTTACATTTTGATGCTACCGATAAAGTTACGACGCAGACAGATTTTGTCTATGATGCCGCAGGAAATTTAGCAAGAGATAAAACCTTGAGAAACAATGTAGTTTTTGCCGAAACCAAGCACGAATACGATGCTACGGGAAAACTTACTCAAAAAACTCGCCTCAATGGCAAAGGACAAACGGATTATTATTTTACCTACGAATACGATACAAAGGGCAATATGACAAAAGAAAATTATTTCTATAACAATCAAATCATAAGTGTTCGTACATTTGAATATGATTTGAAAGGAAATAAAATCAAAGAATCCTATCTCGACAAACTCGGCAGTGTAAATATGTACAAAACATGGGAGTTTGCCTGTAAATAAGAAAAGTCCACGGTTGATGGTCGATAGTCCATAGAAATGCCAACAATTAATTATCATAACTTTTAAAAAATCAAAAACAATCATAAAAATCTGATAAATCATAGTTTAAGATGGTCGCTGAAAAAATTGATTATGTTGCCGAAATCGCTCGGTTGAAAAAAGAAAAAAATGCAGTTTTGTTGGTTCACTACTACCAAACTGCTGATATTCAAGATATTGCCGATTATATTGGCGATAGCTTGGGGCTTTCGCAACAAGCAGCCAAAACCGATGCTGATATGATTGTTTTTGCGGGAGTGCGTTTCATGGCCGAAACAGCCAAGATTCTTTCTCCAAGCAAAAAAGTGGTTTTACCAGATTTCAATGCAGGTTGTTCGCTCGAAGAATCTGCCCCTTATGCTGAGTTTAAGGCATTTAAAGACCAACATCCCGACCATATAGTTATTTCTTATGTAAACTGTTCGGCTGAGTTAAAAACACTAACCGATGTAGTTTGTACGAGTAGTAATGCTGTAAAAATTGTAGAAAGTTTCCCGAAAGACCAAAAGATAATTTTTGCTCCTGATAAAAACTTGGGTGGCTACATTAACCGTGTAACTGGCCGAAATATGTTGCTTTGGGACGGTGCTTGTATGGTTCACGAGACTTTCTCAGGAAAAATGATTACTGATTTGAAAGCCAAGCACCCGAATGCAGAAGTGGTTGCTCACCCAGAAAGCGAAGAATCGGTATTGAAACTGGCTGATTATATTGGCTCAACGACGGGTCTTTTGAAGTACGTAATTAATAGCCCACAGCAAGAATTTATTGTGGCAACAGAATCGGGGATTTTACACCAAATGCGTAAATCGGCTCCTAAAAAGAAATTTTATGTAGCTCCTACTTCAAAAAATGGACATTCGTGCAAAGCTTGCTCTGATTGCCCACACATGAAGCTAAATACGCTCGAAAAACTCTATTTATGTTTGAGAGACGAAACGCCTGAGATTATTCTTCCAACCGAAATGCTTGATGATGCTCGCAAACCAATTGAGCGAATGTTGGAACTTTCAGCACAATTCGGACTATAATTTTATGGGGCGAAGTTTCACTTCGCTCATGATAAAAACAAAAGGGTGAGACGAAAATCTCACCCTTTCTTATTTCTACGCCTTGATAAGGTTGACAGTAACTCCGATAAAAACTTGTCCTACTGTTACTTTATATTCTTCTCTCTCAAAGCTTTTACATTGATTGCTCGCACTACTTCTGATTTTTTCAAGATAATACTCCAAATTGCAAAACCCGAATCATCGCTAAAACACAGTTTTCCTACACCTTTATCATAAGGAATCGGCGAAGTATAAACAAAAAGCGAATCACCAATTTTTTGAATATTATCACTCATTTCAAGTTTCTTGGCAGCGTTATCAGCGTAGGCTTCTAACACTTCTTTTTCTTTTACGTATAACTGATTATTGCTACCAATATCAGGCTGTCCCAAAAGTCTGATTTTCAAACCATATCTCTCTGACAATGAATCAATTAAAGTCATGTTTTTCAACTGACAAAGTTCTTCGCCACGAGCTGCACTTACATTTTTCATTTGGGCAGCAAAATCAGCCGTTAAAGCCTTCGAAATCTCGGCTCCCATTTCTTCTACTTGATAAGTGATTTGCGTAGGTGAAACTCGCTTTACTTTGTAGTCTTCCATTCTACCTAAAATACTACTACCAGTATTTGCCTTATCACCTCCCGAACAAGAGAAAAGTATAAAAAGTAATAAAAGTATTATAATGTTATTTTTCATTGTTTATCTAAAATTTTTACAAAACTACAAACAGCAAACCGTTTAATCTTAAAAAAGAATAAAAATCTATATAGTATAACCATAAAAAAACCTGTAAGGTTAAAAGTGACCCTACAGGTTTCAATAATAAACAAATTCAAAAAAATGGTAGCTGGGCTATCTCATAAAAAAGGTAGCCGAGCCAAGCCGAGGCTCAACCGTAACCACCTCTAAACTTATAGGTACTTGCCACTTTATCAATGGCCACGATATAAGCCGCCAAACGTAGAGAAACACCATGTTTTTGCGAAGTTTCAAATACATTATCGAAAGCGTCTTTCATCATACGGTCTGAACGACGATTGATGCGGTCTAAAGCCCACTTATAACCGATACGGTTTTGTACCCACTCAAAATACGAAACCGTTACGCCCCCCGCATTTGCCAAAATATCTGGCACAACCATAATTCCTTTTTGGTTGATAATATCATCGGCACTGGCCGAAGTCGGACCATTTGCACCTTCTACGATAAGTTTTGCTTGAATATTTCCTGCATTTTCGTGCGTAATTACGTCTTCTTTTGCCGCAGGCACCAATACATCAACATTCAAGGCCAATAATTCATCGTTGGTAATCAACTCAGCATCTTTGAAGCCTTCGAGCGTTCCGTTATTTGCATTTCGGTAGGCAATGGCTTTTTCTACGTCAATTCCTCTCGGATTGTAGTATGCTCCCGAAATATCGCTCAAACCACAAATCGTTACGCCTTTTTCCTGCAAAAGTTTCGCTCCCCACGAACCCACATTACCAAAACCTTGCACAGCTGCCGTTGCACGATACGGATTCAATCGTAATTTTTCCATACCAGCCAATGCCGAAACCATTACCCCACGACCCGTTGCTTCTGTACGCCCCAACGAGCCACCCAAAACCAACGGTTTGCCTGTAACTACGGCATTTACGGTCATTCCTTTGGCTTTTGAGTATTCGTCCATCAACCAAGCCATCTCACGAGGCCCCGTACCCATATCAGGTGCAGGAATATCTTTATCTGGCCCGAAAATATCAAGCATGGCAATGGTGTAGGCACGCATCAAACGCTCCATTTCTCCAGCCGACATTTCACGTGGGTTACAGGCAATTCCGCCCTTTGCACCGCCGTAAGGAATATCAACGACAGCACATTTCCACGTCATCCAAGCCGCTAAGGCTCTTACCTCGTCAATATTTACAGCTGGGTCGAAGCGAATACCGCCTTTACTTGGCCCCAGAATCGTTGAATGAATCACTCGGTAGCCTTCAAAAACTTTGATTTGACCGTTATCCATCGTAACGGGCAAGCCGACAGTAACCTGACGAGCAGGTACTTTCAAAATATAATACATTTCATCGCTGATACCGAGAATCTTCACGGCCGCATCGAATCGTTGCATCATTGACTCCAACGGATTCTCTTTATCCTTGATTGGAGCTGGTTCTATATATGTCATATTCAGAATAATATTTTGTTTGTGAATGTAGTTTCACGGTGCAAACTTAGAAAAAAGAAAGTATTTCTTAAAATCGTTAAATTTAACGCTAATTTTTTATCAGCTTATTTGGTAATTATACCTTATTAGCCTTTTGCATTTTTTTACAAAACCAAATAATTTACTGTTTTTCTAAAATTACCTTTAAATAAATTTTTTTCGGGGAATTTTAAGAAATTGTATCTCGCTATTGTTTCAGCTTACCAAAACACTATATTTGTGGGATTTTTCAAAAACCCCAAAATATAAACGTTTACTGCTTTACAATTATGGCCGCAGTTGAAGAAAAAACCCGATATTCGGAAGAAGAATTAAAGGAGTTTGAGGTAATTATCACTCAAAAGCTGGAAGCAACTCGCAACGAACTGAACTTTATCAGAGAAACGTTGAGTAGAAAGAATGACAACGGCACAGAATACACCGCCAACAGCACAAAGCTAATGGAAGACGGTGCCGATGTAAGCGAAAAAGAGCAATTGAGCCAGTCGGCTGGTAGATTGCAGAAGTTTGCCCAGCAGTTAGAAGCAGCCTTAATCAGAATCAAAAATGGTACTTACGGCGTTTGTCGTGATACAGGAAAATTGATTCCGAAAGAACGTTTGAGAGCAGTACCGCATACGCAACAAACAATCGAAGCAAAACTAAAGGCTTCTAACTAAAATTTTAAGTAAAAAACATTTATGATTCCTACCTTGTAAGACGTTTACACCGTTTTTCACAAGGTTAAAGGGATTGTTGTCTATAAAAAAAGCCTCTACGTCAGAGGCTTTTTTGTTTTATTGGCTTTTCTATATTTCTTTGTTTGAAAAATATAAACTTCTCGACATGAAAAAAAACACTCTACTCTACCTATTATTCTTTCAATTACTTATCAGTCAAGCCTTTAGTCAGGTTGCTGATAGTTATTATTTACCTCAGAATGTTACGTATGATGCCAAAATTCCGACACCACAGAAATTTTTGGGTTATCAAGTTGGCGAACAACACGTAACTCCCTATGAAACAGTGAGTTACATGAAAGAATTGGCTCGTTTATCGAATCGCTTCAAGATAGAATCGTATGCTCGCACTTTCGAAAACCGTGAATTAATTTTAATCACCGTTACATCGCCCGAAAATCACGCCCGTCTCGACCAAATCAAAGCCGAACACCAAAAATTGGTTAATCCAGCACAATCTGGTGGTTTAGACCTACAAAAAATGCCAATCGTAGTATGGATGGGCTACTCCGTGCACGGAAACGAAGCCAGCGGAACCAACTCAAACCTGATGTCGGCTTACTATTTAGCAGCTGCTCAAGGAGCAAGTGTTGATTCTCTATTAAACGAAGCCGTTATCTTAATCGACCCAGTTATCAACGCCGATGGTGGAAATCGTTTTGCCACTTGGGTAAATATCAATCGTAGCACCAATTTAGTGAGCGATATAAACAGCCGTGAATTTAGTGAAACTTGGCCTGGTGGACGCTCGAATCACTATTGGTTCGACCTCAACCGTGACTGGCTTTATCAACAAATGCCTGAAAGTAAAGGGCGTTTAACCAAATTTTATGATTGGAGACCAAATATCTTGACCGACCACCACGAAATGGGTTCGGCCTCAACGTTTTTCTTCCAACCTGGTATTCCTGCACGTACACACCCGCTTACGCCCAAGAAAAACATTGATTTGACCATCAAATTTGGAAAATTCCAAGCTGCTGGACTCGACAAAATCGGTTCGGCTTATTATACACAAGAAAATTACGATGATTTTTACTACGGAAAAGGCTCTACCCTACCCGATGTAAATGGTTCGGTGGGTATTTTGTTTGAACAGGCTTCTTCTCGTGGACATTTGCAAGAAACCGCCAACGGTGTTTTGAGTTTCCCGTTTACGGTTCGTAACCAAGTGACGGCTACTTTCTCTACACTTCGTGCAGCACGTGAAATGCGTGTCGAATTACTCGAACACATGAGAAGTTTTTATAAAGAAAGCTCAACCGATGCCGTAAAAGCCTACGTTTTTGGTGGTGGAAATGATGCCATAAAAACTTGGGAAATGGTAAATATGCTCAAACGCAATCAGATTGATGTATATCGCTTAGGAAAAGACGAAAATCAAGATGGTATCGCTTTCAGCAAAGAAAGTGCCTACGTTGTGCCGATGAATCAGCCACAACACCGCCTTATCAAGTCAATGTTTGAAAAGCGTACGAAATTTGAAGATAGCTTATTCTATGATATTTCGGCGTGGTCGCTTCAATATTGTATGAATGTGCCTACGGCCGAAGCAAAAACAGCCGTTTCATTGGGCGAAAAAGTAGAAAAGAATGATTTTCCGAAAGGAAAAGTTGTTGGTAAAAGCCAATATGCCTATTTGTTTGAGTGGAATAGCTACTACGCTCCACGTGCCGCTTACGAATTATTGAAAAAAGGCTATAACCTAAAAGTAGCAACCGAACCACTTTCGGCAGTGGTAGAAGGGAAAGAACGCACTTTTGACTATGGTACAATTCAAATTTTCAGTAATGGTTCTGACCCTTCGGCTTTGCTCCAAACTCTTGCCGAGCGAGACGGTGTAGATTTCTACGCAGTTCCGACGGGTCTTACACCGCAAGGAATTGATTTTGGTAGCGAAAAATTCCGCAAAGTGCGTTTACCAAAAGTATTGATGTTAGGTGGAGCGGGCGTGCAATCGACCGATGCAGGTGAAATCTGGCACTTACTTGACCAACGCATCAATATTCCGCTCACGGTGGCTGATATTGAAACAGCCAACCGCACAGGTTTAGAAAAATACACACACATTGTTTTGGCAGGTGGTAATTACAATGCCCTTTCTGACGAAAAAATTAAACGTTTTGTTCAAGGTGGTGGTGTGCTGGTAGCCATGACTGATGCCGTTGAGTGGGTTTCGGCTAAAAAAATCGCTAACATAAGCGTTAAGGAAAAGCCAGATAATAATGGAAACGGTGAAAAACGCCCGTATAACTTACAAGAGAAATATACGGGTGCTTTAGAAACGGCTGGAACAATCTTCGAGGCAAAAATCGACCCGACACATCCATTATGTTTTGGTTATCAACAAAGCAAATTAGCTTTATTTAAGGATAACAATATCTTTATGGAAGATACCAAAAATCCGTATAATACACCGATGGTTTTCACAGCGAACCCTTTGTTGGCGGGTTATGTGCACCCGAAAAACGAAAAGCAAATCAAAAACTCTCCAGCCGCAATCACGCTAAATGTGGGTTCTGGTCGAGTAATTGCTTTATCTGAAAACCCGAATTTCAGAGCGTTTTGGTATGGTACAAACAAACTTTTCTTGAATACTCTTTTCTTCGGAAATCTAATCGGCGGTGGCCGTTTTGGGGGAGAAGAAGAATAAAATCAGCAGTTTACAGTGGGCAGTCGGCAGCAAAATTGCCTACTTCCCGCTGTAAACTAACAACTAATTTTGCCAAAACCTACGTTTTTTCTACCTTGCAGACATAATTGTTTAATTTACGAGTATGAGAATTCGTAATTCATAATTTCCCAATTGCTATGTCTGATTTTTTAAAAATAGGTGAGTTAAAAGAAAATCTCGTAAAACTCATCGAGGCAAAATTTGAATTAACCAAACTTAATGTTCAAGATAAAATTGAGGGTATCGCTGTAAAAGCAGCGTATGCCCTCATTACATTTATCCTCAGTATCGTAGTAATTATTTTTCTGAGTATCCTCATTGCCCTCGGCCTTAATCATTTAATAGGCAGCACTTGGTTGGGTTTTCTTATCATGTTTGGCTTTTACGCTATTATTCTTGCCATTTTTATTTTTGCGAAAGAGTCTGTCCAACATGCTATCAAGAAACGAGTAGAAGAAGTGGTTGATGAACATTTAAACGAAAAATCTTAACCAAATTTCTTATTTTTAGCTTACAGAAATTATCTTCGTTAGAATATTCTACTGTATTTTGCTGACTACCAATATTAAACTCCTACGGAATAATTACTTCTTCTTAAAGCACTTATTCTATCGTTTTTATTACACTTTCAGCTAAAAACCATAAATTTGTAGATTAATAGAAACGTGGTTTTCTCAATGGCAAAATTTTTGCCACTGCATCAATAAAAATCCTTCATGAAATACGAAATTGTTATTGGCTTAGAAGTACACTGCCAACTTGCAACAGAAAGTAAAATATTTGCTTCCGATACAAATCAATTTGGTAGCGAGCCAAACACCAATATTAGTGTTATTACGCTCGGACACCCAGGCGTTTTACCAAAACTCAATAAAAAAGCAGTAGAATATGCCATTCGTATGGGCTTAGCCTGTGGCTGCGAAATAAATAGAAACAATTATTTCGACCGTAAAAACTACTTCTATCCTGACCTCCCGAAGGGCTATCAAGTTTCGCAAGATAAATACCCAATTTGTAAAGGTGGAGCAATCAAAATTCGCTTAAAAGATGGTAAAACCTACAAGGAGCGTGCTTTAGAACTTCATCATATTCACCTCGAAGAGGATGCAGGCAAGTCGGTTCACGATGGTAGCGATGCTTTTACGCTCTTAGATTATAATCGTGCTGGAACTCCACTCGTAGAAATCGTTTCAGAGCCATGTATGCATAGCCCCGAAGAAGCAGGTGCGTATCTGACCGAAATTCGCAAGATTGTACGTTATTTGGGTATTTGCGATGGTAACATGGAAGAAGGCTCAATGCGTGCCGACTTAAATATTTCGATACGTGAAGAAGGAACAACCGAGTTTGGGACGAAAGTCGAAATCAAAAACATGAATTCGATTCGTAACCTACAACACGCCGCCGAATATGAATACAAACGCCAAGTAGCATTACTCGAATCAGGTGGAAAGATTATTCAAGAAACACGTATGTTTGATGCCGACAAGGGTCAAACGTATAGCATGCGTGTGAAAGAAACCATGAATGATTATCGTTATTTCCCTGAGCCTGATTTAGCACCGCTAAGAATTTCGGATGAGTGGATGAACGAAATCAAATCAAAAATGCCCGCACTTCCGAGCGAATTGTTCGAGAAGTTTACGAAAGAGTTTGGGATTCTCGAAGAACACGCCGTTACGATTACCGATAGCAAAGAAATGGCCGATTATTATTTGGAAGTTTGTAAACTAACCCAAAATTACAAAGCGGCTTCTAACTGGCTTACTTCGACAATCAGAGGATATTTGAACGAAAATGGACTCGAAATAGCTGAATTTAGCCTAAAACCAAGTCAATTGGTTGAAATCATCTCGTTGGTTGACGAAAACAAAATTAGTAGTTCGGCCGCGGCTCAGAAATTATTCCCATTGATGCTCGAAAACCCAACGATTTCGGCATTGAAATTGGCCGAAAGCAACAATTTGATTCAAGAAAGCAATACCGATACACTTCAAGCGTTAATCAACGAAGTTCTTGCTGCCAACGAAGCAAAAGTAAAAGAATATAAGAGCGGTAAGAAGGGCTTACTTGGCATGTTTGTTGGAGAAGTAATGAAAAAATCGAAAGGCTCGGCCGACCCTAAACGTACGAATGAGCTATTGATGAAAGCATTGTCATAAAAAAGATTCGATTTGCATCAAAAGAAAAATTTTAATAAAAATACCTTTATGAAACACATTCTTATTGCTATATGCTTGGTAATCAGCGGAATGGCTTGCCAGTCGCAACCACAGGCGAATACGCCAACGGGTACAGAAAGTACGTATAGCATCAGTGGAAAAGTAAAATCTGCTGTAAGTGGTAAAGTATATTTAGAGCGAATGAACGACCGAAATATTCCTTTTCGTGTCGATTCAGTAGCATTATCGCCTGATAATAGTTTTTCGTTCAAAGGAAAAATGACCGAACCAGCTATTTATCAAGTAAACATTGCCAATCAACAAATCATAGGTTTGATTCTCGACGGTGGCGAAACATTGAATATTGTAGCCGATGGTTTCAATACGCCCGAAAAACCAGGTAGCTTTTCGGTAGATGGTTCGCCGATGATGGCTAAGTTTAATCAAGTTGTTGCCGAATCTCAGAAATTCCGCCAAACTCAAATGGATTTGCAAAACCAGTTTGATGCAGCAACTCAGAAAAAAGATGAGAAAAAGAAAAAAGATATTCAAGTAAGCTATCAAGCGGCCGAAGATAAATACAATGCCACAATCAAGCCTATGATTAATGAAATGGGGACTTCGTTGGCAGGTTTGATTGCTATCAATAATTTCTTGAATCCTGAAAAAGACTTTGAAACCTTTGCAAACGCAGCCAAACAATTAGAAAAAGAAGGTAAAAACCACTTCTTTGCTAAGTTATTCATTCAAGACGTAAAACGCAGAAGTGCTGGCTCAGTTGGTGCCGATGCTCCTGATTTTTCGTTGGTTGATTTAGACGGAAAAAGCGTGAAACTATCAGAATTACGTGGAAAAGTGATTGTTCTTGACTTTTGGGCTACTTGGTGTGGGCCTTGTATCATGTCGTTTCCAGGTATGAAATTATCAATGGATAAATTTAAAGATAATCCAAACGTGAAGTTTTTGTTTGTGAATACCTACGAGCGTGTGAGTGCCGACCAATGGAAATCAACGGTTAGTACATTCGTGAAGCAACGCGGGTTTACTTCTTTCCCTGTGATTTTAGATGTGGGTGGTGAAGTGGCTGGAAGCTACGGTGTAAATGGTATTCCTGCTAAATTCTGTATTGATAAAGAAGGCAAAATTAAGTTTAAAAGTACAGGTTACTTAGGTTCAAACGATGCAATCGTAGCCGAAATGACGCACTGGATTGAAGAAGCAAGCAAATAATTGTTATTGGTTCTACAAAATATAACGACGGCATGGTTTTGAACCATGCCGTCGTTGTTTTACTGATATAATTATAAATCCTCAAGTATTACTTTTCATTCGATGGTAAAACTACACGTTTTACATTGCCATCTTCGCCTTGTGTAATCATCACGAAAACTGTTCCACTTTTTTGTTTGCCAATATTAATTTGACCAACATATTCACCCGAAAAGTCTTTAATTTCTTCTTTGGCAAGTACACTTCCTTTTACATCTAAAACTTTTATACTAACATCGCCTTTTTGTGGAGCGTTGAAACGTACATTCAAGATTTCGGTCTTTGGATTATTCGGAAAAACCTCAACGTTTTTGATGGTTTTGCTACCTGAGCTTCCTCCATCAAACATCATAATATTATCTGGAATCGAGCGAAACTCAAACTTTAGGTCTTTGCCCATTTGTTTCATATTATCACGCAGGCTCTCCATGTTGCCATTAAATTCATGAGAGAAATCTTCTCCATTAAAGAACTCCGTTTCACCCTTACCGTCTCTTTTATAAATTCGTACTTTCGGTTCTCTTCTGATTACAATATCTTCTTTTCCGCCGCCATCACCATCGTTAAATTCGTAGCGTCTTACAACTTTTTTACCATCATTTCTCTCGATATTGATATTTGAGTTTGAGCCGTTATCTATCTCAATTTTTACACCCTGTGCTTTACCTTTATTGAGTGCCAGAACCGAGTCTTTGAATTTCTCAATCATCTCATCTTTTTGGCTGTTTGATAAGCCCGATGCATTGATTATTTTTTCGCTGATAGTAGTTTTTCCATCAACTTCTTGTTCGATACGAATACGTACTTTTTCTTTTTTTTCTTGTGCAAATGAAACAATAGGAGCTGCCAACAATAGCATTAATGCACCTGCTTTGGAAATAGCCTTCATAATTCTTAAAGTTTTGAATATGTAAATAATGGTTAAATGACATCTTATAACATAAAATGTTGCACAAACTTAGGCGAAGTCTGTGTATAATGGACGTTAAAAAGTCTTAAAAAATGTTAAATACCCGCTATTAGTTGAGCGGCAGTGGCCGAAGGATTATTTTCGGTAACTTTAAATGTTGTAATTTTTGAAGGTTCTCTTTTAGAAAGGCCGTGCAGATAGGCTTTGTCGTAGTAGTTGAGTGCAATATCTGTCCCGAACGAAAAGTCACCGTTTTCGAGGGCTTCAATGGCTGCTTTGTGGTGTTGGCCACCGAGACGCTTCAAAATTCTATCGGTGGCGGTTTTAAGTTCATCAAACGAAAAATGGGCGTACTCCTCTATTAAACGCTGTACTCTAATTGGTCGGTCAACATCAATAAATGCAACTTTTGTTGTTCGCATTTGTTGCCAAAGCACATCTGGTATATTACAGCAACCTATATTTCGGCTTTCGTCTTCAACCCAAATGCGGCGAGTAGGGTCGAGTTTGGCAAACTCGGCATAAAGCATATTTTCAAAATGCTCAGTCATGGGTTGTGGGGCTTGCCCGAGCATTCCGAAGGCAGAACCTTTATGATTGGCTAAGCCTTCCAAATCTAAAATTTGTTCGCCTTGTTTGGCTAACTCATGTAGAATTTCTGTTTTTCCACTACCTGTTTTTCCGCCCAATACAATCAGATTAAGGGGTTGGCCCAATTCTTCAAGTATATGATTTCGGTATTTTTTATATCCACCTATGAGCGTGTACACTTTCATTCCTGCCGAACCCAATAGAGTGGCAAAACTTCCGCTTCGCATTCCACCTCTCCAACAATGCACCAAAACTTCACCTTCGGGAGCAACTTTCTTCGATTTTTTCACAAATCCAGAAAGTTTCGGCCCAACAATATCAAGCCCCAACAAAAAAGCCGACTCCTTCCCCACTCTCTTATAGCGTGTGCCCACTTCTGCTCGTTCGTGATTTTCAAACAATGGAATATTCACTGCACCCACAATGTGTCCACGCTCAAACTCACCAGGCGAACGCACATCAATAATGGGAAGTATTTTTGCTTTTTCGAGAAACTGCTCAATAGAAAGTGGTTTTGTCATTTTCTTGCTTTTAGCTATTAGCGATTGGCTCTTAGTTTTTTAGAATCAAACTCCGATGAAATTATTTTGCTGAACGCTAACAACTTCTTCATCAAATGTCATTATTGTGTATTTCTTGAAATATCTCCGTTTTAACGGTGATATATTTGGCCAATGTGCCATTAAGGCACTTATATCGGTAGAAAAACAGAAAGAGGTCTTTCAGTATGCCTTAGGTACACAACGGTTGCGTACCTAAGGCACGCTGTTTTGAGGCTTAATCATTCATTCTACCGATATACAGTGCCTAACGGCACATTTTCTATGAAAAATAATGGTTTATGTAATTATCTCAAGAACAAGATTACAATAATATCTACTCCAATTCTCGTAAATATAGTTGAACCGTATTCTCTAATCCAAAATAAAGAGCATCGCAGATAAGTGCGTGACCGATGGAAACTTCGAGTAGATTCGGAATATTTTGTTTAAAATAACGCAGATTTTCTAAGCTCAAATCATGACCCGCATTTACGCCAAGACCTACTCGTTCGGCCACTTTTGCAGCACTTACGTAATCTTTTATGGCAGTTTCTCGGTTTTTGGAGTAATTATGAGCGTAGCTTTCGGTATAAAGTTCGATTCGGTCAGTGCCTGTTTCGGCAGCACCTTCAACCATTTTCTCGATTGGGTCAACAAAAATAGAGACTCTGCAACCCGCACTTTTAAAGGTTGCAACCAAATCTTTTAGTCTTTCTCGGTGGGTGATGGTGTCCCAGCCTGCGTTTGATGTAATGGCATTGAGTGCATCTGGAACGAGTGTTACTTGCGTAGGTTTATTGGCAAGGACTAACTCAACAAATTTCTTTTCGGTAGGATTTCCTTCTATGTTAAACTCTGTTGTAACTATTTCTTTCAGGTCATAGACATCCTGATAGCGTATATGTCTTTCATCAGGGCGGGGGTGAACCGTGATTCCCTCCGCCCCAAATTTTTCACAATCAATCGCAACCTGCACCACATTCGGTTGATTTCCTCCTCGTGAGTTTCGCAAGGTCGCTATTTTGTTTATATTGACTGATAGTTTCGTCATGCTGTTCTTTAATCTGTTTTGTTAAAATCAAACTCTTCCCTAACAAATATCGACTTCTTGTTTGGGTATCAAAATGAGACGTGCGAGTGGCAACGTTTTTTCCATCAACGGCTCTTACAAGTTTCATTTTTTGGTAATAGTAAGTATTTTCGCTTACTTTTACCAGATTTTTGTCGGAACTTTGTTTTGTTTCGTACTGAAATAACTGATTTGTAGCCAAAATCAGTTCCCCGTTTTTGCCAAAATAATACTCGTGTCTGATTTTTCCAGCTTCACCGTATGTTTCCGAAACGATTAGTTCGATTCGATTGTTTTGAAAATACGCAGTTACCACATCATCGAATCGTTCATCAGCAATTCGTTTGGTTGTGTAACGCTGATTTTTGAGGTTTGTTTGGATTTCGGCACAACGTTTCTGAATGTTAGTGGTTGGCGAGTATATTTTTTTGGGGGTAGCAAAAATGCTGGACGTAAACAGCATAATGCCAAGGGCAGTTAAATTAAAAACACGCATAATTAGTTTGATGGGTTGGTTAAGTAATACCTACCGTTCATCAAAATACGTTCCAAAAACTTATTGTACGGACACACAAATCCTAAAACAGCAGTTTTTATTAAAATAATACAATTAATTCTTAAAAAAATGTCTTTAAAAACAACAATCGACGCCCAAATAAAAGCAGCTATGCTTGCTCGTGAGCAAAGCAGATTAATGGCTCTTCGTGATATTAAAAAATTGATTTTATTGGAAGAAACGAAAGAGGGAAAAACAGGCGAATTGACTACAGAGGAAGAAACAAAGTTACTCACGAAAGCCGCTAAACAAAGAAAGGATTCGGCTGATATTTATCGTCAACAAAACCGTGAAGACCTTCTGGAAAAAGAGTTGGCCGAATTGGCAGTTATCGAAGAGTTTTTACCGAAACAACTCTCAGAAGACGAATTGAGAGCAAAATTAGAAGAAATCAAAGCTCGTGTGGGTGCATCTGCTCCATCGGATATGGGCAAAATGATGGGTGTGGCTACCAAAGAACTCGCAGGCCTTGCCGATGGCAAAGCTATTTCGGCTATGGTGAAGGCTATATTAGCGTAATTTTGATTTACGATTTACGAGGTACGATTTACGATTAATACTTTACATTCGTAATTCTTAAATCGTAAATCGTAAATTCTTCCGCATCGCAACCATTCCCAGATATTCGGTTTTCATTTGCTCGAAGTTAAGGCGTGATGTTCCGCAAATTTCAAAGCCGAGACTTTCATAAAACCTAATGGCATTTTGGCTACTATCCATTGCTTTTAGCCAAACATAATCTTTGTTTTGCTGCCGAGCCATTTCGATGGCAAATTCCATTAGTGCTCGGCCAACTCCCCTACCCGTAGCTTCGTTGGTCAAATAAATTCTTTCTACCTCAAAGCCATTTCCGTCTTGTCCAGCCAGTTGATTTTCAGGGCGAAGCTTCAAAAACCCAACGTGTTTTCCGTCGAGTACGGCGAAAAAAAACAGGTTTTTACTATCCGTCAGTTCTTCTATTAATTGACTGACATTAAAGCATTTATGAGCATACCATTCGCCTTCATCATACCACAAATGGCGATAATGGTCGAAATATGCTCGTGTAGCAACTTCGGAGAGTTTTTCAACTTCCGAAATGGATATTCTTTCTATATTTAAATTCATCATAAATCTCTTTTCATCGTAAAATCGGTCTGAACTTCGGACCCCAACACAAATACGTGTTTATCCAGAAACTCAAAACCCATTTTCTTGTAAAACTGCATCGCATTGTGGTTATTTTCCCATACTCCGAGCCAAATAGTTTCAAAACTATTTTCTTTTGCCCAATTCGTACAGAAATCCATTAACTTTCTGCCAAGTTGCTGCCCATGCAAGCTTTTATCGACATAAAAACGCTCGATTTCTACCACTTTTTTGTCTTCTAACCCTTTGGTTGAATGGTCTTTTACCAATTTGGCAAATGCCACAATTTGCAGCTCTAACTCAATTATAAAGTATTGATTTTGAGGATTTTGCAAGTCAGCTAAAATGGCTTCTGATGAAAAGTTTTTCGCTACATGAGTTTCCATATTTTCGGGCGTATTAAACTCAGTGTAGGTATCTCGAAAGGTTTTTTCGGCCAATATACAAATTGCTGCGGTATCGTTGGTTGTTGCTAATCTGAAGCTAAAATTCATAGAATTTCTGATGCTATCTAATCTCTAAAAATTAAAAGATAAGGACTCTGTTTTTGGCGAACAGGATGTTCGCTCCACAAATATTATAGAAATATTTCTTTCTATCGTTCTATTATTTTCTTTATCTTTGAAATATCACCCTAATCAATAAAAAATGAGTAATCAGACTCCTATACAAAGACTTTATTCGCTCGATGCCCTGCGTGGTTTTGATATGTTTTGGATTATGGGGGGCGAGGATTTTATCCACGAATTAGCCCATGCCACCCATCACCCCGCAGCAGTCTGGATGGCAACCCAGCTCTCTCACGTTTCATGGAACGGCTTTCGGTTTTACGACCTTATTTTTCCCTTATTTTTATTTATTTCGGGCGTTTCGACTTCATACTCGGTTGGGCGAGAAATTGATAAAGGTGTCGAAAACCGCAAGATTGCCCTCCGAATCATTAAGCGTGGACTCATTTTAGTGCTTTTGGGCGTGATTTATAATAATGGTTTACAACTAAAAGACCTTTCGCAAATTCGCTTCCCGAGCGTACTGGGGCGTATCGGACTGGCGTATATGTTTGCATGCATGATATATGTATATGCAAGTCAGCGTTTTCAGTATGTGTGGTTTGCGAGTATATTAGCTGGCTATTGGTTGGTTATGAAATTTAATGCTGCACCTGGTTTTGTGGCTGGAGACTTGACGATTCAGGGAAATTTCGCTTCTTGGGTTGACCGCATGGTGCTTCCTGGCAGACTACACCTTGTTATTCATGACCCCGAAGGTCTTTTCTCGACACTTCCTGCCATTTGTACGGGTTTACTGGGGATTTTTGCGGGGAACTACCTCAAAAATAACACAACAAAAACACCCACACAAAAAGCCGCAACTTTGGCGATTGCTGGTTTATTATGCCTGATTGTAGGTGGAGCTTGGGGACTTTTCTTCCCGATTAACAAAAACCTCTGGACAAGCTCTTTCATGCTTTATGCGGGTGGATGTAGCTTACTTTTATTAGCTATTTTCTATTTTATTATAGATGTTTTGAAGTATCAGCGTTGGGCGTTCTTCTTTACGATTATTGGCCTCAACTCTATTCTGATTTATATGTCCGTAAAGGTTATCGACTGGTATTATTCAGCAGAAGGTCTTTTCAAATGGCTCGGACAACTTTTTGGCGAACATTACTACGGCGTTGTCATTGCCTTGGCCGTGATTGCTGTAAAATGGGTATTTTTGAGAGCGATGTATCACTATAAGATATTCTTGAGAGTTTAGTTGAGCTTTGTTATTATTTGTTAACGAAAAACTTTTTACTGCTAACAAACGTATATAGATGTAAAGGTTTTAGAACGAATACTAACAAAAACGACATACAAATGAAAATCACAAGTTTATTGAGTATCATATTATTTACGGTGAGTAGTTGTTTTGCCGTAAATGCTCCGACATCAAATGCCGAACCGATTAGTCACGAAATTTGGAACGGATTATTGAAGAAATATGTAGATGCCAAAGGGTTTGTCAATTATGGCGGTTTCAAGAAAGACCAAGCCGAGTTAAGAAAATACTTGACTTTAGTCGAAAACAATGCTCCTGGCGATAAATGGACCAAAGACGAAAAATTGGCTTATTGGATAAATGCGTATAATGCTTTTACGATTCAGTTGATTTTAGACCACACGGATGAAAAAATCAAAAGTATCAAAGATATCGGTAGTAAAGTAAAGATTCCGTTTGTGAATACGCCGTGGGATGTGAAGTTTATTAATATCGGAGGTAAAAAAATGGATTTGAATAATATCGAACACGGCATTATCAGAAAAGATTTTGATGAGCCTCGTATCCATTTTGCGTTGGTTTGTGCGGCAAAATCTTGTCCACCACTCAGAAATGAGGCATTTGTGGCTTCAAAACTGAATCAACAACTCGACGACCAAGGGGCAGATTTCTTAAATGATTCGGCAAAAAATCAAGTTTCGGCCAACGAAGCAAAGCTTTCAAATATTTTTAATTGGTACGGTGGCGATTTCAAAGATAAAATGCCTGTTATCGACTGGGCAAATAAGTATGCGAAAGTGAAAGCCAACAAAGGGGCGAAGATTTCGTACATGGATTATAATTGGGAGTTGAATGGAAAGTATTGATTTAGTCAACAGTTTTTAGTCCACAGTCCATAGAAGAAGCAGTTTCTCAAAAAGAAACAGCTTCTTCTGTTTTAAGTTTCTTCAAATCGGCTGGGCGATTGGCCTGTGAATTTTTTAAATGCTCGATTAAACGTAGCCTTTGAGTTAAAGCCACAATCAAAAGCTACCGCCAAAAGCGTATAATTTTGATTTTGAGGTAGTTTTATCTGTTTCTTGAATTCTTCTACTCGGTATTCATTTACAAAATCGTTGAAGTTTTTGCCAAAATTCGAGTTGATAGCCGCCGAAAGTACCGAAGTATTGGTTTTTAGTTTCTGAGCCAAATCGCTCAACGAAAGCTCTGGTTCGAGGTAAAGTTTTTCTTGATTCATTAGGTTTTCAACCTTAGTTCGTAACTCCTCAAAACTATTTTCTTTTTGCTCGGGTGTGGTTGTAATTGACGACGCTTTGGTTTCCTCTTCGATTATGTTTTTACTACTATATGCTAAGCGATTGGGCTGGTGCTGTGCATAGCCCTTGATACCCACATAGCAGATTATCAGCACCGTAAACAAATGCCACCACCAATCTTGTTCAAAAGGTAAATCGCCGAGTAGTTTGTCGGCCAATCCCCAAGCCCATTTGAATACTTCACCCGCAATAATCAGATAAATAAAGTTTCTGAGCCAAACAAAACCAATGGTTTCAGTATCCGAAAATTGGGTTTCAGTCCAGCTTCTATATTCTCTGTAAATACGCAGTGATTGATAGAAATAATAAATGTATGAAGCCCAAATAGCAAATGTTTCTACCCAACCCAAATAATCAGAAAGCGTTGAACTTCTGAAGCTATTTACGGCATCTTTACCCTGTAAAAAAACAACAAAATTGACAAGAAAATAGATGAAATAAGGAACATAATGCAGAAAATAGACGGCTTTAAACCTAAACTCTCGATTTATTTGAGCCTTTAGATAGAAATAAATGGTTGGAGCAAAGGCCAAAGTAAAATAGCGAGGAAATCCATCAAATTTTTCCCAAAGAATATTGATTCCAGCAAAACCAAAGGTGTAATCTTGAATTTCCATGGCCAAGAAGAACATCACCCAACCCAAAAACTTATCAGAAAGGCGTTCTTCTTGCCAGCCTCTGTACCAGAGCAAAATAGCAAAAAGCAAAGCAAGAAAATAACCAAATTGCAGCGGAGTGGTATATAGCGACATTTTTCTGTGGTAATTCTTTAATTTTAACTATTCTAAGGCTGATTTGTTCAGTTTCTACATCTTCCGAACTTCGCCATTACCGATAATTCCTGACATTGGGTCGATTTTTCCCTGCCCAAACTGCATTACACTATTGTTTCCTGTACCGTGAGCAATAAGTGAAATTTGCGAGTTTACGAACACATTTCCGTTACCGTAGCTTTTTACTTTGGCGGTTTTGGCAATCAATTTTTGGGCATTTACATTCCCGTTGCCGTTTTTCTTGATGTCGAGTTCGTTGATAGCTCCTTGCAGCGAAACATCGCCGTTTCCATCGTTTTCAAACCTAAAATATCGACCTAAAATACCCGAAACATGCACATTCGTATTGCCTCGGTGCTGAATAACCGACGCCTCGGGCATCGTTACTTTGATTTTTATTCGAGTATCCTCCAAATATAGTTTCCCGTTGTAATTTCCAACCAATCGTATGGTTAATTTATTTTCGGGGTCATCTTTTTTAACCTCAAGCCTTGGCTCTAAATTTTCATCAATCTCAACTTTTATCGAAAACGGTTTACCGATTTCTACCTCAATTTTTCCATCAAAATCCTCAAACGAGATTTTATCAAAACCTTTGAAATCGAACGTTCGTGAGATAAGCTTCCCCGTGCCTTTCAATGGGCCTCTCTGAGCAAAAGTAGTTGTGCAAAATACACTTAATAGTGCGATGATTAATGGTATCTTTTTCATATTTTTATTTTTTCTCGCTATTAAAAACAGCATCGTAGTTGGTTATTCCATTTTCATTAAAAAATACTCTTCTATTTGACTTATTCTGAAGTTCAAATTCTCCGTTTACAACAAACTTCACATCCACAAACTTATAGCCCGTAACTGCTGTAACGCTAACCGTATAAAGGCTGTCTTTTTTTATGGCTTTCATCACTAAATCATTCTCCCAACTAAGGGGTTTTCCTTCGCCACGTAAACCTACGGTTTTTATATTTTTCACCTTGCTCACATCAAGCGTAAAAATCACCGTTCTTTCGTAAGACTTTTGTACACAACTTGTTAGAGTAGCAGCCATCAGGCTGATTATTAGCATTTTATATATTTTCATTATAGTATTTTTTTGAAAATAAGAAATCTATTCCGAAGCGACCCGAACCTAAAACCGTTGTAAAAAGGCTGACCCACAAAAAGCCCAAAGCAGGAAGCATATTCCATAGCCCGTTGCTGAATTGTTGCATAAAAACTGCTACCAGCATGGTGCAGAGAATCAGGAATGAAGCAATGCGAGTTTGAAAACCAAACAAAAGGAAGAGGCCACCAACGGCTTCGCTGAAAGCACCCATCCAAGCAAAAAATGCAGGAAAGAGAGCGAAGATTCCGCCATAAGCGGCCACATCGTTTGGAAACCAAAAAGCAACCTCAAAAAAGCCGAGATTATTATCGAGTGGCGACCACGGTAAGCCAAACTTTGCCGCTCCAAAATCGGTCGTGAGTAAATATCCACATACTACTCGTGGAATTGTGAATAAGAAATCTTGTAGCCAATGTGGCATCGTGATTGGTTGTAATAGCTTTTTCATTTTTTCTTTTTGCGTATTTATTCAAATTTGTGGATAAGAGCAGAAAAGGCTTGTTTTTAATCTTTTCTTAGGTTGATGGTTTTGCCGTTATCTTCGCTCTTAAAAACCCAGAAAGGCTGTTCTTCAATCTTTTTGCCACTCATTACGGTATTTATTTGCTTATCACTGGCCAAGAATAGCTCAGTACCGACAACATCCGTAATTGTTTTGGTAGCATAAGGTGCTAAAACCATTCCTTCGGTTGCGTTGTTGTTGCGGTCTTTCGTCCAATAAGTCACGAACGTATACTTTCGTGGCAAAAGACTGTTGTTTTTAAAAGTGATAATTACTTTTTTTGTTGGATTGGGCTGTTTTTCTTGGGAGAAAACTGCTACCGATAACAGTGCTAAAAGTGTGATTTTTGAAATTTGCTTTTTCATTTTTAATGTTTTTTGCCAAATGCTTCGTTGCGATTTGATGCTACAAAGTTGGGGCAAAAAGAAAAATGGTTCGTTGCAGAAGATGATTTGAGCCGTCTCAGATTATAATTCGAGACACTTTCACTTAAAATGAAGTAATATGTATAGCTTACGATTCATTTTTTATAAACTACAAATAGTACTATAAATAGTTTTTTTTTAATATTTTTATGAAGTACTATCTTCTTCCCTTATGTTAAGGCAGTTAGCCAATAAAAAAACTTGAATAAAACATTACGGTTTCTTACAAAGCACTACATTTGCACACTTTTTTACTAAATATCGTTAGAAATAATGAGCCAAAATCACAAAAACCTTGATAAAGTTTCGGCCGCTGGATTACTGATAACACTCGGTATTATTTTCGGAGACATCGGAACTTCTCCACTCTACGTAATGCAGGCCATTATTGGCAAAGAAAAAATTGATGATGAAATTGTTTTTGGTTCGCTATCACTTATTTTCTGGACGCTTACACTCCAAACTACCCTCAAGTATGTTGTTTTGATTTTGAGAGCAGATAACAACGGTGAAGGTGGAATTTTTGCTCTTTATGCTCTTGTTAGACGCCATGCTAAATGGCTCACAGTACCTGCAATTATTGGGGGAAGTACACTATTAGCCGATGGTATCATAACGCCGCCCGTATCGGTTTCATCAGCTATTGAGGGTTTACAGCTTGTTTACCCCAACATTCAAACTATACCGATTATCATTACCATCATAACGATACTTTTCTTAGTACAAGCCTTCGGTACCAACTTGGTTGGTAAAGCATTCGGACCAATTATGTTTATTTGGTTTTCGATGTTGGCAGTTTTAGGCCTGCGTCAAATCATAAAAGACCCTGCCATTTTTGCAGCACTCAATCCTTATCATGCTTACCGCTTATTATTTTTTCACCAAGATGGATTTTGGTTACTCGGCTCAGTATTTTTATGTACAACAGGAGCAGAAGCACTTTACTCTGATTTAGGGCATTGTGGCCGTGGAAATATCAGAATCAGCTGGATTTATGTAAAAATCTGTTTGCTGCTTAACTATTTCGGACAAGGAGTTTGGGCAATTTCGATGCACGGGCAATATTTGGATGGTCGTAAACCTTTTTATCAATTAATGCCCGACTGGTTTTTGTTAATTGGTATCGGTATCGCTACCATGGCAACTATCATTGCCAGCCAAGCCTTGATTACGGGCTCTTACACCTTGATTTCAGAAGCAATTCGCCTTACTTTTTGGCCGAAAGTTCGTTTAAAATACCCATCTGACCATAAAGGACAACTTTATATCAGAAGTATCAACTGGCTACTTTGGGCGGGCTGTATTGGGGTAGTACTTTATTTCAAAGAGTCGGCCAATATGGAAGCTGCGTATGGCTTGGCCATTACGCTCACGATGTTGATGACTACAATTTTGGCCGCCTATTACCTTTATACACACCGATTTAATAAAATTTGGATTGTGGCCTTTTTAGTGATTTATGTCTTGATTGAAGGGGCCTTCTTGGCAGCAAATATGCTCAAATTTAGTCATGGGGGTTGGGTTTCGGTATTGATTGCCTCAGTAATTGCCTTGGTGATGATTATTTGGTACCGTTCAAATATCATTAAAAATCGCTTAACTGAATTTGTTAAATTAGAAAAATACATTGATGGGCTGAAAGAATTAAGTATTGATGAATCTGTTCAAAAGTATGCTACACATCTGGTTTACATGAGTAATGCCCACCGAGTTTCGGAAATTGAATCGAAAGTGATGTATTCAATTTTTGAGAAACGCCCAAAACGTGCTGATATTTATTGGTTTATTCACGTCGATATTACGGATGAACCTTATACAATGAAATACAAGGTCAATATCATTGAGCCAGACGACGTAATTAAGGTAACTTTCAAGCTGGGCTTTAGGGTTGAACAAAAAATCAATCTTTATTTCAGAAAAGTCATTGAAGAAATGGTGAAACGTAAAGAAGTTGACATTAGAAGTCGATACGAGTCATTAAGCAAGCAAAATGTTATTGGAGATTTCCGTTTTGTGGTATTGGAAAGATATTTATCGAATGAAAATAAACTTCCTTTCTGGGAACGTCTAACGATGGAGGCCTATTTTTTCATCAAAGGCTTCACCAACTCAGAAGATAAATGGTTCGGACTTGACACAAGTAATGTTAAGGTTGAGAAAGTACCATTGATTCTTCGTCCGATTGAAAATATTACATTGGAGCGTGAGGATTGATAGTTCACAGGCAACCAGCATAAAGAAAAGAGGTTCGATGAACCTCTTTTCTTTATGCTGTAACCAAACACTCCTTCAATTTCACTTCAAACACCAACCAATCTAAATCATAATTGGCAATGAGTTCGATACGGCTATCTCGGCGATAAGCGATGTATTGCACCGAAAACTCTCGGTCAACAGCATTAATTAGTACCCAGTCTTTACCCGTTCGGAAAACACCTTTGGCTCTATCAACACCTTGAAGTGTGCTAAAAAATTGGCGTAATTTAGGTAAACTAAAAACCTCATCGGGCGAGAAAATCCACCCGCAACTATACATTCCGAGTCCTTTACTTAGTTTTTTGATGGGTTTTCCAACTTCGAGAGTTTCAGGCGTTTCGTCTGCGTGGTGGTGATGATGCTCATGTGAATGTGCTTGCGGGAACTCTGCCTTTCGACCTACAAACGGCTCAATATCAAGCCAATCTACGTTTATTTCGCCATTAGAAACGGTTTCTACCAAAAGCTTGGGTGGAAACAGCGTTTTTGCCCAACCTTTAAATTTTTCGGCCAACTCCTCTCCTACCAAATCGGCTTTGTTAGCCACCAACACATCGGCCAAATTGATTTGGTCTTGGAATGTTTCGTGCGAACGCACATTGACATCAGCCCATCGACGTGGGTCAACTAAGCAAATTGTTGCTCTGATTTCGAGAATATCTTTTAAATATTTGCTTTGCAGTAAGTCTAAAATACTGGCGGGATGCCCCATGCCCGTTGGCTCAATCAAAATTCGGTCGGGCTTTTGGTTGCGTAAAATGGACGTAAGCGTAACTTGCATTGGCACATTGGCCGTGCAGCAAATACATCCTCCTGCTACTTCTTTTATGGTTAATCCATCTTGTTCATCAATAGCTGTGTGGTCAATCGAAACTGCCCCAAATTCATTGATAATAATTGCCCAACGCTCATTAGCAGGTTTATTAGCAAGAATATGTTTGATGGCGGTGGTTTTGCCCACACCCAAAAAGCCCGTGATGATATTTACTGGTATTTTCATAAAGAGAAGATTCTTTGTTGCTATAAAATCAAAAGGAAGGCATCGCTTAAAGCGATGCCTTCCTTAGAAATAACACCTTTTATTTAAAAAAGTTTACTTTGCTGGTGTAATAACAATGTTTCTGTATTCAATCGGGCCGTGGTCACCTTGGAAGAAAATTGGACCAGGCTCACCTTCGTTGCTATCTAAAGCACCGCCCGTAATTCCTGGGATTTCGTTTTTGTAGATGATTGTTTTACCATTCAAAACAACTGTTACGACTCGTCCTACCAACGTAATATCAAAACTTTGCCACTCTCCTGCTGCTTTTGCTGGCATTTCAAGTGGAGCTATAAAGCCATACACGGCACCGAGTTGGTCTTTCAATGGGTCACGACCTTTGCTATCAGTTACCTGAACTTCGTAGCGACCTCTCAAATATACGCCACTATTACTTTCTTCTGGGTACTTAAACTCAACGTGAAGTTTGAAATCGTTGAAAGTTTTAATCGTACGAAGATTAGCACCTGATTTGGGGCTTTTCAAAATACCATTTTCTACAACCCATTGGTTTTCGCCACTCACCACTTGCCAGCCATCAAGATTTTTACCATTGAAAAGTTTGATTGGCGTTCCCCAAACTGGCGTTTTTGTACTATTAAGCTTTGGAGCTCTTACTCCTTCCCAATTTAAAACCTCACCACTTGGCGTATTCATTGTGCCTGTCAGTTTATCGTTTTTCAAAACTGCTTCTACAACTAAATCTTTTTCGGCTCTATCCCATTGTGGCGGAATCGAAAACGACATTTTATCATCAACAAAGTTGATGCGAGAGATTGGTCTGGCACTGCCGCCATCGCCCACAAAATGACCGTTCAGGTATTTTACGCCCGAATGATTTACCTCTAACCAAGATGGTACTTTTTTATCACCTTTGGTAATCGTAATGTCCCAACGGCCTTCGATACTTTTGATTGGGGCGAGTTGAGCCATGAGTGAATTGCTAATAAGGATTGCTCCTAAAATTTTTACAATGTTTTGCTTCATGTTTGTTTTTGGTTGAATAAAATTTGGTTAAAATTGGATTGTAGCACAATTTTCTAAATTGTGCTACAAATTTACTTCTTCGTTTCTTCAAAACCCATTTCTTCGTACCATTCTTCAAATTCTGATGGTGAAGCGGTTGGTTTCGGACTCATTGCTCGACGTGAACGACGCTCCGATGCTTTGATTTCAAGGTCTTTTTCTACTTTATCGCCGTTGAGTTCGATGATAACTTTATATTTTGCTGGACGGAAGTAAATCTTTTTATCGTCGGCAAGTTCCAGTTTGATTTCTTTATCATCTTTTTTCTTTACCTCATTCAAATACTTTTCGTATTCGCCTTTGGCAGCTACATCAATTGCTTGGTCGAAGTTCACATTATTTAAACCCGCTTCGGCATCATCCGTGATGTTTTTTACTACTAAACCTTTATCAGTCTGAATCTTAATTGTGGCTTTTCCTGCTGCTTTTGCATAGTAAGTGATATTATACTTACGTTCTTCTGGCTCAGCATATTTATCAAACATTCTGCCCCACGACGCATTATAATTAATTGCAGGTAAATCATATACGTGAATATTTTTGGCTAAAACCTCACTGCTCAACGCTTGTAATGGTTTCACATCAGCAATATAAATTGAGCGTCCGTGCGTGCCGACTACCAATTCATTTTCTCTTGGGTGAATCACCAAATCGTGGATTGATACACTTGGCATTCCATCACCATTGCCACGCATGAAAGTTTTGCCTTTATCCATCGAAATGTATAATCCATTGTCAGTTCCGACATAAAGAATATTGGCATTTTTCGGGTCTTCTTTTACTACATTTATTGGTTCGGCTGGTAAATCTGTACCGATTGCTTGCCAATTTTGACCGTAATCGATCGAAACAAACAAATAAGGTTTGAAATGGTCTCCACGATAAGCGTTCAACGAAGCATAAACCGTTCCTTCAGCGTGAGCCGAAACCGCAATGCCACTTACCCACAGATTTGATTTATCCATGATTTTTGTGAAAGTATAACCGCCATCTTTAGTCACATAAATCAACCCATCATCTGAACCTGTGTAAATCAAGCCAAATCTACTTGGTGATTCTTCGATGGTTGTGAGTGTTCCGAAAGGTACATCACCTTCTTTTCGGCCACGAGTCAAATCTCCCGAAAGGGTTTTGAAAGTATCGCCTTTATCAAAACTTCTGTGGAATTTATTTGAACCAAAATAGATAATATCTTGATTATGGCGAGAAATCGTAAGCGGAGATTCCCAGTTGAAACGGAAAGGTGCTTCGCCTAATTCACGTGGAACCTCCAATCTTTTACGTTCGTTGGTTGCTTTATTGATTCTAAAATAGTTTCCAAACTGAAAACCTGCGTAAACCGTATTATTATCTCGGTAATCTACTTGTACTTGCATTCCATCGCCACCGAGCAAGAATTTATAGCCATCGCCATTATCGAAGATGCCATAATTATAATCGAACGAATTGGTTGAAGAACCAAACCAAACGCCATTATCTTGCAAGCCACCATAGACATTATATGGCTTGGCCATATCGACCGAAACGTGGTAAAGCTGACCAACAGGAATTGAATTTGCCTTGAACCAAGTTTTACCGTCATCATAAGTAATGTTGATTCCACCATCGTTTCCGTTGATATAATGTTTCGGATTTTTAGGGTCGAACCACAAGGCGTGGTGGTCGGAGTGTACATTTTCTCGTTCGATACTTTTGAAAGTTTTACCGCCATCTTCCGAACGCACGATTGGCACACCCACAATTACGATTTTCTTATCATCGGTTGGGTCAACCCAAATTTGTCCGAAATAATAGCCATACGTGAAGTAAATATTATCCAAATAGTCGGCGTGCGTGCGTTTCCAAGTTGCACCAGCATCTTCACTACGATACACCTCTGCTCCTGTTACTTGTGTATCAAACAAATCATTATTGCCATTATACGTATATTCGTAAATATCTTGTACCTTAATTTTATCGGCCTTTAGGTCTTCTTTGAAAGCCTTTGCTGTGAATTTTTCAGGAAAACCTTGTCCGTCTAAATATTCATTAATTGTCGCATCGCTCAAAGCCAAAAACTCATCTTTGGTGATGGTTTTCATTCTTTTTGTGGTCAAGCGACTGGCATCTTCTTTTTCTTCTTTCTTTGGTCTATTTGCCTGATTATCAATGATTGCGTAAACAATATTAGGGTTCTTTGGATAAACAGCTAAGCCAATACGTCCATTGCCCGCACCCGTTGGGAAGCCACTACCCTCGCCCGAAATCAATTTCCAAGTTTCGCCTCCATCGGTGCTTTTATAAATGCCAGACTCTTTTCCACCTTCAACAAAATTCCATGCCGTACGCTCTTTATACCACATGGTAGCATAAAGCGTATTGGCATTGTTTGGGTCGAGTCTTACGTCAATCGCACCAGTGTTTTCGTTGATGTAAAGCGTTTGTTTCCAAGTTTTACCGCCATCGGTGGTTTTGTACATGCCACGCTCTTTATTTGGCGAATACAAGTGTCCCAAAACCGCTACCCACGCAACATTTGGGTCGGTTGGGTGCAAAGCAATTCTACCAACGTGATGAGATTCAGGCAAGCCGAGATACTCCCAGCTTTTGCCATTATTGGTTGATTTGTACATACCCACGCCCGAATATGACGAGCGACTTGAGTTGTTTTCGCCCGTACCAATCCAAATTGTGCGGGTTTTCCAGTCAACGGCAATATCGCCGATGGTCATAACTGCCTCATTATCAAAGATTGGCGAAAAAGATTGTCCATTATTGACCGTATGCCACAAACCACCCGAAGCATAAGCCGCATAAAACTCCGTTGGATTTTCGGGATTTGCATCAATATCTACAATACGGCCACTCATAACGGTTGGGCCAACATTTCTGAATTTTAGATTTTTTACAAGCGATGCTTCTTGCAGTTTTTTGCGTTGCTCATAGCCAGCCATTCGCTCAGTGGCTGATGTTGGAGAAACAGCATCAGCCGCTATTACTGGAGTTGCTTCGACCGAGACTTTCTTCTTTTTTTGAGAAAACCCTGCGAAGCAGATGATTGATAATAAGGTAATTAGGGTTAGTTGTTTTTTCATTTTTTATATTTGAAGTGTTTTCAATGTTCTTATTTTTCCGAAAGATAGGCTTTTAACCATTCTACAAAAACTGTTATTTTAGGTTTAAATTCTTTTAGAGCAATGCTCCAATTAATCGTATCTGTGTCTGGATTATAAAAACTCTCCGCTTCTTCATGGTCAATTGTATATATTCTTTCATCGTTATCCAAATTAATAAAAAACATATTCCCTCCATAATCGCAACCTATGGGAAAGAAGTTTCGAGGAAGAGTTTCTTTGGGGTTAAACCAACGACATCTTATTATCAAGTTATACAATAAATCTTTGGCATCATAAATCAAAAACTGATTTCCATATTCATTTGATTTTAACTCTTCTGGATAATTCAACAATATATTTTTATAAGCAATCGGAAGTTTTATATTTAAGTTTTCTTCTAAACTTTGAATATCATACGCTGTCATACTGTATTTTTCCATTATCTAAAGAAAATAAGGTCTAACCATGATATATCAATACCCAGCCGCATGGCCATCTTTTCGAGATTCTGATGCTCCGAAATATACTTTTCGCACTGGGTCATAGCGAATAGCTTGATAACCCCCATATTGCCCGAGCGTATAACCAACTTTATGCCCTTTTTGCATCAAACCTCTGATGGTTTCATAAGGTATCCCCGACTCCATCGTTATCATGCCTACACCTTCCATTGGCTCACCCGTTGGCTCCGACGAACCATCGTGGTTGAGTCTCGGTGCATCTCCTGCTTCTTGTAGATTCATGCCAAAATCAACCACATCCATAATTATCTGTACATGTCCCATTGGCTGGAATGCACCGCCCATTACGCCAAAACTCATGTATGGTTTGCCATCTTTGGTGACAAATGCAGGAATAATTGTCTGAAACGGACGCTTGTGCGGAGCATAAGTATTGTTTTCACCTTCTTTCAAATTGTATAATTCGCCACGGTCTTGGAAAATAAAACCTAAACCATCGGGCATCATTCCCGAACCAAAACCTCGATAATTACTCTGAATCAACGAAACCATGTTTCCATCTTTGTCGGCTACGGTCAAATAAATAGTGTCACCTTCTCTCAAAGCTGGATTTCCTGCATCATAATGTGCGGCTGCTTTATTTGGGTCGATTAATTTGCGTCTTTCGGCGGCATATTCTTTCGAGATTAATGATTTTACTGGAATTTTAGCAAATTCGGGGTCGGCATAGAATTTTGCACGGTCTTCAAAAACTAATTTCTTGGCTTCGGTGAAAAGATGCACGTGTTCGGTGCTTCCGTAAGGAATTTTCGAGAAATCGTAGCCTTCCAAAATATTCAGCATCTGCAAAGCCGCAATTCCTTGTCCGTTTGGAGGTAATTCCCAAACATCAAACCCACGATAATTGGTCGAAACTGGCTCTATCCAAGTCGAAGTATGGTCGGCAAGGTCTTTTGCACTCAAAAATCCGCCGTTTTTCTTCATAAAAGCATCAATCGTTTGAGCAATTTCACCTTTATAAAAAGCATCACGGCCACCTTTGGCTATTTTTTCGAGCGTATTTGCCAAATTTGGATTCTTGAAAATATCTCCTCTTTTCGGCACTTCACCATTCGGGTAATAATGTTCTTTAATGTTTGGAAACTTGCCGTACAAGCGTGGAACATTCTGTAAACTCATCGCCAATTCGTCATGCACAGGGAAACCATTTCGGCCATAACTGATAGCATGCGATAAGATTTTTTCCATCGGCAACTTGCCAAACTTTTTGTGTAGCTCAAACCAACCATCTACACAACCAGGCACGCTGATTGGCAAAGGACCTGTTGCTGGAATATGCGTTAAGCCTCTTTTCTTAAATTCTTCGAGAGTCAACGAATACGGTGAACGTCCCGAACCATTTAAACCATATAGTTTCTGAGTTTTAGCATCCCAAACAATGGCAAAAATATCGCCTCCGATGCCATTTACGTGTGGTTCGACCATGCCTTCCATAGCATTGGCGGCAATGGCAGCATCAACGGCACTTCCACCCGCACGAAGAATCTCGATAGCGGCTTGCGTAGAAAGCGGGTGCGACGTACAAACCATTCCGTTTTGAGCCATTACTTCCGAGCGACCCGCCCAAGTTTTACCGTACATTCGGTCTTGTGCAAAACTGGAAATCGAAAAAGCAAGAATGAAAATGAAGGTTAAGTGTTTTTTCATATAGTTTGTTAATTTTTTCATAAATATAATTTTTTTAGCCACGGCTTCCAACCAAATCCTAAAAACCCGAATCATTATTTACGAAAAGGGTAATTTACTCAGATAGAAACACTTTGTTTCGTCGTGGGAGGAGAAGTGAGTAGAACCTTCGTGGTAACTACTTTTTTCTTCTCCCCGACAAGCTGAGTTTTTTAGTTCGCAGTCCAATGCCCACAGACATTAGTTTTTCTAATTATCAAATCTACATCTATAACAAAAATGAAAAAGCTAAGTTTTTTATTAATTATTACTTCTTTACTTGCATTTTCTTGCACTAAAGAAGAGGTTTCCTCTGCCAATGAAAGTACGAGTAGCCTTATCGGAGAATGGCGTTGGATTTCATCAACTGGCGGAATTGCGGGTAAAACAATCACGCCTTCATCGGCAGGCTATGAACGAAAACTCGTGCTTACAGCCGATTTGAAATTTTCTCGCTATAAAGATAATACCCTCGAAAGTTCGGGTACTTATCAGCTTACACAAGGAAAATCTATTTATAAAGTTGAGCAGGTGGATTTCATTAAGTTTAGTGATGGAACTTCGGCAGTAATCATTAGCCAATCGGCTACAGAGCTATCATTGGCAGATAATTTCTATGATGGTTTTGGCGAAACTTATCAACGAATTAAATAGTGTAATCAACATGAAATTTTTAGTAAACACCCTTCTAATCTGCACCATTCTTTTGGGAGCTTGCTCGAAAGAAATTGTCGAAGCTGACGCTATGAACCTTAGTGCCATCAGTAAATCAGACCTCTTGGGTCAATGGAAATTTAAAAGTTATGCCGACGGCAAGACACCAGCTTATGATATTACGCTCGAAATCAAAGACGAAGATGGCAAATACACTTTCAATGGACGTTCGTCGGTGAATTTTTATTTTATATCTCCCGAAATTAATGAAAACAAGAAGACGATTTCGGTGGAAGGTATAGGCAGTACCAAGATAGCTGGTACACTCGAAGCCAATCAGTTTGAAATGGTTTACTACGAAAACCTCAGAAATATTGAGCGATATGAATTACAAGATAGAAACTCGCTCATTTTTCATATTTCAAAGCCTACAAAAGAGGCAATGTATTTTGAAAGAAAGTAAATTAGTCAATAGTCCATAGACGACAGTCAACAGAATAAAAAACTATCGACAGTTGACTATCGTCCGTGGACTAAAAAAAATCCAAACAAATGAAAAAGTTAAAAACACTCACACTCGCTGGAGCATTGTTTATGATGGCTGCCAGCTGTAACGAAGATAACGCAGACTCTGTGAAACCGAACCAACTTTTAAAGGCAATTCCTGCCACCTTTGCCGACCAAACCAGCGAGTTTGCTTTCGATTTTCTGAAAAAGCATAATGCCGAAGAAAAAGCAGACAAAAACTATTTTGTGTCACCACTGAGTTTGCACATTGCCCTCGGAATGCTTCTAAATGGTACCGATACAAAAACTAAAGAGGAAATTCAGAAAAGTTTACGAGTTTCATCTGATTTGGCTGTAACTAATGGTATTTACAAAGATTTGATGGAAGGGCTTCCAAACGCCGACCCAAAAGTTACGAATACTATTGCTAACTCGGTTTGGTACAGAAATACTTTTTCGGTCGAAAAATCTTTCTTAGATGTGCTGAAAGCCTCTTTCAATGCTCAGACTTATGCCGAAGACTTTACTAATACAGCAACCGTTGGCAAAATCAATAATTGGGCAAGCGATAACACCAACGGAAAAATCAAGAAAGTGATTGAGCAAATAGAGCCCGCTCATGTGATGTTTTTGATGAACGCCCTTTATTTCAAAGGAGATTGGAAGATTCCATTTAAGGTTGAAAATACTCGAGATGAAAGTTTTGCGGGAACGATTGGCACAAAGTCAGTAAAGATGATGAGCATGCAAGAAAAAGTAAAATATGCTAAACGCTCTAATTATCAAGCACTTGAATTGGCTTATGGTGGTGGAAATTATGTAATGACCATCATTCTTCCCGAAGGAAAAACGTCTGTTGGAGAAATCATCAACACGATGTCAGCAAGTGAGTGGAAAAGTCTGAATACAACCCTTGCCGAGCAAAAAGTAATTGTCGGGCTTCCGAAATTTACGGTTGAATATGAAACAAATCTGAATAGTGTTTTGAGCAAAATGGGAATGCCAACGATGTTTACTGATTTGGCAGATTTATCTAAGATTTCGCCTCCAGCTGGTAAGCTTAAAGTTGGATTCGTGAAGCAAAATACATTCGTAGCCGTTGACGAAAAAGGAACTGAAGCAGCAGCTGTAACAACCATTGGCGTAGAACTCACTTCGATGCCGATTTTGCCAGAATTTATCTGCAATAAGCCGTTTGCGTTTTTTATCAGCGAAAAACAATCAAATACGATTCTTTTTGCAGGTAAAATTGTGAATTTATAACATATTCGAGACAAAAGATACGAGAATAGAGACTTGCTTTATTTTCGTATCTTAATTTTCGAATCCCATCTCTAAAACTATGAAAAAACTATTACCTATTTGGGTATTTGCCTTTGTAGCACTTACCCTAAGCTCTTGTACTGATGATTGCGAAACTACTCGCACTTATCGAACAACCGTACCCGTCACCATTAGTGTCGAACAAATCCGTTCGGGAATTTCTACCCAAACTCCGCAAGATTTAGTAAATCCTGGAAAAATTTATGCAAAAGATAATTATTTGTTTATCAATGAAGTAAAAAAAGGTATTCATATCATTGATAATTCAAACCCTCAACAACCCAAAAACATTGCCTTCTTGCAAATTCCAGGCGTTATTGATATGGCCGTAAAAGAAAACACGCTTTATGCCGATAACTATATCGACCTTGTTACATTCGATATTTCAAACCCTTTGGCTATCAAAGAAACTGGGCGAGTAAAAGAGGTTTTTCAAAATGGCTTAGTCGATGGTATCTCTTGGTATTATAATTCTCAAAATCAGACGATTACCGACTATGAAGTAAAAATCATAACCGAGAAAATAAAAACTAATTGCGGCATCGAAAATACGACTATCAACCCAATATACTATTTACAAGATGGCTTTAAATCATCGGCACCTTCATCCAGTACGGGCGGTGGAACAACTACAACTGGCACTGGTGGTTCGATGGCTCGTTTTACACTTTATGATAATTATTTATATACCGTTTCTCAATCTGATTTACTGGTGTTTGATGTAAAAACAAGCAATAAACCCACTCAGCAATCAAAAATTAATCTTGGTTGGGGCATCGAAACCATTTTTCCGTATAAAGACAAACTTTTCATTGGGTCGAACACAGGTATGTATATCTTTGATAACAAGAACCCCGAAAAACCCGAACGCCTTTCGATTTTTCAGCACGCTCGTGCCTGCGACCCAGTAATTGTGCATAATGACATTGCTTACGTAACACTTCGCACAGGTTGGTGTGGTACTTCACCCAATCAGCTCGATGTTGTAAATGTTGCCAACCTTACTTCACCGAGTCTAATTAAAAGTTATCAGATGCAACAACCCGCTGGCTTAGGCATTGATTTTCCGAATCTTTTCGTTTGCGAAAGTCAATATGGGTTAAAATCTTTTGATGCTTCTTCGGCAACCAATATTACGCTTCAACAGCACATCGAAAAAATTGATGCTTATGATGTAATTCCGCTCGAAGGAAAACACCTACTGATGGTCGGTAAAGATGGGTTGTATCAATACGACACCTCAAATCCTAAAAATTTGAAGCAATTGAGTGTCATTCCAGTAAAAAGAGAGAACTAATTCCTATCAAAATCATGAAAAAGTCATTTATTATTATCTTGATGGGAGTTATGAGTTTTCTTCCATCTCTGGCACAAGAAGAAGCAAAAGGGTTCTTCAAAAAGTACCCATTCGTAAACATGACCGAATTTGGTTTATTGTTTGGTAGAGGCAAATTTGAAAGTTATAATTATTTGTACCGTGGCTATTATCCACAACCTTATGAGCCCGTTTACCAAGTAAAAAATAGATTAAATTTATCAATACAGACCTTCAATGGTATCTACCTAAACCCCAAAACATCGGTAGGTATTACTGTTGGAGTAGATTCATACGGCTCAACGGTATTAATGCCCTTTTCGGCAGGTATTCGTCGAAGTTTGGTTCAAAAAAAGCATGGCGGAAGTATGCTCCTTAGTAGCCTTGATGTGGGTTACGCTACCACATGGCTTAATGAAGAGAACTCGGGTTTTCAAACAAAAGGTGGTTTTAGTATTAATCCTGCTATTGGCTATAAATTACCTATGCGAAATGGCTCTGCTTGGTTAATTAACGTTGGTTATCGAATCCAAAGAGCAGAATATTCACAGAAACGTACCGATGACTTTTACTGGTACGAATCGAATGAAGTAAGAAACTACAAACGTTTCGTAGTTCGATTCGGTATTGAGTTTTAAAACTCACTTCAAAAGGTTTTCTTTGGTTTTGTTTTTATCTTTACTGAAAATCATCAACCAAAGAAAACCAATATGAATAAATTCCTCCTACTCTTCATCTATCTACTATCAAGTTTCACAATCATTGCTCAGAAAAAGCGAGCAAGAGATTATGGTATCGAAATTGGCGTACTCCGAACTGGCAAGCTCAATGCCATTACTGACGTTGCTGGAGTAAAAGTCGGACAAGTAACTTTACATCAATCAGATGGCGTACACACGGGCGTAACTGCCATTTTACCGCACGACAAAAACATCTTCCAAAATAAAATTCCTGCGGCTATTCATATCGGCAATGGCTTCGGAAAACTGGCGGGTTACTCGCAAGTCGAAGAATTGGGCAATATCGAAACCCCTATTGTGCTCACCAACACGCTTTCTGTCCCAACTGCTTCGGCTGCCGTTATTGATTACACGTTTCAACTCCCCGAGAATTCTAACGTCAGAAGCGTAAATCCCATTGTAGGCGAAACAAACGACGGCGGACTAAACGATATTCGTAGAAGATTTATCACCAAAGAACACGTACTGGAAGCTCTCAAAAAGGCTCAAACAGGAGCAGTAGAAGAAGGAAACGTGGGTGCTGGTGCAGGAACTGTTTGCTTTGGGTTTAAGGGTGGAATTGGAACTTCGTCAAGAATTTTACCCAAATCAAAAGGGGGTTATACGGTTGGCGTTTTGGTGCAATCTAATTTTGGTGGTGTACTGCAAGTCAATGGCGTACCCGTGGGTATAGAACTTCAAAAACACAAATTCAGCAAAATCGACGATGCTTATAAAGACGATGGTTCGTGCATGATTGTTGTACTGACCGATGCTCCATTGAGTGCTAAAAACCTAAAACGACTGGCCGCCCGAGCAATGCTCGGTTTAGGTAGAACAGGAGGAATGGCAGCCAATGGTAGCGGCGACTACGTAATTGCCGCTTCAACAGCCGAAGACTTACGAATTACCCACAATTCTGATTCGATGTTTGAAACCTTTAAAGTACTCAGAAACAACGACTTAGACCTACTTTTTGAAGCCGTAATAGAAGCAACTGAAGAAGCCATCATCAATTCACTTTTCGCCGCCGAAACGCTTACTGGCTTTGAAAATACAAAGGTTGAGGCTTTACCTATTGATAAAACTCTGGAGATTTTGAAAAAATATAATCGAGTGAAGTAGTTTTATGTCTCAATAACATTGCTTCGTGTCATGCTGTGCATGGCACGAATAAATATAAAACGCCAAAAGCCTCGAAATTCGAGGCTTTTGGCGTTTTATAGGCGAACTCGGGGATTCGCCCCACAGTTTATGCTTCGCCCATTGGGCCACCGAAATTCATCGGGAAAGGCAATGCCTCGTTTGTTTCTCTGATACTCCCAAAATTATCTTCGTACTTCGCAATATTATCTTGCAATGCTGTCAATAAACGTTGTGCGTGTTCGGGAGTTAGAATTACTCGTGACTTCACCTTTGCTTTCGGAACCCCCGGCATAAGTCGGATAAAATCTATCACAAATTCTGTATTTGAATGAGCTATCATTGCCAAATTAGCGTACACACCCTCTGCCATTTCTTCCGATAACTCAATGTTTATTTGTTGTTCAGGTTCGTCCTGAATGTCTTTGCGTTTTGCCATTATTATTTGTATATTTAGGTGGTTGGGAGTCATCGTCTCGTTTCAGTAATCAAATATAGAAATCATTTTCGGAAAATGAAAATTAGCCCCCAATTTGTTATTCTGTGGTCGGAATGTTTGAAAAACTGTATTATTTCACAGCCTCACGCACTCTCAAAAGCTTTTCGAGTAAACCCTCTAACTTATCTAAAGCCAACATATTTGCCCCGTCCGACTTCGCTACGGCAGGATTTGGGTGTGTTTCAATAAAAATGCCATCGGCACCAACAGCAATAGCCGCCTTTGCAATCGTTTCGATGAGTGCAGGTTTTCCGCCCGTCACGCCCGATGATTGATTCGGTTGTTGAAGCGAGTGCGTACAATCCATAACCACCGGAACATTAAAAGCTTTCATTTCGATGATGTTTCTATAATCAACCACAATATCTGAGTACCCAAACGAATTTCCACGGTCAGTTAGCATTACATCTGCATCGGGGTTCACGGCCTTCACTTTCTCAACCGCAAAACCCATTCCCGAACCGTGCATAAATTGCCCTTTTTTTACATTCACCGCTTTGCCTGTTTTAGCAGCAGCTACCAAAAGTTCGGTTTGGCGACAAAGAAACGCTGGAATCTGTAACACATCCACATACTGAGCCGCCAAAGCTGCTTCTTCTGATTCATGAATATCGGTTACGGTTGGAACCTCAAACGTTTGGCCAACTTCTTTCAAAATCCCAAGAGCCAGTTCATCGCCAATACCCGTAAACGAATCAAGTTTTGTACGATTCGCTTTTCGGTAGGAAGCCTTAAAAATATACGGAATTGCCAAGCGGTCGGTAATCGTTTTTATTTTCTCGGCAATTTCTAAGGCCATATCACGTCCCTCAACTACGCATGGGCCAGCCATCAGAAAAAAATTGCCCGAATCCTGATTTTTTAAATGATTGATTTTCAATGCTTTGTCTATTTTTAGAATTATTACTCGTTATCTTAAATTTTTTATGAAACTAATTTTTCAATACAAAAAGCCCCTTTTTATGAGTTTCGACGTATTTTTTTGTCATAAATAATCACTTTCGCAAAATCTATTGCAAAGGTCTAAACAATTCTCGTACTAAAAAAATTTCCTGTATTTTGTTGTTTTCGTTTAAAAGCGTTTTCTTTGCAGTCGTTTTTCACCAAACTACAGTTCAAAATGTCAGCAATTGCAACTAAAGTAACGCAAATTATCGTTGAGAAACTCGGCGTTGATGTATCAGAAGTAACTCCAGAAGCATCATTCACAAATGATTTAGGAGCAGATTCACTCGACACCGTAGAATTGATAATGGAATTTGAAAAAGAATTTAATGTCTCTATCCCAGACGACCAAGCAGAAAATATCCAGACCGTAGGTCAGGCTATCACTTACTTGGAAGAAAATTCTAAATAAGTATTCTTAGTACTGAGTGCCGAGTATCGAGTTTTAGACAATGTTTTCATAACTAAAACTCGGTACTTCGAACTCTGTATTTTTTTACTTTGACACAAACATTTACACTTTATGGCATTCAAACGAGTAGTTGTAACAGGATTAGGAGCATTAACACCTATCGGTAATACGGTAGAAGAATTTTGGCAAGGGCTTTCAACTGGTAAAAGTGGAGCAGCTACCATCACCAGATTCGATGCGAGTAAGTTTCGTACGCAATTTGCCTGTGAAGTAAAAAACTTCGATGTTACGCAGTTTATCCCACGTCAAGATGCTCGTAAAATGGACTTATTCACCCAGTTTGCAATGGTGGTTGCCGATGAAGCCATCAAAGACTCTGGACTTGACTTAGAAAGTATCAATAAAAATAAAGCTGGAGTAATTTGGGGGTCGGGTATCGGCGGTTTGAAAACTTTTGAAGAAGAAGTTATCAATTTCTCGAACGGTGACGGAACACCAAAGTTCAACCCATTCTTTATTCCTAAAATGATTGCAGATAGTGCTTCTGGCCAAATCTCAATCAAATATGGTTTCCGTGGGCCAAACTACATCACGGTTTCGGCGTGTGCCTCAACTAATAATGCAATCATTGATGCCTTCAACTATATTCGTTTAGGCCGCATCAATCTTTGTATTTCTGGTGGCTCAGAAGCAGCCGTAACGCAAGCAGGCATCGGTGGTTTCAATGGTCTTCGTGCCATGTCAGAAAGAAACGACGACCCTGCAACGGGTTCTCGTCCGTACGACAAAGACCGTGACGGATTTGTTTTGGGCGATGGTGGTGCAGCCTTGATTCTCGAAGAATACGAACACGCTGTGGCTCGTGGTGCTAAAATCTATTGTGAAATCATCGGTGGAGGATTCTCATCGGATGCGTATCACATCACAGCTCCACATCCTGAAGGAGAAGGTGCTTACTTATCAATGGTTGATGCCCTTGATGATGCAGGAATCAAACCAGAAGAAGTTGATTATATCAATACACATGGTACTTCAACTCCACTCGGCGACCCACAAGAAATTAAGGCAATCGAAAAGCTATTTGGCGACCATACTTACAAAATGAGTATCAGCTCAACCAAATCAATGACTGGCCACTTATTGGGTGCTGCGGGTGCGGTTGAATCAGTTGCTGCAGTTTTAGCAATCAAACATCAGGTAGTTCCACCAACAATCAATCTCTTCAATATTGATGAGTCAATTGACCCAAGAATAGATTTGACACCAAATGTTGCGAAAGCTCGAAAAATAGATGTAGTTTTGAGTAATTGTTTTGGTTTCGGTGGGCATAATGCTACGTTGATATTTAAGAAAATTTAATTACGAATCGTGTTGTCGGAAGTAAGTAACTCATTTTGGGGATTTTTCAGAACTGATGCGAAAGAACGCAGTTTTAGAAAATCAGTGGAGCAGATAATTGGCGAAAAGCCAGGAAATCCTTTGCTCTATCAGCTTGCTTTTAGACACACATCTGCTTCGAAAGAAACAAACATTGGTGGTTTCAGAGAATCAAACGAAAGACTCGAATACCTCGGTGATTCGGTTTTGGGTATGATTGTGGCTGAATACCTCTTCAAAAAATATCCGTTTAAAGATGAGGGTTTTCTGACCGAGATTCGCTCCCGTATCGTAAACCGTGAATCTTTAAATGTTTTAGCACGCAAGATAGGTTTAGAGCGACTCATTGAGTTCGACGGACAGAGAGTCGCTCACAACCGTACTTCTATGTATGGCGATGCCATGGAGGCACTCATTGGAGCTATTTACTTAGATAAAGGTTTTCGTTTTACGAAGAAGTTTATTTTAAAGAAACTCCTCGCCAATTACTTCGACCTCGATACGGTCATTCAAACCAATACAAACTACAAGAGTATCCTACTTAGTTGGTCGCAACAAGAAGGTAAACGTGTTACCTTCGAGATTATCCAAGAAAACGGTAAGCATCACCATAAAGAATTCGTGGCCCAAGTTTCGGTCGATGGTGAAGCTGTGAGCAAGGGTGGGGGATGGAACAAAAAGAAAGCCGAACAAGAAGCCGCTCGCCGTGCGTGCGAGGCTCTTGATATAAAATCTTAATTAAATACTCCCGCTTAGTAAAATGATTTGAATTTATTTGCAGAATCACTACAAGTATCTATTTTTGTGATTCAATAGAATTCAACCAATATGCCGTTACAACAACGGACATAATTACATAAGCTGCCATTTGTTGAAACTTTTACCTAAAATAACGTTCGGCCTGTTACTATTTTTAACTTGCGGTGTTTCATACTCCCAAAAGATAAGTATTCAGGTACTACAACAAGGGACATCCTATTCGGATTCGTCTTATTATGACATCATACCCGTAGGCAACAAGTTTTGGATAGGTGGAAAATATGGCACACTTAAATCTATTGACTCCGAAGGCAATCTCTCTAATATCAGCTACCCAAGCGAAAACGTCGATATCTACAAATTAGACCATTTTGATAAAGAAAACCTTATTATCAGTGGCGATAAAGGTATTGTTTATAAACACAACCTGACTACCAATATTTGGGAAACAATCAAAATCAAGGGCTATGAAAAAGCGTGTTTTTATAACCTAACGGTGGTAAATGATTCGACTGCCTTTATCTGTGGAGGAAATTCAGCCATTGCTCATTCTGAAAAGACAGTTCCGTTTGGTTTTATTCTGAAAACAACTGATAAAGGCAAAACTTGGAAACGAGTATATCAAAACGCCTTCAAGATGGTTTGGTGCGTTAAGTACAATGAGTTCGACAAGAAGGTTTATGCTCTAATGTACACCCCCAACAAAACTCACTTGTATGCCTTTGACAATGAGCAATGGGAAAAGAAACAAAAGATAGGTAATAGTATTTTCCACGAAATTCAGTTTGAGAACACCGAAGACTTCATCGCAATGGGCGGCTGGATGGGCAAAAAAGGCCGTATTCACAACCAAAAACAAAAATTGGAGATTCCTACCTCTGGCTTACTTTGGGGGCGTGTAGCCAACGAAAAATACGAAATTTATTCGGGCTGTGATGGGCAAGTAGTATTGGGCGATAAAACGGGAAATTATAAAGTCTTTGGCGAGAAACTTAATAAAGCCTTCAACATTTACGAAACCGTTTTTACCTCTCCTACAACTGCCATTTCGATTGGAAGTGCCAGAACTATTCTTTTACTCAAAATAGTAGAAGAAACTACTACGCATTCGAATTCTACTGGCAAGTAATTCTTTTCAGCAATTTGTAATACCTTTCTTCAAATTTGCTAATTCAAAAGCAACTTCTTAATTTTAAAAACTTTCAAAGATACAAAGTAGGTCTTTCAAAAATTTTAAAATTCAACTATCTAAAACAATGAAAAAAGTATTGGTTTTAGCATTGGTAGCTTGTAGCTCTTTTGCTTACGCCCAAAAAGGCAAAACGGTAAACTTATTTGATGGTAAAACTACCAATGGCTGGCACACATGGCACGAAACCACCGTAAAGGGCTGGCACGTGATGGATGGGGTGTTAATGACGCACGGCGGTAATGGCGATTTAGTGACCGATAAAGAATACGAAGACTTTGAGCTAACTTTTGAATTTAAAGCTGCTCCAAAAGGTAATAGCGGCGTAATCTACAAGGTGTTGGAAACACCCGAAGCCAAGGCTTCGTATATGTCAGGGCCAGAGTACCAAATCATTGATGACAAGAATTACCCTTCTCCGATTAAAGATGTGCAGAAAACAGCTGCAAATTATGATATGCAAGTTCCTGCCGATTTAAGTGTTGTAAAGCCCGCTGGGCAATGGAATACTGGTAAAATCATTGTTAAAGATAACCACGTTGAACATTGGCTAAATGGTAAGAAAATGGTAGAATACGAATACGGTAGCACCGATTGGCAAGTCATGGTAGCCAAAAGTAAATTTGCCAATTGGGATTTTGCCAAAGCTCATGCAAAAGGAAAAATCGCTCTTCAAGACCATGGCGATATGGTTTCTTTTAAGAGTATCAAGATAAAAGAGTTATAATAAAAAAGGAGAGCTTTCAACGGCTCTCCTTTTTTTATTTTTGTATTTGACTTCTTAGAATTTAAGAGAAATACCAAGTGAGCTATACGGTACTCCACCTTCTGCATAAACGGCTAATTTTTCTTTAATGTAGTACCTTGCACCAACATAACCTCCTAACATAATACCTGCCGCTGCTCCGCTGTAATAAGAAGAATAAGTATCGTTGTATTTAACAGTTCTGAATCCACCTACTGCACCAATATAAGGGTCTAATTTATCTTCGTTGATACCTATTTCTTTTAAGTACTTACCGAAGTGAACAGCCGCCCTTCCGCCAACGCTTAGATATGTTACACGGTAATTTGAAAGTACATAGCCATAGCTTCTTGACGAGAAAGCTCCAATAGCTCCAATACTTAACAAATCAGAGATGGCATAATCGACACCAACATTTACTCCAAGACCATAACCAGCCCCAACACCAACACTAAAGTTCTTCTGGCCTTTTTCGAAAGATTGAGCATTTGTGTTTTCTGAATAGAAGAAACACGCTATTATGACAAAAGAAATTGAGAGTAATTTTTTCATGATACTTTTATTTTTATGGATGGTTTTTAAAGTACGAAATTTAGATAATCACGTTTTTAAAACAAAAGTAAAAGGGAAAAAATGACCTAAAAATCAATTAAGCGGTCGGGAAAGGTATAAAACAATAGGTTTTACTTTGAAACTTCATCTAAAAGCTGATTATAGACCTTTGAGCGACGTTTCTTTTTTTCGTTGATAGTAATCTGCTCTGCTTTTTTATAGCCTCCCATATAATATCGCTGAAACCACGGTGCGGCTGTTACCAGCACATCAAACGGACTTGAGCTTTTAATGGCGGCCATAATTCCCCAAGTGGCAATGCCCACCGTGAGAATTATTGAATTTGTTCCGTTCTTTATATCACCCGCATAGAATTGACCAAGACCAGGAACAATCATGCTCATGATTCGAGCGGCTCGGGGGTTGAGTTTGTTTATCTTTTCGTTTTTTACGAATAGCTGTTCAATCTTTTTTCTTGATTCAATATTTGTTGTGTCAATCAAAGATAAAAACTGTGGTTTGGCTAAATCATATTTTTCGACTGAAAAGTTTAGTATGGCCGTGTAAAATACTTTTCGTTTAGCTTGCTCTGCATTTAGCTTTGCTGGCAAATTTAATAGTTCGATTTCGGCGTATTCAAAGTTATTCTGAATGAGATAACAAGACATTTTTCTGAATATCACTTCGGCCTTAGCACTATCGGTCTTTTGTTGAAAAAAAGCTAATTCGTAGTAATCGGCTGCTTCTTCGTATTGTTGTGTTTCGTAAAGGCAGTCGGCAATATTCTTGTAGCAATCTTTTCTGAATGTTTCGGTTTTATCAAAATAAATTACTCTTCGATAAGTAACACTTGCTCCGAGGTAATCTTTTTTGGCAAAGAGTTCGTTGGCAAAATCGAAGCTTTGCTTGAGGTCTTGCGAAAAAGAAATTTGTGGTATTAATACAAAAAGTATTAAAAGTATTTTTTGCATAATTATCGACTCAATAGTAGCTGTTAAAAAGATTCTCTATTTTGGTTCGGATGCCCAAATGGCTTTTTTTATTATAGCCTTTTGCCGAAACCACCGAGCCGTAAATATTACCTAAATAAAAACCAAACCCTATACCGCCATAAATCCAACCTCTGGTGCTTTTAACGCCACTCTTATTAAAGCCTCTGATTGATTGAACCGCCATCGTTCCGACAAAGAAAAGTGACACGATTCCGTCTTTCCAATCTTTTACATACATACGCCCTGTACCTGGAATTATGGCCGACATTATACCTGCAACAGCTGGACTTTTACGTTTGATTGCCATTGCTTGTTCGGCTAAGTCTTTATAGTTGGCAGCTAATCGGTGGTCTTCTGGCTTAATTGTTTGTAATAACTCATTGGCACTTTTATAATTATCTTGAAGAATATCAGAAGTAGCCGAAAGGATTGTTTTATCAGCTGACGATAACTTTACGTTGGAGTCCCAAAAGCTTTTTGCTGATTTATACTCAGATTTCAAAAGAATTGTACGGCCATATTCTACGGCCGATGAAGCACTCATGGTTGTGAGTTCGGGGTAAAGTTGTTTGCCTCTGATGAGTGCCTCGTCGTATTTTCCCGAACGACGATACATGGATAGGAGCGAGGTTTTGAGGGTATCGTTTTCGGGCGACATAAATGTGAGGCGTTCAAACTCACGAGTTGCTAAATCATACTGGCCTGACTTGGCTAAGTATTCAGCAAATTTTTTTGTGTTTTCAAAATTATAAAGGTCTTGCGAAAAGACATTTGTACCATAAAATATTATAAAAAGTATTAAAAGTTTTTTTTTCATTATCAAGGCTTATCTATCAGTAATTTCTCTTTAAAATCAATTGCGTATTTTTCTGGGCTAAGACCATTGCAGCGAGTTAGTCTGTCCATCGTTTTGATTCCGCCCATAACAACTCCGCTTTTTTTAACAGCCAAAATACCAAACTCTGAGCAAGATGGTGTAAATGTACAAACCGTTAGGTCTTGAGAAGAGAAAAAGGTTTTGTAGAACAGAAACAGTCCCGAAAATAAATACTGAACTTCATTGCGATTACCTTTTGCTTCTTTATAAACCCTCTTTTGTGGAGCTTGAATAACCCCACGAAGCACATTCACCTCCGATTTACTTTGGGCTTTTAGCTGACTGCTTAGGCTTAGTGATAGTAGGAATAGGATAGTTATAACTTTCGTTTTCATCTTCTTGGTCAATGATAATGTTCTTATAGGTTGTTTGTTGAATATTCTGTGTACCGTCTGTATTGTACGAAATTTGCGTCACTTGTTTCGGAAATTCAACGCCGTTGTAGTTTGAATATTCTTTAAAAAACTGTTGGCTGAGGAGTTTTTCTTTAGGGTCGTAAAAGGCAATCGCATCTAATTTTTTGTTGGCATTTGCCATTTTTATTTTTCCGAGGGTTTTCATGAGTTGTTTTTCTACGACACTCCACGTAGTTATTACTCGCCCATCTTTATCTTTTTCGACTTTCGATATTTTATAGATTTTTGCTACATTTCCTGAGTTGAGACCATAATCGGCCAATTTACCCGAAAGGGCCAAATGAAATATCGAAAACTCATTGGAGGCTAAAACACTTTGTACCAAAACACTATCTTTCGTGATTTTATACAAAGTGGTATCCTTAATTATGATTGTTTCTTTTTGTGGAAAAGTGAGTTTATAAATTACTTTTAGTGATGTTTTATCGTAATAGACCTTCCCGACTGTGAGGCGATACGAACCATTCGATAATTTATCTTTGATAGATACATCAGCCTTAATTCTATAAAATTGTTGGGCATTAGCAAACTGAACGCCCAATATATATGTCATTAATAAAAGAAAAATGCTTTTTTTCATAAAATAAAATTTCAAATAAAACGCCTGCGAGTCTTACTATTACAATGTTCCTGCACTCAATCCAATTGCAATCAATACAATATAAATTACTGCTACAACTCCACCAGCCGTCAAACATCCATAAAGAGCTTTTTTGGTTTGGTCTTTATCTTCTGTAAATATATAGACAAGTAAGATACCCAGTCCCCCCAAGAAACAACCCCACAAAAATGCGGGAATATTCAATGGTAAGTCATTATCTTTTGTAACATTAGCTAAAGTATTGGTGTCAAGTTCGATGTCTTTTACTAAATCTGTATCTTTTATTGTTTCAAAACTCGCATCAGTATTTTGTTCAACAAACGCTTCAACTTTATTAAGTTTTTCAAATTGACTATTAATACTTTCTGGGTTATATACTAAAGCTTCATTTTCTGAAATATTATTATTCAATGATGCTATTTCTGGGTTGTGTGATAACACCTCAGTAGCAGCCAACTCATTCGTTTCTGCAATATAATTAGTTGATGTGCTTGTAATTTCATTTTTAGTCTGATTTGAAACTTGACTTTGAATTATCTTTTTCTGTGAATCAAAGTTTTCAACTTTACCTTTCTGCACGTACGCATATTGCTTTTGTTGGCAAGCAGTAAGAGCTAAGACTAATACGATAGTGGAAATAATTGTAGATTTCATAAAATTGGATTTTTGTGAGTATTAATAAACAAAAATAGCCCAATCTTTTGATTTGGGCTATTTTTGAGGGTACTAATATTTATTATTAGAAGAAACTCAACCCACCAATTACTAACCACCACACTAAATAGATAGCAGCTCCTATCAAACAGCCATATAATGCTTTTTTAGTTTGGTCTTTGTCTTTATCTGTTACCAAATAAACTATTAATACACCAACCCAGCTTAATACACAACCCCACCAGAAAGCAGGAATGTTCAATGGTAAATCTCCCGCTGCAACAGAATTAGTTACGTTTGTATCTAATTTTAAATCTTGAGTAAGTTCCGTATCTTTTACATCTTCGATAGTTGCACCTTCGTGAGCAGCTACGTACTCTTCTAATTTATTTAATTTTTCAAATTCTTCATTTACTGCTTTTTCATTGAAAGTCATTACTTGGCTTTCAGTAACAGCAGGAGTTTCAGTGTTCAATGAAGCAATTGCTACTGAATTATCAGCCGAAAGTGCCGTTTCTGTTGGGGCTACAATCGAAGCAGTTGCCTCTTCTACAACCGCTACTTCAGTAGTTGGCTGAGCAGCTACCACTTGTTTTTTTGCAACTGTATAGTTGGGCGTGCTTGTTTTCTGGAAAGAAGCATATTCTTTCTTTTGGCATGAAGCCAATACTACGATTGCCGAAAGGAATAGGATTAATTTTTTCATAGAACAAATGGTTTAAATGTTAAGAAAATGATTGTTGATTACAAAAATAAAATTTAAAATTGATTTACAAAGTGATATTAAATATAAAACTGTTATTTTCCTAATAAGTCAAAATATTTCTGTTGGTTGACTCTTTTTTCAGAAAATGCAAATGAACACAAAAATTCTATCTTTGTATTTTTTGAATGGTTAAAATCCAAAAAAAATTTACTTAACGGTCAAAAAATATTTTTATGGAATCCGAACATAAACACATAAGCTACGCTACCGAAGCAATTCTAAGTGAACAAGAATTGATTACCAAGTCGAAAGAAGTTTTTCAAAACCTCAATAAAAGGCGTTCATTAAGGCTCTTTTCTGATAAAAATTTTCCAGCCGAAGTAATTGAAAATTTGGTAATGGCAGCCTCAACAGCACCTTCGGGAGCAAACAAACAACCGTGGACATTTTGTGTGGTTTCTTCTCCTGAGCTAAAAAAACAAATCAGAATGGCAGCCGAAGAAGAAGAACGCATCAGCTATGAAAGCAGGATGTCGGAAGAATGGAAAGAAGACCTAAAACCTTTTGCAACCGATTGGCAAAAACCTTTTTTAGAAACGGCTCCGTATCTTATTATTGTTTTCAAGCGTGCTTACGAATTTGAAGTAGGAGGGAAGAAACATCAAAATTATTATGTGAGCGAGTCGGTTGGTATTGCCTGTGGATTTTTACTTACAGCTATTCATAACTTGGGCTTGGTAGCACTTACGCACACACCAAGCCCAATGGATTTTCTGACTAAGATTTTAAACCGCCCTTCTAACGAACGTCCATATCTATTAATACCTGTTGGTTATCCAGCAGAAGCTGCTACAGTCCCTGATATTAAACGAAAGCAAAAAGAAGAAGTGCTCATCTGGTATAAGTAATGCCTTACTTGATTCTATCGCTGAATACTTTTTTGAATTTTTCAACTTTTGGTTTTACTACCATTTGGCAATAGGGATTATGACCATTCAGATTGAAATAATCTTGGTGGTAATCTTCAGCCTTGTAGAAAACACTTGCTGGCTCAAAAGTAGTTACAATTGGAGCATCATACGCACCCGAATGGCTCAAATCATTTTTTATGCTTTCGGCAATTTGCTTTTGGGTGGCATCATGATAGAAAACAGCTGAGCGATATTGCGTACCAATATCTCCACCTTGGCGGTTTAGCGTTGTTGGGTCATGGGTTTTCCAGAATACTTCCAATAGCTCTTCAAACGAAATGATGTTTGGATTATAAGTAATCTGACACACTTCTGCATGACCCGTTTGGCCAGTACAAACATCCTTATACGTAGGATTTTTGAGTGTACCACCCATGTAGCCTGATTCTACTTTTTCAACACCTTTCAACTTTTGAAATACAGCTTCAACACACCAAAAACAACCAGCAGCCAGCGTGGCTACTTTATTTGTTGGTAGTGCCGTATTTTCTACTTTTACATTTTCTTGATTCATTTTCTTAACTTTGTTTTTTACGAACTGAGCATTGGAACAATATCCAACAAACAGAAGTACAATTAGTGGGACATTGTATTTCATTTTAACAATTTACTTTTAGGTTATGTTTCCTTAAATTAAATTTTATATGAATCTATTTCAGAAACCATTACGATACATTGCATAGCAAAATTTACAATCCAATGAAGAAAATTGATATTGACGACTTTAGGTTTAACGGTAAAGGTAAATTTTCGATTAAAAAATCAGAGACCAAAGTTAGTGATTTTTATGATGATAAAGAAGATTACGAAACAGCTTTAAAGTTACTCCAAACGGAGCTCGATGAATTACAAGAAAAAATGTTTGCTCATAATAGGTATGGCCTTTTGGTTATTTTTCAGGCAATGGATGCTGCAGGAAAAGATGGTACATTGAAGGCAGTCTTCTCAGGAGTCAATCCTCAAGGTATGAGGTTTTATTCTTTCAAGCGTCCGACCGAAACCGAACTCGACCATGATTTTCTGTGGCGAACGAATATGCAACTCCCCGAACGTGGAACAATTACGGTTTTCAATCGTTCTTATTACGAAGAAGTTTTGGTCGTAAAAGTTCACCCCGAAATTCTTTTAAATACCCAACGCCTCCCTACTGAAATTTCGGAAGATTTGGAGAAGGTATGGGAAAACCGTTATGAGGATATTGCCAATTTAGAAAAATACCTTACTCGCAACGGAATCCATGTGGTGAAGTTTTTTCTGAATGTTTCAAAAAAAGAACAATCGGAAAGGCTCATCGAACGCATTGAAGACCCTTCAAAAAATTGGAAGTTTGAAGAGCAAGATGTGAAGGAAAGAGAGTTCTGGAACGACTATCAAAAAGCTTACGAAGATGCCATTAATGCCACTTCTACCGAGCTATGCCCATGGTATATCATTCCAGCCGATGATAAGAAAAATATGCGGTTGATTGTGGCGAGTATTCTTGCCAAAAAGTTAAAATCACTTGATATGAATTACCCAAAATCGGATGCCACCCGACAAGCAACTTTGAAAAGTTTGATTGAAAAAATTCGATTACAAGACAATAAATAATTTCGCATAAAAACAAAATAAATAACAAATAACGAAGTCAATAATCGTATCATTTTTCAATAAAATATTGATAATAAAGTAATTATATTTCAAAATCTATTAAATTTTTCATTTTTGCTTACTTTTTTAATTTTAGGAGCAGTATTTTGAAGAATATTACTATATATACGTTTTACGTTTACAGGTGATTTTATCAAAAAACCTAAATATATTAATAGAAATTAGCTAAACTTTTATGTGGTAAAGTATAAATACTTTCAATTAAAGAATATAATTTTACTTCGCTTTAAAACAAAATAAAAAACAAATTGCGATATTATAAAAACTGTAAATTTTACTATAAAAAATTGATAATTAACAAATTACACTATGAACTTGTTTAGGATTTTGTATTTAAGTTAATTTTTCTTAGAAAACATACGGCAAAAGCGATAAAATTAAACGCAACCCAATTTATAGCCTTTGTTTCATATCGAATTAAAAGTACTTTAAAAC
>JACCDW011569646.1_pt1 | contig 64846 bp, 9 predicted proteins | sample 7449781 | NCBI WGS metagenome assembly JACCDW01 (sample SAMN15323449, study PRJNA562643) | freshwater metagenome | isolation source: river surface water | place: USA:Blue River Watershed | collected 2017-08-18
CACAGACACCTTGGTGGGCATTCAAAACGTGAGCACCGGCAAAGGTGCTGACTCGGTGGTGGGCAGCAGTGCGGCCAACACCATCGTGACAGATTTGGCCAATGACACCGTGGGCAGTGCAGACACCGTGGACGGCGGATTGGGAGCGGACACCATCCGCACGGGCGCAGGCAACGACCAAATCACCTACAACCCCGATGCCAGCATTGATGCAGGAACGGGCATTGACACCGTGCGCATGGGTGCGTCCGTCATCAACATGACCACGGTCACTGGCAGTTTGGCAGGGGTGGAAGTGCTGGACTTGGACAACAGCACCGATACGCGACTGACCTTGAGCTTAGACAACGTCAAACAAATGGCTGGGCAAACAGCCCCTGTGGTGACAGTGGAAGGCAATCTGGGGGACTCCATCACGCCGCTGTATGACTGGACGTATTCCTCGTTGGACAACACAGGCAAATACCAGATCTACACAAGTGGCACAGCCAAACTCTACATTGACACCGTTGTTTCAGTGATCGGTGAAGTGGTAGACAACATCGATCCTTCGACGCCCATGACACTGTTGGGTCACGGGCTCGGCGACACCTTGACATCGTCCAGCGCATCCGACACCTTGGATGGTGGTGCAGGGCGTGACGTCTTGGTGGGTGGCTATGGCAATGATGTGTTGGTGTTTGACATCAACGACACCAGTGTCAGCGGTAACCAAGGCGTGGACATTCTTGCGGTGCGCGATGCCACTGCTGACCTGACCGCTTTGACAGGTGTGTTCACCGGCTTGGAAGCGATTGACTTACGTGGTTACGATAGCAACACCCTCACGCTCAATCCAGCTGCGGTGCATCAAATCACGCGTGCCGACGTTGGACAAGCGAGCACAGACATCGTCACCATCAACGGTGACAGCGAAGACAACTTGGTGTTGGTCGGAACCTGGACCTCGGTCGGCAGCCCCGAACTTGTGGGGTCCACGGCTTACCAAACCTACACCGGCACCTACACCGACCCTGCGACCAGCACGTCGTATCCGGTCACTTTAAAAGTAGACACACGTGTCAACCTGTTCCAAAGCATCGGGGCAACAACAGGGGCTGACTCAGTGCCAGGCGCCGCCGCCAATGAATTCATTTCCGGCGGTGCAGGCAACGACACCATCGACGGCGGCGCAGGCGATGACGTGCTGCGCGGCGGCACGGGCAACGACTCTCTGGTGGGTGGCGCGGGCAACAACACCGCAGACTTTGGCGATGCCACGAATGGCGTCATCGTCAACCTCGGAGGGGGGACGGCGCCCACCACATTCAACGGTCAAACCGTCAGCGTCAGCAGCGGCTCGGCCCAAACTTTGGCCAGCACAGCCCAAGTCGTCAACACACCTGGCACCGCCAATGCGGCGGAAACCACCAGTGTCACGTTTGTCGATTTGGCCGCAGGACAAGCGATCACCGTCGGGGCGGTGACCTACACCGCCCCAGTGGGCGGTGCAACGGCGTCCACGGTGGCCACCGCATTTGCCAGCATTGCAGCCGGAGCCACCAGCGCGGCAGCCAACACAGCAGGCACATTGAGCGGCTTTTCATCCGCCACGGCCACGGGCAACACGGTGGTGTTTACCAGTAGCACAGCAACAGGCGATGTGACCAACCTCGTGGTCACAAACCCCATCGAAACAGACAGCCTGTCGCAAATTGAAAACCTCTCAGGCAGCACCAAGAGCGATTACCTCATTGGTAGCGGCAATGCCAACAAACTCTCCGGCGGCGATGGCTCTGACACCTTGGATGGTGGCGCGGGCAGCGACACCTTGTTGGGTGGTTCAGGCGCCGACTCTGTGCTGGGCGGTACAGGTAGCGATTGGGTCGACGGTGGCAGCGGTGATGACATCATGGATGGTGGCGCCGATGCAGACACCTTGCTCGGTGGCACAGGCGCTGACAGCGTGCTGGGCAGTGCTGGCAATGATTCCGTGTCAGGCGGCGAGGGCGACGACACCCTCAGCGGCGGCGCAGACGCAGACACCTTGAGCGGTGATGCGGGCATCGACAGCTTGCTAGGTGGCTCAGGCAGTGACCTGTTGGATGGCGGTGAAGGCGCCGACATTTTGGATGGCGGTGATGATGCCGACACCCTCATTTACGATGCCAATGACCTGTCCGTCAGCGGCGGCTCTGGCACTGACACCTTGCTGGTGTCCAAGCAAGCCGAAGTCGATCTGTCGACGGGGCCCGCTTTCAATGGCGTTGAAGCTGTCAGCATGGCGGGCGAAGGCGCCAACAGTCTGATCTTGACCTTGGACGCCTTCAAACGCACGGGGGGATTGGCATCGGGTGTTGTGGTTCAAGGTGAAGACTTAGACACCTTGGTGCTCTCGGGCTCATGGATCAAGACTGCTACGGTGGATGCCGACAACTTGATTCAGTACACCATCACAGACACCACCGTCACGCCCAACGTCACCTACATCGCCAAGGTCAATCCAGACATTCAGGTGGTCAAACGCATCACAGGCAGCGGCTTGCTTGAAGGCACATCCTCTGGCGATTTGGTCAGCGGCAGCGCCAGTGCAGACTCTATCAACGCAGGTGGCGGCAACGACACCGTGTTGGGTACGGGTGGCAACGACACCATCTTGGGTGGCGTTGGTACCGATACCTTGGACTACTCTACGGCCACGGGCAACATGGTCATTGACCTTGGCGCCAATGGCGCCATGGGCAGCACCATCGATCCGACGTTGTCGTCGGTGGTCGGCAGCCAAGGCAGTGACGCCATCTCTGGTTTTGAAAACATCTTGGGTGGCCAAGGCGCAGACACCATCTTGGGCAACCAAGAATGGAACAGCATCGAAGGTGGTGCGGGGAACGACAGCATTTCCGGCGGCGGCGGCCAAGACACCTTGATCGGCGGCAGTGGCAATGACCTGCTCGATGGGGGTGAAGGCCCTGACGTCATGGTTGGTGGGACGGGCAATGACACCTTGGCGGGTGGCGTTGGCATCGACTTGGCCGACTATTCAGCGGCCACTGGCAATCTCACCATCAACTTGGCCAGCGGAACCAGCATTGACACATCAACGGGTGGCTTGGGCACAGACGTGCTGCAAGACATCGAAAACATCACTGCAGGTTCAGGCGATGACGCTGTCTTGGGCTCGGCTGACGCCAACATCATTTTGGGCGGTGATGGGGCAGACACCATCACCGGTGGTGCGGGTAGCGACACCCTCACGGGTGGCGCAGGCATTGACACCTTGGACTACTCGACCAACACCTCGGCACAGGGCGTGGTGGTCAACCTCAACACCAACACCGCCAACGATGGCTTAGGGGGCACTGACACCCTGTCCGGCTTTGAATACGTGGCAGGTGGTGCGGGTGGTGACAGCGTGACTGGAAACACGGGTGATAACTTCTTGGCTGGTAACGACGGCCTTGACTACATCGATGGTGGCGCTGGCAACGACGTGTTGACAGGCGACACGGGTGAAGACACCTTGATCGGTGGCGCAGGCGACGACGTGTTGCTGGGCGGCGTCGATGACGACTGGTTGCGTGGTGGTACCGGCAACGACAACTTGGTGGGTGGCGCCGGCAGTAACGACACCGCAGACTTCTCGGACGCGACCACGGCGGTCACGGTCAGTTTGGTCAATGGGGCAGGTGTGGCCTCGGCCCCTGGCAGCACGGGCGTCGATCAACTGTCGGGCATTGAAAACTTGGTCGGCGGCTCTGTCGGTGACACCTTAGCAGGCGACACCGCGGCCAACATCATTTCGGGTGGCGATGGCGCTGACTCTGTGTTTGGTGGCCTTGGCGCTGACACTCTCAAAGGCGGTGCAGGCGGTGACGCCGACACCATCGACGGCGGTGATGGCATTGACATGCTGGACCTGCGTGAACTCGCAGGCCCCATAGCCGTCAACTTAGGCACACGTCAAGTCGCCTCCAGTTTGGGCAGCATCAGCGGTGGTACGTCCAAAGGCGACGGCACCGACACGATCGCCAACATCGAAAACCTCATCGGCTCAGGCAGTGGTGACACCATGGTCGGCAGTGCAGGCGACAACGTGTTGGATGGCTCAGGCGGTGGTGATGTGATCGATGCAGGCGCTGGCAATGACCGCGTCGTCTTTGATGAAAACGATGCCAAAGTGCTCGGTGGCGTAGGTGCCAACGATGCGTTGGTGATCAATGGTGAAAACACCTTGGTCGATTTGACGCTGGTGCAAGACAGCACCTTCTCGGGTTTTGAAGTCCTCGACTTGTCGTCCACGGGCAACCAATCTGTCAAGCTCTCTGAGGCCGACGTGTTCGCCCTCACGCGCGGTAGCGCCGAAATCACCTTCCCCAGCTTGGCGGCAGGTCAAACCTTTACCTTGGCCGGGCTCACTTACATCGCTGAGGTCGCCACCAGCGCGGCCCAGTTGGCCACGGCTTTTTCGAGTTTGCAAAACGGTGCGACCACGGGCCCTGGTACGTCCACGGGAACCTATACCGGCAGCTTTTCAGGGTTCGCCACGGGCTTGGCCGAGGGCAGCACCCTGACCGTGTCGGGCGCGACATCGACCGACAGCGTCAGCGATTTGAATCAATCCAGTGGCAGTGGTCACCTCATCGTCACCACACCGGGTGCCGCATCACCGGCCACCACCGAAACCACGGCTGTCACCTTTGTGGCCATGAAAGAGGGCGAAACACTCACCCTCGCAGGCCTGACTTTCACCGCCCCTGTGGGTGGCGCGAGCGGCGCCGAAGTGGCTACCGCATTTGCCAGCCATTCCAATCATTTCTCAAGCAGCACCGCCCCGTTGAGTGGCGCACTCTCTGGCTTTGCCAGTGCGGCGGCGCTTGGCAGTACGGTGGTTTTCACCAGTGCAACGGCGGGCAGCGACGTCACAGATTTGCCCGTGTCAGGCACCGCGTCAGTGCTGAACATGACTGCAGACAGCACGAACCTTGGGGCCGTTGCTGTGAATACCGCAGGTAGCGCAAGCACCGCCGAAACCACCACCATCACCTTTGCCGCACTCACTGTGGGGCAAACCATGACCGTGGGTGGCGTGACTTACACCGCGCCTGCGGGCGGCGCCACTGCCGCCACTGTGGCCAGCTACTTTGCAGACCCAGTCCGAAATATCAGTGGGTTTACAGCCAGTACAGCGCAAGGCAGCACCGTGGTGTTCACCAGCAACACCGCCACGGGTGATGTCACCAACCTCACGGTGGCAGGCACTGCCAACAGCACCGTCATTGCGGCCAGTCCACAGGGGCAATCTCTGCAAGTGCAGACCCGCAACGGCACACTGACCACGCCAGAAACCAGCACCTTCAGCTTCACCGACTTGGCCACGGGCCAAAGCGTGACCTTGGGCAACGAAACCTATACCGCACCGTCCAACGTGACGGCTGCCACCGTGGCGGCTTATTTCGCCGCACACGCACCCACCGGTTTCACCGCGGGAGCTGCACAAGGCAACACCTTGGTGTTGACCAGCACCACAGCCTCCACCGATGTGGCAGATTTGAGCGTCAGCACCAGCGGTGGTGTGCCCGTCACACAGCTGTCCACGTCAGAACAAAACGCCATCATCATCCAAGGCACCGCCAATGATGGCGTGCGCTTGGTGGGCGGCTGGACGCGTGTGGAAGACATCAGCCACGCGCCTGTCCTTGAAACGATAGGCGGCGTCACCTACGCCGTCTATGAATCCAGTGCCTACACGCCTTTGGCGACGGCAAGCAATCCCAACCCCACAGCCGAGCCCTTGAAGGTGTATGTGCCCTACAGCACCACTGATGCCACGAAAACCATCACACCAGGTTTGCTCATCACCTCGGGCGAAAGCGCCGATGTGCAAGCGGGTACCGCGGGTGACGACGAATACCGTGGCAATGGCGGTAGCGACCAGTTCAGTGCGGGCTTGGGTAACGACAGCCTCGACGCAGGCACGGGCGATGACATCATGGCCGGCGGTGGTGGCAATGACACCGTCTTGGCAGGCACCGGCAACGACGTGATTTACGGCGGTGACGCCACCAATCCGTCTGCATCGGGCAACGACTTCATTGACGGCGGAGACGGCAACGACTCAGTCATTGCGGGCGATGGCGACGATGACGTGCTGGGTGGGGCAGGCGCCGACACCGTGCTGGCCGGTAGCGGCAACGACTCGGTCGATGGCGGTGACGGCACCGACTCTATTTCTGGCGGCGAGGGCAATGACACCTTGATCGGCGGGGCAGGCGATGACGCCTTGGCTGGCGGCGCTGGCAATGACAGCATCGACGCTGGTATTGGCAACGATGCCCTCTACGCCGATGCTGGCAACGACACCCTTGAGGGTGGCAACGGCATCGACATGCTGGACTTCAGCGCGGTGCGCATGAGCCCCGTGGTGGTCACCACCCCTGGCAGTGCCACCACCACAGAGCTCACCACCGTGACCTTTGCAGATCTCGCAGCAGGCGAGACGCTGAGCTTGGGCGGCATCACCTACACCGCCCCAGTGGGTGGTGCAACGGCGGCCACCGTGGCTTCCGCTTTTGCGGGGCTTGCGGCGGGTGCAACGGTCAACGCGGGCAATATGAGCGGCACCTTAGTGGGGTTCTCTTCTGCGTTGGCAGGCCCCAACACCGTGGTGTTCACCAGTACCGCCGCCACCAGCGATGTGACCAACCTCAGCGTTGGCGGCAGCGTCAGTGTGGACGCGCAAACCGCCCATGCGATGCAAACAGGCGTGCTGGCCATCACACGCGATGGCACGGCCACGACAGCTGAAAACACCACCCTCACATTCACGGATGTGGTGGCAGGCCAAACCTTGACCTTGGGCAACATCAGCTACACCGCACCCGTGGGCGGCGCCACCGCCAACACGGTTGCCGCTTACTTTGCCAGCCATGCGCCCACAGGCTTCACGGCGGGCAGTGCGGTGGGCAACACTTTGGTGTTGACCAGCACCATGGCACAAGGCGATGTGGTCGATTTGAAAATTGGCGGCACTGCGTCCAACACATCGCTGCCAAGCAGCACCATCAACTTGGCGACCGGGATTGCCAGCGGCAACCAAACAGGCACAGACACGCTCAGCAACATCGAAAATGTCACAGGCAGTGCCGGGCGAGACTTGATCACCGGCTCCTCTTTGAGCAACGAAATCATCGGTGGTGCAGGTTCTGACACCATCTTGGCGGGTGACGGCAATGACTGGATCTTGTTCGACGCGACCGATGCACAGGTCGACGGCGGGGGTGGTAACAACGACATGTTGGCCATCCAAACAGCCAACACCACAGTTAACTTTGACACTCTGAACACACAGCTGTCAGGCATTGAAGAAATTGATCTCACAGGCCACGGCGTCCAGAACTTGGTGCTGACAGCGGCCAATGTGTTTGACCTCTCAGACACCACCAACGTGCTCAAAATTCACGGCGGTGTGGGTGACACGGTGGCCTTGGCAGGCAATTGGATAGCCGCGACTGCGCAGCCCGTGATCTACAACGGTGAGTCTGCGGTTCAGTACAGCCGTTACACCTTGTATGACCCTGTTACTGACAGCACGGCCACTGTCTTGTTGGCGCCAGGCGTGGCTTTGTCTATCTCCTATGTCGGTAGCGCGGGCCCTGACCAACGCACTTACAACCCAACCGATGCGATGGTTGACGGCAGTGGCGGCGATGACACCCTGACCTTTGCCACCACGGCCACCAACCAAGTGTTGGACATGGCTGACAGCAGCAATCGCCCTGACATCCGCAACATGGAGACCATCGATATCTCTGGCGGTGGTACCAACTTCATGGCCTACAGCGCAACCAGCGTCGGGGCCATGTCCAATTCTTCTGATGTGGTCACGATTGATGCGGCCGAAGAGCACCTCGTCGTCACCACACCTGGCACAGCCACCACGACCGAAACAGCCTCGGTGACATTCGCCGACATGGCCGCAGGCGAAACGATTAGCTTGGGTGGTTTGACCTACACAGCACCTGTGGGTGGCGCAACTGGCGCTCAAGTGGCTGCTGCGTTTGCCAGCCGTGCCAGCAGTTTCACGACTGGTACAGCACCGCTCGGCGGCACTTTGACGGGCTTTAGCAGCTCAGCCGCGCAGGGCAACACCGTGGTATTCACCAGCGCTACGACGGACACCGATGTCACCAACCTCAGCGTGGCTGGCACATCCAAGAGCGATGCACGTACCGCTGACGCAACCCAAACGGGCATGATCGTGGTGACCCGTGATGGCACAGCCACGACCCGAGAAAACACCACCGTGAACTTCACGACTGTGGTGGAAGGGCAAACCGTCACCTTGGGCGATGTGACCTATACCGCTCCCGCGGGCGGTGCTTCCGCAGCCACTGTGGCGACCTACTTCACCACCCACGTGCCGACGGGCTTTACCGCTGGCACGTTGGTGGGTAACACGCTGGTGTTCAGCAGCACGAGCGCGACCGGTGATGTCGCCGACCTGACGGTCGGTGGCACAGCCCCCAACACCTTGGTCATGAGTGACACCGTCTTCATTGACAGCACTTTGGTGCCCAGCACACCTGCCACCACCGTCATCGGCGGTGTGACGTATGACCTCTACACCAGCGCAACCGATCCGAACGTTGTTTTGCGTGTCGACCAAGCCGCCGACGTGGTGCAAGTCGTGGCCGTCAGCAATGGCGCGGCCAATACCCCTGCGTCAGGAACGCAGTTGGTCCGTGGTGACTCCGGCAGCAACACCTTGGATGGTGGCGCGGGAGAAGACATTCTTAAAGGTGGCGCCGGTGCAGACGCCATGGTCTTTGATGTCAATGACCTCTTGATCGATGGCGGCGATGGCGCAGACAGCCTCAAAGCCACAGGCAACATTGACCTGACACTGATCGCCAACGACCGGGTGCGCAACATCGAGTCGATTGACTTGGGCACCAGCAGCGGCAACTACGCCGTGACCTTGACCGATGCCGATGTGGCCGCCATGAATGCCGACCGAACTGCGGTCATTCAAGGCGGACTGGGCGATACAGCCAATGTGATTGGTGAGTGGGTTCAGGGCGAAACTGTCACCGACAACAGCGTGAGCCCACCCGTCACTTATGTGGTCTACAGGCTCAACGACGCCACCCTGAAAATTCAACAAGGTGTGGTCGTGAACTACACAGGTACCGATGGCCGAGATCTGCTGACTGCAGGTGCTGGCAACCAAGTCTTAGACGGCCGCATGGGCAGCGACGTGCTCAACGGCGGCGCAGGCTCTGATGTGATGATTGGCGGCCGTGGCGAAGATGTGTTCGTCTATGACTTGGAAGACACCAGCTACACCGGTGGTATTTTGGGCGGCTTGGACAACGAAAACGACACGGTCAAAGTGGCCGGCGGTGGCGTGACGGTTGACCTGTCCAGCTCGACGGGACACTTGGTGGTGACTAGCCCTGGATCTGCGTCACCTGCAAAAACTGAAACGACCACAGTCACCTTTGTGGCCATGCAAGAGGGCGAAACCCTTAGCTTGGGTGGTTTGATTTACACCGCGCCCGTGGGCGGCGCGACGGGCGACCAAGTGGCGGCTGCATTTGCCAGCCATGCCGTCAACTACGCAGGAGCTAGCGTACCGCTCAGCGGCACGCTCGCCGGATTTGCCAGCGGTGCGGCCCAAGGCAATACCGTGGTGTTCACCAGCAGCACCGCCAACAGCGATGTCACGGACCTGCCGCTGGGAGGCACTTCTTCTGTGTTGAGCCTCACCACTGGTGTGTCTAACGCAGGCGTGGTGGTGGTTAACACCCCAGGTACAGCCAGCGAAGCCGAAACCACAGCCATTACCTTTGCAGACATGACGGCAGGTCAAACTGTGGAAGTGGGCGGCATGATTTACACCGCCCAAAGCGGTGGCGCAACAGCGGCACAGGTGGCCGCCTTCTTTGCAGGACTCACGATCAGCGGTTACACCGCTGGAGCTTCTGTGGTGGGCAACACGGTGATCTTCACCAGCATCACACCCACGGCCTACATCACCAACTTGTCGGTCAGCGGCACCATGCCCGTCACCTCCTTGGTGGCAGGGCCCCAAGGCCCAACGCTCAGCGGCGTTGAGACCTGGGACATCACAGGCAATGGCGACAACACCTTGGTGGTGGGTGCGGACCAGGTTCGCGACATGTCCGATTCGACCAACACCTTGATTGTGTCTGGCAACGCTGGGGACGTGGTCCGTCTGGCGGGTGACGGCTGGATGACCCGAGGCTCTGAACAAGTGCTGGGTATCACCTACAACAAGTACACCAACTTTGCCAGCGATGGCACACCAGTCACAGTGCTTTTGGCGCTGCAAGTGGCCAAGGGCGACCAGATCATTGGTGACGGCATTCACTTAGACATCACCGGTGGCACAGGTTCGGAAGATATTCGCGGCTACCCCAATGCGCCACGCAACGAAACCATCAACGGTGGTGCAGGGGCCGACTTGGTCGATGCCGGTGCAGGCGATGACACCATCATCTACGACGCCAAAGACATCACCCTCGCTGGAGGCTTGGGCGACGATGTGCTCGACCTCAACGCCAGTGGTCCGTCTTTGCTGGACTTGATGGAGCCTGGACGCCCCGTCAACGGCGCTTTGCACCCCACGCTCAAGAGCATCGAAAAATTTGACCTCACCAATGGCAGTGCAGACATGGTGGTCATCAGCCCAGCCAGTCTGTATGCCATGGGCAACGCAGGCCACACGCTGACTTTGGACATCGACGCAAGCGACCGCATCTTCCTCGACGGCTTGCCGAATTGGGGGGTCACGACCGGCGTTGCAGGCTACGACGAATACACCATCAGTTACACCCCAAGCGGGGGTAGCGCCACGACCTTGAAAGTCAAGGTCACAACTGGCGCGACGGTTCAAACGGTGACACAAGGCACCGCCGGCGCAGACACCACCCCATCGACCGCTGGCAGCGATGTCATCAAAGCAGGCGATGGCAATGACACCCTGACGGGCGGCCTTGGTGCCGACCTGATCGAAGCCGGCGCGGGCAACGACGTGGTGACCTACGACGTGGCCGACTGGCATCAGTTTGGCGGCACGGGTGACGACACCTTGGTCATCAACACCTACACCACCAACGGCCTTGCCAGCGGTGCACCCATTGCCGATCTGACCACGCGTGCAGGCACGCAAGTCAAAGGCTTCGAGGTGATTGACCTGTCAGCCGCGGGCGGCCAAGCCGTCAAGCTCGACGAAAACGCGGTACTCGCTTTGTCAGACACTGGCCGCATCACGGTCAAAGGCACGGCGGCTGACCAGTTGTCGCTGTACGGCGGTTGGGCTTACACCGGAGTGGATTCGGATGCTTCGGGTGCCATTTACAAGGTGCTGCAAAAAGGCAATGCCTTCATTTCAGTCTCGGACGAGGTGCAACTCAAGATCACCAACGAACTGGGCGGCACGGTCAATATTTATGGCCCCGGTGCCGATGTGATCGACGTCTGGGGTGCTGCTAGCGGTCCTGACTACATCGCCAACGGCGCGATGACGGGCGATGGTGACGACATCATCACCGTGCACGACATGAGCTATTCAGCGATCGACGCTGGCCGTGGCAACGACACCATCAAGTTTGCATTTACAGGCGACGTCAACACCTCATTGTTGCCGCCTACCGGCTTGACCAATGTGGAGGTGTTTGACCTCACCACCAATGCCGCGGGTAACAAGCTGATCTTGACGCCAGAAAAACTGGCCACCATGACCGATGCCGACAACTTGTTGGTGGTCAAAGGCACATCACTCGACTCGCTGATGCTCTACGGCCAGTGGAGCATGTCTTCGGATGTGAGCTACAACGGTGAGACCTATGCGCAAGTCATGTCTGTCACCACCACCGGTGAAGAAGTCAAGGTGTACTACACCAAAACCATCACCAATGTGGTGATTGACAACCCACCCACGCCGCAAATGAGCACCTTCTCGGTGGCCTACAACGACGGCACCTACTTGGTCAGCAAAGGCATTGATGCCTATGCGGGTTGGAAGGTCGACAACGCAGGTGATGTCAACAAAGACGGCGTAGACGATGTGATCGTCAACACCGCAGGTGCCGCGTATTTGGTGTTTGGTTATGCCGAGCTAGCGGGTCAAATTGACCTGACCAACATTGGCAGCAAAGGCATCAAGATTTCGGGCATTGATTCGACCAGTTTGGTGGCGCTGAACAACGCCACCAACACGGAAGCAGGAGGCGGTAACTACTTGCTCAGCAATGGCGCTCAATCCACGTATGCCACCTATGAGTACGGTTTGACGGGGATCGGCGACATCAACGGCGACGGTTGGGACGACATGGCGGTGAACACCGCAGGCAACCAAGTGAAGGTGATCTTCGGCCGCAGCAGTTGGAGTGACATCAATTTGGCCAGCTTTGTCACCAGCAGCAGCAATGGCTTCACGGTCGATGCCAGTTCGTTGGCCTCAGCGACTAACTACAACGCGCTGGAAGACAGCTTGAGCAAGCTCACCATCCAAGGTGTGGGCGATGTCAACGGCGATGGTTACCAAGACTTCGCGCTTGGCAATAGCTTTGCGGGCTATGGTCGCGTCAGCTTGGTGTTTGGCGGCGCGGACGCCACCAACCTCAACCTCAGCGCCATGGGCAGCCGAGGCGTCAACTTCCTGTCTGACGGCACCAACAAAACCAACATCGGTTCGGACATCGCCAAAGTGGGCGACATCAACTCCGACGGCTTTGACGACATCGTGCTGGGCGGCCCCACGCTCACGGGCATCACCTTGAATAACGTGACCGACTACAGCGGTGCCAGCTTCGTGGTGTTTGGCAAGGATGAAGGCTGGGCGGCCAACACCACCGTGGTGTATCACAACAACGACAGCTTTGCACCGGTGCTCTACAACACAGACAGTGGCACGGGTCAATCGGTCAACCCCAGAGACAACCAAACCGGTGTCTCCACCGCCAACAACTTGGTCATGCGATTCGACGAGGTCGTTACCGCAGGCGCCTCTCGCGCGGCGCAAGCCTATGTGTTGCTTTACAAATCTGACGGCACGCTGGTCGAGAAATTTGACGTCTTCACAGGGCAGGGCAGCAGCGGTGGCACCATGTTCCTCAGTGGCGCGCAAATTGATGTCAACCCGTTCAAGAACCTCTCAGGTAATACCAGCTACTACCTCAAGGTCGACCCCTTGGCATTCAAAGACTTGTCTGGCAATTACTTTGCAGGCATTGACAGCAGCACGGCGATCAACTTCACCACAGCGGCGGCACCTGCTACTGATGCGGTGGCTCCCACGCAAACGGGTTGGAGCTTCACGGTGTATGCCTATGACCATTACGGTGACTACTACTGGACTGGCACCAACTACGACTACGGCACTCAAAACAACGTTTACCCCTCAGTCAGCCGTTCAGATTATTGGTTGGATGCCACGCAAATTGGCTACGTGCCCACCGCACCGATTCAATCGGCGTACAGCAGCGACAACGATGCAACGCTGTTCAACCTCAACATCACGCTGAGCGAAACCGTCAAGCCCTATGGCCATGTGCTGCTGCAACAACAAACCAGTTTCACACCTGAGACGGCCACCGTCACCTTTCAAGATTTGGGTCAAGGTAAAAAAGTCACCTTGGCAGGCTTCACTTTCACAGCGCCTTCGGGCGGTGCCACAGCCGCCGAAGTCGCGGCTGCGTTTGCCAGTTTGGCAAATGGCGCAGTCGGCGTTGCGAACCAAGAAACTTCAGGCACGCTGTCGGGTTACACCACGGGCACCGTGGTGAACCACCCCGCTGTGGGCGCCACGCCAGCGTATGTCACCGTTACCTTCACCAGCACCAAAGCGTTTGGTGATGATGTGACGGATTTGACGGATGCTGGCAACGGCACTACGCCAGTCGTGATCGACGTCACACAAAGTACGAAGAGCTTTGTCACCACCGAATCGTTTGATTTGCAAACAGGTCTGAGTGACCAAGGTGGTGTGATTTCCTCGCAGGCCAATACCGTCACCAACTACAACAGCTTGACGCTGAGCTTGGGAACGACATTCAAAGCCAGCACGCAGTACCGCATCGTCTTGGACGAGCTACAAGATGCGGCGGGCAACCAGATTGGCAGCGTCGATGCACAGGGTAACTTTTTGCCCAAATCGACCACGTTTGTCACCACGATAGACACAACCGCGCCCAATCTGAATCTTTGGAACACCACAGGTGTGGGCTACAACCCCACCAGCCTTGGCGCCAGTTTCTACAACGGTCAAACCAGTGTGTCCGTCACGCGCGACGTGACCTTTGTGTCACCTGAATCCCTGAAATTGGGTGATGGTGGCTTTATCTTGTTGCAGGTCAAAGGCAACACCCTCAACACGTTGGCCAATGTCACTGCAGGCAACAACACCTTGGACAACACCAAAGTGGTGGAGCGTTTTGATGTCAGCACCGCCGTGGCTCAAGCCGACGGCAGCTACACCATCACAGGCCAGCACTGGAGCGCGACAGCCAACAGCGGTGCAGGTGGATGGGTCAATGGCACAGGCGTTTTGACGCTGGACAACAAAAACATCACCATCAATCCCGAAAAAGCTTTGGGCTACAACGCCAGCTATGAGGTGATCTTGCAGCCCTACACCGATGCACAGTCGGTGGTCCATCAGCCCATGATGGACATCAATGGCAATGTGGCCACAGGCTTGAGCACCCCCAACAGCTCGATTTACTTCAGCACTTACACCAACCTCATCACGGTGTCTGGTGGCAATGCGGTGGACAACGCGACCACCGTGGGCTTGAACGACAACTTGGTGTTGACCTTCTGTGAAAACATGAAGGCGGGCAGTGACAACACCACCTTGAAGCTGTTCCTCAAACAAGACGGCACCGGCACCTTGTTTGAAACCTTCACCATCAATGCCACCACCAACACGGCTGTGGGCAACTACGGCGGTGTCGTGACCTTCAGTGGCAACAAAGTCATCTTGAACCCCGGCTTGGCGCTGGACCGCGCCGCCGACTACTACATCACGGTGGATGCAGGCGCCGTCAAGGGCGCTGAATCGAACGTGGCCTTCACTGCCACGAACATGGGCAACATTAATTCACCGTTCTACTTCACCACCGAAGCGGCGGCGCAAATTGACCCGGGTTACCAGCTGTCCGGCACACCCCAAAGCCCAGACTTCGACTACAACTGGGGCATCTCAGCCGGCCAAATGGCAGGCATGCAGGTTGAGGCCGCCGGTGACGTGGACGGCGATGGTGTTATGGACTACATCTTTGGTTCATCCAACTACGTTTATGACCCCGCCATTCCCGATGACCCCAACTTGGTGGGGACAGACCATGTGGCCAAAGGCTTGTTCTATTTGGTGTTCGGTCAGGCCGGGCAATGGACGGATTTGACAACCCTCGATCAGCTTGAAATTGCAGGCCGTGTGGTGGCGTTCTACGGCACGTCCATCAACCAGTTGATTCGTGCCACCGAGTTCGGTGACCTGAACCACGATGGCTACAACGACCTGATCCTCACTGCAGGCGGTCAAAACCCGGTTGTGGGCGACAACACCGCCAGCGACACCGCCGACACAGACAGTGGTGCCTTGTTCGTGGTGTACGGCAAAGACCGCGCCGACTGGGACCCGATGATGAGCGTTGACAACTTGGGTGACGACGGTTTGATCATCACCGGTGGTCTGCCGCAAGACCAGTATGGCTTCTCGGTGGCTGCAGGTGACTTCAACAACGACGGCTTCGTCGACATCTTGTCGGGCATGCCCACCAACCAGCGCGATGGCTACAGCTCGGGCGAGGCCTTCATCATCAATGGGGGTGATTTCACCGATTCGTTGATGCAAACCGGCACCTCAGGCAACGACTTGTTGATCGGTGACTTCAATGCCAACCGATTGGCTGGCGGCTTAGGCAACGACACCATCCACAGTTTGGGCGGCGCGGACATCATCCGTGGTGGCGGTGGCAACGATGCGTTGTCAATCTCCAAACTCGATTTCATCTTGATCGACGGTGGCACTGGCACGGACACCTTGCAGCTCAAGGGCCACGGCATGGACTTGGACATGACGGGCTTTGCAGGCTCTAGCTTGCGTAGCTTTGAAACCATTGACCTCACAGGCGACGGTGAAAACCACTTGACCTTGAACTACCGCGAAGTGGTGCTCTTGCTGGAACGCCAGATGACCACCGCTTACGGCACTTACACCGAATTCACCATCAAGGGCAGCAACCAAAGCTCGGTCACGCTTGAAGGCCCATGGGCCGTGATGGAAACCGTCACTGACGCGAACAGTGTGACGTGGGTGCGTTACGCCCTTGAGGGTATTTACGTCAAAGTGCAATCTGCGGTCACTGTGGACTTGGTGGACTGGGTGATTCCTTTCCAAGGGGCCACCATCGACTTCGCGCAAACCACCAACGCGGTCAGTGTCAACCTGTCAAGCGACACGGTGTTGGGGGCCAACGGCACAGACACCGTGCTTGCCTCAACAGCGATGGATGTGTCACGCACGGTCAACACCTTGACCTCGATTGAAGCGGCTCAAGCGGGCAACGGCCATGATCTGATGGTCGGTGGCAGTCTTGCCGATACGTTCCTCACTGGCTCTGGCAATGACACCGTGCGTGCAGGGGCGGGCGGTGACACCGTGTGGGCTGGCGCTGGCAATGATTCGGTGTTGGGCGACAGTGCCAACTACGATGCCACCGCCGGTGGCCAAAACTGGGCCGATGTCTTGTCTGGTGAATCAGGCAGTGACACCTTGCAGGGTGCTAGCGGTAACGATGTGTTGCAAGGCGGCACCGGCGCTGACACCTTGTACGGCGGTCTCAACACCGTGTCTGTGGTGGGTTCTGGCAACGACTTGCTGGATGGCGGCACAGGCAATGACACCTTGTACGGCTCGGACGGCAATGACACCCTGTTGGGTGGCGATGGCGCAGACTCGCTTTGGGGTGGCGATGGCGCCGACTCCTTGGTCGGCGGTGCAGGCAACGACATCCTCAAAGGTGAGGCCGGTGACGATGTGTTGGTCTACGACGCCAACGACCAAATCGACGGTGGCGATGGTTACGACACCCTGCGCATGGCTGACGAAGTGCGCGACCTCAGCAACAGCACGGTGGTGAGCAAAATTGAAGCGATCGATTTGCGCGGCAATGGCGCACAGTGGTTGCGCCTTGGCTTTGCCACGCTCAATGCGATGACGCTCAACGGCGCCACGCTGAACACCTTGACCATCCATGGCGATGTGGGTGACACCTTGCTGCTGGGCGGCACGGTGGTCTGGCAACAAGCGCGCAATGTCAGCCTCAATGGCGTGAGCTACAAAACTGCTGAAATTTACGACAGCACCACCCTCAAAGCTGTGGTGCTGGTCAGCAGCAATGTGGAGGTGGTGCTCGATGCCACAGCGCCTAGCTACGCAGGTGCGTATCTTGGCGGCAGTGCAGTCGTTGAGCCCTACACCACGCCTTTCACCATGGCCAACGAAACCGTGGCTGGCCAAGGTGGTAACGACCATCTGTACCAATCCCTCGGCAATGAAACCTTGGATGGCAGCGATGGTGTGGACACCTTCGACTTCGCCACTCAAACCGGCAACGTGTATGTGAATCAAAGCGCAAGCCAATTCACGGTACGAGGTATCACGGTGGCCGCGGGTACAGCCGTGGACGGCTTTGGCGATGTAGACACCTTGACCAGCATTGAGCACCTCACGACGGGCTCGGGCAACGATGTGGTGTACGACGGCAGCAAAGCCAGCCGCATCTTCACCCATGCGGGTGCAGACCTGATCGTGGCTGGTGACGGCAACGACACCGTGGATGCAGGCTCTGGCGCTGACACAGTTCAAGCCGGTGCTGGTAACGATTTGATTGAAGGCGGTTTAGGCCACGACAGCCTGTTGGGCGAAGCCGGCAACGACACCTTGCGCGGTGGCTCGGGTAATGACACCCTCGACGGTGGCACCGACACCGATACCTTGGACTACAGCGGCCAAACCGAATCAGTGGTGGTCAACTTCAGCCAAGAAACACAACGCGGCGTGGCCAGCGGCCGTGCCAGCGATGGACAAGGCGGCACAGACACCTTGCTCAACCTTGAAGCCGTCATGGGCGGTTCGGGCGATGACGTCATCTATGGCAAAGCAGGGCGCAGCACCGTGTTGGTGGGCGGCGTGCGTTTCATTGCCGACCTGGCCCAACTCACCGACTTGGCGGCTAACCCGACCTTGGTCATCGTGTCTCAGGGCACAGCCACGTCCGCCGCCAAGATCACGGTGGGTGGCATCGCTTTCACCGCTGACGGCAAATTTGTCACCAGCCTGACTTCCAGCTCTGCGCTGACGGGCATCAGCAATGCCGCCACAGGCGGTGTCATGACCCTCGATGGTGGCCTTGGTTCCGACATTTTGGTGTCGGGCAGTGGCGGCGACAGCTTGGTGTTTGACAAGGCCGACGTGTCCATCACGGGAGGCACTGGTACGGATACGTTGTTGATCAACGATGTCGATGTGGACTTCACCCAAACTTGGCAAATGCCAGCGGTGTCAGGCATTGAGGTGATTCGCTTCAACACCGAGTCGCCTCAAAGCATCACCTTGGACAAGGCCGCGGTTCACCGCATGGCGGGGACTGCACGTACGCTGACAGTGGAAGGCGGTATCGAAGATGCGGTGCTGATTGATGCCGACCTGGGCAGCGCAGACACCGTCACCTATGCAGGTTACAAAACCTACACCGCCACCTACAACGGCGACAGCGTGACCGTGAAAGTTGCCACCACGATTGGCACGCAAGTCGCAGGCGCGCAGTTGCTCAAAGGCACCCAGGCCGACAACGTCCTCACGGGCAGTGGCACCACCGCAGAGGCATTGTGGGGCTATGCCGGCCACGACACTCTCAACGGCGGTGACGGTGCAGACACCTTGAACGGAGGCGCTGGTAACGACAGCTTGGTCGGCGGCTTGGGCCTTGACTCCTTGCTAGGCGGTCTGGGCAACGACACCTTGTCCGGTGGCGTTGAGCAAGACACCTTGCTGGCAGGTGAGGGCGATGACACCCTCGTTTGGGATGTGGCGTACAGCGACAGCAACAACAACCAAAACGTTTCCAATGTGAGCTTGCTGGCCAAAACAGCCGATGCTTCCGTAGATGGTGGCACCGGGTTTGACACCCTGCAAATGGGTGGCAACAGCTTTGACTTCACACTCAGTGACGGCACAACCGGCATCACCAACCTGGAGTTGATCGATCTGCGCGGACGCAACGCCAGCACTGTGGTGCTCAACCGTGCCACGGTGGCCGCGTTGACCGATGGCAACAAAGTGTTGCGCATCGATGGCGACGTGGGCGACAAGCTGGTGCTCAGCGATTGGGGATTCTGGAGCTATGCAGGCGAAGCTCAAATCAATGGCGGTGGCGCCAAGATTTACACAGCCACCTACGGCGGCTCAACCGTCACGGTGCAGTTCTCGAACAACCTGAGTTTCACTGACAAAACAACCAACACAGCCAACACTGACTTGTTGCTCAAGGCTTTGGACGGCGCAGCGTTGGTGGCTGGTACCGCGACTGCGGGCACCGCTTCAACACCGCCTTCAGGCGTGGCCAGCGTCACGCCCCTGACGGCACCCACCACCTATTTGAGTGGCACTGTGAGCGGCACCAACGGTGACGATGCTTTGACTTTGGGCGCGCGAACCGCGACGGTCACAGGCGGTACGGGTACCGATACCCTGACCGCGCAATTGGCCTACACAGACTTGACCGTGGCCGTCAAACCCAGCATCACGAGTGTGGAAGTTATTGAGTTGGGTGACAACGCCAGCGGCTTTGGCCATGCCTTGCGCTTGAACATGGCGCAAATCACAGCCATGACCGACAGCAAGGTCTTGCGCATCGAAGGTGACTGGGGTGACACCCTAGATCTGGCTGATGGCAATTGGAAACTCAGCGCAGAGACCTTGGCCTCTGGCACTTACATCAAGTACGTGCATTACACAGACGCCAGCATGGTGGTTTATGTGGACCCCAAGGTCAAAGTGGCGTATGCCTCGGCTTGGGCCAATGCCGACACCACACTCACCACGATCACAGGGATAGCGGTTGACGAGGTGTTCCGAGGTCATGTGACGATCAACCAAACCATCGATGGTGGCGCTGGTTCAGACACGGTGGATTACGCCAACGCGGCACCCGTGACGGCTAACTTGATCACTGGCAAAGTCAACGAAGGTTCTGCGGGTGTGGTGGACACCTTGTTGAACATCGAAAACATCATCACCGGCTCAGGCAGTGACTTGTTGATAGGCAACAGTGCCAACAACTTGCTCAACGCAAGCACCGGCAATGACAACGTTTACGGCGGCGCAGGCAACGACACGCTCATGGGCGTGGGCGGTGCCGACAAGCTGTATGCCGGCTCAGGCAGTGACTTGATTTACTTTGACACCGCAGCCAGCGTGATTGACGGTGGCGCAGATGACAAAGTGGGCCATGCGCATCGTGTGGTCATCTCGCAGGGTGCCACAGGCACGCGCACAGAAACGGCGACGGTGACTTTTACCGACATCGCGGCCAATCAAACGTTGCTGCTAGGCGGGCTAACCTTTACTGCATCCAGCACGGGTGCAAAGGCTGCAGACGTGGCCACTGCATTTGCGACAGGCACTGCTGTCACGGGCACGGGTACCTTGACGGGTGCGCTCACGGCTTTCACAGCCACCGCGGCTGGCAATGGCGTGGTGGTCTTCACCAGCAGCACCGCCACCACCGACGTGACCGATCTGGCCTTGGGCGGCTCGGTGGACGTCGATGTGCGTACCGTTGACAGCAACAGCGGTCTGATCGCCATCACGCGCGACGGCGCCACAGGCACACCGTCGACGGCTGACAGCACTACCGTGACATTTGCCGACATGGTGAGCGGTCAGTCCATCACCTTGGGCGGCTTGACATTCACTGCATCTGCCGCTGTGACGGCAGAACAAGTGGCTGGCGTGTTTGCATCGTTGGCCAACGGCGGCACCGGCGCAACTGTGACGGGCGGCGCCACCACAGACAGCTTGACAGGCTTCACATCCGCGGCAGCTGTGGGCCGCACAGTGGTCTTCACCAGCACTACAACAGGCAATGTGACAGACCTCATCACGACGAAAGACGTCAGCACAGACGTGTTGGCAGTGGCAGACCGTTACCTCGACTTCACCGCCGAAACTGGCATCACAGGCATTGAGGTGATCGACCTTCAAATCCGTGGCAGCGGTGTCAGTAACACCATCAAGCTGGATGCAGAGACGGTGGTCGCCATGACCAATGGCAACAAGACGTTACGCGTGGATGGCCAAGTGGGCGATGTGGTGATGTTCGCCAGTGGCGAAACATGGGCTAAAACCAGCACCACACTCAACACCCTGACTTACGACGTTTACACCCACGCCTCAACAGGCGCGGTGGTTCAGGTGCAGCAAGGCATCAGCCAAGACGTGGTGCGGGGCTCGGGTAACTCTGGACAAGCATTGACAGGTGGTGCAGGCACCAGCTCTTTGTTGGACTACTCCAACTTGACAGGCAGTGTGTTTGTCAACCTCTCGGCAGACAACAATTTGTGGACGGGCAGCTCTTATGTGGCAGCGGCGACAGCGCAGCGCTCAGACAGTGGCACACAGACAGACACCTTGTCTGGCATTGAATGGCTCAAAACGGGCAGCGGTGCAGACCGTGTCTACATCTCAGGCGCAGACGCTAGCTGGGTCGATTTAGGCGATGGCAACGATGTCATTACCAACCGGAATACCGGCACAGGCAACGGCGCACTGACCTTGATGGGTGGTGCAGGCAGTGACAGCTTGAGCTACGGCTCCGTCACAACCAACATGACCCTGGATTTGGTGGCAGGCACCAGTGTGATGAACGGGGTGACCGATGTCATCCGCGAATTCGAAACGTTCAGCACGGGCTCTGGTGCTGACACGATTTACGACAGCAGCGATGCGCATGGCCTGTACGCAGGCGCTGGTAACGACACGATTGACGGCCAGGCCGGCAACGACATCATCGACGGTGGTGAGGGCAACGATTCCATCTTTGGTGGCGAAGGCGCCGACAGCGTGACAGGTCGCTCGGGCAACAACGCCATTTGGGGTGGCGCAGGCGCTGACGCTTTGTATGGCCAATACTCTTCATTCGACATCGTCGACAGTGGCACCAACTACATCGATGGTGGCGCTGACAACGATGTCATCTGGGGTGGTCGTGGCAATGACACCTTGCTCGGCGGCGATGGTTCTGACGTGATTCATGGGGGTGGCGATAGGTACAACTATGACTACCGCAACTCTTTGGAGTGGACTGGTTCGGGAACAGACACCATCGATGGTGGTGCTGGCAACGACACCTTGTATGGCAATGACGGCAATGACTTGATCATTGGTGGAACCGGTGATGACCGCATGGGGGCTTACATCACCTCCGATTACATCAACGATTACACCTACGACACCTACTACTATGAGGCAGGTAACGACACCCTGCAAGGCGGTGATGGCACCGACACCATCATGGGTGGTTTGGGTGACGATTTGCTCTACGGTGGTGATGGCAATGACGTGTTGGGCAGTAATTTGCACGAACATGGCAGCGACACCTTTGTGGGCGGCCTGGGCAATGACACGATTTACGGTGGTGACTACGCCAGCGTGTCGGTCGATAGCTACGCCGGCTATTACTACGGCCGTGTGCTTGGCGGCGTCGACACCCTCGACTACAGCGCCTCCACCTATTCCGTGCAAGTCAACTTGGACGATGAAGCGCACAGCATTGCGGGCGCCAACCTGGCCGTCAACACAGCCAAGGATGGCTTGGGTGGTACCGACGCCATTTATGGCATCGAAAACGCGTATGGCGGTTTGTCCAATGACATCTTGCTGGGTTCAGCCGGGGTCAACTGGCTCAAGGGCAACGAAGGCAACGACACCTTGTGGGGCGCCGAAGGCGCCGACACGCTGGAAGGCGGCACGGGCAACGATATGTTCGTTCTTGACAGAGCCGACACCTCGGTCCTCGGCGGCGCAGGGACCGACACCTTGGTCACGCGCTATGTCAACACCGACTTGACCAACACCAGCTTGTTCACCGTCACGCTCAAAGACATCGAGGTGGTGGACCTCAGCGGGGCGCACGACATCGTGACCAATACCGCCAACGTGGGCAGCAGCTTGGTTCTGAACCAAGCCAGCGTCTACAACATGACCACCGACGTCAGCCTCACGCACACGCTGACGATCGAGGGTGTCGCCGGTGACAGCGTGTTCTTTGCGGACCGTTCGTTCTGGACTCAGGACGCGGCCAGCTACAGCGGCTACCGAAAGCTCACATCTTCGTACACCCTGACAGGCACCACCTACAGCTTGGTGGTGATGGTGAAAGAAGATGTCAGCACCGACGTGGTTCGCGGTGTAGCCGCCACGGCTGAAACACTGGTTGGCACAGATCAGACCACCAGCAGTGCAGCCGATTTGGACAAATCGATGGTTGACTACGCCGACCGCATCGATGCGGTGCGCGTCAACTTGGGCAGCGTGCGCTACAACGGTGTGGATGCACGCACCGTGGTCAGCACGGCCACCAGCACAGTGGGTTCGGGCGTGGACGTGGACACCTTGCAAGACCTGGACGGCACGCTCAGCAAAATCGAATGGGCCAAAACAGGCTCGGGCGACGACGTGCTCATTGGCTCCAGCGTGGCCAACCGCCTTGAAGGTGGTTTGGGTAACGACTGGCTGCTGGGTGGTCTGGGCAATGACACCTTGGTGGGTGGTTTGGGCACGGACACGGCCGATTTCTCAGATGCCAGTGCAGGCGTGACGATCACACTCAATGCGGACAGCCTTGGCTCAGCGGTGTTCACTGACACCAGCAACAACGATGCGCTGTACAGCTTTGAAAATGTGCTGGGCAGTAGCTATGCCGATAGCATCACGATCAACGACAGCAGCATCGTCACCGATACCAATGCCAACTGGATTGATGGCGGCGCAGGCATTGACACCATCTTGGCGGGCGGCGGCAACGACACCCTGATTTATGACGCAGCCGATGCCACGGTAGACGGCCAAGTTGGCACCGACACCTTGGTGGTGCGCGATGCTGCGCTTGACCTCACGGCTGCAAGCGTGAGCGGCACACAGATCAAAAACATCGAAGTCATCGAGATGCGTGGCACACAAGGCGGCAAGCTCACCTTGAGCGTTGTGGCCGCAGCAGCCATCTCGACCACCAGCGATGCTTTGACAGTCTATGCCGATGACCAAGACGTCATCGAACTGGTGGGCACTTGGACCATGGGTGCCAACACCGTGGAAGGTGGTTTGGTCTATCACAACTGGACGGGGACATCGACTTCGCCCGCAGCGAGCGCCACCTTGAAGGTGTCTGCTGAGGCCTCCTTGCGCTTGATCGGCACAGCCAACGCCGACACCGTGACTGGCACAGCCAATACCGACCTCATTTGGGGCTTGGACGGCAATGACTCTCTCACTGCAGGTTCAGGCGACGACACCTTGGTGGGCGGCGCAGGCAGTGACAGCTTGGTGGGCGGCGACGGTTTAGACACCGCCGACTACAGCGCCTCGACAGGCCCCATCACGGTCAATTTGACTGCAGGCACAGTCACCGGCGAAGGCACAGACACCTTGACCACCATCGAGCGTGTGATTGCCACGGTGGGCGCCGACAGCCTGACGGGTAGCGCCAACGCCGATTGGCTCGACGGCAATGCGGGCAACGACAGCCTAAGCGGCGCAGCGGGCGACGACCACCTCTATGGCCAAAGCGGCGAAGACACCTTGCTGGGTGGCGACGGCGCCGACGTGCTGGAGAGCGGAGCCGACAATGACTCGCTGGATGGCGGTGCGGGGGCGGATGCCTTGTATGCACAGGCAGGTAACGACACCTTGGTCTACGACGCACTGGACGGCTTGGTCGACGGTGGTGAAGGGCTTGACACCTTGTTCATCAGCGACGCCGCGGTCGATCTGGTGCGTGGCAGCCATCCCGTCATCCAGGGCATTGAAGTCTTGGACCTCACCCGTGTGGCAACCAACAACCTGACCCTCGATGTGGCCGCGGTGCGCGCCATGTCGGGCACCACCAACCAGTTGCTCATCAATGCCGATGTCACGGACACCATTGGCCTGAGCGACTACGCGCGCTGGAGCGTCAGTAGCAGCTACGACATCGGCAACGACGTGACGACCAAACAATTCACCCAAGATGGCGTGATTTTGAAGATCGTCAGCTCGGGCGACACCACTGCGGCGAATCACGACGCCACACCAGCTGTCGCTGATGTCAAAGACCTCACGCCTCAATTCCGTGTGGACACCATTGAGTTGGGCATGTCAGTAGACGCCCAAAGCAACAGCCACTTGGTGGCGGTGGGCGACGTCAACCAAGACGGCTTCATGGACTTTGCGATGCGAGACGCCGATGTGAACACCACCTCGGCTGCCTATGTGTATCGCGATCGTCGTTACTACGGCTCTCCGAACTACGTATGGACCGGCGGTACATCGTTGAGTTCTTACACCTACACCTCGGGTGACGTGTATGTGGTCTTTGGCTCTGCAGGTGGTCTGGGTAGTTTGCAAATTACGCCAAACGAAGCGCCAAGTGGCAGCACGGCTGGTTACATCAAGCTCACGTCCAACGCCTCAGCACACGAAGGTTTTGGCGGTGGTTTGGGCACTTTGGGTGACTTTGACGGAGACGGCCAATCTGACCTCATGGTCACAGCACGCGGTGCGAATTCGTACACCTACAACATTGGGGATACCTATGGCTCAGATGGCTGGTCAAGCCCTGACTCATGGACGACCTCCAGCGAAGGACGCCTGTATGTGTTTGATGGCGGCAATGCGGTGTTCACCGATCGCCTGTCCGGTAGCGTGACGCAAACCACGCTGAGCACCAACGGCACAGGCAGCATTGGTCAAGCCAATGCCTTGCCGACCACGTCAAGTGGGTATGCCTTGTACGAGGACGCTCGGTCTTACGACCCGCAGTACGCCACCGACGTACCAAACGTACAAACCACCTACACCTACAGCACCAGCGCCACCAGCGCAGATGTGGTGTACACCGGCGGTAGTAGCTACGCGTCGCTGGGTTCTGGCTGGGCCCCCGTGTCCATGGGCGACTTGAACGCCGACGGCTTTGACGACTTCATGGCTGGCGCCAATGCACAAATCTACTTTGGCCACGCCAATGTGGGCTCGGGCTTCAATGCCTCAGCCTCTGGTTTGGGAGCCGCGGTCGATTTGGGCGATGTGAGCCGTTATGCCAATGTGGGCGACATTGACGGCGATGGGTTCAACGACATGATGGTCTCGCTCTCGGACGCGACCAATTACGTCGTGTACGGTGGCGCCGACGCAGCCAACTGGGTGACACCAGCCAGCTGGGCCAGCGGCACAGGCAGCAGCACCGCACCACGCATAACCAAGGTGGTGTCTGAGACGGGCATCGTGCTCAATGGCACATATTCGTCACTGGGGGACATCAACGGTGACGGCTTTGATGATCTGTTGCTCTCAGCCAATGGCAACTCGAATGACCCCAACGACTTCAACGCCAAGAACAACGGCGGTCTGTACGTGGTCTTTGGTCAATCAGGGCACTGGAACAACGGTGACTTGAAGCTGGCTGATTTGGCCGCCAACAAGCAGGGCTTCCGCATCACGGGTGCCGTTGACTTTGACTCTGCAGGCCAGTACAGCTGGACTGGCGTGGGCGACATGAACGGTGACGGCTTGGACGACTTCATCTTCCAAGCCCCTGGCGACAACGAATCGGGCAACGCAGGCACGACCTCGCTGGGCTCGTCTTACCTGATGTTTGGCCGTCAAGCGGGCTGGCAAGACATCAGCTTGTTGGAAATGCAGGACTACGGAATTCAGCTGCTGCGCACGGGCAATGGCTATTGGACGGCCTTGGGCGACGTGGACGGTGACGGCTACGACGACGTCAGCTTGACCAATGCCAGCACCAACATGCAGATCTTCTACGGTGACTCCTTCCTCACCGGCGACAGCAACATCGCGGTCAAACACGTCGAAGGCACGTTGGGCGAAACCTTGTTGGCCGATGCCATCAAGATCCCAAGCAACGCCAAAGGCGCGGACCGCCTGATTGGTAACGCTGGCGACGACACCTTGGTGGGCAACGGCGGTGCCGATGTGTTGCTGGGTGGCGCGGGTGACGATTTGCTCAAAGTCTCTTATGCCGACAACGACCGTGGCGCCATGATCGATTTCTTCAAGATCGATGGCGGCACGGGAATTGACACCTTGGAATTCACCGCCACAGGAACAATGGATTTCACAAGCCTACGCAACGACTTGGTCGAAAACGTCGAAATCTTCAAGCTAGGAGCAGGAAATCAGAACATCACGCTAAACCATATGGATGTGCTGTCGATCACAGGGGAGACCAATACGGCAATTGACAACTCTACCTATCAGAAAGGACATGTTCTGGTCGTCGACGGCTCAGCAGGAGACACCTTGAATCTTGTGGGCGGTTGGACTTCGACAGCAGTGGCACAAGTGAATGTGAGCGGATATACCGGTCACAGCTTCTCGGTGTACCAGCACGGCAGTGACAACCTCTACGTCGCCATCTCCGATGGCATCGATGCGGCTTCCAGACATATCAGCTAATTTATGAAAAAGGAATTCCTTGGAAGCTCCGATGAGAAGGGCAGCAAACGCGCATGGCTTGGCCTTGAGTGGTTGAGCCAACTCTCGGGCTCGGGTTCGACACGTGCATGGTCGTATCTCGACAAGGAATACCTTCGAACTAAAAAGCAAGAGGTGGGCGATGCTTTGAAGCTCGCGGGCGATGAAACCCGCAAAGGGCTCAAGTGGGGTTGGCATTTCGTGGCCGACTCAGACAAAGGGGCCGCGCACAACCTGCAGAGCCTGCCCGATGTTCAGGCCCAGCAAGACTGGTTGCGTGAATTGCTTTGGCCCTATCGCAATGCCTACCGCCAAGCACTGGCGCTGTCATTTGCCACCAACATCTTGGGGCTGTTTGCCGCTGTCTTCAGCATGCAGGTGTATGACCAAGTGGTGGGCCACGAAGGCTATTCCACGCTGGCGGCGCTGGTGATTGGCATGGCCATTGCCATCGTGATGGACCATGTGTTTCGTGCGGGCCGTTCGTTGCTGCTGCAACGCATTGGCGCGCGTGTGGAGGTCGAACTCGCGCGTGAGACCCTGCAGCGCATGCTCAACTTGCCCACCTTGGCACTGGAAGCCCGCTCGCCAGGGTTTTGGCAAGCGGTTTACCGCGACATTGAAATCGTGCGTGCCACCTGCTCGGGCGCGACAGCCATGCTGGTGATTGACTTGCCCTTTGTGCTGCTGTCATTGCTGGTGATTGCCTTTGTGGCGCTACCTTTGCTCCCTGTGGCCTTGCTCACCATTGCCGCATTTGTGGCTTTGGCATGGCATTCGGGACGTGTCACCCGTGGCGCGAGTGAGACGGAGCGCGAGCAGTTGGTGAGCCGTGACATGGTTCTTAACGAACTCGCTTCTGTGCGTTTGAGCCTCAAAGCGTTGGGGGCCAACGAATCGGTCCACCGTCGCTGGGAAGACCACTATGCCAAGTGGCTGAACGAATCTTTGGCGCGCAGCCGCGAGGCGGACCATTTCCGTGAACTCGCGCACGCCATGACCACAGGCAACTCGGTGCTCACCACCAGCATTGGCGCCTTGGCCATCTTGAACCAGCTCATCACCATGGGCTCTTTGATTGCCACCAACATGTTGGGCGGGCGCATGGTTTCGCCCTTGATTCAATTGGTGGGCCAATGGCGAACCTTTGGCCAATTCCGCGCCGCCAAAAAGCGACTCGACACCTTGTTGTCAGCGCCACAAGACCGCAGCGAAAGTGTGATTGCCTTGCCTCGCCCTGTGGGTGCGATGCGCTTGGAAAGCGTGACCTTTCAATTTCCCGGTTCTGAAAACGCATTGCTCGAACCCATCTCGGGTGAAATTGGCCCATCTGGCTTACACGCCATCGTGGGGCCCAACGGCAGCGGCAAGACCACGTTGTTGAAAATCTTGCGGGGCTTGTACCCCCCAAGTGCTGGCCGCGTCTTGATTGACGGAGCCGATCTGCACCAGTTCACCCAAACCGAGCTGGCCCAGCGCATTGGCTACCTCTCGCAAACCAACCAACTGTTGTCGACTTCCATTCGCGACAACATTGCCTTGGCCAACCCCGATGCCAGCGATGAGCAAATCATCCGAGCCGCCGAGCGTTCATGCGCGCACCACTTCATCATTGACCTGCCCGATGGCTACGCCACCCAAGTCGGGGAGGGGGCGCAACGCTTCTCAGCCGGTCAGACCAAGCGCATTGCCATCGCGCAAGCCTTGCTGAATGACCCACCTGTGCTCTTGCTCGATGAGCCGACGGCTGAGCTCGACCGTGAGTCCGAGCTGCGTTTTGTGCAAACCCTCAAGCAATTAGCCAAGGAGCGCACCGTCATCGTGGTCACGCATAGCCCTTTTTTACTCAGTCACTGCAATGGCATTTTGGTGATGAACAAAGGCAAGTTGATGGCGGCAGGGCCTGCCACCGAGATTCTTCCCAAGTTAGGTATGAATGTTGCAAGCAACGCCTGACATGTCAAAAAATTCACAACATTTATCGTTAGACCGCGTCTTGCATGACCTGGGTGAACCGCGCTGGCGCGCTTCCCAGCGTCGGTTGCTGGCTTTCTTTGTGGTCATCTTTTTGTGGACCCTCATCGGCAGGGTTGACCGCGTCGTGACCGCACCCGGCAAAGTCATTCCCTTTGACAAAGTCAAAGTAATTCAGCATTTAGAGGGCGGCATCATCAAAGAAATCGTGGTGCGCGAGAACCAAGAAGTCAAAGCAGGCGACCCCTTGGTGCATTTGGACCTGGCCTCCAGCAGCATCAACAGCGGTGAGATGAATGCCCGCATGGCCTCGCTCAAGCTGGCCAAGATCCGCTTAGACGCAGAGGCTGTGGGCACAGATCCCGTTTGGCCTGAGGACTTGGCTGCCAAGTTTCCGAACCTGATCGAAGTGGAAACCAACAGTTACCACAACAAAAAAGACGAACGCCGCAGCTCTCTGCAAGCGTTTGACAACATCGTCACGCAGAACCGTCAAAAGCTGGCCGAATCCCGTGAACGCCTGGCGGCACTGGAGGCCAGCATCAAGATTTCTAGGCAAGAGGTGGCCATCTCTGCCGACTTGGTCAAAGACAAACTCACCTCACAACTCGAGCACTTCCAGCGCCAAAGCAATTACGAGCGCCTGAGCGGTGAAATTGCCTCTTTGCGCCAATCCATCACGGGTTTGCAGGCGGGCATCAGTGAATCCATGGCAAGGCGCCAGCAAGAAGAGTCGCGTTTCAACCGCGAGTCATCGAGCGAAGCCGCCGACATGGAGCGAAAAATGGCCAGCCTCTCCGAGGAGCTCAACCGAGCCCATGACCAAGAAGACCGTTCGGTCATTCGCGCCCCGATTGACGGCGTGGTCAAAAACGTGCGCTTTCAAACCTCTGGCAACGTCATCAAGCCCGGTGAACCCATCATGGAAGTGGTGCCCGTCAAAGACCAATTGGTCATTGAAGTCAAGCTCAGCCCGAGCGACCGTGGCTACATCAATCTCAAACAAGACGCACTGGTCAAGATTTCAACCTATGACTATTTGCGCTATGGCGGCCTGAGTGGCACGGTCACTGGCATTGCCGCTGACACAGACCTGGGCCGCAACGAAGAACAGTTTTATCGCGTGGTCGTCAGCACAGACAAATCATGGCTTGGCAGTCACCAAGGCCAGTACCCCATCACACCCGGCATGGTGGGCGAGGTCGATATCAAGGTCGACACCCAATCCATCATGTGGGCGCTGCTGAAACCTGTTTTGAAGCTCAAAGCAGACGCGTTCAAGGAAATTTGAGAGAGTTCATATGAAAAAGCACATCATTTCAATCGCCATTGCCTGCCTCGGTTCGCAATCCATTGCCGCTGACTTGCAGTCTGAGTTGATTTACCTGCGCGACAACCACCCCATGCTGCGAGCCACCAGCTTTGCGGTCACCGCAGCCGAAAAACGTGAAACGGCCGCCAAAGCAGGCTGGTTGCCCAAGGTGGATGTGGGGGCTGAAAGTGGCTCCGAAAAAATCACCACCACCCCTTACGCCTCGGGTCAGCCCAGCTCCACCCCACAAGCCAGCGACTTGCAACGCAAAAAGCAATCTGTGACGGTGACGCAAAACCTGTTCAACGGGGGGCGCACCTTGGCCACCACGGGTGTCGCCAAGATTGAACGCCAGATGAAAGACGCCGACCGCAGCGCCACCTCACAAGAGGTGCTGCTCGAAGCGATCACGGCCTACATCAACGTGTTGAAAAACAAAATGCTCATCAGCTTGAGCGAAATCAACGAAGAGACGACCAAGCGCCAGCTCGAGATGGAGAAGCAACGCGTGGAGCGTGGCGGTGGTGTCATCGTGGACGAGTTGCAAGCGGCCACCCGTCTGCAAATCGTGCGCGAGCGCCGTGTGATTTACGAGCAGGGCTTGCGTGATGCCGTCTCGGGCTACGAACAGGTGTTTGGCAAAAGCCCCGACCTGAAGTTATTTGAAGATGTGGACATCATCAAATCTCGCATGCCTGCCTCTGTCGATGCGGCGACTGACGAAGCAGCCGAAAACAACCCCCGACTGGCAGGCGCAAGACTTGCCACCGAGCGAACCTATCGACTGATCAGCATGGAAAACGCTGGCTTCATGCCCAATGTCGACTTGGTGGGAACCCATAACCGCGAACGCGATGCAGGCCAGCTTTACCGCAAAGACGAAGACTCTGTTTTGCTCAAGATGAGCTGGAACATCTTTGCGGGTCGCGAGACCATCAGCCGCGCTCAAGCGGCTGCCTATGACTACCGTGAAAGCGCTGAAAAAGAGAAGAACGTCAACAACAAGACCAAAGAGTCCGTACGTGTGGCGTGGAACCAATACAAAAAAGGCCTTGAGCGTTTGGATCTGTTGGAATCTGCGGTCAAAACCTCACAAGGCGTGATGCGCGGTCGTAAGCGTTTGCGTGACGCAGGCAAAGAAACCGCGTTGGCTGTTTTGGACTCTGAGGTTGAACACTTTGGCCTGCTGGCCAACAAAGTCAACGCCTCGATGGATGCGAAGTTGGGTAGTTACCGACTGTTGAGCGCATTGGGCAAGCTGGACATCGAGTCACTGAACTTGGACCAAGGCAAGTTCGAAATCCCAATCCAGTCGATTGACAAAGCGGTCAAAGAGCTGGTCGGTAACGAGCTGTTGGTGCGATGAAGATCTTATTCATTCATCAAAACTTTCCTGGTCAATTTCTACACCTCGCGCCGGCTTTGGTCAAAGACGGCCACGAGGTGCATGCATTGGTACTCAAAAAAGAGGTGCCCGCCGAATGGATGGGCGTGCGCATGCACGCTTACCACCCCAGTAAAGGCACTGCCACTGGGGTTCATCCATGGGCATTGGATTTTGAAACCAAGCTCATTCGAGGCGAATCTGTGTTTCGCAAATGTTTGGAATTGAAGGCGCAAGGCTTCACCCCAGACGCGGTGGTGGCACATCCTGGCTGGGGCGAGAGCCTGTTTGTCAAAGATGTGTGGCCCCAGACGAAGCTGGGTCTTTACTGTGAACTGAACTACACCGAAAAAGGCAACGATGTAGGGTTTGACCCCGAGTTCTTAAGCACAGACCCAGGCGATGCTTGTCGACTTCGCGTGAAGAACATCAACAACGTCATGCACTTTGACATGGCGGATGCGGCCATCTCTCCCACCAACTTTCAGGCAGATACCTATCCTTGGCCCTTCCGAGGAAAGATCAAAGTCATGCACGACGGCATTGACACCAAGGTCATTGCCCCCAACAACTTAGCCACATTTGCACTGCGCTCGGGCCGCGTGTTGGGCCGTGATGACGAGGTCATCACCTTTGCCAATCGCAACTTAGAGCCTTACCGTGGCTACCACGTGTTCATGCGTGCCTTGCCCAAATTGCTGCAAGAGCGCCCCAATGCGCAAGTGGTCATCGTGGGTGGTGATGGCGTGAGTTACGGCAAAGCGCCACCCGGCAAGACCAACTGGAAGCAGGTCTTCATCGATGAAGTCAAACCGCTGATCGATGACAAAGACTGGGCCCGTGTTCACTTTGTTGGGCACTTGCCGCACAACCAATTTGTGAGCTTGCTGCAAGTCAGCACCGTTCACGTGTACCTGACGTATCCCTTTGTCGCGAGCTGGAGTTTGCTTGAAGCGATGAGCGTTGGTTGCGCCATTGTGGGCAGCGACACAGAGCCGGTCAAAGAGTTCATTGAGCATGACAAACACGGTTTGCTCATGCCGTTTTTTGACCAAGAGGCGCTGATCCATCAGACCGTTCGGTTGTTAGAGGACGCCGACCTTCGACAACGTCTGGGTCAAGAGGCGCGCAAAAAGATTCAGTTTTATTACGACATGCATTCCATTTGTCTACCCAAGCTCATCAAGTGGGTCGACTTTTTATCTCACGTGAGGAGTTGATCTATGAAACGCAACGCTTGTGCCATCTTGTGCGCGCTGGCTCTGACCAGCCATGCCTGCTGGGCTCATGGTTTTTCGCCCGATGCCGGTAGCCTGATGGCCAACCATCAAGACCTGCTGTCATCACGCACAGCCCCACAGCAGGAGGGCTTTGCGCTGGAGTACTACCCCAAGTTGCGATGGACAGATGACTTCAGCATCCAAATTGACAGCATCACCATTCAAGGCAACTCTTTGGTGCCTAACAACAAACTGCAAGTGGCGGTGAAAGACTTTGTGGGCAAACGAGTGTTGGTCGATAAGTTGTCTGTTGTGAGCGCGGCTATCGCCAAGGCTTACAGAGATTCGGGCTACAGGGTCAAAGCCTACATCCCCGATCAGTCTTTTTCTCGTGGACGTTTGGTCGTGCAAGTCATCGAAGCCGATCCGATCAGCCGTTGATCCTCAGGATCTTCAGAAAACACACCTGGTGTCGATTACACGACACGAGCATTGGCATAGGGCGTGCTTAGCTCTAGTCACACTGAATTCTTATCCATGAAAAAATTACCAGTCCTTCTGACCCTCACTGCTGCCAGCGTCGGCATTTATTTGGCCTTGGATGCCATGGGTCAGCTCGACAGTTTTCGAAACGTACCGCCCACACCCGTGGTGGCGTCGGCGCCCGTGCCAGACATGGTGGAAGAAATCAAGGCGGCTGATGAACCTGTGCCAGAGTCGGTGCAAGCACAAGCCAGCGCGCCTGCCGCTGCGCCAGTGACAGCGCCAGCGGCTGCCCCAGTTTCAGCGGCCAAGGTGAAAGCGTCTCAGGCGCAAGACATCAAACTCATTGTTCGTGAGATTAAATTTGAAGGTGCAACAGCCTTCAGTCAAGCCGAACTCAAAGGCGTGGTCAGCGAGTTTGTGGGCCAAGAGCTCACCATTGAACAAGCGATGGCCATTCCGGCACAGATCTCTAAGCACTACCAAAACCACAACATGGTTGCGCGTGCGACCTTAGTGGGTGCTCTGGCGCGTGAAGATGGGGTGCTCAAAGTGGGCGTCATCGAGAGCCAAATCAAACCCGCACAGCTCGACAAAGCGCTGACCACCCTGGTGACACCAGAGCCCGTGCCCATGCACATGCTGGCACCGCCGCCAGTAACGTTAGCGCCTGTGCCAGCCCCAGCCCCTGTGGCTGTTTCGCAAGTGGCGAAACTTGAAGTCAGCGAAGACGCCAGCGTGGTGACCAAGTTTGCAGAGATCTCTCCCAACGTGCCGATGCCGAGCCCCAAATTGGGCGAGAGCCAAGAAGATGCCGAAACGGCATTCATCTTGAAGCAATACGCCCACAAGTCGCGACAGTACGAGGTGCTGTTTGACAACTATGGTTACTCTTCCACAGGCAGCAACCGCATCGGGGCTGGCTTGGTATGGAATGACACCTTGTCCAAAGGCGACACCTTGTCGTTGCAAGGCTTGAAGTCGCAAGGCAGCCAATACCTGCAAATGGCCTACAACTGGACCACCGGCTTGGATGGCCTCAAGCTTGGCGCGAGCCTCTCTAGCTTCAATTTCGATGTGGTCAACGACTTGCAAAACGCGGTCAACCTCAGCGGTGACGGCATCAAAAAGGGCCTGTTATTGGCCTATGACCTGGTCAATAGCCCCAACCAGTTGAGTACTTTAGGGTTGCATTACGACGTCAAGTCCATCCATACCACAGCCGCCACCTTCACCGATTCGGCCTACTACGACACCAAAGTCATGGGCATCAAGTTCAAAGGCTTTGAGCGTGAGATGGTGCCCGGCGGTGCGGTCTTCTCTTACGACGCCATGTTCTCCAAGGGCACGGTCGACATGGCGGGGTCGCCCAACGAAGCCGCCGATCTCAGTGGCGAACAAACGGCGGGAGAGTTTTCCAAGTTTCGTTTGAGCGCTTCGGTGCTCCAGCCCTTGGGTGGTGTCCATGCGTTTTATACCGGCTTGACGCTTCAACGCGCCAGCAAGAACCTCGATGGCTCTGAAAAAATCTACTTGGGCGGTCCTTTGGGCGTGCGAGCCTACGGGGTCGGCGAGGGCATGGGCAACGATGGCGAGTTGGTGACTTTTGAATTCAGGCAAAAACTCACGGCCAACACCACGTTGTCTGAGTTCTATGACCGTGGCCATGTGCGTGCTTGGCACGATGGCAGCGCACCAGGTGCACCTGCCAACAACAGCGCCACCTTGCAAGGTTATGGCCTGAGTCTGACGCACCGCTTGGATGCGGGGGCCACCCTCCGAGGCACTTGGGCCCACCGCCTTGGCGATGAGCCTGACACCGCCGCCATGCCACGCGGCCACAGCGGCCAATACGATCGCAATCGCTTCTGGGTCTCGCTGGAGTCACGTTTCTAAAACTGACGCGCGCACAAGAGAGAATGAGGCATGAAATTCAAGCTCGCCTGTCTTGCCCTGATTCTGGTCTCCCCATCGCTTACTGCCGCTGAACCCTGGCCCAGCTTCGACGAGGTCCGAAGCCGCTTTCGAAACACCAGTGACATGGGTCGCGTGTCTTACCTCTACCGTCGTTGTGCGGCTTTGCAGCTTAATGTGTCGGCGCTCTTGGTGCGCAAAAAACAAAGCGACATGGCCAAAAAATACGAAAGCTTGGCCAACAACTACATGGTTTTGTCTGAGCGTGTGGACGTTGAACTCGACCGCAAGCAGGGGCGCAAAAGCAAAAAAACCATGGAAACCGTCTCTCTGGCTGTCAAACACTTGTCTGAAAGCTACAGCCAGCGCATGAACGACAACTGGGTCAAGCATGGCGCTCATATTTCAGGGGACCAGGTGCTGGAAGCCGAATTGGCCGAATGTGTCGACGTGGACCAATTTGTCAAAAGCTTTAAAAATTAAGGGCGCCACATGGTGAACACAACATTTATGCGTCCCATCACGGTGCTGTGCTGGTGCGCGGCGGGGATGGTGCAGGCTCAGACCTTGCCAGATGCAGGCGCTTTGATGCGCCAAAACGAGCAAATGCTCAAGTTCGATCAAACCCAGCGTCAGGCGCAACGTCTTGAGTTGCTGCCACCCGCGATGACCTTGACACAGGCCAGCCTCGTGAACCCAAAGAAGATTAAGTTCTTAGGCGCCAAGTTGCTGTCGAATGACCAACTCCAAGCGATCGCTCAGCCTTATCTTGATCGCCCACTGAACCAACACGAGCTGGAGCATTTGACCGATACGGTGACTCAGGCTTATCGCCGCTCAGGTTGGTTGGTGCGTGTGTATATCCCTCAGCAAGACCTTTCTCAATCTGAACTGACGGTTCAAATCCTAGAGAACATGCCGTCTAGCGCGCGATAAAGCCTACAAACCCCTACAAAACCGTCAAAAAACAGCAAGGCACGAAAATTGCATTAAGACAACCCTTATGGTTGTTTTAGTACGCATTTTGTGAAATTAACTCGGTCGCGAATCATTGCTGCGATTGTTTTCCTGTGTCTTTTGGGGGGGGCGTTAGAGATCTACGACCCCGTTGTACCCAAAAACGCAGGCACAGTCCTGCGCGCGATTGAAGATAGAACCGAGCTGCCCGTCACCGAGTGGGCCGAGGCGGTCACTGGCAAATCCTTCGCCAAACCCAAGCAGCCACGCAATTTGGTCGATGCCGCCATGGACAAAATGGTGGAGCAGCAAGAGGTCCAGCAGGCCGCCAAAGCACTCATCACGCTCAAAACCATCCAGTTCACTGGCGTCACGATTCTGGGCGACATGGAGCTCAAGGGCATCGTCGAACCCTTCATCAACAGCCCAATGACCTACGAGCAAATGCTCGAAATCGGCATGGTGGTCGAGTCGTACTACCGTAAAAACAACTACTTAGCCCGCGCCATCCTGCCGCCGCAAGACCTGAACGAAGGCGTTTTGACCATCGACGTCATTGAATCCGTGTTCTCCAAGGTCGAAATCGAGCAAGAACTCGCTGACTTGCCCAACACCCAAGCCCACGTCACCGCGCTGATTGAATCCCAACAAAAACCAGGCGAGCCGCTCAACACCCAGTCACTGGGCCGCGCTTTGGCCTTGGCCAACGATGTGCCAGGCGTCAACGTGCAAGGCTCGCTGCGCCAAGGCCGAGAGGCTGGCGAAACTGAGTTGTTGCTCAAGCTCTACCAAGGCCGTACCCGTCAAGCTGAACTCAGCATTGACAACGCGGGCTCTCGCTCAACAGGTGCCATCCGCACCCTCATCACCCTCAATTGGTTCAACCCCAATGACTTGGGCGACTTGCTCAACGTCGTGGCTGTGCACACCCAAGGCAGCAATTACGCCCGTTTGGCCTATAGCCTCCCTGTCGGAACCGATGGCTGGCGCATGGGCTTGAACACATCCGCCATGAGCTACGAGGTGGTCGTTGGTGAGCAGGGCATGGTTGGCGCTTTTGGTAGAGCCGTCACCAAAGGCATGGAATTCATCTACCCACTCTTGCGTGCAGATGACCGCAGTGCAACCGTCACCCTTGCCGCAGATACCAAAAAGTTCCAAAACACCTCAGCCCAAGGGCTGATCATGTCTGACTACGAAGCCAAAGTCATGTCGGCGCAAGTCTCTGGCTTCTACCGTGACATCAACCCAGGCGGTGGAGCGGGAACTTATGCATTACATCTTTCGCACGGTGACATCAACCTCGATGGCTCTTTGAGTCAGCAAACCGACAAAAACACCGTCAAAACGGAAGGCGTCTTCAACAAAATTCGCCTCAACGGCACGTGGCAGCAGCCCATCACGGCAAGAACATCCGCCTTTGTTTCCTACACCGGCCAGTTGAGCGACAAAAACCTCGACTCTTCCGAAAAAATGCAGCTTGGCGGCATGAACGGCGTGCGCGCCTACCCAACTGGCGAAGGCTCTGGCTCTGACGGCCAAATGGTTCAGCTCGAACTCCGACAACAGTTAGAAAACGGCATCAACATGGCCGCCTTCTACGACTGGGGCCAAGTCTGGCTGCAACACGACCCCAACTATCCCGGCGGTCCGAAACACAACCTCAATACCTACAAAGGCTTTGGCGCCAGCATCGGGTACACCACCGAAGATGGCATCAACATCAAAGCCACATGGGCAAGAAAGGTTGGCAACAACCCCAATCCCAACCCCATCAACGGCAACGACCAAGATGGCACGCGCGATCGCAACCGCTACTGGCTGCAAGTCACCCTACCTTTCTAGCGCGTGAAGAAAAACTCAAGAAGTCCGCCGTCATTCCGAATCGGAATTGCAATGCCGCGCTTCGTAGAAACACGCCCCATCGATTCAGATGTCTATCGACGTCTGGGTGGCCGTACGCCTGCGCGATTTGCGCTTTCGCGCGTCTATTTGTGTGTGTCGGTCAACCTTCTGGGCACGCTGGGTTTGTTCTCAGCACCTGTGTTGGCGCAAACCACGGGCGCGCCCGTGGTCGCCACCCAGCTCCCAAGCGGAGGCCAAGTGGCAGCAGGCCAAGCCAGCATCAGCCAATCGGCCAACACGCTCAACATCAACCAAACCAGCCAAAGAGCCGTGGTTGACTGGACCAGCTTCAACATTGGCAAAGACGCCACCGTCAACTTCCAGCAGCCCAACGCCCAGTCCGCCACGCTGAACCGCGTCATGGACACCCAGCCCAGCCAAATCTTGGGGCGTATCACTGCGCCGGGCCAAGTCATCTTGGTCAACCCTGAAGGTGTGTACTTTGGTAAGTCGTCTAGCGTCGATGTGGGCGGTTTAGTCGCCACAACACATCAAGCTGCAGCCCAAGACTTCATGAACGGCCAGCTCAAGCTCGCACGCAACGGCGCCACGGGCAAGGTTGAAAACGAAGGCGAGCTGCGCGCCGCACTGGGCGGCTACATCGCCATGCTCGCGCCGGAAGTGCGCAACAACGGCGTCATCGTGGCCAACTTGGGCACCGTGGCAATGGCAGCAGGTGAAACCTTTGAGCTTAAATTTGACGGAGGCGGCGCCCTGAGCCGCGTCATCGTCACTGCCGCCGCCATCAACACCTTGGTGGACAACAAAAGCGCCATCAAAGCCCCAGGCGGCCTCATCATCTTGTCGGCCCAAGCTGCCAGCCGCTTGCAAAGCGGCGTGATCAACAACAGCGGCACCATTGAAGCCACAGGCTTGGTGCGCCGTGCAGGCCGCATCTTCCTTGAAGCCAGCAGTGCTATTTTGAACAGCGGCACCCTCAACGCCAACGCCACCGGCGGGCTCAACGCTGGGCCTGCGGGCACCGTTAGCCTGAATGCCCCTGATGTTCAAAACAGCGGCAAGGTCACGGCTAACAACGTAACAGCCACTAACTTAGCGGCAAATTCTTTCCCCGACAGCGGCAACCTGGCGGCAGAAATTGGCCGCATCCAAATCAGCGCCGACACCTTCACCCAAACCGCCACCGGTTTGTTGGACGTGTCCGCCATTGCCGCCCAAGCCGGCAACATTGACATCGTGGCGGCACAGGCCATCGCCGTCAGTGGTCGAATTTTCGCCAACGGCGTGGTGACTGACCCCACCCACATCGTGGCCAACGCCTTGGGCGGCAGCATTCACCTGCAAGCCTCGCGCCGCGTGGACCTGACCACCGCCGTGCTGGACGCATCGGGCGAGGGCGGCGGTGGGCGAATCCACATTCAGGCCGATGGCGTGCCGACGCCTATCAATAACCCAGCCGACAACTCCAACCCAACCCCCATCAAAGGCGCCGTGCTGCTCAGCACCAACACCGTGCTGCGCGCCAACAGCGCTCGCGCCCATGCGGGCCGCGTGGAGGTGGAGGGCGACGACATCAGTCTAGACACCGGCACCCTGATCGAAGCCAAAGGCGCCACCGCTGGCGGCACCGTGCTGATCGGCGGCGACTGGCAAGGCAGCGGCACGATGCGCCAAGCCACCACCGTGACCCTGAGTGCCGACAGCACCATTGACGCCAGTGCCACCGACAACGGCGATGGGGGCAAGGTGGTGTTGTGGAGTGACGTGCACAACGCCAGCTCGGTGACCTACACGGCAGGTAATCTTTTTACCTACGGCGCTGGCAGCGGCAAAGGCGGGCGCATTGAAACATCCGGCGCAGTTCTGACGGTCTTTGGCAATGTGCAAGCGGGTAACGATGGCTTGTGGCTGTTAGACCCCTTAGACATTTATGTTGGCGCCAGCTATGGCAGTGTCTTGAGTTCCACACTCTCGAGCGCGTTGAATTCCAGCAACGTGATACTCGATGCAACCGGGGCATCCATCTCGTGTACGGGGGTGGCTTGTTCAGCGGGCTCTGGCAGTACCGGCAATATCTTTATGGGTGGTGCGGTCACTTCTACCAGTAATAAAACGCTCACGCTCAAGGCTGGTAAAGACATCTTCATCAATGCGCCCATCACCGGCACATCGGGCTTGAACCTGGACTTTCAAGCCAGTGCTGGCTCGGTACAAATCAACCAAACCGTCAACGTGAGCGGCTCTTTGTCGGTCACCAGCAGTGGCAAGTTCGTCACAGCGTATGACACCAGCATCACCGCCAACGCCGGTATCACCAAAGTAGCAGGTGGCGGGCAGACCTCCTTAGGTGGCAACCTGACCACCACGACTGGCAACATCGCCATCAATGGCGATTTGCTCATTCGCAAAGACCTGACCTTGACCACCACCACTGGCAATGTGTTGGTCACAGGCACGATTGACAGCATCGCCACCACGGCTGAAACCTTCACCACTTCCTCGGCAGGCACATCCAGCAGCACAACATGGACGGCGCCAACGGGTGTGTCTGATGTTGAAGTGTTGGTCGTCGCGGGTGGCGGTTCAGGTGGCTGGGGCTTGGCTGGCGGCGGTGGTGCTGGTGGCTACATCTATAACGCCAACTACGCCGTGAGCGCTGGCACGGGCTACAGCCTGACAGTGGGTGCAGGCGGCGCCAGAGTTGTCACTCTGGGTCAGCCAGCCAACGCGGGTGCTAACTCGGTGTTCGGTAGTGGTTTGACTGCCATTGGCGGTGGCGGCGGCGCGGGCGTACTCAACTACACCATTCCGGGCTCGGCCGGAGGCTCCGGTGGTGGAGGTTCTTGGTATGCGAGCGTTTACAACATTGGTACTCCTAATGGCGCTAGCTCAGCCATGGGGCAAGGTAATTCAGGTGGTAACTACACTTCGGGCACTGATGGCGGCGGCGGCGGCGGCGGCGCATTGACAGCCGGTTCTGTAGGCCCAAGTGGAAGTGGTGGCAGCGGTATTGCCTTTGGTATTTCTGGCACATCTGTAACTTATGCAGCTGGCGGTGGCGGTGCAGGTGGTGGCATCGGTGGAAGCAGCGGCGTGGGCGGTGATGGCTCATTCAATGGGGGTGCCGCCACGGTGCCTGACGCAAACACTGGTAGCGGTAGTGGTGGTGTTAACCAACACAATCCCGCAGCTGTGACCAGCGCAGGCGCTGATGGTGTGGTCGTCGTTCGCTACAAAACAACCGGCAACTCATCGCTGACCATCAATTCGGGTGGTACCCAAAGTGTGTTGTCGGGCGCGGTCAATTTAGGTCTTGGTGCTTTGACCAAACAAGGCACAGGCAGCCTCGCCCTGAATTCGACCAGCACCTACAGCGGTGGCACCACGCTCAGTGGCGGCACTTTGTTGGTCAACAACAATGCTGCGATGGGCACTGGCACCGTGTCGTTAGGCACGAACACCACCTTGAAGCTGGGCCGTAGCCTCAGCAACGTGGCCAACAACATGGCATTGGCTGGCGCAGCCACGGTTCAAATTGATACTTCAGTGCTCACCGGTACACCCAGCGTCACCCTGAGTGGCATCGTCTCAGGCGCCAACGCTGTCACGCTTGATGCCACCAGCGGAACGATTCAGCTCAGCAATGCCAACACAAACACCGGCGCCGTCACCATCGCCGGTGGCTTGGTTCAAGCCAACAATCTTTCCGCCTTGGGCAACAACTCAGCGGTAACTATCAACGATGTCGCAGGCGCACAACTGCAACTGCTAGGCAATTTAAACATTGGCTCTTTGGCCGGTGTTGGTACGGTTAACTTAGGTACTTTTGCACTCGGAACTGGCGCAAACAACACGAACACCAATTACGCAGGTGTTATTTCTGGCTCGGGCAGTCTCAGCAAAAACGGTACGGGTAGTTTTAATCTGGCGCAAACCAACACCTACACCGGTGGCACCACGCTGAGCGCAGGCACCTTAGGTGTGTATGACAACTCAGCCATCGGCACAGGCGCGCTGACCGCAGCCAACGGCACGAAAGTCATGTTTGGCCGCGGTGTTACCAACTTTGCCAATAACGTCACGCTCAATGGCAGCGTGACATTTGACCTTGACTCGTCCGTGGACTACCTCATCGTCGGCGGCGGCGGCGGCGGCGGTGCACACGTGGGCGGTGGCGGTGGCGGTGGTGGCGTATTGGCTAATACGCTTGATGTGTCATCAGATACAACTATTTCTGTGGCCGTAGGCCTTGGAGGTACAGGTGCCCGTGTTGTACAAGGCACGTACTCGACATACGGTTCAAATGGTGGTGTCTCAACGCTAAGCACCAGTTCCCTGGGCACGATTACTGCCTTAGGCGGTGGTGTTGGTAGCTCGTGGTCCACCTACTCACCAGGTGGTGGAAGTGGTGTAGTTTCATCTGGCGGTGGTGGTGCTTATTACAGCGGTGGTGCGGGTACAGCTGACCAAGGCTATGCGGGTAGCAATGGCTTTAGTGTGTCGCCTTATGCCGCTGGTGGTGGTGGTGGTGCGGGCGGTATGGGTGGTGCTGCAGTGCAAACGACCAATCAAAACAGCGGTGCAGTTGGAGGCGCGGGTGGCGTAGGTTTAGCCTCATCTATCACCGGCTCGTCCACGTACTACGGCGGCGGCGGCGGCGGCGGCGTTCATGGCATGACTTCGCCTGATATGTCTGGCTCTTTGGGTGGAGCAGGCGGCTTAGGTGGTGGAGGTCAAGGAACACCCGCAACGACCACCACATCAAGCTACACACTGATTGGTACCAATGGCACTGCCAACACAGGTGGTGGTGGTGGCGGTGCTGCTGGACATTTAGGAAATGACACGACACAAGGTGGCTCGGGTGGTTCTGGTCTTGTCGTGGTTCGCTATCTTGGTGGTAGCGCAGGGACAGGCGGCACGGCGACATCAGGCACTGGCAGCGCGACAGGCTACACGCTTCACACCTTCACCAGCACTGGTGCGAGCACCCTGACACTCAATGCACTCAATGTGCAGCTCAGCGGCAACATTGGTGGCACAGGTGCGATGGTCGCCAACGCCACGGGCGGCAAGTTCAATCTCACTGGCACCAACACCTACGCGGGCGCCACCACCATCAGTGGCGGCACCTTCCAAATTGGTGGTGCTGGCTCGTTGGGCTCGGGTAACTATGCCGGCACTATTGCCAATGCAGGTAGCTTTTTGTATTCATCCTCCGCCAACCAGACCTTGTCTGGCGCCATCACTGGCGTAGGGGGACTACAAAAAGACACCAGCACAACGTCCACGCTCACGCTCTCGGCCATCAACGGCTACACAGGCGCCACCACGGTTGATGCGGGTACCTTAAAAATCACGGGTGCCATTTACTGCGACAGCACTTGCGGCTCTGGCGCTCAATTTGCCTACACGGGCTCGTCTATTACTACCGTCAACTCGGGTGCCACCTTGGATTTCAATAACTGGGCTTGGGGTGGCTCATTTGGTGAGCGTTATTTTGATGCAAGCGCCATCGTGATCAATGGCGGCACTTTGCGCTACTCGGGCACCAGCGGAGCCCCTGCTGAGGCTAGTCGTGGTTTTTCAGTAGGCAGCTTGGGTGCCACACTTGAATCGGCCACAGCGGGGGTGACTTGGACCTTATGGGACCCAACTAATGTTGCTTACAAGCTGGTAACCAATGGCAATTTGACCTTCACTGGGGCGGGTAACTTTGAGTTTGCTCATGTGCTGAGTGGTGCGCGCACGCTGACTAAAGCAGGATCGGGCATGCTCACGCTGACCGGCGTTAATACCTACACAGGCGCCACCACTATCAACGGCGGCACTTTGGCGTTCTCAACTGCTGGCAAGATTTACCACAACGGTACTTCTTCCATGGTCACCACCACGATAAACGTGAACTCAGGCGCAGCGCTTGACCTCAAAAGCTGGGACTGGGCAGGTAGCTTAGGTTATTTGAACTTCGACGCCACTAACCTCGTCATCAATGGCGGCACCGTGCGCCAGTCTGGCAGCACATCCAATGCAGCAGCAGGAACCAACAGCAGCTCACGCCAGTTCACCATCGGCGCAAGCGGCGCCACATTCGACAGCGCTACGGCTGGCGTGACTTGGATGATTGACCGAGACACTCGATCTACCTACCAAGTGGCTACCACGGGCAACATTACCTTTACCGGCGCGGGTGACATTGCGATGAACACGTGGTTGTCTGGTGCTGGCAGTGTGACCAACAACAACACAGGTACCGTCACTTTGGGCGGCACCAACAGTTACACGGGTGGCACCAGCTTTAACGCAGGCACATTGAATCTCAAGAGCAGCACGGCCCTCGGTTCAACTGGCACCCTTAGCTTTGGCGGCGGCACGTTGCAGTACAGCGCCACTAACACCACTGACTACTCGGCACGCGCCAGCAATGCTGCGAACCAAGCCTACAAGATTGATACCAACGGCCAAGCCGTGACGTGGGCCAGCAGCCTCACCAGCGCAGGCGGCACGCTCACCAAGCTGGGCACAGGTGCCTTGACACTCACAGGTACCCACACCTTCACGGGCGACACCACCATCAGCGCCGGCACCTTGCAGCTGGGCAATGGTGGCAGTTCGGGTACGTTGGCCTCAGCCAACATCATTGACAACGCCACCTTGGTGTTCAACTACAACGCAGACACCACAGTCGCCAACACCATCAGCGGTACCGGTGCGGTAAAGGTGGTGGGCGCCTCGGGCGCTTTCTTCAGTGGCTATTTATCGACGACAGCGCAAACCATTGCCACCAACACCACGGTGGCAGAGGTGGTGTACCGCCTCACAGGCGGTCGCCAAGCAGGCGGTGCCATTAGCTCAGCGGGCATTTCGGGTGCGTATGTCAAAAATTTTGACTCAGTCACCAACACCGCCACATTCCAAATTCAGCAGTACGAAACAGCAGGCGCTAACGGGTACACCAAGGTGGTGTTTGTCAGGCTGACCCAATCAGGCTCGAATGTTCAAGCGGCCGTGGCGACTGGAACTGGCTACACAACAGGCGCTGGCTACTCGGCTCTCAACAGCAAAATATTGGGCACCGACATGTCCACTGGCAGCAACAGCATGGGCTTAGCAACGTACGCGGGTGCTGGTGGTTACGGCGTCAACGAGCTTCACCAAGCTGCCAAGGTGACGCTGACCGGAGCCAACACCTACAGTGGGGCCACCACGCTAGTCAACACATCAACAGCGGTGACGTCTGGTAACAACCAATACGGCAATACGGCTTTGGGAACCTTGCAGGTCAACACGTCGGGCAGCTTGGGTAGCGGCAGCCTTGCTAACGCTGGCATGTTCATCTTTAACCCCAGCGCCGCCCAAAGCTGGGCAGGGCAAATGTCGGGCAGTGGCTACTTTGTTAAGAACGGCAGCAACACCCTGACGCTCACCAGTGACAGTACTTTTGCCGGGCCGGTGATTGTGAATGACGGCACCTTGCAGTTGGGCGACGGCGCCACCGCTGGGGGATTAGCCTCCGCGACCAACTACACCTTGCAGTTTGCGGGTGCCAATTTGAGCGTCAATCGCAGCAACGACTACACCCTGTCTGGTGTGGTGCAGGGCCTTGGCAGCCTGACCAAAGAAGGCATAGGCACGCTTACCCTGAGTGGCAACAACAACTATTTGGGTCTGACCAGCGTCAACGCTGGCGCTCTGACTGTGGCGCATTCCAACGCTTTGGGCTCTGCGGCAGCCGGCACCACGGTGGCCAGCGGCGCTGCGTTGCAGTTCAGCGGTGGCGTGGCCAGCCCCGAGGCTTTGACAGTGCAGGGCACAGGCATTGGCGCGACAGGTGCGCTGCGTAACCTGTCGGCTACCAACTCGGTCACGGGCTTGGTCACCCTCGCGGGCGATACCAAAATTCAATCCGATGCGGGCTATCTCACACTCATGCCAGCCTCGGGCAATGCCATCACGGGCAATTTCAGCCTCACGTTTGATGGTGCGGGCGCTACCTCAGTGGGCGGACTGGGCATTTCTAGCGGCTCAATCACGAAATTGGGCTTGGGTCGTGTGAACCTGTTGGCAGCCAGCACCTACAGCGGCGACACAACCGTCAGCGCAGGTACTTTAGGGGTTTACAACAACACAGCACTTGGCACCAGCTTGGTCAAGCTGGCCGCAGCTTCAAGGCTGCAGCTGGGTAACGTGACCTTGGCCAATGACATTGAGCTGGTCGGCGACGCCACCATTGCTACAGGTGTAGATATGCAATACCTCGTCGTTGGCGGCGGTGCTGGTGGTGGTTGGTCTCGGTGGAATGACTATCCACGTGCAGGTGGTGGCGGTGCTGGTGGTCAAGTCGTTACTGGTTTCGGCCTAGATTGGAGTTCTTATGCTGTTACTGTTGGTGCGGGCAGTGTTCAAGGCGTTGCTGGCGGCACCTCGTCTATTAGCACATCAGTCACTGCATCAGGCGGCGTTGCCAGTAGTTTGAGTGGTGACACTGGTGGCGTTGGCGCTGGCGGTGCAGCCTCAGGCTACACAGGTGGCCCTGGCGTAGTTAGCTCTATTACCAATACGGCGGTGGCTTATGGCGCCGGCGGTAACGCCAACAGTCCCGTAGCGGGCACAGCCAACACGGGTAAAGGTGGCGGTGGCGCTTATTCCACCAATACAACCTACAACGACGGTGCCAGCGGTGGCTCTGGTGTGGTCGTGGTGGCTTACGCTGGTAGCAGCGTGCTCACCACGGGTGGCACGGCCAGCGTCATCACTTCTGGCGCCATGGCGGGCATGGTGGTGGTGACCTTCAATGCCTCGGGCACTTTGGGCATGAACAGCATCAACAGCACCTTGTTGGGCAACATCAGCGGCGCTGGTGCGCTGACCACCAACGCCACGGGCGGCAAGATCAACTTGATGAACGCCAATACCTACACCGGTACCACCACGCTCAGTGGTGGCACTTTGGGTATTTACAACATGTCAGCTATCAGTGCTGGCGCTTTGACGGCGGCTAACGGCACCACGCTGTTGCTAGGCCGCGGCATCACAGGTTTGAGCAACAACATCACGCTCAACGGTGCGGTCACGGTAGCGTATGACGCCAATGTGGAATACCTTGTCGTGGGTGGTGGTGGTGGCGGTGGTGGCGACAACGGCGGCGGCGGCGGCGCTGGTGGTTTGCTTACTGGCATAACAGCTATGAGCGATGCGTCCTACACCGTGACCGTCGGTGCAGGTGGCGCCGCTGGCAGCAGCGTGGCGGCTGACTTGCCAGGTCAGAACGGTGGCAACTCATCTTTAGGCGCAGGCATTGTGGCCATTGGCGGTGGCGGTGGCGCTGCAGGTGATGCAGCCAGCACCGCAGGCGCCAAGGTCGGTGGTTCGGGCGGCGGTGGTTCTGGCGAGACCAAAACCACAGCCGCTGCAGGTACCGCGGGCCAAGGTTTCTCAGGCGGCAACGGGTGCTGTAGCACCTCAGGTGCGGGCGGTGGCGGTGGCGGTGCAGGCGGCGCGGGTACAGCTGCCATCAGTGCGTCTAAGCCGGGTAATGGTGGTGATGGTTTGGCCAGCAGCATCACAGGTACATCGCAGTACTACGCTGGCGGCGGCGGCGGCGCATCTGACAACAACGTCGCCATCACCGCTGGCTACGGCTTGGGTGGTTTAGGTGGCGGCGGTGCAGGACGCTTGGGTGGCACCGCCACTAGCGGCACGGCCAACACCGGTGGTGGTGGTGGCGCCAGTGCCTATAACGGTGCGTCTTCTTATGCTGGCGCCGGTGGCTCGGGCATTGTGGTGGTGCGCTACTTGGGTGCCGCAGCGGGAACAGGCGGTACGGTAGCCAGTGGTACTGGCAGTGCGGTGGGTTACACGCTTCAAACCTTCACATCCAGCGGCACATTGGCTTTGGCTGCGCTGGAAGCCACATTCAGCGGCACCATCAGCGGCACAGGTTCGTTAACTGCGAATCCTTCATCTGGTGGCAAGTTCATCTTCACGGGTGGCAACACCTATTCAGGCGGTACAACGGTCAGCTCGGGCACCTTGCAAGTAGGCACAGGCGCCACAGCAGGTTCGTTGGGTGCGTTGTCCGCCAACGTCATCAACAACGGCACACTCATCTTTAACCGCAGCGATGCCCTGAGTTACTCGGGCTTGTTCAGCGGCACGGGCGCTTTGACGGTCGCAACAGGTGGCCTCACGCTCACAGGTGGTGCCACCTACACAGGCCTCACCTCGCTGTCGTCTACTGCCACGGCCAGCAGCGTCACCTACACCAACAGTGCCGTGCCAAGCACAAGCGGGTTTGCAGGCAAGGGCACGGTCACCATCCAGCCAGCAGCCAACGGCACTTTTAGCAGCGCGGTCAACACCAACATCTACAGCTTGGCCAGCACGCTCACGGGCTTTAGCTTGGGCAGCAGCACCAACACCAACACGCAGGCTGTGACGGTAGGTTCTGCAATCAGCATTGCGGGCCCCATTGCTTTGTATGGCGGCAAGATCACGCTCAACGCCGACCTCACGGCTGGCGCCACATCTGGCAGCGGCATTGTGTTGCAAGGCACGCAAATCATTCAGGCGGCAGGGGTGGATGTCGCCACCAGCGGCGCCAACATCTCTTACGCGTTAACCAACAGCCCTTGGACCTCGGCAGCAGATTACGGCATCTATCTCTCAGGCACATCCGCCAGCAAAGCCACCCTCAATGCAGCAGGGGGCAATATATCTATGACGGCCAGCTATGCCACCACGGGCACATCGGGCGGATACGACAGGCTGATGGAGTTGGATTACGCCAGCATCAAAACCAATGGCGCAGGCACCATCACCATCAACAGCGATGGCTCAAACAACGGCAATGGTGCGGGTACCGACGTCTGGGCGATTGGTTTCAATACATCCACAGCCGGTATGGGGCTGATTCAGACAGAAAACGGCGCGATCACGCTCACTGGCACGGCTGGTAAATTGAGCGGCAACTCTCGTGGCATCGTGGCTCAAACCTCCGCCCTGAGCATTCTTTCTGCCGGCGGTGCTATTACCTTGAAAGACATTCAGCCTGCAGGCACAACCGGTTCTTACGGTGGAATGTATTTAAAAGCTAGCAGCACAGGCGCTCATTACTACGGTAGCGACGGAACGACCGTGTTGTCTGGCACGTCAACCGCCAGTTCCTCAGACATCACGGTTCAGTCTGACAAAGTGGGCTTTGTGGCCAACGGTAGCTACAGCGTCAATATGGTCACAACGGGTGATGTCGTGGTGGAGCCGGTGGGCAATGCGTTCACAGCTGACGTTGATGCCACGGCATTGAATATTTCGGGCAACCCTTCGAGCGTACGTGTTGGTAAGACCACCAACACAGGCAACGTCACACTAGGTTCTGCCATTACGGCGTTGGGACCTATCAGCGTGTACGGCGGCAATCTCACCGTGAACCAAGGCCTCATAAGCACCGCTGCTGGAGAGCGCATCTTGCTCAATGCAACGGGCAACATCACCACGGCTGCCAATCTGACTTTCAGAACCAATAACGGTGATTTGGTTTTCTGGAGTGACAGGGCCGCAAGCAATGCAGGTGCTATCACGCTGGGCAATGCCAATACGATCAACACGGCCAATGGCTTGACCACCAGCGGCCTCTTGGTAGGTGGCCGTATTGTGTTGGCTGGTGGCGCAGACACCGATGCCGACGGCATACCCGACGGCTATGCTTCATCCAGCACGCTATCAGGTGTGAGCTTGGGCACAGCGGCATCAGACACGCTCACCTCGATGTACTCCGGCGGTGGTGATGTCACGATTCGCGGTAAGACTACAGGAACAGGCCTCTCTTCAGGTTTGTATCAGTACGGCAAGTGGCTGTTGAATTCAGGCAAGGGCACCATTGTGTTGGATGCGAACAGTGCCAATTTCTATGGCTTGAATTTTGTTCATCCATCGACAAACTCGGCGAGCACCGGTAAATACTTGCAGCTGATTTCCGATAAGACCTCTGGCACGGCCATCTCCATTACGGGCGTATCGAGTACCAACTATGGCGTGGTGTTCAACTATGAAAACCCCAAAGAAGTATTGGCCACAGGCGGTGGAGACATCGTGATCACTGGGACTGCAGGTGGCAACTACGGCCTGTTCTTCCAAAACACAGATGTCTTATCCACAGTTGGCACCATCACAGCCAACGGCGGCACACGCGGCATCACAACGCCAAGCGGCATGCGTTTAGCAAGTCGCAGTGGTACCACCATCACCAGCAGCACGGCCAATGTGCTGTTGATCGGCGATACGTTCAACTTCGGTGGCGCAACTCCCGTCCTCACCAGTGGCACGGTGAAGGTGCAGCCATTTGGCACCAGTTTTTCGAGCGCGCAAACTTTTACCAATGCCACTTATGGCAGCGCGGTGTCTGAGTTGACCTTGGGTAAGCCAGGTAATACCGCAGACATCACGATTGGCTCAGCCGTTAATGTGGCTGGACCTGTCAGTGTTTATGGTGGAAACATCACGGTCAACAACAGCTTGACCAGCACCGCTTCTGGCGCAGACATCTTGCTCAAGGCGACAGGCAACATCACCTCCATCAGCGATGTCAACTACACCACCAACGCAGGCGACATCACCTTCTGGAGTGACAGCGATGGTTCGGGCGCTGGCTATATCTATGTGTACGACCGCAACATCATCGACAGCCGCACCAGTGCCAACCGCACCAGCAGCTTGATCAGCACGGCCAGCGGTGGTGGCACCATTACCTTGGGTGGTGGCAGTGCCAGCACAACGCTGGCCTCTGGGACAGTTGTGCCCACGGGCTACGCTGTTGATAACTCAGGCGCAGCCCCAGCGGGTGTGGCATTGGGTTACCACAACGTGAGCCACAACAGTGGCACCGCTTTGTACTCTGGCGGTGGCGACATCACGGTGCGCGGCAAATCAACGGGTTCATGGTCTGGCGATTCGACCGGTATCAAAGCGATTGAAGGTTTGACGATGGACGCGGGCACAACTGGCGACATCACGCTCGATGGCGCAGGTGGCAATGCGGGTGCAACTTATTCGTCTGGCATTTATTTGAATTACTTGGGTAGTGCACCCACTGTGGGCGCCTTGTTCAAGACCAAGGACGGCAACATCTCATTGACAGGTGTGGGCACTCTGGCCACCAACAAGCGAGGCGTTATCTTGATTGGCAGCACCACCAAGTCGGTGTCGTTGGTCTCAACTGGCACTGGCTCTATCACGTTAACGGGCAGCGGTGCCAACCATGACCATCAGCTGTATGCGGCCAACATTTTGGCGGCCAGTGGCGACATTGACATCGTGGGCTTGGGCGCAGGCCCGATGCAAACCGAAACGGGTGTGAGCACGATTGGCTTCAAAGCTGGCACCGATGTGACCAGCTCGACCAGCAACATCACGATCACCAATGACAGTTTGAGCCTGACGGCGGCCAAGGGGGTGCAAGTCAACACTGCAGGTACGGTGACCATCGAGCCGTATGGCAATGACTTCTCGTCACCGATGACTTACCCCATCACCGACTTTGTCATTTCTTCCAACGTCACAGGCCTGACCATCGGTAAAGACATTGGCAGCACAGCCCACACCGACACAGTGACCATTGGTGGTGCGACCAGCATCAATGGCCCCATCAATGTGTATGCGGGCAACATCATCGTGAATGCAGGCGTCAGCAGCACGGCCTCAGGGCAGGGCATTAAGCTGATGGCCAGCAGCAACATTTACACCAATACCCCCAATCTCACGCTGAGCACAAACGGGGGCGATGTTTTACTGGCCAGCGATACCGACAACTCGGGCGCAGGCCAGATTGCGTTAGACCGCACCACCATCACCACCAGCGGCGGCAACATCACGCTGGGCGGCGGCGACATCATGGCTAGTGGCTATGCGGTGGGAGCCAACATGGGCGCTTTGACCAACGGCGCAACGCCTCAGTACCGAGGTGTGTGGCTGCACAGCACCAACCTCAATGCCGGGGGCGGCAACCTGGTGGTGCGAGGTAAGGGCGCCACAGCGCCTCTTGGCTTCTACGCCATCGGTGTTGACATCGTCTCTTTCGCCAGCTTTGGCGGCACAGGCAACCAGATACAAAGTACCGGCAGCGGTACGGTCAGCATCACTGGCATTGGCGGTGTAAACAACGATGCCACTAGCCACGCTGCAGGTATCAATATTTACAGCGACGGCGCTGCACACAACCTGAGTACGGTCAATGGCGCCTTGAACCTCACTGGCACAGCAGGCACAGGCCCTGCCAGGTTGCGAGGGGGCATCATCATTGACGGGGGTTCAGCCAATATTTACTCAACCACAGGTGCTATTGGCCTCACAGGCTCTGGCACCGGCGGATCTACAGGTATTTGGAACAACGGCGGCACCATCAATGTTGGCAAGAACGGCAGCACCATCACTACCGGCGATGTGACATTCAGCGTGGACAGTTTGTCGTTTGCAACCGGGACTTTCAGTGTGTATGGCACAGGCAAGTTGACCCTCAAGCCTTACACCACAGGCGCCACCCTTGGCGTGGGCACGGGTTCAGGTACTTTGAGCTTGGCCAATAGTTGGTTCAGCGGCACGTCCGTGTTCAAAGACGGTTTCAGCGCCATCGTGTTGGGCGCGACAGACGCGGGTGACATCACCGTGGGTGGTGCCAACAGCTTTGTGGACAGCGTGAGCATGGTGACCGGCGGCAATGTGACGCTCAACTCAGGCGCCACCATCACCGACAGCCAAAACAGTGGCTACATCGCACTGGCGGCTACAGGCAACTTTATTAACAACGCGGGGGCATCTGCGTTGAGCTTGACGGGCACAGGCAGCCGCTGGTTGGTGTACAGCGCAGCGCCGACCAATGATGTGTTTGGCAGCTTGAACAGCGCCAACGGCGCGGTGTGGAACGCCAGCTACGCCACCATGGCGCCATCTGCTGTGACCGCCACAGGCAACCGCTATTTGTTCACGGGCACGCCGTCGGTCACCGTCACGGCCAGTGCCACGAAGATTTATGGCACCACGCTCACAGCCGCCGATGTGTTGGGCTTGACCAGCAGCTCGGGCAGCTCACCCGTGTACACCTTGCCCACTTTGGCTGACGTGTTCAGCACGAACCCCACGGTCACTTCGCTCGGCTTGGCGGCCACGGCCTCGGTCAGTGGTGGGCCTTATGCCATCACAGTCGCGCCCGGCACATCGAGCGGCAGCTACACCATCACCTATGCCACGCCCGGCACCATCACGGTCAACCCCAAAGCATTGACGGTGACGGGCACCACCGTGGCAAACAAAGCCTACGACGGCACCACCAGCGCGGTGCTGAGCGGTGGCAGCTTGGTGGGCGTGGTCAACAACGACGCTTTGACTTTGGTGCAAGCCGGTAACTTTGCCAGTGCCAATGTGGGCACGGGCTTGGTGGTGACAGCGGCTGACAGCATCACCGGTGCGATGGTGGCCAACTACACGCTGACCCAGCCCACAGGCTTGAGCGCCAACATCACCAAAAAGGCGTTGACCATCACGGCCAACAACGACGCCCGCTTTGCAGGCCAAACCGACACAGCTGGCTATTACGGCGTGAGCTATGTGGGCTTTGCCAGCGGCGAAAGCAGCAGTAACCTCAGCACCTTGCCCACCATCACGCGCAGCAACAGCAGCGTGGGCACAGCGGGCAGCTACACCGGTGTGTTGGTGCCCTCGGGTGCAGCAGCCACCAACTACAGCTTTAGCTATGTGAATGGCAACTACACCATCGTTGGTGCCAATGAGTTGTTGGTGCGCTTGGGCACGGTGAGTAATGTCTACGCCACCACGCCCAGCTACAGCGTGACCGAAGCCAAGTACATGTTGCCCAACAACGGCGTGGTCGACTTACTCAACACCGGCGCAGGCAGTGCCAGTGTGAGCGGGGCAGGGCAGGTGACCATTACCGACACCAGCGGCGCTTCGGCCACGTTCAACGCCGTGGCTTTGAATGGCACTTACAGCACCTCGGGTTGGCTCAATGTGGGCACGTATCAATGGACGGCTGACGCCAACAGTGTGGTGTTGTCGAGCGGGGTGAACTTCAACAACACGGTCAACGTGGTGGGCTCACAAACGGTGACCACCAAGTTCTTTGCGCCCACGCCCACCATCAGCAAGGTGTACGACGGCACCACCACCATTGCCGGTTTGTCGGGCACGCCCATTGGTGTGGTCACGGGTGACGTGGTGACCATCAGCGGCGCAGGCGCCTATGCCAATAAAAACGTCGGCACCAACAAAACCTACACCCTCAGCAACATGGCCCTGAGCGGCACAGATGCTGGCAACTATGGCCTGACCACTGGCAGCAGCCTGACGGCCAGCAACGGCACTGTCACGGCCAAAGCCATCACCGTCACAGGCATTGCCGCCAACGACAAGGTGTACGACGGCACCAACACCGCTGCTATGAATGTGGGCAATGCCGTGTTCAACGGCATGGTGGCGGGCGACGCGCTGACCGTGGCTGCCACCGGCACCTATGGCAGCGCCAACGTGGCGTACAGCGGTGCTGCTTTGGCGGCGCAAGTGGTGGCCTTCACCAGCACCTATGGCGGGGCAGACGTGAACAACTACAGCTTCGCGGGCAGCCCCACCACCACCACTGCCAAGATCACCCCCAAATCACTCACGCTCACAGGCGTGGCAGCAAACGACAAAACCTATGACGGTGGCGTGGTGGCCACCATCGCAAACTTTGGCACGCTCAGCGGCGTGTTGGCAGCAGATACAGCCAACGTCAGCTTGGTCACCACAGGCGCTTCGGCCACCTTTGCCGACAAAAACGTGGCCTACAGCGGCAGCACGGTCATCGCCAAAACAGTCACTTTGACCGCGTCGAGCTTAGGCCTCTCAGGCACCAAAGCTGGCAACTACGCCATCGTGGGCAACCTCACAGCCAGCGCCAAAATCAACCCCAAAGCCGTGACCGTGTCTGGCATCGCCGCCAACGACAAGGTGTACGACGCCACCACCAGCGCCACCGTCAGCACCGCCAACGCGCTGTTCAATGGCCAAGTGACGGGCGACGACTTGCATGTGTCTGCCACCGGTGTGTTTGCTGCCAAGACAGCAGGCACGGGCCGCACCGTCAACCTGACCAGCAGCTACAACGGCACCGACTTGGCCAACTACACAGTCACCGACCAAGCCACCACCACGGCCACCATCACGCCCAAGGCGTTGACCGTGTCGGGCTTTGTGGCCAACAACCGTGTGTACGACGGCGGCTTGGTTGCCACGGTCGATGCCTCCAATGTGTTTTTGGCAAGTCTCATCAGTGGTGATGTGGTCACGGCTTCGGCCACCGGCGCATTTGCCGACAAAAACGTGGGCACTGCCAAAACCGTCACGCTCACCAGCAGCTACGCGGGTGCTGACAAAGACAACTACGCCATCACCAGCCAAGCCAGCAGCACGGCCAACATCACGCCCAAGGCGTTGACCATCAGCGGCATCACAGCGGCCGACAAAACCTATGACAACACCACATCTGCCACCGTGTCGGTGAGCGGTGTGGTCAAAACTGGTTTGGTCTTGAACGACGTGGTGAACGTGGCAGCCACTGGCGTGTTCAGCGATGAGAACGCAGCCACAGGCAAAACCGTCACGCTCACCAGCAGCTACAGCGGGGCTGATGTGGGCAACTACACAGTCACCTCACAGCCCAGCACCACCGCGCGCATCGCGCCGCTGGATGTGCAACTGCCCGCTGATGCCAGCTTGAGCAAGGTGTATGACGCCACCACCTTGGTCGCACCTGCTTTGTCGGGCAGTGCCACAGGCTACGGCAGCTTGGCCGTGACCAGCGCCAACAACAGCCAGCGCTACACCGATGCCTTGGCAGCAGATCAGTTGCTCTCAGGTGGCATGACCTTGACGGGTCGCCCCGTGTTCAGCAGTGCCGATGCAGGCACCGTGTCGGTGGACCAAGGCAGTGTGCAGCTCACAGGCTCACGCGCGGCCAACTACCGTTTGGTGTGGGTGGCCTCCAACGCCACCATCACCCCCGCACCACTGACGGTGACGGCCAACAACGATGCGCGTTTCTATTCGCTGGCCGATGACACCAGCTACGCGGGTGTGCGTTACAGCGGTTTTGTGGGTGGACAAACGGCGGCGGTGTTGACAGGCACTGCGGCAGTGACGCGTGACCGCAGCGTTCAATTGTTGGCAGACGCCAACAGCGTGGACACACAAGACACGGCCGGCTCTTACGCCAGCAAGTTGGTGCCCGCGGGCGTGACGTCCAACAACTACAACATCACCTTCGTCAACGGCAACTACACCATCGTGCCCGTGGGCCAGTTGTTGGTGAAGGTGGCCAACACCAGCGCGATTTACGGCAGTGCGCCCACTTACACACTGACGGCGGCGGGCTATATGTCGTCCACCACAGTTGGCAGTGTCACGACCTACCAAGTGACTGATTTGTTGGGGTCGAATTACGCCACGGTCAGTGGTGCACAAGTGACCGTCACCGATGGGTCTGCCACAGTGGGCAGCTTCACGCTGGGCGCAAGCAACCGTATCAACAGCACATCGGGCACGCTGAAAGTGGGCTCGTACACCGTGGGCGCCACGGCCATCAGCACAACAAGTGGCAACTTCAGCAACACCATCAACGTGGTGGGTGGGTATGAAGTGACGCCCAAGGCAGTCACGGCCAGCGCCACCGGCGTGACCAAAGAGTACGACGGCAACACCGCCGCAGGCAGCTACACCTTGGCGCCTGTAGGTTTGGTGAGCGGCACGGTCAACAGCGTTGTTGTGACCGACACCGTCACCCTCAGTGGCGTGGGCACCTATGCCAACAAAAACGTGACAGGCGCAGCCGACAAAACCTACACCTTCACCAGCTTGGCGCTGGGCGGTGCAGACGCAGCCAACTATGTGTTGACCGATGGCAACGGCACAGCCGCTAGCACCTTCACTGGCACAGATGGCGAAATCACGCCGCGTGCACTGACCGCCTCCTTCACAGGCGTGAACAAGGTGTATGACGGCACCACCAACGCCACAGTGACCACCACAGACGACCGCGTGGCGGGCGACACCTTGACGATCAACCGCAGCGCTGACTTCGACAGCAAAAACGTGGGCACCGCCAAAGCCATCAGCGTGAGCGGTGTGAGTTTGGGCGGCACCGACGCCATCAACTACACCGTGGCCGCCACAGGCAGCGCCAGTGCCGACATCACACCGCGCGCTTTGACCGTTCAATACACCGGCGTCAACAAGGTGTACGACGCGGGCACCACCGCCACCGTGACCACCGCAGACGACCGCGTGGCGGGTGATAACTTCATCGTCAACTGGACAGCCGCCTTTGCCGACAAGAACGTGGCCGGTGGCAAAACCATCAGCGTGACCGGTGTGAGCTTGAGCGACCCATCCGGCGTCACATCGGTCGATGCGGGCAACTACACGGTGGCCGCCACGGGCAGCACATCCGCCAACATCACCCCGCGCGTGCTGACCGTGAACTACACCGGCGACAACCGCGTGTACGACGGTGGCACAGTGGCCACCGTCGCCACCAGCGATGACCGACTGAGTGTGGGCGCGACCCTGGATGACCTCGTCATCAACCGCGCAGCCAGCTTTGCCGACAAAAACGTGGGCACCGCCAAAGCCGTCAGCGTGAGCGCAGTGAGCCTGAGCGGCACAGATGCCAACAACTACAGCGTGGTGGCCACGGGCAGCGCGACAGCCAACATCACACCACGCGCTTTGACGGTGGCGTACACCGGTGTGACCAAAACGTACGACGGCTTGCTAGACGCCAGCGTGACCACCAGCCTGACCTCGGCCAACGGCTATGTGAACGGCGACGTGTTGACGGTCTCTCGTACCGCCAACTTCGTTGACAAAAACGTGGCGTATGACAACGCCAGCAACGTGGTGCCCGTGAGCATCAACGTCACAGGTGTGAGCCTAGGCGGCACCGATGCGGCCAACTACAGCGTGGCCAGCACGGGCAGTGCATCGGCCACCATTACGCCCAAGGCTTTGTCTGCGGCGCTGACCGGCAGCATTCAAAAAACCTATGACGGCAACACGGATGCCGCGTTGATCTCGGCCAACTACACCCTCACAGGTTTTGTGACGGTGGGGGGTGTGACCGAAGGCGCCTCCATCACAAAGACCTTGGGTACCTACAACAGCCGCAACGTGCTGGAAGCCAACAGCGTGACGGCCAATTTGGCCGCCGGTGATTTCACCGCCGACACCGGCACCACGCTGAGCAACTACACCTTGCCCACCAGTGCCACAGGGGCGGGCAGCATCGGTTTGCGCAACTTGACGGTGGGCTACACCGGTGTGAACCGCACCTATGACGGCACCGCCGTGGCCACCGTGACCACCACCGACAACCGCGTGAGCGGCGATGTGTTTGACATCAACCGCACGGCCAGCTTTGCCGACAAGAACGTGGCCGCAGGCAAAACCATCAGCGTGTACGGCGTGGCCTTGGCGGGCACCGATGCCACCAACTATTTGGTGTCGGGCACAGGCAGCACATCGGCTGATGTGACGCGTTTGGACTCGGTCACTTGGGAGGGCGGCGCGACGGGTGAATGGTTCAACCCAGCCAACTGGGCGGTGACAGGTAACTTGTCGCTCACCGGCGTGGTGCCCGATTTGAACAACGTGCGAACCGTGCTGGTGCCCAGTGGTGCAGGCGGTGCCGCCATCAGCTTTGATGACAGCGTGGCAGGCCGCAGCGCGGGTGCTTTGTCGGGCATTGTGTTGGTGGACAGCTTGACTTACCAAGACTCGGTGGCGTTGAGTAACTTGAATTTCAAGAACGGTTCTTTGGTGGTCAGCAACAACGCCACACTCGGCGGCTTTGAAAGCGCAACAGGCACCACCTTAACCGTGGGCGGCACCTTGGGCTTAGACATCGCCACGGGCGCCACACAAACCATGGCGGGCTTGTTCAACGGTGCAGGTAGTTTGAGCAAAGCCGGTGCAGGCACTTTGGTGATGACCGGTGGCAGCGCGTATACCGGCACCACCACCGTCAGCGCAGGCACCTTGCAAGTGGGTAATGCAGGCACCTCGGGCAATTTGGGCAGCGGCAACATCGTCAACGACGCCACCTTGGTGTTCAAGCGCAGCAACGCCATTGGCATTGCCAATGTGATTTCGGGCACGGGCGTGGTCAAACAAGAAGGTGCAGGGGCTTTGACGCTCAGTGCCACCAACACCTACACCGGCGCCACCTATGTGAATGCAGGCAGCTTGGCCATCAGCAGCGATGCAAACTTGGGCGCAGCCCCCACCAGCACGCAAGCCGCACAACTGGTGGTGAACAACGCGACCTTGTATTTCTACCCCGTGTTCACCACGGCCACCAGCACCCACCGTGGTTTGACCTTGGTCGGCAGCGCCACGCTCAACACCGCAGCGGGTAGCGACGTGACTTGGGCAGGCCCTGTGACAGGCGCTGCCTTGAGCAAAGTGGGTGATGGCACCTTGGTGTTGACAGGCGACAACAGCTACACAGGTGGCACCACCATTTCTGCAGGACGTATGGTGGCTGGCGGTGCGGCCAATGCTTTGGGCACAGGCAGCGTGACGGTCAGTGGCACACGTTTGAGCTTTGACACCACCGCCCCCGTGACCTACAACAACGCCATCAGCTTGACTGGCGCTGGTGTGCTGGACAACGTGGGCACTGAGATGGTGACGTTCACGGGCGGTGTCAACACCAACCTCACCACCACCGTGGTGGTGGACGGTGGCACAGCAGGCTTGACCATTGCCAACGTGATGACGCCGAGAGGCTCAGGTGCCAGCTACTACATCAAGGGCGACGTGACCTTCACGGGCCACGACATGAGCAGCTTGGTGGTGCGTGCCGCAGGTGAGGCAACGGCCAAGTTCACCTTGACCAATGGCGTGAGTTCTTTCAATCTCTGGTTCATTGGCAGTGACACGGCCGCCAATGCCATGAACATTGATGTGGCTTCGGGCGTGACTGTCACTGAAGATGCGACACAAGGTGCGGCTAGCCTGTATTACAAAAATATCACGGGCGCAGGCACCTTGTTCATGGGCGGCGCGAACAGCACCACAGGCTACGTGTTGGGCGACTCAACCATTGCCAACTTGAAGGGCAGCGGGAGCAAAACCATCAGCATCGGCAATGGCGGTAGTGCAGGGCGATTGCTCTCAGGCAATGTGCAAGCCACGGGTGGTTTGTTGCTCAACTCGACCACCGACTACACCTTCACAGGCGTGCACAGCGTGGGCAGCTTGACCAAGCAACAGGCCAACACGGTCAAGCTCACGGGTGCCAACATATCGACCGGTGCTATCACTGTGAGCGCCGGTATCTTGCAAGTGGGTGATGCAGGCACTGCGGGTTCGATCACCGGCAACGCATCCGTGGCAACTGGTGCAGGCTTGGTGTTCAGCCGCTCAGACGCAGCCGCGTACGTGGGCAACATCAGCGGTGCTGGCACGGTGACCAAGCTGGGTGCCAATGTGCTCACGCTCACCGGCACACACACCTACACCGGTGCCACAGCCACGGGCGACGCAGGCGGTGGCTTGGTGTTCACCAACAACACCTTGCCCGTGATACCAGGCGCTTTCACAGGCAATGGCACTGTGACGATTCAGCCCGTGTTGGCAGGCAGCTTTGGCAGCACTTTGTCGAGCAGTGCTTACAGCTTTGGCAGCTCGCTCACAGGTTTGACTTTGGGCCGTGATGGCAACACAGCCACCGTCACCGTGAATTCGCCTTTGACCATTGCTGGTCCGATCAGCATCTACGGCGGCACGCTCAATTTGAATGCAGACATCACCAGCACGGCTGCGAATGCGGCGATGTTGTTCAAGTCAGCCGGTGACATTGCTCAAGCCGTGAACGTGGATGTGCTGACCAACGGTGGCAGCACGGTGTACTGGGCCAACAGCGATGGTGGCAACAGCGCAGGCATGGTGTTGCTCGACACAGGTGCGACCATCACCACACAAGGTGGCCATGTGTGGCTGGGCGGCAGTGCTGCTGCCAATGGCCAAAGCACATGGCACGGTTTGACGGTGGGGGATGGCTATGCTGCCAGCGGTACCTCGGTGGCGTTTGCAGGTGGCTCGAACTGGCAGGGTGGCATTGTGCTCAAGCGCAGCCAAATTTCTTCTGGCGGTGGTGATGTGTCGCTGTACGGCTATGGCGCAACGAGCGGCTCTGGCTTTGTGAACTTTGACAACTCGACGATCAACTCAGGCACGGGGCAGATTTTGATCAACGCCAAGTCGTCAGGCATCGTGGCTTTCTTGCCAGGCTTGCACCCCGCTGCATTACCCAATGCGGTGTTTGAGTTGCGCTCTGCCAATACCGGTGCGGATGCGATTCGTGTCATCACCGATGCAGTGGCCACCAACGACCCAGGTGCGGTGATTGAAGGTAACTTCCAAATGAATGCCACGAACGGTGGTGGTGTGACCTTGTCTGGTCGCGCCAAAGCCGGTGTGGCTGGTCTGCAAGTGGGTAGCCAATGGGGCGGTGGTGTGATGAATGCGCTGTCAAACACGGGCGATATTCGTATTGATGCAGGCACCAACAGCATTAGCTTCCTGAACTCAGCCAGCGCCATTTACTTGGGCTCTAAATCTGGCAGTGCGGTGACGTCTGCCACAGGCAACATCTTGATGACAGCCGACAGCTTGTCGCTGGCCAGTGCATTGACCTATGCCAACACCACTGGCAGCTTGACGATTGCACCCACCTCGGCCAGCTTCACCAGCGCAGTCAACAGCACTGGCTGGGTGTTGGGCGCTGGCTTGAGTGCACTGACGGTGGGTAGCCTGACAAACACAGCCAACATCACATGGGCTTCAACCAACACCGTCAATGGCCCCATCAGTATTTACGGCGGCAACATCACGCTCAACAGCGCCATCGGCACAAGCAACACCAGCACCGGTGATGTGTTGCTGCGTGGCGCAAACGTCAACAGCACCTACAACATCAGCTTGGCCACAGGCCGCACGCTCACGCTGGACCACAGCGGTAGCAGCAGCATTTTGTCGGGCATCATTTCTGGCGCTGACGCCAATTTGGTGAAGCAGGGCGCAGGTGCCATGTATTTGCGTGGCGTGAATACCTACAGCGGCCTCACCACCATTGACGCAGGTTTCTTGGCGCTGGACCAAACGGGTTCCATCGTGACTGATGTCGTCAACAACGGCGGCTTGGGCTTCAACCAAACAGCCAACTACACCTTCGCCAAGACCATCAGTGGCACGGGCTACTTGGTCAAGTACGCAGCCAACACGCTCACACTGAGCGCGGCCAACACCTACACCGGTGTGACCAACTTGCAAGGTGGCATCTTGTCTGTGTCTAGCTTGGCCGATGGCGGCGTGGCCAGCAACATTGGCCAGTCCACCAACGCGGCAGCTAACTTGGTCATCAACAACGCCACGCTCAAGTACACAGGCGCCGCCACCAGCACCGACCGTTTATTCACCTTGGGCGACAGCGGCGCGACTGTGGATGCATCGGGTACAGGCGCATTGGTGTTCACCAATACCGGCGCGTTGGCCTACAGCGGTACAGCGAATCGTTTGCTGACCTTGACCGGCACCAACACCGCCGACAACACCATGACTCCCGTGTTGGCCAACAACGCAGGCATCAGCAGCTTCACCAAAGCCGGCACGGGCAAGTGGGTGATGAAAGGCGCCAACACCTACACAGGGCTCACCACCGTCTCTGGCGGCACCTTGAACGTGGGGGATGGCATTGACGCGTTGGCCTCTTTGGGCACCAACACCGTCAGTCTTGCCGCAGGCACCACGCTCAACTTTGACCACAACGCCGATGTGACGGTGGCCAACGCCATCAGCGGCGCAGGCCAACTCAACAAACGCGATGGCCACACACTCACCCTGGCTGGCGTGAACAGCTACACCGGTGCCACAGGCGTGGGCAGTGCAGGGGGCGTCGTGTTTGCCAACAACACAGCACCCGCCACATCAGGCTTCACAGGTTCAGGCACGGTGACGATTGAGCCCACCAGCAGCTTTGCCAGCGCGGTGACAGCCAACTACACCTACGACACCGCGCTCAGCGGTTTGACGTTGGGCAAGTCGGGCAACTTGACGAACATGACCTTGAACAGCTTGGTCGACATTGCAGGCCCCATCACCGTGTATGCGCCTGTTATCACGGTGAACCAAGCGCTCAGCAGCACAGGCGGCTTGACGCTCAATGGCGCCTCTGTGCTCAACGGGGCCACCATCAGCGCCATAGGCGCGCAGGCTTATAACGGTGCAGTCACCTTGGGTGCAGCCACTGTGCTTGCTAGCACTGGCAGTGGTGCCATCACGTTTGGCAGCACGCTCAATGGTGCGCACACCTTGGCGGTGAACACCGCAGGGGCCACCACCTTTGTGGGTGCAGTGGGTGACAGCGCTGCGTTGACCAGCCTCAGCACCGATGCGGTTGGCACGGTGGTCATCAACGGCGGCGCAGTCAACACCACGGGCTTGCAAAGCTTCGGCGAAGCGGCCATCTTGGGTGCGGCCACTGTGCTGACCAGCACAGGCAGTGGCGCCATCACCTTTGGCAGCACCTTGAACGGTGCGCAAACCTTGGCCGTCAATACATTGGGTGCGACCACCTTCACAGGTGCTGTGGGTAACAGCGCTGCATTGACCAGCCTCACCACCGATGTGGGCGGCACCGTGGCCATCAACGGTGGTTCGGTGAACACCACTGGCGCACAAAGCTATGGCGAAGCGGCCACCTTGGGTGCGGCCACTGTGTTGACCAGCACAGGCAGCGGTGCCATCACGTTTGGCGACACCTTGAATGGCGCGCAAACTTTGGCCGTCAATACATTGGGTGCGACCACCTTCACAGGTGCTGTGGGTAACAGCGCTGCATTGACCAGCCTCACCACCGATGTGGGCGG
>JACCDW011221630.1_pt1 | contig 64762 bp, 38 predicted proteins | sample 7449781 | NCBI WGS metagenome assembly JACCDW01 (sample SAMN15323449, study PRJNA562643) | freshwater metagenome | isolation source: river surface water | place: USA:Blue River Watershed | collected 2017-08-18
ACTCTTGTACAGTTTATAGAAATTCTCTTTCCAACTGTTCATGGTTTCACCAGGTAATCCAAGAATTAGTTCTGTGTACAATGGAATGTTGTATTCTTCGCATAAACGGAATACTTCTTCGATCTTATTCATTTCAAGGTTCTTACGCTTGATAATGTCTAGTACATTGTCGTCCATACTTTGTACTGACAAGTTAAGACCCATCTTACTACCACCTTCGTAAATCAATTTACGAACAATGTCAACAACTTCTTGCTTTTGATTCTTTGCCCATGCAATTGTATATGCACGTGGATTGCCATGCTTCTTTTGTACTTCAATAAGTTTGTCAGCAATAAGACTATCACGTTCAGCAAAAATACCAAAGTTAGCATCAGTGAAACTAATGAAGTCCATGCCATTACTAGCGATCCATTCTAGTTCATCAAAGACACGCTCTAAGTTAAACACTTTAACTTTGTTGTACGTAAGACTTCCCCAGTCACAGAATGTACATGCGTAGGGGCAACCTCGGTTAGTTTCTAATGTGGCATTCCATCGAATCTCAGGATGCTTCTTCATTAACTTATCAAAGATGCCTGATAGGTATGGACTAGGGATGATATCTAAATCATCGATACGTGCCTGTGATCCAGTGTCGATTGTTTCGCCATTGTTATTAATTAACAGTCCTTTAATTTTAGCATACTCAGGCTTCTCTTTTAGATGCTCAAGTAGGATCATTTTAAAACTGATTTCTCCCTCTTGCTTGACACAGATATCAATAAAAGGATACTTCTTAAAGAAGTCAGGTTTTTCAATCGGATACTCAGGGCCACCGGCAACGATTAGAATATTAGGGTTTGCTTTTTTAAGTTCACGCCCTAATACTGCCGCATATGCACGATTCCAAATATAGGTAGAGAAGCCAACAACATCACTATCCTTCAGAGTTTCAACAGCGTCCTCAATAAAATCTCGGCGCCATATGAATTCTCCAAGTTCATAATTTTCATTGATGATAGGGTCTTGTACAACGTAACTCCACAAGACCCCTGCGCTGTACGGTAAGTAGTACGCATTAAATTCTTTGGGTCCCTGCTGGAAGTTTGGATTGACAAAACTGACAACTCTTTTATTATGCATAGCCTCTTAACTTTATGAACTGTGCAAGTTCTTCACCAATGACTTTGTAACCTTCAATAGTCGGATGGGCGCCTTCACAGTTTGTAAGATATTTAGCAGGCCAATCTCTGGCCTTGTATACACCAAAATATGCACCCCAATCTTCAGGAGGTATGATCCCGTCTAACCATACTAGTTTCTGTACTAAAGCCTTATAAGGAGTTTCACTATGTAAATACCCTGACCAATCAAATTTTTGAGTCAGTGTGCCTGCATATTCTTCCAAATATTCTTTTATTCCACCCTGATGATTCTGATTAAAGCCGTTAGCAATAACAACTTTAAATCCATGAGCCTTTGCGAAAGTTTGTAAGTCTAATAGAGCCATCATTTGTTCGGCTGCGACAAACTCCTCACTCCATAGCATTTTGCCGTATACATCATACAACGGCTGTTCGGTACCACCGCACCCCGGCAATGGCCAAATGGTTCGCCACTTACTATGTGCAAATTCATTCTTAGAATATTTGTCCGGTTGATAGGGATTACCTGTCTTTGGATAGTTCTGAAAGAAGTCGAATCGTTCAAAACCACTCATCATAAAGACAATGATGCCTTCGCTATTCTCCCAATCAACTACATCACAAAAATGTAATTGATGTACTGCGGCTCTATTGCCGATACCTCGCACGCCTAGATTTACAGGCGTATGGTCAGGAAAATGGTCTCTAGCAAGAACATTTACCCAACTATTTTCATGTTCATAAGCACGTAAATGATAGTCTGGGCCATGTCGAATCTGAACTCGACCACCATACTTTTTCCAAATATGCTCAGGATAACCACCTTCACCCTGCGTCCAACTACATCCTAATCCAATGATATATTTGTTTTTCATTCTACGTCTTTTTTACCTAATTTGATTTGTTCACTAATCCACTGATATGTTTCTACTAACCCTGCCTCTAGATTATCAGCAGGAGCCCAACCTATCAACTCTTTAATTAATCTGTTGTCACTATTTCTACCCATAACTCCTCGTGGACCGGGTACATTCTTTAGTAATACCATTTTATCTGCTAGATTAGAAATCAATATTACTAAGTCATTAATTGAAATCATACGTTCACTACCTAGATTGATAGGAACTTTGCAGTCACTTTCCATGATACGATGAATGCCTTCGATACACTCATGGATGAATAAAAAACTACGTGTCTGATTACCCGGACCCCATACTTCTACAGTGCCACCTTGTTCAGCCAATGCTACTTTTCTACATAATGCGGCTGGTGCTTTTTCTTTTCCGTTATTCCAACTTCCGCGGGGACCAAACACATTATGAAAACGTGCTACACGTACATCAATACCATAGCAACGTGCATATGTTAGATATAGTCTTTCGCTGAATAGTTTTTCCCAACCATACTCACTGTCTGGGTTTGCAGGATAAGCACTTTCTTCACTTAGTAGTGGGTTATCAGGATCTTCCTGATTATGACTTGGATACATGCATGCACTTGAACTATAGAATACTTTCTTTGTGCCATGTTCACGCATTGCATCTAAAATATTTAAATTGATTGTGGCGCTGTTGTGCATGATATCTGCATCATTGTCACCAACAAAGATATAGCCGGCGCCGCCCATGTCGGCTGCTAACTGATATACTTCATCAAACTTATGTGTGTTAAAAAGATATTTTACTTTTAATTGATCACGTAAATCTAGAATATAAAACTTGTCAGCAGGAGTTTCACTATATAGTGGATATTTTAAATCAACACCTACTACATAATGACCTTGCTCCTTTAAACTTTCTACCAAATATGTACCGATAAAGCCGCCGGCACCGCATACTAAAATGTTTTTCATTCTACCGCCTCTTTCACGTAATGTGTGTTAATGTGTTCTACAATGTTATCAATAACCAACTGTGAACTAGGAACACGTAATTGCTTATAGTTGTGTTCAAGTATAGGTTTAACTTTTCGTCTAAACTCTCTAATCTGATCGGGGGTCCAGTTAGCAATTTGTTCGGTCAAGAATGACAATCTTTGCATTCTAACTCTTGGGCATTCAACATCATCATAACTTTCATCCCAAAACTCGCCAAAGGTCTTAAAGCCCATATTACGCATTGCTCTTAATGCCCCCGGCACACCTACGATAATGAACGGATGCTTTTCTTTAATAGGCTTGAAACTCTTTTCAGTGAGTGTTAATTCTGGATTTTCATAGTTGGTTTCAGTAATGATGCTAACTAAACTGTTCTGATAATAAGGTCTAGTCGCATTATCAAAATCTTCACACATCTTATTGACATTAGTTTCGCCATCAAGAACCAATGGAAGTTTTTGCTTGAATCGTTGAACGATTTCAGGAGTCAAATTCAAATTACTATTTGAAGTTAGAAGGTTCTGCATATCGATTGCATTTTCAAAAGTGATGTTGGGTCTTTCCAAATCATCTCTGTTGAAACTGATATAACTTCTATCAACAATATTATTCTTTTCTAAACATAATGCCATTTCAATGCGATGGCGTCTAAATCTGCGATTCCACATTAGGAATAATTTTTCAGGAACACGCTCCGTGTCATATTCAGGTTCTTCAGTCCCGTTTTCTAAGTAGGTAGCAAAAATCTGCTGTGATGAAGGATATGTAACTACCTTTAAACGTGACTCGGGATTATTCGGGATGCGTTGATCTTCACAATAGTTATCGTAAATATCCTGTGCATTCATGCAACCTGTCAAATAGATAATCTTGTGAAGGGGCAAGCCATGTATATTACCAAAATATGCATGCATTGCATGTAGTTGCTGAGGAGACATAAAAGCCTCTACACTGTGATCAAGTAGTAAGTAACCGTTATTATGACGGATCAATCTCATTAAATGCCAAGGGAAATGTGAGAATTCAAAAATGCCTGTTTTACCACAGAAATAGTTACCGAACTCTACTCTCCATGTTAATGAATATGGAAAGATAAAGGCTCTATTATCTTCAATGTCTAATGCTTGTGCAGAATACAACTCAAACTGATGTTTTCTAGGACTGAATAGTCTGTTCCAAATGTCATCGGCCCAAAAGAAATGTGATTCTGGTTTGGCGCCTTCTGCTACACATGCGAAACTTAATACGTTGGGTAACTCTGTGTTCCAAATTGGGCCTTTGGGACCTATCCAACTATAGGCAATTTTAATTCTCTCGTTTTCCATACTATTATTTATTAACCTTAAATTTGGGAATGATAATATCTGTTCCACACATACACATTTCTTTAAAGCATGTGATTTGTTTTGGTCCTACTTTACTGATATCTTCTAGGATATGTCCAATAGTTCCCCCTTGGCCACAACTGGCTAAACTAACGTCACCTACAGGGTTAATGAAAATGCAATCACCTACATTACATTTCCAACCACGATAGAAGTTTTCGCCGTTTACGATATGTTCATTTGCATTACAAAAACTAGTACTGTCATCATCATACCGATTGTAACTTACAGTATCAGCACGTTTATTTGGCTTTGGTAGACTCTGATGCATTTCAATATTATGAGTCTTAAAGAATTCTGTCTTTGCTTCATCTTTATATTGCCACGGGCCAGTAACATGACTTAGTTCATCATATAAGGGAGTCCATTCGATAAAGTAATTGGGCATTACTTTCTTAAGACCCTCAGCAAAATCTACGATTTCCCAAAAACGTTCTTCGTGCATTAGCATCTTAGTTGACAAGTAATTAACCTTGTCACATAGGAAAATACTGTTCTCTGTGTAGCGTTCTTTGTTAGCAAACTCTACGTGGAAACTAGCAACGATATCGTCAAATAAGTGATAGTGCTTTTCCCACCACGCTAATGGGCGACTTAGATTAGTATTGACAGCAATAGTACATGCGGGTAGTTCCTGATGTAGGAACTCGCAGATAGGAATAAAGTTACGCCATGCAGTAGGTTCGCCACCACTAAAGAAAAACTTGAACTGTTTATAACCGACACCCTTGTATCGGTCGATGATAACTTTTAGATTTTCTAGGTATTTGTCTAAGTTGCCGTTGTTAGGATTTGCGCCGGCCCAGTTACCTGGGTTACAATAACTGCAACGAAAGTTACAGAAATTGTTAACTTGCCAAGTAACTGCTACATAAGGCTCCGGTGCATAAATCTCAATTAACTTGCGGCCCACTCATATACCTCTTTAATTTCTGGGACTAGTTCTTCGAACTTTTCATCACGGAACGTATCTAGTTCGTCATTGAATTGTTTGAATTCTAAGATACCGCCCTTGTTCTCGTCACCCACATTGAGGTTATAGATAATCATCTTAAAGCCATTGTAGATATCTTGATTGTCTTTGTACTTTTCCTGATAGACACGATACAATTCAGTGAGTCTACGCTTTACATGCTTAGGTAGAATCATGATATTTGCATACCATGGGTTAGTTGCTAGATTAAATCTAGGACTACTGTTAGTATCAATGAAACCTTTCTCAATCATGTAATCAAAGAAGTCAGGGAATGTGAATACGTTCCAAATACTAATAGTAGGTGTAATTTGGAATTTAGCGTGAGGTACTTTGTCTTTGATTTCTTGAATGTTTTCTACAATCTTTTCCCAATCAGTACCCTTACGAATACATTCTGCTAATTCACCATGTGCATCAAGACTTGCCCACACTTGAATGTTCTTAAACTTACTCCAGTATTCAATCAAGTCTACGTTCTTCTTATAACGTAGTGTACTAAAGTTTGTAGTATAGTTTAACTCAATAGTATCTGCTTGACCATTCTCAATCCAATAGTCTAAACATTCATAATGCTCAGGGGTAATAATGATTTCGCCACCAGCAAAGTATACTTCTGTAACATCAGCAAGATATGGCTTTAACTTAACCATTAATGTTTGGTCTTCGTTATTGTTAACCACAATCTTTTGATTAGGGAAATACTTCTTAAACATTTCTTCCCCACGCTGATCTTGGAACTCTTGCGCCCACTGACTTGAACATGCCGGACCACAACTACGACACTTCATGTTACATAGATTGCTGAAGCGAATATCCATGTACTTCATCTCAAACTCTTTGAGACTTCCATCCGCATTAGTGTTATCACTAATATAATCTACATAGTCGAGACCTCTGCGCTTGTTGTGACTTTGGCGCATCGTCCATGTACCCATAAGTTCTAAGTCAAAACAACGCTTACATTCTGGAACAGCCTCATCATTCAACATCGCCGCACGGATTTCGTTGTAACGCTCACTATTCATCATTTCAATAATAGTTTCGTCACTCTTAATATGTGCAACAGGCATGTTACTGTCTGCCACACAGCATGGCATTACACGGCTATCGGGCCATGCATGAAAGTGAATCCAAGGCAACACGCAAAAGTGTTTACCATTTTCTACTAAATTTTTAACTACTGCTTTATCGGCCATATATTTTCTTACCTTGTTTAGTGTTGCGATCTTGCATGTTATAAACCCATGTCCAAAATGCCCATTGAGTGGTCAACGTTAGAGGAGGACATTTTTGAGTTAGTTTCATTCTAATAAGTCTTGTAATTTATTTAATTCGGGGAACACGCTCCAGAAGTTTTCTTCACGTATTCTATCGATACTACGGGTATGTTGCAGGAATTGTTCTTTCACTTCATGCCATTGATCACGGTCACTAGCAAAGTTTACAGCATCACGTACCAAACGTGATAGACTTGTTCCGTCGCCTTCATTCTTTTCTGCCCATGCCATTGCTTTTTCTGCGGCAGGAATCTTCAACTCTTTAGGTAAAGACTTAGCACAATAATAAGAAGGATGGACAGCCAAGTACAATGAATGATACCAATCTTCTCTGCGAACGATATTTTTCTCTTTGAGGTACTCATAAAATTCTCCAATTGTTGGGTAGTTGAAAATACTAAACACCGTGTTCATTTGGAAACTTACGTAGTCAAGTTCACGGAACGTAAGTAGATTGGCTTCTACTTTACCCCAGTCTGTTCCTTTGCGCAACCATTCTGCACGTTCACCATAATGATCGATACTGCAACTTAGTTCAATCTTTTTAAAGTGCTTCCATAAGTCTAGAATGTCGTGTTTCTTGTATTTTATATTGCTTGCATTTGTATTGTAACGCAATGTGATATCAGTGCGTCCTAGACGAATCATTTCTTCAAGCATAGTATAATGCTCGTCTGTAATTAGTGGCTCACCACCTGCAAAGTATGCTAGGTCGATATGCTCAATGTGTGTTAATACTTCTTCTAGTACAGTACCCTTGCCTTCGTCAACGTGAATAACAATAGGATGCTTTGGATCAAAGTTCTTTTGCATCTCCATACCCCACTGACTACTAAATTCTGAACCACACGTGCGGCATTTAAAGTTACAGATATTACTAAAGCGAATATCAAAGTAACGCATCTTGAACTCGTCAACGGTTCCGTCTTCTTGAGTAGTTGGAACTACTTCGTCAAAGTACTTGCTGAAATGCTCTTTGCTATAGTTACGGAAACTATGTGGGCCTGCCTCTTCATGTTTATAACAGAAATCACAAATTTTATTCTTGCGCTCGTTCAACATATCCAAACGCAATTCTTTCATCTTTGGATTATTAAAGATTTCTTTTAGTGATTGAGTTTTAGTATTTCCTACAGGGTCAGTATAATCATTGCTACAACAAGGATATACATCACCCTTAGGGGTAGCGTTTAGATGCACCCAAGGAAACATACAGAAAGTTTTACTTTCATTTAATAGATAATTTTTATCTCGGTTCATACTGGCCACATCTTACGTTGGTTAACTTTATAAATTTCAGCAATTTCAGGGAACGTCTTCATAAACGCTTCCCCTCTAATTGCGTCAAGTCTCTTTACTTCTTCTCTAAACTGTTGCTTATGTTCTTCCCAAGTATTTTGAGACATAATCCATTGGGGGCAAACTTCTAACTGAGAAATTTGATCTTTAGAGAAGCCTTTTTCTTTCATATATTCAATTGTTTTATTGATGCTCTCAATCCCTTGAAGTTTATATTCTTCAGGTAAAATATGACAAGTCAAATGTTCAGGGGTTGACATGTTATACACTGTGTAGGTAGAGTCATTTGGACTATACATTCCCTTGTCAATTAGATACTTGTAAAAATCATAGAATGTCAACAGATTAAAAACACTCAACACCGTGTTAATCTGAATGTTAATGAATGGTGTTTTCTTAGCCGTTAAGAAGTTTTCCTCAATTACATCCCATTCGGTACCATGACGAATATATTCTGCACGTTCACCATAGTGGTCGATACTTGCATAGATTTCAACACGATTCTTAAAATGCTTCCACAGTCCAAGAATGTCTTTGTTCTTAAACTTTAGGTTACTGAAATTGGTATTGTATCGTAGGACAATATCATCACGGTTACGTCTGATCATTTCTTCTAATAGAATATAATGTTCTTCCGTAATCAATGGTTCACCACCCGCAAAGTATGCAATTTCCATATTATCGATTTGTTCGATAACGTCATTTAAGAATTCTTTATTATCATTCTTTGGGTGAACTTTAGCATACCAAACGTTGTTTTTTAAATCCTCTTGTTCCCATTGAGTACTGAATGCTGAACCACATGTACGGCATTTAAAGTTGCAAATGTTACTAAAGCGAACATCAAAGTAACGCATTTTGAATTTGCTTAGTGACCCGTCTGCTAAATTGGTATGTTCTACTACATCATCAAACGCATGCTTGTATTGTTCGTTGGCCATCTGCCTAAAACTTCTTACATCTTGGGCTTCATGCTGGTAGCATTTCTTACATTCTTCGCTCTTAACTCCAGTAAGCATATTAAGCCTTAGTTGTTTCATCTTGTCACTGTTGACAAGTTGCATTAAATTCTGCTCACGTGAGTTACCCACACCTTCTTCGGTAGCACAACTTTCTGCAATACAGCAAGGTGCGGCTACCCCTGTCGGAGTAGTATGTAAATGTATCCACGGGTTAATACAAAAAGTTTCGCTTTTACCAAGCAATAACTTTTTTAAGAAAGTGGATGAGTTAGGTTTGTTTCCTGACATAATCTGTAAAAGTCCATCATTTCTGGGAACACAGATAGCATGTCGGCTTCTCTGCGGTCGTCTAGTTCATTGAACCAATTATAAAAGTCTCTACGACCTTCAATTAGTTTCTTTTCATCATACACTGTTTCTGCCATATAGTCAACTACTCTTTTGAATTTTTCATATTCAATTGTAGTGAATGCATCTGGACGAGAATCATCAGTGTTTTCTTCCATAAACTTTAATGATTCATACATATAGGGCATGAATTCATCTTTTGGAAGAATGTTCATATCATATTGCAATGGTTCACGTAGGTATGGAGTATCAAAACGTACACGATGTTTATCGTGTGGCTTGTCATCATACCAACCATATTGCTTACGCCACTCTAGGAACTTCTCAAGTAATGACTTGAATGAAGTTACACTAAAGATATTAAATGTAATCATAAACGTGATTGGGCTATCACTGCGAGTTAGATATGTGTGGAAGTTTTGTTCCCAAAGTTCTAAATCTAATCCAGTGCGAATATATGCGGCACGTTCGCCCCATGTGTCCATGCTTGTAAATAATTTGAAACTTTGAATCTTGCCTTCGTCTGTAAGTGCTTTAACCTTGTCGGCTAAACGTTCAATTAATACAGGCTTTGTACCTAAGTTACTATTGATATTCAACTCTAACCATGGCATGGGATCTTCATCGATCTTGTCTAACAATTGCCAAGTTGATTTGTGAAGTGTGGGTTCACCGCCTGTAACACGCATAATGTTTAGTGTCTTGCGTAGTTCAGGCCACCACTCCCAAAATGCATCAACATATGGGTTTTCTTCTTCACGTTGATACAATTTCATCCAGTCAATATCGCAACGATGGTTCTTAACATTAGTTACAGGACCAAAGTTTTCAATTTCTTTATAGAAACTTGTGCTATATTTTGGATGACAGTAACCGCACTTGAAGTTGCATTCATTGCCAAAGTTAATTTCAAGATATTCAGGGTTAATGTTTTGATCCCATGCACCAAACGCAGTTTGTTCAAAACGCTCTTCTGTAAAGATACTACTGTTACGAATATGCCGGTCACTGATATAATCAGGACCCATTGCTTCGATGTTCCAACAATATTGACAGCCTTCAGGCTTCTTGCCTTCTAGCATCATCTTGCGTTCTAATTTTTTCTCTACTGTATTGTGTAGTGCTGAAGGATTGTCTTTAAGTTCACTTAAAGGAATTTTGTGTGGCCTTGGGTGATAGCAACTATGTGTCTCGCCACTTTGTAAATACATAGTAACGTGATGCCATTTAGCCAAACAGAATGTAGGGCCGGCTTTGTTTTCGACCACTACCTTAATGTCTTTAATTCTGTTTGTTTCGTAACTCATTACCAGCCTTCAATTTCTCTAATTACATCCATCTCTTTTACAAGCGGACCTCTGTTATACTTATCCGCATTGTAATGACGCTTAAAGAACTTACTTTGCTCAGGAGTAAATGTACAGATAGGTAGTCCTAACTTTGCTTGTAATTCATCCCCGATCAATTCAGCACTTAGTGCGGCATTCTTATTCTTATGCTCTTCCCACAAAACAGGGAAGTTGTCAAACCACATAACATCTTTATGATTCCAATCAGTTAACATAGTCATATATGTTCCCAGTCTTGCGCCATAGATAGCCCAAGCACCGTTTTCTACATCAAGTCCTACGTTATGCCAAATAGTAAGATTATTTAGATTGCGGTTTGCTACACGTTCCTTGAAGTCGTCTATACTGGGCTTTGCACCCCGATCAAGTACCATTTTGACACCCTCACGGAAACCGGCACGCCACGCTTGAAAAGGAGTATAGTTTGGATATGTTGTGGAGTAACAGTCATGCATAGCCCAGTATAGATTGTCGGCAGAATCCATACAGAAGTCTACCTGAGTCGTATCGCTGCCGTCACTATTTTCATGTGTTTTCATGTCGGCAACATATGTTTTTGTCCAACTACTCATACCACCATTGCCATAGCGTAAACCATTAATTGCGTTTACTGCTCTCCAGCGATATTGTGCTAGTTTATAGTTTGGATCAAGACCTGTAAAGTCTAATTGTAAATTAAAAAAATTCTCATCGGGCATGTTGTCACCGTCGATGAGAATAAACCTTTCAGTGTCACTGGCTTCGCCGGCGGCCTTGTGTGCCTCGTCACTGCCCTTTACACCATCAACACGCTTTGCCCAAGGAACCATATTCTTAATCTTGAGCCAAAATTCTTCTTTTTGTGGTTCATCGTAACTTAGATAAATGCAGTCTAAGTCTGCAACGTCAACGATATCATCGTAATTCATAAGTTTTTAACTTCCATTTTTGCTTTTTAACTTTTTCTTTACCTGCAACGATAATACTAATATCATCTTTGGTACAAGTTTGCCCTTCTTTTGCGTCAGGTACTAATTTACTTACAACTGCATTATTGCTAATTTTAACTAATTTACCATCTAATACTCTTACGTCTGGACGACCCTCTGCATATGTAGTAGCATCAATTACAATATAATTACCCGGGGGTTTTTCACATGTATAGGAAATTACATGGCCTTTTTCGTCATAGTATAAACGAAATTCAGGCTTCTCAATTTTAGGGGCTTCCCAAATTAGAATATAATCTTCTTGTTCGTTATTCATATCGATTCTATATGCTCAATCACTGTATCACAAAAGTCTTTGATTTGATAATGAAACGGATACATTTGTGGCATTGTATTAACTCTAAATGTGTTTTCACGCACTAACTCATAGACTAATACATCTCTCCAATCTTCTGAAGGTAGTCCATTAATAAATTGTTTCATGTGAACCATAGACATATCTGTAAACGTAGGTAATGTAGTTTTTTCAACACCTACAATATGAGATGCTAAAGCATACACAAAGTCAGTAGTTGCTGGTTCATCTTTATTACAAATTAATGTAGCCCGATATTGTTCCCAATTCTCGAAAATATTGCGAACTACGTTGAAAAACTTTTCGGCAGTCTCACTTTTCTTAAAATATGTGATAGCATTATAAGTATCGGGTAATTTGTTTTCATCGATGAATTTACGATATGCACGTACCGAACTAATCTCTTGTTTAAAATCTCTAATAGTTGTAGATATAACTACGTCACGGTCCTTAAGAATATCCCACCAATAATCGATTGATTTAGGAATGTACATATCGGCTTCTAACTTGATAGTATATTCATAAGGACTCGCTTCGTAAACTTGCCAGTCGTTGATTAACTTCCAATCACTATCAGGGTCTAATTCCCCGTAGGGTAATGGAATAATCTTATCGAATAACTCTTGTTTACTGGTACCATCATCAGTGATGATTGATACTTTTGCATCAGGCATGCACGCCTTAATGCTATATGCAAGTGCTTCTGCACACTTGACATAATTTACCTTGCTTGTATTTTGTGCAAGAATTACAAAACCTTTATTCATCGATTAACCCCATGAAAATTTCTTTATTCATTACGTGAAAGTCCATGTCTTTAATCGTAATATATTCTTTTCGAATTTTACCACGTTGCCAATTATCAAACAAAACAGTGTATTCGGTGTTGAATTCTTCATCTGTATTCTTATATACAGATGTGTTCTTACCAACGTGTACCAAATCCCATGGAATAAAGTCACCGGGTAAAATGCAATGTCCATTAGCAATACGCAATGCTAATGTTAGTGCATAATCATTTCTATATGTCCCGGCAACAAAACTATGAATGTTTGCATAGTGTTCGTAATTTTTCTGAACCATTTCTAAGCATTCAAAAATTTGCTTTGCACGTTTACTTTTTTTAAACGTAACAACTGTTGCCCAAAGAGTTTCATAACTATATGCACTGAGAACTTCCTGAGGTGCATTTGGATGCATCAAGAAATTCGTCTTATGGTGACAGCAAAAATCATCATAAGTTTCAAAAGTCTTTAATAGTTTATCTGAATTGATTACGTAGTCAGCATCAAGTAATATAGTTTCATCATATGGACTTAGTTCATATGCTTGATAGCGACCTTTATTGATCCATTGCCCCCAATCACGAAAGTTATCTTTGTCTGGAGTAACCTTAATTACTTTGTCCCAAACATAATCTGTATCATTTGGATATGATTGTTCATCAGTTACTAGAGTAACTGGTAGTCCTAAGAAGTGGTTAGCACGTTTGGCAGTATGCTCTGCCATTTTATAGTAATTGTACTTCTTAGAATTGAATGCGAATAATATTACGCCCCGACTCATCTTTTACCTTCTAGTTCTCGCCATTCGTTGTACCATTCATTCATTACTGATGTATAAACCGTTTGAAGTTTTTCTAATAACTCTTTTCGATTTACTTGAACTGGATTGTCGAAGGTGTCGATGAGAACTAGTTGGGTAGTTTTGAAACTACTCAATAGGTTAATAGTCTGTGCGTCGGCGCGCCAAAGGCCGCCCTGATCCGCGATAGTTAGTTTGTTTTTGTATTTTTCTGCCAGATATGCTTTAGCAGAATTGTGACTAAATCTGGCTTTTGCTTCGGCTAATAAGGTTTTAGTATCCATCGTACACTCCTATGAGTATTTAGATGGATACTAGTAGCCTAGAAAATATTATGAACCAGTGACAGTACCAGCGAGAGTAACAGTACCCCAACTGTTGGCTAAGTTGGTTGTCTCAGGTGGAGTGAGAGTCATTGTGGTTGCCGCACCTGATGATACTACTAGACCATCTGGAACTTCGTCCCAAATTGTATAGATAGTGATCACTGAGCCAGCATCGCCGTTTGAACCTTGTGTTCCGTTTGACTTAACAATAAAACGAATGAATGTTCCTAAGTAGCCTGAAGGGCCTGTACTTGCAGTTTGGGTAAACACAGTAGCGTTTGCAGTAGTTAGACCATAATAGCCTTTAGTTGAGTCAACTGTTGGAGAATTACCGCCACCACCTACTTTAGTAATACCTGAATATGATGTGCCTGCAATTGATACAGTACCTGATGTAGGTGCTGACAATACAACTGTACCTACGTTACTTGCTAATCCGTTAAACAACAAGTTAATACCGGTGCCTGCAGGGTGCGAAACAGTCATCTTAATCTGTCCACCTGAGTTAAAGAAGTAACGTGCGGCATCACCGTTTGCAAATGTTGCAGTGTGAGTGAATGTCAATGCACTTGACCAAGTAGAAGCAAATGTTGCAGTATTTGCTGTAGTGCCACCTTGTGTTGCCGCATTCAATCTATTTGAATAAATTGTTTGCAAGTTTGTTGGAATAGCAGACAAATATGTAATGGTACCACCTGCAGTTGGAGCAGTTACCGAAGTGATTGATGATCCTTGGTGTGTTGCCGCACTAGCAGTATTTGCTACTAATGCATTCCATTGACCTGTTGCAACAACAGTGTTACCCACAGCAACGTTTGCAACTGCGGTTTGTCCATACCCTGCTGTACCACCACCTGTTGCCCATGTAGCATTCAATGTGTTAGCGGTTGTGGTTGGATTTCCGCCTACTAATGTATTGAAGTCTGTTGCTTCAATTAAATTAAACTGTGTATAACTCATGTCTGCTTCCTATATTATCTGATCATAACGATGGCTTCAACGAAACCAATATCGTCTGTATTTTTGTCTGTTAATGCTCTACCGATAGTATTGAATGCAGTTGCTTCGTTGCGTTCAGCGGCTCTAGCCATACCTTCACCAGCACTTACAAGGCGCTGGCCTTTTGTGACTTTACCCTTAACCTTAACCTGTACACGACCAGAGACCGCAACAGGGGGGTGAGTTGTATCATTACCGGCACCAGCGTTCATCAAGTAAGCAGCCGTATCAGAAACTACACCAAATACGTCCTCTGAAAGTTCGTACTTAACTGCGGTGATTTCCTTTGTTCCGCCCAATTCAACTACTGTACCTGGATCAAGTGCTTCGTCTGCTTCAAAACGTTCGGCCAAGTCAGCGTATGTTGCTTGTAGTCTTGAACCAGCGGTTAATGTCCAGTTACCAGTGATTGTACCGGCTGTTGTATTTGCACCTGTAGTCAATACAGTTGCTTGAGTCTGTACTGTAAAGATGTTGCCACCGTATACAGGTAGATATGACTGCACGTTACTGTTGCTATATGTACCTGCGAAACTAATGGGTGATCCGTTAGCATACATGTACTTGTCGCACTTAATACCATATAAGTTTGCGCCTGCTGAGTTACTAATTTCAATACCACCTGTACTGAATACAATAGCACTCGCATTGTTACCGCCAGCAGAACCTGTTACTGTCCAAACACCAGTCAACGTACCAGGGGTAGTTGCTGATCCGGTTGTGATTGCGGTGGTAGTTAACGTACCGATTGAGGCATTAGTAATATTAGCATTTGCAATATTAGCGTTTGAAGTGATTGATAAGAAACTTGCTGACATTAAGTTGGCTGAAACTTCGTTGACAGCAGAGAAGTTATTAGCAGATGCGTTTCCTGTAATAGTAACTGCACCAAAACTTGTGTTGCCACCTGAACTTGTAGCAGTTAGTGCTAACCAAGCAAGTGCGTTTGATTCACCGTCAGTAGGACATACATATAATGTACTGTCGTTTGTGTTATACCAAAGTTGACCCCTTAATGGGTTAGCAGGTGGGTTATTATCAGCGAAATTCTCCGTCATATGGACAAAGTTCGTGTCAATAGTTTGACCATATCCCGCATAATTTCGACCCGGTAAGCCTAGGGAGGTACTAGTCGTATTGATAGTACCGTCAGCAATGGTAGTTAGGACTGTACCATCACTTTTTACAATTGTATATGCCATTTTTCAATCACTCCGTTATCTTTATTTATCTTAGATAGTAACCAAATTAGTTAGACTCTGAATACGTACTGTATAATCAATTTGGATTTGTCTGTTCAACGATTTCTGTACAGGGTGAAAGATAACATGCGTTAATAGTCTGGTAATAACGTTGCCTTCACTGTCTGTTCCATAGTTTGCCAATAGCCCCAATTCGTCAAAAATGTAACTAGAATCTGTTTGGGTGCTATTATCGAATGCGTTTTGTCCTGCAGGTTCACCGTAATCCAACAAACATTGGACTAAAATGTCAGTATATAATCGGCCGGTTGTATGAAAAACTGTCATCTTGTTTCTAGTTGGATCTAGGTTAAAAACGCTAGTATCGTCTACAATTTTTTCATATGTTTGATTATATAGTGCGGCATTTTGACCTGTTGTATTAGGTGGAAGATATGTAATAACTCCGGTTTCGTCAACGCTTGCGCCACCGTTACCAAATGCCATTTGATAGATTTCTCCATACCCGCGACTACTGAGAGTATCTGCAATAGCCTCAGACATGTTCTCATAATTGATGGCATTCTTTTTATCTACGAAAATTTCCCCCGAATTGGGATCGTAGATTTTCAAAAAACCTTCAACTTTGTAAGATAAGGTTACTACAGACATTAATCATCCCCTCGCTTCTGAACTAAAATTTCTTTAGAATTTGGATCAAAAATCTTTATCCCAGAAGAAAAATAGAATCCCCCAACTTCGTTGGGTTTTGTAGGCGGATTTTGTGCCTGATTTCCTTCACTTTTTGATTTATCATTCATTTCTTTATTTATCATTTAGGTTATATCCACATGTAAGAATTGTGCAGGGGCAGTATCACTGATTTGCAACGGATCGCCAGCAGTAGTATTAAACACATCTGAATTCCAAGTCTGATTGTAGTATGCACTTGGAAGTTCATTATTGCTTAACAAACTATATACCTCTGAATACTGCGGAATCACAGTTTGAATTGCGGTTCCGTTTGCTCCACGTTGCAATTCTCCCAAACTGTTAGTATCAAAGTCGATGGTTCCAAACTTAATTTGTTCACCATTAACAAAGAGTGTATTGCCTTCTAGTGTAGTAATTGTTAAACTATCTCCTGCAGTGATGTACGCACCTGCAGTGATCTTTAAGATCGGAGCCAATTCTTCAATTACTACTTCAAAATTACTGTTAGAAATTAAATTACCCGTAGTGTTATTTAAGACCTGAACTCCTGCGATAATTCTTTTATCTGCGGTCAATCCAATGTTGTAATAACCGTCTACTGCGCTAGGTGCAGTTACGTTTTGTACTACTACGTCAGTTAATCTTCTTACATCTCCAACAAAGATTTCAGTGTCTAACTCGTATACTGGTTGAGTTAGCCATGTTCTAGTTTCAGTATTGGCTCTATAAACAGTTGCCTGATTGATTTGGTTTACAAAGTTCAAGTAGGTTTCTTCGTCTGGTGTAGAATGAGGAATCATACTTGTCATGATAACTTCATCGCCCGGTACAATTTCAGTTAGAATACTAACTTCATTATCAGGATTTACACGCAACTTGCTTGATGGTACACGATATCCATTTACTGTGACCCACAAGCGGTCTACATTAATTTGCTCCCATTGAGTTACGTTCATTCTGTCAGTTCCACTATAAGTGGTTAACTCTACCGCATCACCATCACGTGTTGCAGAAACAGTGAATTGATTGAATGGGCTTGGGAAAATTTCCTTAATGTAGTATGTTTGACCCTGAACCAAATCTCCCATAATAGTGTCTCCTGCAATGGAACCTACTTGGGTAAATTCTACCGGAGTACCTAGAACCAATTTATCAACAGAAGAGACTGTAATTCTATCATTAACTGAAGATGTAGCACTTGCTACCGTAGTAACGATGTAGAACAATCCTGCTCTCCAAGCATAGCCGCCACCTGTATATGCTGATACCGCAGTTACTGGGAAGTTAGTAGCATACAATGCAGGATCGTATGGCTGTGTATAGATTTGGAAAGTATAGTCGTCAATAATCTTAGCATAGTATGTGTTATTGTTCAACTGTGTTGATCCTGTAACGCCATCAATTCTAATTAAAGTATTCTCGTCAAAGAAATGCTGAATTGATGTAGTAATAGTTACAGTTGGAGTACCACCAACTTCTACTAGCATATTACCACTTGAAGTGCTTAAGTCAACAGTATTTCCATCTTGATCTTTAATAGTAAATGTTGTACTATCAACAACTGATTCTACAAAGTATACAGTACCGTCAGTTGCGATATCACCAAAACTTGTACCCTTAAAGATTACTGGCTGGTCTACGATGAATCCATCAGTACTATCTACAGTGATTTCCTCTGTCGTGCCGTCGGTTGCAGTGGCAAATGTAGACGCAATTGGAGGTTGAATATTGTTGTTAATATTTGAGATAGGTGCTACAGTTAATCCATTTGCACTAGCAGTCATAGTACCAGTATCATTAGTTAACTCAATTGGAGTACCACCTACTTGTTCAGAAACTACAATTTCAGTAGAATTCCAAATTTCAGTTACATAATATGTTGTACCTGCAACTAGTCCACCAAACGCGGTTCCACTGAATACTACGGAATCGTTAATGTTTAGGCTTGCGCTACTTGATACTGTCAACCAATTCAAGTTTTCATCATATGATACTACTGATGGAGTATCTTGGTCAAATGTCTGTACAGTTGGAGTATCTTGGTCAAATGTGCCAACACTATTATTTGTAGCAGTTACAGTGAAAGTGATAAATGCTGAGCCTGGTGTACCAGTAATACCATATTGAGATACAAAGTACTGTCTAGCAGTGTCATTATAAGTTGTGACACTAATTACTGCACCATTAGCAGGAGGAGTGTCAAACGTAATAGTGTTTGTACCACTGTTAATTGTATACTGTGAGATTGTTTGTCTAATACCATTAATCTCTACGATAGCATTTTCTGGATTGTCTTCACCTACAAAATTATCTAAATTAAACTGTGAGGTTGATCCGTTACCAGTAAATTCTTGTACCTGTGGTAGAGTAAATCCATATTGCTCAGGCTGTGTTTCTCCAAAAATACTATAAACAATATAGTCAGTTTGGTTACTATATGCATCTGTTGCAAAGATCATTTTTGCTTGCTGACCATTTGGTTGCAACGCAAACGCATAATCATTAGTTACAAATCTTGAACCGCCCGTTGCATTATTCAATGGTAATACTGGGCCACCTTGAGTAGCACTAATAGTAAACTCATTACCGTCAATAATACTATTAATATAGTAAGTTGTCATTGGTTGAATGATACCACCAAAGATACAGTCACAGAACACGATAGGAGTACCTACAATCAAACCACCGGTTGAGTTTGTAGTAATTGCGTTATTACTTGCCTTTGTTCTACTAATTGTATTGGTTTTACCCAACACCAATTGAGTTCCATTTCTATATACAATAGGATCTGACCAAACAGTACCTGTACCAGTTTGAATATTAACAATCATTGAACCAGTTGCGGTTGTCAATGCGAATGTTGGTCCTGCTGTACCTGTGATACTGTTATAACTATCTGATATAGTGATAGTACTAGTTGCAACACTTACAGTTTTAACATAATAAGTTGTTTCTTCTTGGATGTTACCAAATGTAACACCTTGGAATGTAATTGGATCATTAACCGTAAAGTCTGCTACACTGACACATGTAATTCTATCGTTAGTGCCATCAGTAGCAATTGCTTCTACTTCAATAGCACTTGAGCCAGGTCTAATTACGCCTGAACCTTGGAAGATTGTTTCGCTGTAATTGCAGTTTAGATAGATTTCATTGTATCCAGATTGAACATTAATTCTAATAGGATCAGTATCACTGTTAGACTTGACCAACTGGTCTCCGTTACCTACTTCATATACGTCAATACGTAGACTCTGTGTAGCAGGTGCTAAGTAATCCAATGGAGTGTTTAGTACAACAACCTTATTGAGCCAATCAACTGTATACTCACTAGTTGGTAAAGTAGTTCCTAATCTAGTTATTGCATCTAGAACCTGCACAAATACTTGCGCTGGATACTGAACTACTTCAGAGAAACTATATTCGGTTTGTGATGCTGATGTTGGAGTAAATTCTACACTTACTACATTGTATCCGGTGTGTGAGTACTCTGTAACTGGCCAGTTAGTACCAGGTCGTGTTGTAACAATCATGGTTAAATTGTCTGTTACTACACCAGGTACTAATTCTTCTGGACCGTAACCATATGGGAAGTCAGCGCCCTTAACATCGTATACAGTTGGAGCAACTGTGAACAATGAACTACTTGTCCAAGTAGCACCATTGTCATCGGACACCAAAATAGTATTATTGTCACCCACAACAATAAATGTTGAATCAGTGCTATTATAGTTAATACCATTTAGATTTTCGATAGTACCTGAACTTACTGTTGTCCAAGTTAGATAATCTGATGAAGTCTTGATTACACCATCATCACCTACTGCGATCCAAACACTGTTTTGATAAATTACGTCACGCAATGTTGCTGGAGTAGGATCAGTTGCATCATATAGATACATCATAGTTTGTTCAGGAACACTAGTGTTAACTAACGTTACTGGGCTACCACCTAATGAAGCAGAAACTTGAATCTGTGAGCCTGATACAACGTTTACAACATAGTAACTAGTTGATGTTGACAATCCGCCAACTGCGGCACTAAATCTTACAACATCATTAACTGCAAAGCCTGCGGTGTTTGTAACGTTGATTTGATTTGTTGTTTCATTAATAGAAATAATACTTACTTCATTGACACCTTGCCAGTTAGCACCGTTATTTGTATAGTAAACGATACCTGATTCACCAACTGCTACTGCTACTGAACCGTTGTCAGCAATTGCATGTAGACCCTTAGGTGTTAATGAAGGAACATTAGTCCATGCTAGACCGTCTGCACTATATAGGATTAAGTTGGTGTCAACTAGTAATGTTACACCGGTTGAATAATCTGGGCGCTTGCCCTTACCAACTGCGATGAAGCCACTGAATGAAGAAATCTCAACATCATCAACACCATATAATTGATTATTGTATTCTGCTGGGAAGGTGTTTACTTCTCTCCAAATATATGTGTCATCACTGCGTACAATGTTATCACCTACTGCTACCCAGTAACCATTGCGATATGCAACACTATTAAGTGCCAATGCCGCAATGTTGATTGAAGTCATGTCATAAGGAATTGTATCGTATGGTACGCTTCCCCATGGTGTAAAGTAACCATTAGTTGTCCATGTAATGCCATCATTACTTCTGAACACAGGAGTTGCACTATTTGTTGAGGTCATTACATAGTAACCACCTGCATAGATAATATCTGTTGAACCAACACCAACGTTGGTCAACTTAGCAATTGCCCAATTGTCACCAGTTGCACTTCCCAATACTGCTGAGTAGTCTGGAAGATTTGCACTTGCGAGATAATGTGTTCCGTTCCACAATACTGATGTTACATCAACTTCAGTTGGATAGAATGGTTGATCTTGTAGAATTGTATCAAGTTCAAACTGCTGACCCGGTTGGAATGGATTACCCAAGTAAATTGAATTTGGATATGTAATTCCTTCAAACAACTGCGTCAAGTCAACACCTGGCATATTAACAGTTGGTTGATAGTAACCGATAGTTCTATCTAGTGCATTCAATCTACGGTCACCACTGTCGAGTAGTTCCCACTTACCAAATACGAACTCAGAGTCGTTGTTACTAATGATACAGACATACACACGACCATTGAACTTGACAATACTCTGATTGAAGTAGAATGGTTCAGGTAGTAGTGCAAAACTTCCTGCCTTAGCAACAGTGAAGTCTACGGATACTGTAGTTGGCATAGTAATCAAACTACCACCTGGTTCATCAGATACGGTAAATGTTGTACCATCTACAATAGTTAAGATGTAATAGGTCTGACCTGCAACCAATGATGTTGGTGTAGTGTCACCTGTGAATACAATTGCATCATTAATATTGAACACGCTAGTATCAGCGATAGTCAATGTGTCAGTAGATGAGTTGATTCCTGTTACACTTGCTGTAGTAAATCCAACATAGTCAAAGCCGATGCCTGATACGGGCACTGTCATTAATGGATCACTGTAAACGCCCAATGTATTTGGTGACAAGACCTTGAGATAGTATTGATTTGATAATCCGGGGACAGTACCTGAGCAAATTACATCAGTAATTTGTCCTGTTGAATTAATAGTGTTTACTGTTAGTGTGATATCGTTTGTTGGGCTTGTGCCTCCAACTTCGGCACCACTAATAGTAATAACGTTGTCGATTGCAAAACCTGATCCTGGATTTGTAATAATTGCACGATATCCACCTAATACATAAGAGATATCAAATTCAGGAATACCCGTAGTAAACTGTGTGAAACTTGATGTTGTTCCAGTTGGGCTTGATAATAGTGTTTCTGCACTACCACCTAAACTTGTTGAAACAACAATATAAGGATCACCGGTACCAACCATGATGCCGTTAGCACCGGTTAAGTCTTTTGCTGTTCCAGTAGGTGTTTCTGAAATCTTAAATGTTGTTGGACTTGTAATTGAATGTACGAAATACTCTTGACCAATTACAATACCGCCCAATGCAACACCTGTGAATACAATTGGCATTCTTACATACAATGATTCAGTAGTGTCGCAAGTTAATTCATCTGTACTTGCACTTGTATTAGTTACTTCTACTTGAATATTTGGTAAGTACTCTCCTGGATTTAATGGATCTTCCATACCAGAATATTCAATGATGTAGTAGTTAGTCGCAGTAGTCAATCCACCGATTGCACTATCAACACGCAATGGCATGTTTACATAGAAGTTATCAGTGCCACCTTCTGATACCGGAATAGCAATTCTATCTACAGTAGCAATGGTAGCATTGATTGTTCTTTCAATCAAGTTAGTAATAGTACCTGAGGTGATAGCAGGATATTGTTCAGATGTTTCATACAATGTAAACAATTGACCATTAATCTGTCCTGGACTTACTGGCAATGAAACGTTCATGGTCATTGCGCCAGTAGCAGTAGTTAGTGTTACAGTATCAAACTGATTAGTTAACAATGCGCTAGTGTTACTTGCGGCAGATACGTTACCTGGATCAAATACTGAACCATTGACTAATGTTGAAATCTTTAATTGTGTGTCACTTACAATCTGACTTACATAGTATGTTGTGCCTGAAACAATATTTCCAAATGTGTTTGAAGCAGTGCCTGCTACAACCATCGTATTAAAGATGATTGGATCGTTAACTGAGAAACCTTCAGTTGATTCTACTGTGATAATGTCAGTTGATGAAGAGGCAGAATATGCTGTAGTAAATGTAGGAGTATTATTTTCACTGATTGTGAATGTTTCCCCATCTACAACTGTTCTAATATAATATGTTAGGTTTTCAGTTACACCACCAAATTCCCCTGCACTAAAGAATATTGGTAGATTGACATAGAAACCATGTGTGCCACCTGTGCCAATTGGGCTAATTGGAACTGTTAACTTATTAGTACCTGCTTCTGTGGCAGTAACAGTTAGAATACCTGGATAATTTACAGTCAATACTGCGGTATTTGTAACTGATGCTACAAAGCATGAAAGTCCTTGTGCTGAAACGGTTGCATCATTTAATGCGATAACTGTTCCGTTCTCGTCCATGATAGAGAAGTCAGAATCATTGATAACTTCAGCAACATAATAAGTTATGCCTTCAGTAATTCCACCAAATGCGGCGCCAATAAATTTGACAGGCATACCAACTGTGAAACCAATTGTTGATCCACTAGCATTGGGTTCAGTACTATCGTAACTTAATCTTACTGCATCATTTGCAGCCACAGTCGCAGAAACAGTACGTACAAATGTTGACCAATTTACATCTTGTGAATTGTCAACGTCTACAATCTCAAATGCAACGCCTTGCGCACTTGCTAAAATGCTTTCAATTGGAGGCTGTGTGCTTTCAAGTTGGATTGATGAACTTGCTACGTTTTCGCTATTATTATAACTTCCGGCAAAGAATGAACCATAGTATGCGCCGGCAACCCAATCTTGAACTTGTGAACGATATGTTGTTCTGTCAAAACGTAAGGTAATATTGTTTTCTCTGATTGGGCTTGCAGTAGTAATTGCACTTGCTCTTGCACCCAAATTCAATGAGAATGTATCTGCGCTGCCGTTAGTAACCAATTCAATGCGGTCGTGATCATTCACTGCATCACTATAACTAGAGTAAAGTGCTACAATAGTAGTTGGAGTATTTTCTAATACGTTTACATAATACCATTGATCATTAACTAATTTGCCAATAGTGGTACCGTCTTCTGCATCTTTGTATTGTACTAGATCACCTGTTCTAATATTTGGCGCATAGATTTTAATAGTATGCAATGAATTATTGATATCGGTTGAAGCAAAATAAATTTGTACCGCTGGATCAATTTTAATTTCAGGTAGAACAGCATATCCTTGACCTGGATCAATTACATTAACTTGTAATACGCTATCCAAACTCATTACTGCTTCTAGTACAGCAGGTCTTGTTGGTGCTGGATACTTAGTAGTATCAATAAATGCTGTAACCTTAGGAGGCTCAACATATCCTCTACCACCATTCAATAGTAGTACGGCAGGTAGATCAATATAGATTTTCTCTCCTGGAATATGATCAACAATTGGTGTACCATTTACACCTCTAATTAATCCACTAATCAAATTCAATGCACGATCTACTTGCGAATAACCAATCTCTTCGTTACCAATTCTAATGGTACCGTTAATTGGGAATCCTTGAGCATTGTCAACAAGAATAAAACTTGAACTCAAATTCAAATATGAAGTGAGTATGGTAATTTCATAATTAGGTTGTCCAGTAATTGATACGCCCTTATTAGTAAACCATTGATTATACTCTGCGTTTGACCAAATTTCATTAGTAGGTCCATACTGATATTCATTATTAGGTTCACCATAAACTAGTTCAGGTGTAATATACTTTTGATACTGAGAACTATATTTTGCAGGTAAGTCAAAGTCAGTAATGTTACCTTCAAATACTTCTTCGCCGGTATACTTGAATAAGAATTCTTTTACAACTACGTGGTAAGGCTTGACTTCATTAATATAACCTGCTAAGAAGTCTTGATTGTCACTTTGGAATACTTCAATTGGACGTAGTTCACGAATCTTGTGTGCAACGTCAACTAATGAAGTCTTGTTTAACCAAGGCAAGAAGTTCTGAGATTCAGTTGTTTCAGTTTGAATGTATTCAAACAATAGAATCAATGATTTGTTTCTGAATACCAATAGGTCTTCGATGTAAATCTGTTCGTTCAACGCACGGATAATATAACGTGTTTCTTCGCTTGGATATGAGTCATAACTTGTTGTGTCAAAGAAGTCACCACTGAAGCCTAATTTGGCTTCAGCGTAATCCCATAGATAAGTCTTGAAACGAATTGTACCGTTTTCTAGACCAACACGTGTCCAAACACCGGTGCCGTCGTAACGATATACTTCAAACTTACCTTCGCCGTTTTGTTCAACAGTTACCAATGTACCTGTTGCAACATTCAATGCAGCCAAATCTGCGTAGATTGGAACCTGCTGTGCTGATTTAGTATTGTTATCGTAGCCAGTTGCCCACCAGTTTACATACTCCCAGTAATCAGGTGTGTTATAGTATTCGCCGGTCGCAAACAAGAAACTTGCTTCACGGCGTGTTTCTGCAATTGGGAACTGTGATAGCACTGTGTTTGCATATAATAGATAATTCTTTAATGCCAAATATCTATTATAGAAGAAACTCTGTCTAGGTCTTGCTAGAATACCACTCTGCACTGCTTTTGGTAAGAATGGGTTAGGTACAACTGCACCTGCTTCATCAACGCCTGCCATTGAGTCTAGCATTCTATCATAGAGACCCTGCGGTCTCTGCAACGCAGTAACGTTTTCTGTTACGTTAGTATCTGATGCATGTAAAATGATAGATGATGGTAGTCCTGGCAAGAAGTCATCAGCATAATTTTCTCTGATGAGTGAATATTCTTGGTGAGAAACATCGCTGCCAGTGCCATTGCTAAAGCCTACATGGAACACACTGTCATTTGCATTAATATACTCTAATGAGTTGTATAGCGCAAATGTATTTTGCAACAATGGTGCCATATATGCGATACCTGAATTCTTTGGATTCGCAATATAACTTGCAATAATAGTATCTGAGAGAGTCTTTTCTCTCTGCGTATCAATTAGGTTAGTGTTGCGCACCCAGAAATAATATACTGGAACAACTACGTTAGATGAATTTAAAGTAGTGCTTACGCTGTACAAACTAATGTTGTATGGAATACCTGGACCCGGGTATGCATTTGGTGGAACAAAACTTGACACCCAAGTATATACAGCAACATCTGATCCAGGGAACACTTGGCCCCAACGCTCTGAGTTATAAACTACATCATCTTGGTGATAGTTTAGCCATCTTACATTATTAGTGTTGAACCAAATTTGTCCAACGTGTGCGGCTGACCATACATAGCCTGATTGATCTGCTAAATCTGAATTATATTTTGCAGGATCAACGCTAGAAACATAATCAATGTTTTGACGTACCGCACCTAATAATTTGCCCTGCAATGGATCCATATAATCTAAATTGATTAATGTATTATTAGTTTCGGCACTAAACAATTGTGTATTTTGAATCTTGTTGATATCTACTACTGGTGCAGACTGTCTATAAATTGACCAATCTGGGATACCTGTGCTGTTAGTATAAACAATTACTTCTCCACCTACGATTGTAGGTTGATAACCAGGAGTACCAATGATAACTTGATTTTCATTGAAGTCTAGTGCAGTACCATACATTGGCTGTGCGCCGTAATCTTGATCTTGACTATTAACAGACTGTGCGTAAACAAACTTGCCTGGGTTTACTAAACTCTCATTGTAGTTGTCCAAATAATCGAACATGTATACTGCACCCGCGTTTGCGTAGGTGTCAATAAATCTAGTTGCATTATTATCAAAAATAGTGTCGTTATCTAGATTTTCGTCATCAGTAAAATCAAATGTAGTTGCGGTATAGCGTGTACCAGTTGGTGCAGAAATTACTACACTGTCAAATTCATTAAACTTGATGGCTGCACCAAACATTGTTGGGCCTTGCTCATGTGGGCATGTAATAATCTGAGTATTAGTATAGATTTCTAGACCCAATTCGCTCAAAGTAGCATTGTCAAATGCTGTAACCACTAACTTTTCGTTTACAATTGTAAGGTCTTTGTTAATAACTTGAATGATCAACTTATTATCTGAAGTGGCTGATGCTTCAACGTTTGTAATTTGAGCAGTATTAATTGTGTTGGCAGCAACAGTTGCGTTACCTGCTGACAAGAATACTAGATATCCATTAATTAATAATTTGCGATTAGTTGTAACGTTACATTCACTTGTACCAATTACAACACCATATTTGGCGCCGCCGTTTGTATAACGATACACTGCGCCTTCTACGTTGTCATTGTTAATTTCTAATGGTGAACCAATTAGAATATCTGCACCTTGTGCAGTGATATCTAAATCATAACCATATTGAATATTGGTTCTGTCGCTAAAGTCAGAAGTAAATGTTTGAATTAGATTGAATTCATTACCACTTACATTTACAATATCACCTGCACGTAATGCAGTTGTATAGTATAGACTTGAACCAACTACTGCATAGTTGTTATCTTGTACTAATACGCCATTTACTGTTACATAAAGTGGTGTTGTTTGTGCAGTCGCAGTTACGTTTGAAATTGATCCTACTGTAGAGACTGTTACCACATCTGTTGTTGAACGTGATGTTTTAAGCGTAATGTCGCTACCAGTAATATTGCTTACATAATAAACTGTGTTACCGTTAATACCAGTACCAGTTAAACCAATGCCAGTAAAGATGATTGGATCGTTAACACTGATGCCCGCTACGCTTGCAAGCGTGATTAAGTTTCCTGTTGCATTGGTTGCACTGACTGTGGTGCTAGTTGTATCAGGAGTCCACGCCAACTGATAGATTTGTGGCTCATTTGGTAATGAATTGTATTGTGCTTCAATATTTTGAACTGTTCTATTGTAAACATATGCACTTCCCCAATCAGTGATTGAGGCATTGTAATCTTTGTTTGGAGCACTAACAACTAGTACGTCACCGTTATTGTCAGTTGACATTGCTTTACCAAAGTTATCACCTGAAACTAAACCTAGTGTTGTGCCGTCGATAATTGTAGATTGCTTATATGTTACCTGCATTGCAATACCTGGTGTTGTGCCACCAGTTACCAATGCACTACCATTTGTGATTGCTCTGAATGTGATTCCAACTTTACCTTCAATTGCGCCGGCTGCTACCCAATCAGTGTCACCTACGGTCGTAATAGTATAAGTCTGTCCTACAGTTAAGAACCCGGCTGTTAATTGAATTTGGTCTCTGCGATATACATATACGTCATTGTTGGCAATATCAGAAATGTACAACCAGTTAGCGTCATTAGACAATGCTAGTTCGCTACCCCAATTTGTAACACCACCCGGTGCTGAAATTGCAGTTTGGTATAATAGAATATCATCTGACAAGATGCTATCATTTAATGTGTAAATGTATACCTTTGGAGTACCTGATGTTGGCTCTGATACAACATAGACGTTGTTTGCATAAGCAATAGTAGAACCAAATGATGTTCCATTGGTGATTGTTTCTGCTAAGTCATACTGATTAGACAATGTATTAAATGCATAACGATATACTTTACCTGCTTGGGCATCACCGATTAGATATCCCATATCAGATGTATATGCTACTGCACTACCAAATGTGTCTCCATTTGGATCTCTAGTCAATTCTTTTAGATATTGATAGTTTAGGTTCTTGCGATAAACTGCCCAATTTCCATCATCATTTTCGTCTACCCAAACAGTGTTCTTAGTGAACTCTGCTTCTAGTAAATCAACGTCTCCAATCTCGCTGGGTGTTGCTACTCTTTGTGATTCAAAGGTTAGACCAATACCTCTACCTTGAATTGAAGTCTCATTTGCATTGACTACGATTAGATTAATAATTACTTCTAGTGTGTTGACTACATTAGTTACAATGTAGTATCCGTCAACACTTGGTGCAAAGTTAATAATTGCTAATGGCTTCAACTTAGTTAAATTGTGCGGCGCCGCAAATCTAACGGTCGCAGTATTGTTTAAATTGTTTCGTACTTCAATAATTTGGCCGGTTGGTTTCCATGAATAAACATCCCAGCGTTCTTTGAAGTTAGCAAGCCATAGATAATCTCTTACATAGAAATTTTGGATAGGAACAATTTGACTGTTCTTATTAGTTGCTCTTGGCAACCCAGCATAGAAATATGATGCCATTTTAACATCATTGAAGTTTACATAGCCGGCGTCAGGATATAATTCAGTTGATGAGTTATTAGTGACTGTGCTTAATACGTTAGGAGTGTCAACTGGTCTTCCATAATTAAACAAACTATATAGTGGAATTTCTTGCATTGAACCAACAGTAGGTGTTCCCTCTGTCAATGAAACAATGCTTGGGTTACCAGTCATGTTATTTTGATTGACACGGAATTCAACAAAGTTGTCGTTTAGAATGCCACCATATTCACCCTGTTTGATAGCCCAGTTTTCATACACTTCATAATCAATGCCACCTTGTGGCAAGTTTGCACCACGGAATGCTTCTACTGCATTACGTGTGCCTTTATTCTTAATAAGGTTTTTATAAACGTTGACCTGTGTAACGTCTGTCAAATCTGCTAATGCTAGATAATCACGTGGACGATATCCAATCAATGAGTATCCTAATAGGTTAGCGTCTTGTTCTAGGTTAGCCTGATTCACATCATAATATAATGTGCTTTCATAACTACGTGTGCTACTGTTAGGTAGCAAGCCTTTCTGAACATCACCGTAATCAATTTCTTTCCAATCACGTTCATTGAAGATGTTGCTTGGCTCAATAATCTTTAATGCAGTCCAATACTTGTTCTTATAAAGAACGATCTGTCCCTTAACATACTTAAGTTCTCTTGACCATTCTTGAACGTTATCTTGATTCAAGATAAAGCCATAAGCATTGACTGTACCATTCCACTCTGCTGTCTTAGTACCACGTACATTGATACGTGATTGACGTAAGCCTGTGGTCAAGTTATAAATGATATCATTGAATAGTGTAACGTTATCAAATACAATACCATGCTCAAAGTTGCTCATGTTGAACTGAGCATAACTCATAGCATCGCCTTGGTTCAATGTGTGGGTTCTGAATAGTGTACCATCACGTTGTACGCATAGGTTATCCAATTGGATTGGGTACAAGTTTTGATTTAAAATAAAGTTTTGCTGTTGTACTGTAAGTGGTTGTACGATTGTACTTTCTTTATCAACTTTCAATACAGTTGCAGAAGGGTTGAGTGTAATTACACTGCCGTTTTCCCAACCGGTCTGTGTCCAGTATAGGAATTCGTTGATCATTTGCTGCCAAGTAACTTCAAGACCGTTTTGAATTTCATCAAAGATCATGCCCTTACTCTTTAGCCAAGCGCCATAACTCATAATAAACTGTGCAACTTCCTGCACAGAATAGAAACGAGTACCGTAAGGAACTAATACTTCTTGATTTTGATAATCATTAGCAACCTTAACTTTTAAGCCTTCAACATTAATGTTTGTGTATTTGCCGTTGTATAAGGGAGCAAGAGTAGTGAAGTACGCAAAGTTTTGTGCGTTACCATATACAGCCCATGCACCATCAAGTTGTTGAATGATTACACCACTGTATGATAATTGATCAAATGGTTGATTGTCATATAACAACACTGAATAACTTTCGTCAGGAATCAACAGACTTGCATTACGTGAGTTTGGTGTGCCCTTTTCAACATAGAACTTGAGCAATGTCTTGTCACTGTAGCCGGCAAGTCTGTAAATCAAACGAACATCTAAGTTGTCCAACAATGTTGTAATATTTGTTGTTGCATCGATACCCAATTGCTTTTCATAGTCAACAATCCAGTTGATGTATGAGGTTTTAGCAGTACCATTACCGTAAATTTCAATGTTACTGATTACTAAGTGACTGCGATTGTTTACAAGATATTGATTAAATTCTTCACTATATTTGTAGTTGTCGAGGTCTACTGCTAAGTTATAGAACTCGGCAGGACGAGTTAATGCAAAAATTCTAGTTAAGTCAAATGGATAACTTGAACTTCTACGATATGATAATTCTACTGGGCCATCATCGCCCACTTTCCAATCACGTTGGAAAGTATTTGGATTATAGTTACCTACAATTGAGTTGAATGGAGGGATTAGATTACCTGCACTATCAACTGGAATAATGTTTGATAGTCCAGGACGTGCTAACTCAGGAACAGTGTATGGATCTCCGTTATTCCAAACGTAACCTGCTTCAAGGTCTCCCCAAAGAATTTGGTTATCACTTGTATATGGTGCGGGACCATAACGTTCTGTCCACCAAGTTGGCTGAATAGTAAATCCTAACATTTCCCATGGTGTAGCGTTTGGAGTAGTTGTATCATAGAAATACTCATACACACCTCTCCAATATCCTTGAAGAATGGGAGTCTTGTCTAACTTGTTACTACTATTTGAGTAATTGTAAGTATACTCATCGTTCTTATTATAGTACTGTGTCTTATAATCTAAACGATTCTGACCAATCCAGTTTAAGAATGATTCTGAATAAATTTCTAAGAATTCATTCCATGAATATGTAGGATTTCTAAAGAATCCAGGAACAACTTCATAACGTTCAATAGGAACGCTTGTGCTTAACTTAAGGTTGTTATAAATTCTCTTTTCGAATTCTAGTAACGCTTGGTCTCTGAAGTCAATTAAAGTATTTGTTTCAGGAATGTATTCACCGTATAATTTAGTATATGAACCGTCATGACCCTTGATAAAGTATGTTGGTTGTGAATAGTCTGAATCTAAAATTACCTCAGGTTCAAACGCTGGATATACGCCCAACTTAGTTGGTGTATTTGGAACATATGAACCATATGTCTGATTGTATTCTTTAATCGTGATTTGGTCACCGGCCAACAATCCAATTGTTACAGTTAGTGAGGGACTATCTGTACTGATTGTGTAGTCAACATTACGTAACAATTGAGTTTCGGAGGTTATACCGTCTACTGTTCTAGTCAAGTATACTAATACACCGTTATAATTTGCTGAGGTGAAATTATAAACTTGAGTCAGAGGGTAAATTGCATTGTCTAGGTCGTTGTTAAATGTATATGTGTTTGATCTGTATGGGGCCTTACTTGGCAACATGTCTGACCAAAAGAATGCATTAACTTGACTCTTAGCCGCAGTGATTTGATCCAATGCTGAATCTAAAATTTCGTTTGGAGCAAATCTTTGTACGAAATCTGTATTGTTTACAGTATCAACTAATAGTTGTTTAAATTTTACATATTCACGACTGTTGAATAATAATGCATTAAACAAGTTATGATTTTGCTTACGTAGGAATGTACCCGGTAATACCAAACTTGCACTGTTCTGAATAATCTTTGTACCATATGGTACAAGATTTCCTAAATCTCTAAAGTTGTTTGCACCAAAGATTGGTCCCTGTGTGCCAGGAGCATTAATGTAAATGTCCTGATATTGAGTACGAATATCACCAATATTAGCGGTTGTCAAGTCAGCATTGAATGGGTTATTATTCAAGTTGATAGGAATTGTATAATAAGCCTTGCTACTTACTTGGTTGCTCAATAATAAAATTTGAACTACAGTATCAACATCACTTGAGAAACTTACAGTTACAGTGGTTGAATTTGTACCTACAGAAACAACATATTCTTCAGGTGATACCCACTCATTGTTATTGTATACTTGAATACGTGGCCAACCCTCTTCACCTTCTGCTAATTCGGGTAGCATTTCAATATCGCATGTAAACACGTTGGTTGGATTTGCAATTGAATAATCAAAACTAAACAATTGATACTGTACGCTAGGAGCAACAGCAGTTTGCCAACCTAATTCACGCACATAAGATACAGGTGAATCATAATTAAACACATAACCGGTGTTTACTTTTTGATTGATTGGATCAGTTCCACGAACATAATCAAATGTATCACTGTTTAAGGTAACATCAAAACTAATATCACCCACGTTATCAATTGATGAGTAACGTACTGGGAATCCTAAAATGCTATCATCAAGGCCTGCACCTAATCCATATTGGAATAGAGTACAGCCGGCAAATGATGTACCTCTATAAATTGAAGTGTCACTGAAACTAATGCCATTTTCGTCATAGATATCAAATAATGGGGCCTGATTTACATTAGTTTTTTGCTGTGCTTGATTCCACTCAACGCCGTCATAATAGAAAGTATCGCCTTCATAATTATAACCACGCAACACTGCTACTTGATCATCAGGTGAGCAATTACCATCTTCTGCTACAGTCAATGTAATGATTGGAGTAGTTGAAGGTACTAGTGTTGAGAAGTTTACAACATAGATTTTGTTTCTTACGTTTGGATCTTCGTCTGCGGCAAAAATAATTCTTGCTTCAGGGAATAATGCAAAGTTGTCAACAGTAGTATCTGTACCAATGATAGAAGCGGCCGCAGTTGAACCTACTGACTGAGTTGCTGACCATCCTACAGTTAAAGTAAGTGTGCCGGTGCCTTGACCTGAGATTGCAGTAATTTGAGCGTTGCTAGGCAATAGGTTAGTTGAGTCAGTTACATACATTCCAATTTGGAATGTTCCTGTTACAGCATCTTCGTCAATAGTAACTGTAGTGCTAGTACCAATTACTGAAGCAATAGTTGCGGTATAAGTTGTGTATACTTCAACGTCAGGATAATAGTTTTCTTGATTTGCAACAGTTGATAGTGCATCAGTTGTTCTGGTATCAATAAAGTCTACTGCATTCTTACCAACAGCACCTGAATTGAACAACTTCAAGTTAGGGTAAAATTCGATAATAGGACGTTTTGCCTTTGCAGATGCAGTGGCATAAGTTGTAACGATATTTGGATTGTTGTTGTAAGATGCAGTATCGTTAATTACATCAATATGGAACCAACGGTTGCTTCTTGACCATGCGTTCCTACTAATACTATTTCTTGCAATAGTAATATAGTCAGGGTCAACTGGAATGAATAGGTTACTATCGAAATTGCCTATATCGTATGGTGTAGTGTCAAATGGAATAAATGAACTTTGTGTAAAGCCTTCAGGGCATACCAATGAACTTACAGGTACTAGTTCAATACTTGTACCTACTCCTTCAACATAATATTGACCTTGTAGATAACTTGATGGGATAACATCACCATCAAACTCTACCTTAAGACCATTAGTAAACACAACACCGTTAGTAGAAGTAAAATTCTTTTTACCTAAAATGTCAGTTTCTACATTTAAAGTATTTGTTGTATTGCTGTCAATAATTCTAATGATGCCGACTTTGTTTGCACTAGTACCGTCTTGATAATATAGTACATCCAATGGTGCAGAAATATATGGGATTAAACTAATTACACCCAATGTGTTTCTATAGAACTTACGGTCAATCCATTCTGTACCAAATTGTGCAGTAATCTTTTGCTCTGTTGGAATGATGCCATCTGGGAGCAAACGCAATACTGGATCATCGGGATCACCAATGTATTCAATTCTATAAAAGTTCTGATTTACATTAGTGTAGAATCCTTCTTCATACAAACCTTGATTGACATTTACTGTCATTGTACCTGAGCCAGCAGTTAGTGGCAATGGTGAACCGGCGGTCAATGTGGTTGCAATTGTAAAAGTTGTTGACGTTGGAATGCTGTGAACATAATAAACTTGTCCACCTGTAATGCCACCAAACACTGGATTGTCAAACGTAACTGTTTGACCAACAACCAATGTATCAGTTGTACCCGATGCTAAAGTGAATGCAGTAGTACTGCAACTTGAAACTGTTAATGTTAGTGGGGGAACTAGGAAGTCATTGTTTACGTCAAAATTAGTTTCACCGAAGTATGATGATACGTAGCCAACTTCGCTGGCAATACCTGTGTTATAGAACATAACACGTAGACCATTCAATGATGTAATTCCATCAATGTCAACTACATCAGCCAATCGTTGACCATTCACCTGTGAGAATGGAACGTCACTAACTACGTCTACTAAATTGTTACCTGGGAATAGATATTCATCTTGTGCATTTTTTGCAGGTACAGTAAATGTTACTACACCTTGACTTGCGCCGTTATTTGATACGCCGAATACATCTCTTACTGGTAAATTGGGTTGAGTTGGACTGTATCCACTTACGCCGGGCTCACCTTGAATCCAAAACTGACTATCTTGGTTTACAATAAATCTATATGTACCACCACGTAAGAAAGTCAAGGTTGGATTAAGTGTGCCTGCGCCGGCACCTAATGTTCTGATATTATAACCATTGGGTAAGTCTGTTACAACATAATCATTAGTCACAAACACAGTGGCACTGGCTACAGTTACCGCAGGTGGACCTTCTGGCAACCAATAATATTGGTTAAAGTTGATGATTTTGTCGAGATTAGTAAAACTATCCCATGAATAAAACTGGCTCTCAAACAGTCTGCTATTGTTGTTAGTAACACCACCTTCTAGTTTTAAACTATCGATGATGCCTGGATATGTAATAAAATCTTGAGCAGTGCTTTGATTCTTCTTAGTAAAAACAACACCTGGATCTAGTTGATAATCTCTACGTGTTTTTGTAGGCTCCGTTACGTAATAATCTTTTGCGTTTACACCATAACCAAACTTACTACCTACGTATCCTTGAATACGCATAGTGTTTGGTGGGTTAACTAACTGGTCAAGGGTAGCGCCTAAGAACTCTGCGTTACTAGGCGTTCTAAAAATTTCTGGAAGAAATTCGAGTGTTCTAATTCTGTTTGTAGCCATATATGTACTTATCTTATTTGCAATTCAGCGGGTGTGAGGGCCGGGACAACTAATACGTCACTTGCTGTGGCAGCATTTACGAAAATTTCGTAAGGTAAACATTTAATTTCATATAAATCTCCAAAATGTTGTGATGGGTTGTTTGGCACTAACACTGCCGAACTAATTAGTTCGCCGCATTCTGCATGTAGATAAGCACTTAACTCTGAGAAATAGAATGTATCACCAAAGTTCCAATTGTTGACATTAAAATAATTATTCATTGCTTGTAATACTGCACTTCTAATTTCACTGTCACTTGCATTGGTGTTACTTGCTTTAATAACTTTAATAGTTCCACGTAATGCCGGGTCTGCTTTAGGACCAAATAGTGGTTTGAATACGACACTATTTAAGACCACAGCATCACTCAACATCTTAAACTTTTGAACCTCGCCGTATTCTTGATTTAACTCACTAATAGTAGGTCTATTTGGTTCAACCAATGTATTAGTTACATCGTTAACCCAATTAGTATATGCAGTATAATAACTCTGTGTAACTACGTATAAGTCAATGATATTTGTAGTGACGGGGTCAATACGTGTTGTGTTATTACTATTATGTCTATATTGGAAACTTAATCCCTGACGACCAAACTTAACTGAATATTGTGGTTGTTCAGTCATAATATAAGACGGTGTAATAACTGTCTGATCTTGTATAGATTTATAAAATTTATTTTCAGTATAAGCATAGAATAATTGACCCAAAGGATAATCATACTTGACTACCTCAATTTGTGTCTTTGTTCCATATTGATATACTACATCTGATGATGGAATAATATACTGGCGTGTTAAGTTAATAGCATCTTGTACTTCTTCAAAGAATACATATACGCCAATATTTGCGCTGTTATTAACATAACCAGTAATCTCATTAAAGAAGTCAGGGCTTAAGATCAATTGACGATTATTAACGTCAGTTGATGCAACTTCTACTTCAAAATCATTAACATAACCGTCGCTTTCAACAGTCTGCCCTAAGATATTAACTTTAACATCTCTTCCTAAAGGGCTACTAGAATTAAACTGCGAATTAACTGATAGCATGTTAATAAAATCTTGAATAATTTTGCCTGAGAATGGATCATATACTAATTCATCCTTAGCAAAAGTAAATCTAATATCTGCCACACTACCAAAATAATAAGTCAATGATTTATATGTAATTGTGTATCTGTTATTTCCTAAACTGGTAAATTTAACAAAGTAATTCTCATTAGTAAATGCTTGAATTGACCAACGCTCTTGGTTAATCATTAATGAATTATTAAAGACTAATGTAAAGTCTTGTTGTAATTCCATTCTTACGATACATTCTTGAATCAGAATTGTTGACAATGAATTATCGAATACTGGAATAACTTGAGTAACTGTAACTCCATCTGGAACATAGCCATTAACTTTAACTGGACCTAATCCATTAGCAAAACTACCTTCACCATTATTGCTACCATCACCGATAACATTTAATATTGTTGTCCAAATATAAGTTGGATTACCGGGGCCAGGAATTCCTGCAACTAATCTATTATTTGCATCAAAATAATAACCAGTAGGTGCTTGGAATTTAACGATTGCACCAGTAGTAACATATTTCATATTACTACTTGAGAAAATACCAATGCTTTGTGGTTGTTCTAAACTTCCACTAGTGGTATAGAAATATCCTGTTTCTGTACTTGAATCAACCGTGCTTGTTTTCCAAAATACATTACTTGGTGTAGAATATCTAGGATAATTTTGAATATAATACTGAGTAGCGTTATTATCTGCCAAAGCGGCAGCAAGTGTATTAGTAAAGAATGCAATAATATCACTAGTGTTATTAATAGTTAATGTTAAGAATCCATCAGTGTCATCTTGCCATAATGCACCGTCACTACCATAACTGTTAGTGCTACTGTATTTTCCTGTAGGATCAAGTAAGTCTAAGTTTTTGCTTACACCTACACTTGAACGGTTAATTGCTTTACTCTTAATAATAGAACTGTATAATGTATATGGGAAGTTACTATAATCTTCGCCATTGACCATACGATTCTGTGTGTAATATCTTGTAGGAGCACGTTGCTTAATATTAGCAAGTGTTTCACGTGCCTGTGCTGTAGATACAGTTAATGGTAATTCTAGACCAATTGTCAATGTCTGCGCACGACCTGTGCGATCAATATATGTGAATGATACACTAATACCCTGCATTTCACTTGGTTCAATTGTATATGTTAATGCATTACCTGCACGAACATATGCACGGAAGTTACCAACTGGAATCTCACTGAATACCCCATCACCAAAAACATAAGTTACTTGGTCATTGAAACGTGAACTTACAGAAAAGATTTTCTTTTCTGAGAATTCAGTTTGCAAGTATGCGTCAGCATACACATTATCTACTTTATCCCACAGGATTCTAGTGCCGTCTGGGTTTAACTGATATAACCAAGTATCAGTGTTGTTGATACCCTGAATGTTAATATCAATGTTTTGATTTGAAATCTGTTGTTGCAATGTAAAGTCAAAGTTCTGTAATGAACCCTGCTTAAAGTAGAAGAAGAATCCTGTCTCTGGGCTACCAAAACCTAATTTGTCGTTTCGGTATAGCATATTGAATCTGCCGTTAGGGGCAGGAGGAACTTCGTAGATATAGTCAGCATCCATAGATGTTGCACTGACCAATTCAAATCCCATTGTTTGTCCATCAATAGTACTATTGAACGGTACGATTGGAAGATTGTTTGCAGGAATACGCATAGTGTATTCACTAGTTGTGACTCCCAATAACTCTGAAATGTTACCCGGTTTACCAATACGCTGTGTATCAACTAATGTAGCATTGATTACAGTATTGAACTGTTCTAACCAATTTGGGTTAGCAGGATCATTCCATAAGATAGGAAGATTGCTTAGATTCAATCCGTTAATATCAGTGATATTTTGTGTAGTTTGAATGCTTGTTACTTTAAGATACCCCTGACCAGCAATGTTTCTTTTTGGTGTATAAGAGACTAGTTCGGCAAGTTTAATAACACTGTCACGGCGTTCAGCAGTATCGATGAAGTTTTCACGTGCATTTAAGTCATTGCGGAATGCAAGACCTTGCCCCATGAATGCAATAACGTCAAGTAACGCTACGAATTCTGAACTTTCAACATAATCGTTGAATGTTTCAGGATAATAAAGACGCAAGTAATCGATGAAACTTTTACGTAAAGTTTCATAATCGTAACTGCGGAAATCGGCTTCTCTAAACGTTTGGTAGATTGTCTTCCAATCGTTTACGCCGAACAATGCTGATTGTCGTGAACTGGTTGCCATAGTAAGTCTCTTTTGATATATTTATCATTATCAAAAAAGCGGGTTTTTACTTATACTAATGAGGCAACAGTTGTGGCTCGGTTAAAAAATATAGTTAAAGTTGCTGGATTATTGAATGGAACTACTGCTAATTGTATTTCAAGCAAAATGCCGTTTTCTTGCGGAAATGCTTTTACGTAGTTCAAATCGATTCTGGGATCGGCTGATGCTACTCTACGAATCTCGTTTTCTAATTGAAACTGTACGTCTGCCGTATTTGGCTCAAAAATAAAGTCCCAAAGTCTAGTTCCATATCCAGGCTGACCTACTTTAGTACCCATTCTAATGTTCAACGCATTGACAAAATCTTGTACTACAAGTTGTGCATCCAAGATTCTAAACTTTTTACCCCAAACAATACCCTTATTGATTCCTCCAGGGCCGCCGTCGATTCCTCCTGTGTTTAATCCCACAGGATTAGTTGTTTTTGGCTTACATGCATTAATTGTACTGAATCCGATATATTGAGGCATAATGTATTTATATCCTTATTTTAGCCGGCGCCTGGGCCGGTATCTACACTTCCAATAATTCCAGCAATAGAGTTATTAATATCCTGTGTGTTAGGTGCTACTGATACTGATTTCTGTAGTGCTGTCAGCGCAGTTGCGCCCTGTCCGGGAACAGAACCTAATGCTGTTTTTGCTGTACCTGCTAATTGTGTTGCAGATCCAACAAGATTTGTTAATGAACTAGCCGTAGAAGAAATAGAACTTAATGCGCCAGTTAATGAACCGGTATTAACTCCAATACTTCCTAGCAATGACGATGCACTACTTGATGCAGTATCAATTAAATTACCAATTGATCCTTTACCACTTAGTGTATCGCTCAATGAAGATACCAAATCACCTGCTGCCGCGGCTGCACCCCCGGCTGCGGCTGCTACGGCAGGAACGTTGACTCCCTTAATGTCATCTAACTTAGAAAGTAGTGTCTTGCGTTCAGGGCTGTCAAGTAAATCAAACCATGCTTTACGTAGGTTGTCGATTTCAGGATCACCTTCAGGTAGTTCTGCTTCTGCGGCATAGAATGCTTTTCTAGCCTCATCAATCTTGTCATTGATTTCATCCAATTCATCAATGGTTGCAAACAAGTCTTTACTCTTGTCAATAACTGCCTGTACTTCATCTTTAACGGATTCTGCAATCTCGCCCACAAGATTTGGAATAGGAATCTTAGGATCTCCCAACACACTAGTAATCTGAGAAGTAATGGCTGCACGATCAGTTGTATTGAAACCAATAGTTGGCAATTTAATTGCGCCACCGGTTCCTGAACTTAGTGCGGAAATAGCAGACTTCAATTCTGCGGCTGCGCCTGCAGGTAATCCTTTGCTTGCCAATGCACCTAGCGCACCTAAACCACCCGGGATAGATGGTAGAGGTAATCCATTCAATGCGGCTGCTTGCGCATCCTTCACTAGACCCGAAATAGCATCAGCCCCAGGCAATTTATTAATTGCATCTGTTGCGTTATTGACAACTGCGGATACAGTTTTTAATCCGCCCGGTAGATTACTAATACCCGACGCTAATGCAGATGCGGTTGCCGCGGCTGCACCGGTTTGAACTACACTTGCAGCCTTAGCCAAACCAGATAGATCACCGGTTTTAAGCATATTACTTGCGCCGGCTACAGCATTTACACCGTCAACCGCGGTATTGACTGCATTAGTAATGTTCTGTGTTAGTGTTGCAGTAGATACACTACTTGTTGCACCTGTAATGCCACCTACGGTAGTAGCAACAGATTTTGCAGTATTAGTTGCACCAGTGATTGCATTCGTAACTGATGTGACAGTTCCAGCAATTCCTGCAACTGTATTATTAATTGCCCCAGTAATGTTACTGACTGAGCCCAATGCTGTTGTACCTGTTGATAGAGCGTTTAATGCACCGGTTGCGGCACTACCACCCAATCCTAATGCATTGGTTGCGGCGCCTACCAATGCACCTGCAGCCGCGTTGCCCAATGATTTAGTCAACTGACTTGATTGTGCAGATATAGCCGCGGTATCTGCGGCAGCGGTCTTAGCAATTGCAGATAGATTCTGCGGTACACCTGCTTCTAAAGCCTTAAATGAATTCTTAATTGCATCAAATGCAGAGCCTGCGATGCCCTTAGCACTATCAATTAATGACGATAGTCCTGGAGCACTCTTCATGGCGTCCAATGCCCCGGCAATGCCACCCAATGCGCCACCCGCAGTCTGTGCGATTCCGGCTGCGGCTGCACCTTGTCCAATCGCCTTTAAAGCGTTTTGTGCATTGCCTGGCAGTGATGCAATATTGCCGGCGGCTCCCGCTACTGATTTAACTGCATTAACAGTATTTGTAATACCTGTTGTGGCTGCAGCCATAACGATACCTGCAACTTGCTGAGGTGATTCTTTACCTGTTATTGCACCCACTGCTCCCATTGCAGATTGTGCTTGTTGCAAGTTGTTTACTAATGCAGATGCTTGTGCAGTAGTATTTTGTACTAACTGTGTTAAGTTTTGTGCGCCGGCTGATCCGGTGAATACTGCGCTAGGCATTGCTTGTGCTACGTTTGCACCTGATTGAACAAGAGCATTAACCATTTTGTCTGCGCCGGGTTTAACAACTCCTGCACTTGCAAGTTGAGTTGCGTTTTGTGCAAATGCGCCAACAGCAACAGTTGACTTACCTGCCGCGTCTTTTACAACGGCTGCACCTTGTGTTACTGCGGCTGCGGCTGCGCCTGTGGCTGCGTTTGTTGCAACTGCACCCATAACTGCATTAGTAGTTCCCTTATCCATCGCTGATGAAACGGGAGGTGCTGTGGGTGCTGAAGCCGCTGTTGCAACAGATACAGGAGTTACACCTGTATTTGCGGCCGCATTGTTTGTTGTGGCTACAGCCGCAGAAGGCTTAGATGGTAATTGACTTGATGCATTTAAGTCTGTCTTAATGTCAACACCTTGTCCTGCCGCTGACCAAGGTGCGTGGGCAGGCGCACGTGTTGCAATTGTTAATAACTTGCCAGGCGCTGCCATAAATCCTTTTTGTTCATCGTACAATGTATCGGGTTGTGCAATGATAGGAATGATATCAACTTCTTCAGGCTGAGTACTTGCTGATCCACTGTTTAAGTTAACTTTACTACCATTGACATATGCTTGTCCGCCGGCTTTCATTGAACTATCGCCACCACTTGCTAATGCAACTGCGGCACCAGCCTTAACTGTGAAATTGTTTAACGCAAATGCTTTGATATCTTTAGTTGCACGTAATTTAATTTCTTCTTCAGTGTTAACGTGTAAATTTTTTGCCTGAATGTTAATATTTTCCATAGCATGGATGTTAACATTGTTATCAGCATGTAGATTCAAATCACCTTGAGTACGCATATTGATTGAGTTAGTTGAATAGATATCAACTGTGCCTTCTTTGCCTAACTCAATATAACTTTGACCATTGCTGTGCAAGATCATTAATGTTTGACCGTCGTCACTCATTAAGATTTGATGACCCAATGCTGTACGAATACGAATTAATTGATCGCGGCCAATAATGTCACCATCGTCCATAACGATACTGTGACCGCCTCTACGTGCAACAACTCTTAACTGTTCTGCTTTAGAATTATCTAGGTTGCTAGCAATACTTGCGTCATCAAATCCACCTTCATAGATTGGTCTACCTGGAGTTGATACACCCCAACCAACACGTGATGCCGCTTCACGTTGCGCACTTGAACTGATAGGGCCGCGAATAGGATCACGAATAATACCCTGCTGGTTCATAATACTTGCTGAATAACTATGTACTGGTCTAGGAGAAGATACGAACTCCGGACTGTCAGACATTTCTTTGTTATTAGTATTAATGTTAGTAACAGGAAGTCTTAATGCACCACCATAGCCTTCGGCTTCACCGCCATTGGCAATAATGTTATCGCTTGATCCAATTGCAGGCACCATGTGCAGACTTTCTGCCTCAGGAACACACCCAATATAGAAACCATAGTTAGGGTCACCGTTGATAAAGATACAAATTACTTTTGTACCAATATCAGGTGGTGCATGCCATTCACCATATGAACTTGGGTTGGCTTTGTAATCACCATATCCATCATCAGCCGCATCGGGTATAACTTTACCAAAGAAGTTACTCATGTAACTTACTGTTACCCAGTTGTCTGAATTGTTTGACTCTGCGGCGGCTTGAGGACTATCAGCAATATAAACTTTAATTCTGCCTGAGCGTGTAGGGTCTACGTTATCTTTAACGATGCCGAATACAGGTACATCTTTAGTGGCGGCGCCGCCTGCACCTGGCTTACTATTTTTAGGAGAACCTTTTTGTTTAATATCGTCTTGTGCCATTTATGTGTCCTTAACCACCGTCATCATCTGCTACTGGTTGCGCTCCTGAACCTGTTGGTGTTGTATTAGGCTGCGGAGTAGGCGCGGGGTTTTGTGTAGGAGTCGCTGTTTGTGTTTGATTGCTTGGATTATCTTTCTTAAGTCCAGTGCCTTGTGTAGTGGTCTGACTATTGCTTGGTGCAGGGCCTCCGCTAGAAGTACTACTAGGAGTCTGTGCAGAATCACTTTCTCTAGCGTCACCGGTTTGTGATGTAGATGGGTCTGCAAACGCATTGATATTACATTCAAGTAATTGTGTAAATTTACCATTAGCGAACGTGCTAGTTACTTGAATTACCATGTAACTTACACCTTTAATTTGTTTAGAAATGTTAGGTGGATACTTATAAAAATAAATGCTTTCATTAATATTCAATGTACCTGTGTTTGACGTATAATCAACGGCTTCTTTAAAATCAATTTCAATAAACACTTGACCGCCATTGGGATTAACAGTGAATCCGTTTGTGCCATAAAATCTGCTATAGATTTGATTTTCACCTGAGGCAGAATCTTGCACTAGAAAATCCGGATCTCCTAAAATTGTAATCTTTGCACTAGCATATGCACCCGGATCGTATAGAGTAGTCAAGTAGTTATTCTGTGCTTCTAAACCTGCGCCCAATTTACCAATTCGAGGTTGATTAGTAAACTGATTGGGCGCTACTGAAATAGTTGCATCACCTTTTGATGCATTGCCACCATTATCTGCTGTATTGGCTGTACCAGCATCATTTCCACCTGTAGCTGCGTCACCTCCAGTGGATCCCGGTTGATTACCACCAAACGACACGTTGAAATATGAATTATCTAATGTCTGTTCATACTGCAATACTTCAGAGTTTTTACCTGTGTACCAATATTCATAACGCTTGTGCGGGCCATAATATCTTTTGCCCGGGTTCGCATATGAACTATCAATGATTGGAGTTTCATACGTTTGCAATACATAAGTGATAGTGTACGCCCAGTCATTGATTTTACTATCCCATCTTGCATTAGAAATTTCTGCACTACAGTTATACCATTTAATAGTTTTCTTAGTATCAGGTTTACTTTCTTTTGCTGATTTCTTTTTAGGATCTGGTTCTAATGAGGTAGTATACACCACCTTCAATGCATCTCTCAAGTATGAACTTTGTGCAATAATATTATTAATTGCTTGCAAGATAGGTGTTGCCGGAGATCCTGAAAAAGTAATACTTCTCTTAGTATTATCAGGTTGAGACTTTACTTCTGCGGCAGCAGTAGATTGAGTTGTTGTCTTTGCACCTGCACCAGGCCATTTAAACTTATCAATATCTTCGGGTGTAACTAATTCGGCTTCCGCAATTTCTCTAGCAGGTTCTCCTAAATATCTTACTCTGTACTCGCTAACTTCATTAATTTTGCCATCTTCTTTAAGTTTAATTTGATCCTGATTTAATTTGTCAAATAATTGAGTAATGGCTTCATCAACTGTTGCGGCTGTTACTTCTTTGTTTGAAGTAATTACGCCCTTTTTAATTGAGAATGCTTTTTGAGGTGGCAAACTTGCGGCTTTAATATTATATACAGTTGCCTTACCATCAATCTTAAATTTAAGTTCGGTAATAACAATGTCATAGTAAGTCGTAAACAATCCACTAGGATTGCCATTAGGGTCTAATTGAACACCGTCATATACTTCTTGACCCGTCAATCTATTACCAGCCTCATCATACCCCAAAAATCTAACACCTAAAATGAAAAACTGTTTATTTGGATTTTCAGGCCAGCCTTGACCCATGCTCTTAGCATATTCACCTAAAGCATTTGCAGCCTGAGTTAACTTTGTAATAAATGAGAAACCATATGGTTCAGTGATTTGAAATTTAATTTCAGTAACGTTACTTGAAGTCTCAGTAGCCTTGCCATTGGTTGCAGTTGTAATTACTAGATTATCAATACCATAGTCGAATACAAAGCCCGGTGCTCTCGCTGTGTTAGTATTGTTGATACCTCCACTTTGTGCTACTAGATATGCACCGGCTTGCCCTGCACGTGCGGCTTCTTCAGGAGTTCCTCCTGCTGTTGCTAGTGCATCAATCTGTTTACGACCAGATGCAATAAAAGCATTATATGCATCGGGGGTGATCATGTATAAACTAATTTGATAGTTATAACTTGAGAAGTACCCTAACGGATTTTTTAAACGTTTTCCGGGTGAGGTTGCATTTGTTTCACCTGACTCTGTATCTGCGGATGCATTAGACTTATCTGATCCGCTAGTAGTACCTGAATCTCCGTCTGTGCTACTAGTGGGTGCTGAGGGAGGTCCACCGTTACTCCCTGCAGGATTCTCTTGCTGTTTACCATTATCTTCGTCAGCACTTCCTTCTAACTGCTTTGGATTCTGCGGATCGCCGGGAGAATTTGGTGCAGGGGTTTGGGTGTTTACGTTAGCATTAGTAGTTGATGCATTTTGTGTTTTTTGTTTTGCTAATAATTCATCTGCTTTTATTAATAATTGATCAATGGTTGCATTATTACTACTAAGTCGTCTACCTATGTCATTATACAAACGCAACGTAGATGTTGCGTTTACTTGTGTTTTTTGACTGGTGCTAAGTGTGTCAAAGGCATCGCCGGCGGCTTTTTGAGCATTGTTATGAGGAGTCTGAAACTCATCTCGGTATGCTTGTCTTTCTTTTTTAATTTTTTCTAGAGTGGACGCCGCAGTCGGAGAAGTATATCCACTATTCACAAAGTTATTAAGTTGAGTTAGAACGTCTTCCTGTCTTGGTTCAACAGAAGTTCTAATATCCAACGCCTTTTCATATAGTTCTAGTGTTTCGTTAACTGTTGCCATCTTATAAACCTAATACTGTATTCAATGTATCCTGTCTTGGCACGTAAATTCCCACACCTGTTTTAAAATTAAAATAAGGATCTTCACCCAATCTGTTTGGATTTCGTTCTGCAAATACCCACCACAATCTGCTATCACCATACAAGTCATATGCTAATAGATCAGGTCTATATTCATATACGTTAGTGATCACCATATATACATCCGTTGGATCTTTAGGAATAGGACGATAATTCATTACGTCCAAGTATTTGTTACTTACAACATTGGTGTTGTAATATGGACTTGTTTGTGGATATAAATTTTGATTGCCAGCCATTACCAAATACCTCCGCCTACGTTTCTAGTTCCTTGCAACAATCTTCCAGTGGCATATTCTTTGAAACTAAACTTATTAGAAATAGCGTTTCTAGATACAATTGGTACACATGCAATTGATAACTGAATCTTAGTAGGAACATATGTAACTGTTTCTGATGCACCTGTATCAAAATTAGCAGAAGGTCTTGTACCACCAGCCTGTACTCCAGGTGGTAATTCTCTAACTGCACCTGTTCCTGTAGTATATGTAGTTGTAGGTACTCCGCCGCCGCTTGATGTTGTAGTTGGAATGTAGTCAACATCATTAGGCAAACTATAACTGAAACTTGTAATTGCTAAAGGATGAGCCTCAAATTGAAATCCTCCTAAACCAAATAGATAAACCAATGGGGGAGGAGTACCTGGTTTTGGATCTTGATCTTGACCATAAAACATTTTTGTAGCGGCTCTAAAGAAATGAATTGTCGCTAGTAAATAGTTTGCTTCATACACATCTTGTGCAGTAAAGTCACACGTAATACTAACACTGTCTACACCACTACCTTGATATTGAAAGATTTTATAGTTACTATGTGTAACAGTTGATTGGTCATAACTGGCTGTGTAGTTAACTGAAATCAACGGGGTGTATGGGAATACTACTCCATTAGTTTCTGCTAGCGGAGACAATATACCTGGATTATCTGCCTTATACAAATAGTTAGCATCCGGGGCTAACGTTAGTCGTACACGCCAATCTTCAAATGCTTCAAAGTTTGCTTGATCCTGCGCTGTTGCGGCTGCTTGCACATCAAGAATTCTACCATCAAGACCTTTTGCTGACCCCTCGCTACCGCCGTTATCGGGTTCATCTACAGGAGCATCAGAACCAGTACCTGACACAGGTGTTTGATTTGTACCTGGAATTTTAATAACTTCACCGACCCTAATTAGGTCTGGATTTTTAATCTGCGGATTGGCTTTTAATAATGCCGCAACTGTTGTACCGTATTTTTGAGCAATACCAGATAATGTGTCTCCTGCCTTAACGGTATAGTCTGTTACTGTACCGGGGTCAGATACCGTTTTAGGTTCAAGATTGGGAACAAGTGATTGTGTTTCCCTCGATATTGCTAATGGTACATCAGAGGTATTTGCTACTGCTTTTTTAGGTGCAGTTACTACAATAGTCTCTGTTGCGGTGGTGTTTGTTGTACTAGTAACTGCGGTTGTAGTTACGGAATTAGAAGTTCTCTGCACACTTGTTGTAGTTGCAGTAGTGTTTGTGGTACTAGTTACATTGCTTGCCGGCGGGGTCGATTTGGTGACAGGAGGAGGTGCAGGCGCCGGAGCAGGTGCCGCCACATTCGCATTTGCCTGTAAGGTTTTTAGATCAACAGCGGCTTGGTTAGTAAACTGTGTTTGTAGTGAAGTATATGTAGCGATAAGTTGCTTGAGACCATTAAGAGTGAGCGGGGGAACGATCTGGGTCGGATTAGCAAGGAGTGTATTAGCCGAATCAATAAGAAACTGCATCCGAGCAACAACCCCTGCAACAGTATTTGCGCTGAATGTCTCTTGGACATTACCACCTGGAATTGCGGGAATAAGTATGCTATAAAAGGGGTTGGCGCCGGCAGAGTTCGTACTCGTTCTCATTTTTGCGCCGCCTGTTAAGTTGGTGTCGATTTCTGCCATATTTTCCCTCTGATAAATATACTTGTCTGCTTGTATTTATCGCTTCAAAAAACCACAAAATTTACCCACATCTGTTGCATTTCAGCAACAGTATGTGTATTATTGTTTTAACAACATAACAGAGGAACTATGGCTGTAACATCTAAAAAACCAGTAAATTACTTAAACAATAAAGATATCCTTAAGGAAATTCATGAGAGCAAGAACACATACTGCTCATTTGTACAAAAAGAATATCATCGATATGATCTAATCATTGATAAACCCGATGAACCATTAGAAAAATCTCTAGCATTTGCAATAAAGCCTGCACAAATTAAGGCTGCTAAAGAAGTTAGAGCCGCAAGATTATCAGTAGAAACAGGCGAGAAAGTTGATCCAAAATCAATCAACAAGGAAGATTTGATTTTTAGAGTCATGACTTGGGATCATATTCCTGTATCCCAAAAGCAACCTAGAAAGACAGTTAAGAAAAAGACTGCTAGGGACATTCTATCATTCGATGATGATGAGGTTGATACTGATTCTATTTTTGAAGAATTAGAAGACAATACCACTAAGGGTGAAGTTGATGACATGGTTCATGTCAAAGTAAATTTTCCACCATTCCAGCATTTTAAGTTAGACGATACCGGATCATTAGTATGTGTAGGTAAAAGTCATTGGATTGGTGGTATGCACAACGGGGAATTCAGTAAGGATCATGGTCAGATCACCAACAAACTAGCACGTATGTATATCATGCTTTGTGAAAAGTATGCCATGAAGTTCAATTGGCGTGGCTATACCTACAATGACGAAATGCGCAACAGTGCTATTCTACAGTTGACATACGTTGGTTTGCGTTTCAACGAGGCTAAGTCAGCCAATCCATTCGCTTACTACACTGCGGCGATTACTAATAGTTTCTGCCGTGTTCTTAACACCGAAAAGCGTAACCAAAATATTCGTGATGATATTCTTGAAATGAATGGACTAAACCCAAGTTTCAGTCGTCAAATGAGCGGTGTTAAAGTTACATTCGAAGAATAAGGTAACCTAAACAGTTGCAAAATGAATAAAGAGGTCTTATAGTATCGCTATGGCGAATCTATTTAAAAAGGCGGCAGTATTCACGGATATTCACTTTGGACTTAAGTCGAACAGTCTACAACATAACTTAGACTGTTCTGACTTTGTTGATTGGTTTATCAGTGAAGCCAAAAAAGAAAACTGCGAGACATGCTTCTTTTTAGGTGATTATAATCACCATCGTGCTAGCATCAATATGCATACAATGCAGTTTGGTCTACGTGCATTAGAGAAACTTAACGACAATTTTGATAGGGTAATTTTTATCCCAGGCAATCACGATTTGTATTATCGTGACCGCCGTGACATTCATAGTGTTGAGTGGGCAAGACACTTACCTAACGTTACAATCGTTAACGATTGGTTAGTTGAGGGTAACTGTGTAGTTGCTCCCTGGCTTGTGGGCGATGATTATAAAAAGTTATCTAAGTTGGGTGGCAAATATCTATTCAGTCACTTAGAACTTCCTAACTTCTATATGAATGCTATGGTTCAAATGCCTGATCACGGTGAATTGAACGATGATCACGTAGTCGGGTTCGAAAAAGTATTCAGTGGCCACTTTCATAAACGCCAAGCAAGAAACAACATTTGGTATATTGGAAATGCGTTCCCCCATAACTATGCAGACGCAGGTGACGATCAACGTGGTATGATGATCCTTGAATGGGACAAAGACCCTGAGTTTCGTGCATGGCCCGATCAACCCGTATTTCGTGTTTATAAACTAAGTGAAATCTTAGATAACCCAGAAGGCTTGCTATTACCACGCAGTAATATTAGAGTACATCTAGATATTGACATTAGTTATGAAGAGGCAAATTTCATCAGAGAAACATTAATTCCTAAGCATAATTTGCGTGAAATGGCATTGATTCCTATGAAGTTAGATCAAGTAGGGCAAGACCTTGCCCCGGGTGAAATTAAATTTGAAAGCGTAGATCAGATTATCATTGACCAAATCTCTAATATTGAGAGTGAATTCTATGATAGTAAGATGCTACTGGAGTTATATAGAAATCTATGATTGTATTAAAAAATATCACATTACGTAACTTTCTAAGTATTGGTGCAGTAACACAAGCAGTTAACTTTGATAGCAAGGAACTTACACTTATTCTAGGTGAAAACTTAGACTTAGGTGGTGATGGTGCTAGAAACGGTACAGGTAAGACCACGCTCATTCAGGGTCTTGCCTACGCCTTGTTTGGACAACCAATCAACAACATTCGTAAAGATAATTTAATCAATCGAACAAATGGCAAGGGTATGATGGTTACCCTTGAGTTTGTTGCTAACGGCGTTGAATATAAGATTGAACGCGGACGCAGACCAAATGTGTTAAAGTTTTATGTGAACAGTGATTTACAAACTGGTCAAGATGATGCGCAGGGCGAAAACAAAGAAACGCAAATTCAAATTGAACGTGCAATTGGTATGACACCTGATATGTTCAAGCATATTGTTGCATTGAACACATATTCAGAACCTTTCTTGGCAATGAAGAGCAATGACCAGCGTAATGTCATTGAGCAATTGCTAGGTATCACACTGCTTTCTGAGAAGGCTGATTTAATCAAAGAAAAGATTCGCATTAACAAGGATGCAATCACAAGTGAAGAGTTTCGTGTAAAGGCTGTTGAAGAAGCCAATAAGCGTGTACAAGAACAAATCGATAGCGTTAAGCGCCGTCAAACATTGTGGCAGAAAAAGCATGCTGAAGACCTTGCTAAATTGGTTAGTGATTATGAAGATTTAAGCAAGATTGATATTGAAGCCGAACTACAATCACACAAAGATTTAGTTGTTTGGAACTTGCAAAAAACTCAACAGGATACTTATAATGCGTTGCTTGCACGTAGCACTGCTTGGAAGCAAAAGCATGACCTTGAAGTAGCCGAAGCAAGTCAAGCATATCTAAAGAAGAATTTCTTTAACATTGAACCTGAACTTGAGGCGTGGACTAATCTTACTAAATGGCTAGCCGATAAGGCAGAACAAGATAATATTGCCACTGCAATTACTACCCAAACCAAAAGTATCGAGAAAGAAAAAAAATTAATTGAGAAATTGGAAAAGGAAGTTCAATCACTGGAAGAACATAAATGTTATGCATGCGGCCAAGACTTCCACGATGAGCAACATGAAAAGGTTATCTCTTCTAAACGTATTGACTTAGAAAGTGCGGTTACGCAATTAAAAGAATATGAAAAGAACCTCGCTGATAATCAAAAGTTAGTTAGAGATTTAGGACCCAGACCTAAAACTCATTACAAGACTGAGGCAGAAGCAATTCGCCATAGTAGTGATTTGGCTAACTTGAAAAAAGTATTAGAAGATAAGGAAGCAGAGACTAACCCTTACAGTGAACAATTAGATGAATTGACTGTTATTGAATTAGGACCTAAGCCAAAGACACATTATGATACTGAGGCGAAGGCAGTTGAACATCGCAGTACTGTTGCTAATTTAGAAAAAAGCATTGAAAATAAAGTTGCTGAAACTGATCCATACGCAGAACAAGTTGCTGAAATGGAAGCGCAAGCATTGCAAGAAATTAGTTTTGATAAAATTAATGAACTTACTAAGTTAGGTGATCATTTTAAATTCCTATTAGATTTGCTAACTAGTAAAGATAGTTTTGTTCGTAAAAAGATTATCGATCAGAACTTATCATATTTGAATGCTAGACTCACACATTATTTGGACAAGATTGGCTTGCCCCATACTGTTGTGTTTAAGAATGACTTGTCGGTTGAAATTACCGAACTCGGTCGTGAGTTAGACTTTGATAACTTATCACGGGGTGAGCGGAACCGATTGATTTTAGGATTGAGTTTTGCGTTCCGTGACGTATGGGAGAACTTGTACTTCCCAATCAATACGCTGTTTATTGACGAATTAATTGACAGTGGATTAGATAGCATAGGTGTTGAAAACAGTATGGCTATTTTGAAAGATATGTCACGTAGACGCAATAAGAGCATTTGGCTTGTAAGTCATAGAGAAGAACTTGCAGGACGTGTGCCTAGTGTGTTGAAGGTTGTTAAAGAAAACGGCTTCACAACATATAATACAACCACTGATATTGAATAATGTTAGCAAAATGGCACTGGCACATTGAGATTAGTAGCAAGTGTACCTTGCGCTGTCCCCGTTGCGCCAGACAAGAAGTGCCAGACACATTAATCAACACTGAACTAGATTTAGAATTCTTCCAACGCAATTTTACACATGAATTCGTAAAAAATAACGTAGAAAAAGTAACATTTTGCGGAGACGACGGTGATCCTATATATGCACACGATTTCATTAAAGTGGTGGAATATTTAAAGGAAATTAAGCCGTCTATATCTATTGTCATCGTTACTAACGGGTCATATAAGACTGAAGGTTGGTGGCAAGATTTAGCAGTAAATCTAACTGAAACTGATCAAGTACATTTCAGTTTAGATGGTTGGGATCAAGAAAGTAATAATAAATACCGAATCAACTGTAATTGGGACAGCATCATGACCGGTGCTAGAGTCCTTATTTCCAGAAGCAAAGCATTTACTTCTTGGGATGCCATTGCATTTAAGTTTAATGAACACAAGTTAGACTTTATGCGTGACAAGGCTAAACGCATGGGCTTTGATCAGTTTCAGTTGACAAAGAGTACAAAGTTTGGTAAGATTTACAATAACTATGGAACAGACGATGAGTTGCAACCTATAGATGAGTTAATTAGTTCAAGTCATCGATTTGAACGTACTATCACAAATCTATCAGGTCGTGAAGTTCAAGAACCGTGGTTAGAGACTAATATCAAACTGTACAAATCAGTTAGAGACATTGGTAATACAAAACCCATGTGTCACATAGGCAACAAGGGATTGTATATCAATTCTAGGGGCGAATTTTATCCTTGCTGTTGGGTGGCTAATCGTTATGGCCATAACAACAAATGGGCAGAATTGGGTAAAAAGTTTGACTTACATAAAGTCAACCTTGATAGTGTTGTAGGTTTACCATTTTGGAATGGTGAGTTTGCTAATGACAGTTTTGAATGTGAAACAAAATGCAGTTCAGAACGGGTCACAAAAAATTATGCCACTGAGTGGTAAAGAGATAGATATAGATATGACTTCACCACAAAAAGCAAAAGGTTCCTCATTCGAAAGAGAAGTTGCAAACTTCTTATCAAGTACATACAGCGAGAGTTTCATTCGTGCCCCAGGCTCGGGTGCTTACGTTGGAGGTAAGAATCAATCACGTACTCAATTCTTACATGAGGGACAGATTCGCAGTTTCAAGGGTGATATTGTCCCAGGACAAAGTTTTCCTAAATTCAATGCGGAATGCAAAAGTTATGCAGATTTTCCGTTTCATCAAGTGTTAGCAGGCAACTGCAAAACATTAGATGGATGGTTGCAACAACTTATGGATGTTGCAGAGGATGGCGACTTAAACATTCTATTCATGAAGTTTAATCGCAAGGGAAAGTTTGTCGCAGTCCAAACGAAATATACCTGGGTTACTGATAACTTCATGTACTATTCTTCTCCCAACTTAGGTGATTGGATTCTTCTTGAATTTGATCACTTCTTCAAATTAAACAAAGACCTTCTTAAAACATACTCAAGCAACGTAGGCTCAACAGACACCAAGTCAGGCAATATTATTAATATCGACACTGTACTGGCGTAACTAGGCTCACCTAAAAATACAATTTGTTTGGTCGGGGTTGCTCGACCCTCCTTGAGGAAGTACGGGTAGTGCTGTGCTAACGGATCTGGAGTATGCGTAGAACACTTGTTCTGCGGAACACCGAGAGGGCAATCGACAGGTTTGCGAACCCTCAATGAGTCTATACCTACTCTATCTTGATGGTATAGAACATGCGTTGCGGAGGATATGAAGATCATATTACTCACTACAGTCCCATTAAACTTTACAGAGCAACCGGTAGCGTTATATAGCAAACAGGCTGATATGACGGGGAAAGATAGCACATGGATGACAGGGCATGGCAATGTACCTTAAACCATTGGTAGTGCTGAATAGCACTACCATGGCTTCTAAAGCGGCAATATATACTCCGTATATATAAATGAGAATAGAGTTAAGAAAACTTAAGACCGTAAGAAATAAGAACGAACGAAGTGAGTTCTTAGATGAACGAAGTTCATCTCTTAAATGAATTTATGAAATTTAAGATGACTAATCAAGTGATCCGAAAAAACGTCATGTGCTTTTTCTTCTAAATGATTTTGTTGGGTAACCTTGAAGTCGTTATTTCTTCCCCAAGTAAGAAAACTACCATCGATATTATAGGGTTTCCAAAATGAATTATTCCAATCAAATTCAATCAGTCGGTTAGACATTTCTTTTTCGTATTCAGCGGCAGAAAGAACTTTCTTATAGTAATCATTGTCGAATATTTCATAAAAACTACTAACAGCATTAAAGAATAAATGCGGAATCTTTAGATGTTCCAACCTCAAGTGTAGATTGTACATTTGATTATGTTGATATCTAGTAATACCTAACAATGATAGATCGCCGGCTAAAAAATCATTATGGAACTTAACTCTATTAGGATCTAATTCTAGCCCACGGTCCTGACTTAATCCAATATCTCCGCTACCTAACGTTTTATCTTCTCCGTCAACAAACCAATCAAATCTGCTAGGTTCACTCCACCCGATAACTATTAGGTCAGGAAATTTATCTTTGCCTAACTCACAATCATTCAAATAGTTATTAGTTAAACGTAATATTCTATCGTTGCCTGCGCCACCTCTTGCAGGGTTATCGACTACAGTTCCGTTTATTTTTTTAGCAAGTACGTATGCATAGCATGTTTCTTTGGGGTTGCGTAATTCAGAGCCGAAAGTATGACTATCACCGTTGAAGTAAATTCTCATGTATCACCTTTAGAAGAATGGAAGTTGAGTTTTTTTAGTTAATTCTAAGTTTTCTTTAACTAGATTATTGATATATGTACGCTCTTCCATGGACATGTTCAATACATCTTCATACGATACGCCACCGCGCATGTACCAAGCCAAAGAAAGGGCAGACTCTTTTATGCCCGCCACTTCTTTTTCCATATTATCAATCAGCTTCTTTACCGCCTCGGGGCTAGACCGTAGAAGCCTTAACCGAAAAAATCAGATGGATTTAGAGTATATGATTGTGAATACTCATTACCGCAATTGGTACACTTGATATCCATTGGCTTAAGTTCAGTTGAAGCCTTTAGTTCAGTGTTGTAATCACGGATTTTTAGATAGGTGTTTCTATCACAATTTTGCAAGAAGTCAAGAATAAATTGATCATCATCTACTCTTGCAGTTGGCGTATTGATATACTCAATTGTTCTGCATAGTAATTGCATTGTTAAATCAGTGATTCTTTTTAATGCTTCATTGCTAGCCTGAGTCTTTTCATTTACATCTTCAATTCTATCAATGTTTTCAAATAGTTTTTGAATTTCAAACTGCGCAGTTGCTCCCTCATTCATTTCCTTAAATGTTAGTGGGCGAAACTTAACAGTTAAATCATTGATTGCTAGTTCTTTAGTATAATCTGCGGCCTTAAGAGTAGACAACACGCCGATCAAATTCAAAGCATATGTGCTTACGTCACTACATTTTGGACATGTTGATTCTAACTCTAGACTGTCGCCTCCGGCTGCGGCCTTAACTGCAATAAGAATTGCATCTAAGTCGTTACTATTGATAGCCCAGGGATCCTTGATGTTAGGAACGCAACTCTTAATCAATTCCGTAACTGCTACCCCATTAAACAATGCGTCAGGGGTTCTAGCAGTGATTTCGTCAATCGCAGTCATTGGAAAAACAGGAAGTTCTCCGGATTCAGTAGGTTCAATAACTCCGGGTGCATAACCTTGACCTTTACTAGGTAATGTTAAGTATACTGCAGGTCTACGGAAATACTGTCTAAGCGGGTTGTTGTTCATTTGGTGTCCTCATTAATTTTCGGGTTTTTCCCGATACTAAATACTTAATCGTATTTAGTGGGTTAAAACCTGGCGATAATAATTTACCGGAAGTCATATGGATCCAGAACAATTAAGAGAATTTGAAGAGCAGATGCGCCAAATGACTGAGATGTTATCTCAGCAGAATTCCTTAATGGCTGCACAACTGAAAGCACAGCAAGATTATATCAGATCCATGAAGGGTGCGACTAAAGCATCTGACGATGCAGCCAAGGCTGATGAAGATCAGGCTGCTGCCTCAGAAGGTTTAACTAAACTTGAAGAAGCCGAAGCAAAAGCCAAACAACGTGCTATAGAAGCACAACAAAACTACAGAGACAGTTTAGTATCAGCAAAGGGCGCAGTCATTGGATTCAGTGACGCATTGTTAGATAGTCAAGTAGGTTTTGACAAATATGGTAAAGCCTTAGGTAGCGCAGGTGATGCGGCTTGGTCATTGGGTAAAAACTTTGGCTTAATTGGTATGGCTGCAGGCGGCGCCATCAAGGGCCTAACTATGGTAGGCGAACTTGCATTTAAGCAAGCCGATGCCCTATTAAAAGTCAATGATGCACTTTCGCAATCAGGCGCCGCAAATTCATTTACTGCTGAAGAAATTCGTCAAATGGGTAGAGCAATGGGTCTCTCATCCCAAGAGATGGAAAAATTCTCTAAGCAAGCAACTACTCTAAACGGTGGATTAAGAGTATTAGGTACTAGTGCCGCAGATGGTGTAAAAGCATTCAGTGAGATGAATACTACAACCGCTGAGACTAGACAAGCGTTTCAGCGTTTAGGTTTTGATGATGAAGCACGTATTAAGGCTACCGGTGATTATGTTAGATTATTAGAACGCTCAAATGCTGGTTTAACTTCAAGACAGTTAAGTGAGGCCAATCTTGCAAAGCAAGCAAAGTCATATGCTGAAAACTTGCTAATACTTTCTGACTTGACAGGTAAAGATGTTGAAGAAGTTAAGAAACAACAAGAAGTAAACCGTGCTACCTATGAGTGGACATTACAACAAAATAAGTGGCAGCAACAACGCCTTGAAATGGAAAAGAGGGGTGATGCTGAAGGTATCGCTAGACTTGATAAAGAAATTGCCGCCGCAAATAAACTTATTGATGATGTTGGAGCATTAGGCGATCCTGCTAAAACTGCCGCAGTTCAGATGCAGTATTTGACTGGCGCAGTTACAAAACAAAGTTCACAATTTGCTGTTTTGGGTATGGATTTAGAAGCCCAAATTAAAGCCGCTAAAGATGGTACATATCAACAGGGTCAATTCTCAGATGAGTATAGAAAAAATGCTCAAGCAATGCTTGATTCAGGTGGAACAGCACTAGCATTCAGTGAAGATTTTAGAAATGCTACAGGTTTAAACCGCGAAACAGTTGGGCAAATCAATCAATATAATAAAGACTTATCAGCCGGTGTTACACAGCAACAAATTGCCGCTAAAAAGCAGGCAGAAATTGATGCCAACAATGAAGGTAAAGGCAAAGCCGCAGAAGATCCTGCACAAAAAGCACGAAACACACTGACAGAAGCAGAACGTAGTGCTAGATTGGCAGTAGATGATTTAGTTGCTAGTATGAATCCATTGTTAAAAGGATTTGATGCAACTACTATTGCGGCAGGATTATTAGCAGCCGCTGCCGTAGCCGCAAGTATTGCATTAGGTAAGATGGCTTTATCTGCGGCAATGGGCGGCAAGGGTCCAACTGCAAAACCACCTGCAACACCTCCAAAGAAGCCGGCTGCACCTAGAGCAAGAGATGCTAGGGGACGATTTGTAAAAGCGCCGCCACCAAAACCACAAAGTTGGTTAAGCAAGATGACGAAGCCACTGAGTGGCTTTGCTAGCAAAGCAGGTGCAGTAGCAAAGGGCGCCGGCAGATTTATTCCAGGTATCGGTCAAGCATTAGCGATCGGTGGCGCCGCATATGGTGCATATAATGCCGCAAGCGAAGCAGAAAAGACCTTAGGAATTGAAGGTCGTAAAGCCACTACAGGTGAAAAGTTTGCAGCCGGTGCAGGTGGCGCATTAAGTGCGTTAACGTTTGGTCTAGTAAGTGCTGAGACTGCTGGTAAAGGCATTATGAGTATGGCTGAACGTTTCAAGAAACAAGAAACTGAGGCTAAAAAGGTAACTGGCACAGGTTTGGGCGCACAGCAAACACAAGCAAAAGAACAAGAAACTGCACGTAAGAAGCATGAAGAAACCGTTGCCGCACAAAAGAAAAATACAGAAGCAACAGCAGCCGGCACATCTGCTACAGTTTCATCAACTGAGGCGGTAGATAAAAATATTGAACAGTTGGATAAATTGCGTGAAACTACTGAAGTTAACTCTAAGACAGAAAAGCAAGCCTTAGATAAGTTTATCTTTAACTTGGATCAAGCATCTATTGGATTAAAGTCATTGAACAACGCAATGACAATCCTATCACAGACTGTAAGTAGCATCAATTTTGGTGGCGGCGCCGGCGGCGCGGCCCCTGGCGCACCGGGTGCAGATATGGGCGGAGAATTGGGAGGCATGGCTGCTCAATTCGAGTCAGGTAGTGAAGGTACGTCCGCAGTAGGACATGATTCTACAGGTGGAACAAGTTACGGCAAGTATCAAATTGCCTCAAATACAGGAACTATGGATCTGTTCATGAAGCATCTTCAGAAAACAAATCCAGAAGCATTTGAGAGATTATCTAAAGCAGGTCCTGCTAAAGCAGGCAAAGATGGAGCCTTTGCTCAAGAATGGAAGAAACTTGCTAAAGAAGGAAAACTACAAGGTTCTGAACACGAATTTATTAAAGCAACCCACTATGACGTTGGCGTAGAAAAGATTAAAGATAAAAATCTACAAGAAATGATCAAGGGTAGTAAGGCTCTACAGGAAGTTATGTGGAGTACTTCAGTACAACACGGTGGAGGTGGCGCCGGTAGTATCTTTAACAAAGCATATCAGAAGGGAATGAGTGAACAAGAACTAATCAAAGAAATTTATGCTCAAAGAGCAACTAGATTTAGTTCAAGTACCCCTCAAGTTAGAGCCAGTGTTCAGGATAGATTTAGAAAAGAAGAACAACTAGCATTAGGATTGGTAGGACGTCCTGGCCAACAAGCCGGCGGCATGATGATGGCTAGTGGCAAACTTGAAGATGTATTGAAGTTTACTTCTCCTTCAGGTGAAATGAGTGACTTCCAAGCACTGAATCCTGGGATGAAACGTGCTGTTTATAATGCCGCAACAGAATACATGAAGGCAACCGGAAACAAACTACAAGTTAATAGTGCAAAACGTGATCCGGAAGATCAACAAAGATTGTATGACGAAACAGTACGTGCGGGTCGCCCGGGCAGAGGTCCAGGGGGCATGCTTGTTGCTAGACCAGGTAGAAGCCCACATGAAAGTGGAAATGCGATTGACATTCAACAATATAGTGATAGAACAGCCGTACAAATACTTGCTAAACATGGCTTGCAACAGAAATACGGATCAAAGGACCCTGTACACTTTGAATTAATGGCAAGTGATGGTGGAATTTTTGATGGACCCAAAAAAGGTTATGATGTTCAATTACATGGAACTGAATTGGTTGCTCCCCTAATGAAAGATAGTGTCTTAATGAGATTAGCACAAACACCTGCTAAAATGGATACTATGGAAAAAATGTTTGGGGACATGACAGGCAATATATCTAAGTTTACTAACACAAAAGACATTGAAAAGAAATTTAGTTATAGTACCTCATCTAATAAAGAATCAACTGTCACTACTAGTAAAAAACCTGCAGAAGTCTCACTAGAAGATATTAGTAAGAATAATTTTGCTAATTTTAATTCTATGGTTGACAAAATTCAAGATATGACCAAAACTAGTTTAGGTCGAATGGATTCTAATTTTGATAAGGCTTTTGCAAATTTTGATCTTTCAGAAGATGATACTGACTTTGATTTTGCAAACATAGAAAAAATGTTTGGGTCAATGGCGACTGACGTAACAAAAAGCAATAACATTACTCCTATTGATGTAAATCAATTGTTAGCAAGTATTAATAAAGATACTGAATTGGCTAAAAGTCCTAACTCATTAACAGATAGACTTGACCCAAACACTATGCTTGCTGATGTAATGCAAAAGCAGAAAGATGCAGAACAAAAGGCAATGAGCCTATTAACTGCTAAAACTGAAACGATATCACCCACTGCACCAGTAGCAACAAGTTCTCCCAACGAAAAGGCACTGGAAATGAACACTCAACTAATGGAAATGCTTTCAGGAAAACTAGATACTATGATTTCTGTATTAGAATCGGGTAATGATGTTTCTAGCAAGATTCTTAAGAGTTCACGTGTATAAACTAAATAGTAAGTAAAGAACAGGGCCTATGTCATATAAAAAGAAATTCTTAAACAGAAGCGGTGTTTCCAGTCCGATATCGGGCATCAATAGCAATACTGGTGCGTGGAACAGTTCGCCTGGACAAAATGGATCACCTACAGGTGGTTGGAACAATACTGAATTTGGTTATAAGAACTATATGAGTAGACTTCCTGAAGTCTACACAGGTCACCCAAATCGTATCGAACGTTATAATCAGTATGAAATGATGGACGTTGATGCTGAAATCAATGCTTGTTTAGACATTATTTCAGAATTCAGTACACAGAAAAACGAACATAATAAAACTCCTTTTAACTTTGAATTTAAAGAAGATCCTACTCCGCACGAAGTAGAACTACTAACAAAGCAACTACAGCAGTGGTGTAAGTTAAACGAGTTTGACACCAGAGTGTTTAAGATTTTTCGTAACGTTATTAAGTATGGTGATCAGGTATTTGTTCGTGACCCAGAAAACTTCAAACTATACTGGGTCGATATGGTTAAAGTTATTAAAGTTATTGTTAACGAAAGTGAAGGCAAGAAGCCTGAGCAATATGTACTTAAAGACTTAAACATTAACTTACAAAACTTGAGTGTTGCACAAAAGACAAATACTGACTTTGCCGCAAACCCTGCGACAGGGCTTGGCGGTACTGGCGGTGGTACCAACACACCATATACTGTTCCTGCTATGCCGTATAACACATCAGGATCAAGATTTACATTGGGTCAAAGCGAAAGTGCGATTGATGCAAAACATATCGTACATTTAAGTTTGACGGAAGGTCTAGACAGATTTTGGCCGTTTGGACAATCAATCTTAGAGAACATTTTTAAGGTCTACAAGCAGAAAGAATTGCTTGAAGATGCCGTTCTAATCTATCGTGTCCAACGTGCGCCTGAACGTAGAATGTTCAAGATTGACGTTGGTAACATGCCAAGTCACATGGCTATGGCATTCGTTGAACGTGTTAAGAATGAGATTCACCAGCGTAGAATTCCAAGTTTATATGGTGGTCAATCAATCGTTGATGCTACATATAACCCATTGTCAATGAACGAAGATTACTTCTTCCCTGTTACGGCTGAAGGTCGTGGTTCAAGCGTTGAAGTTCTTCCCGGCGGTCAAAATCTTGGTGAAATTGATGACTTGAAATACTTCAATAACAGACTAGCACGCGGTCTACGTGTTCCAAGTTCATATCTACCAACAGGCCCTGATGACAACACAACACCATTAAGTGATGGTCGTGTTGGTACTGCTATGATTCAAGAGTTTCGTTTTAATCAATATTGCGAAAGATTACAAAATTATATCTCATTGAAACTTGACGAAGAATTCAAATTATTCTTACGTTGGAGAGGCTTCAATATTGATACAGGATTGTTCTCATTACACTTCAATCCTCCACAAAATTTTGCCGCATATCGTCAAAGCGAGTTAGATACAGCACGTGTATCAACATTTGCAAGTATGGAAGCATTCCCTTATATTAGTAAGCGTTTTGCACTAGAACGATTCTTAGGCTTGACAGAAGAAGAAATTGCAAAGAACGAAAAACTTTGGGAAGAAGAGAACAAGAAAGAAGTTTCACTTGATCCTAAGGGTAGTGATCTACGTAACGTTGGTGTATCAACAGGCGACTTTGAATCTGACGAAAATACTGCGGATGAAATTGAAAGTGCAGAAGAAGCACCTGCTGAAGGGCCAGAAGTTGCAGGTCCTGTTGCAAGCCCTGAAGGTGGCGCAGCCGCAGCCGGAGCAGCCGGCCCAGTGAGCGCACCACCTGCATAATGAATGCGTGACTTTTTAAAGTACCTAATTGTTTGGATATCACAGAATTTGAGTATACCTTTTTGGGTAGTAGGTCACGTTCATTTAAGTATGAACATGAGTGTATATGAAGATATACATATAATCTTAACGTCATTAGGTATGAATTTAATCGTTGCTTTAGGTTTTTTCATAGACTACAACGATTATAAAAAGACAAAAGATAAATAAAATTATGAAACTATTTGAGATGTTTGATCCACCCGTTCAGGGAATGCAGGATGTTAATCAAGATAACAGTAAACCTGTGTGGCGTACCTCTCGCAAAACTAAACTTACTTTAAAGCAAATTCGTAAGTTAAGACGTATGTTAGACGTAAGAAACTATGAAAAGAAGTTGCATCTCAACAAAGTAAGAGAACAATATGGCGCTAAGCCAGCCGAAGAATCCGGCGCACCTAGCGTATAAAACGCATATTCCTATAAAAAACTCAAAAAAATAGCACTTATTACACTGTTTTGGTGTATATGGTGTAAATATGTGTACAAAGCCATTTCTAATCAGGAGAAATCATAATGGACAACAAGAAATACGAACAGTTAATCAACCTCATTATTAATGAGGACGAAGAGCAAGCCCGCGAACTATTCCACGAAATCGTTGTAGAAAAGTCACGTGAAATTTACGAATCAATCATGGAAGAAGAAATGGTTGATGAAGGTGACATGGGCGACGATATGGGTGACGAAATGGGCGGCCAAGTAGGTGACCTACTTGACGAAATCAACGCAGAAGAATCTGGCGTCACTGAAGAAGAAGAGGAAGAAGAAGTATTTGACCTCGATTCAGAAGAAGATGAAGATATGGGCGGTGATGAAGGTGAAGCATCTGAAGAAGTAGAAGATGCAGTTATCAGAATCGAAGATAAACTTGACCAGTTGATGGCCGAGTTTGAAGAAATCATGGGCGGCGGTGACGCTGATCTAAATGCCGGTGACGAAGGCGAAGAAGAAGTCGAAGTTGACTCTGAAGAAGAGGAAGCAATGATGGAAGCCGTACAGTTACAGAAAGTTTCCGTAACACACGGTGACGATGGCGTTCAGAAGAAGAGCCCAGTGGCAGCAAATTCAGGTAAGGCTGGCATGGACAGCAAGCCTGTAAACTTTGGTAGTGCAGACGAAAAAGGTCGTGCGGCACCATCAGTGAAAGATGTTGAAGGCGCATCTAAGTTTAAGAACGCCCCAGGACATAAATCACAAGACTTGTCAAGTGCTCCAAAGCCCGTAACTAAAGACGGTGCGGCATACGACAAGAGTCCAGTAGCAAAGTAAGGAACTGAGACCAAATGGCTTTGTATCTCAGAGAAAACTTGACATTCGACCGTGCAAACATGGTCGTAGAATCCGTCAAGGAAGAGGGCACTGATCTTAAGACCCTCTTTATGAAGGGCATCTTCATTCAGGGCGGGGTTAAAAACGCAAATGAGCGTGTTTACCCCGTTTCTGAAATTGAGAATGCAGTAGATACACTCAATAAGCAAATTAGTGAAGGTTATTCTGTTCTCGGCGAAGTAGATCACCCCGATGATTTAAAGATTAATTTAGATCGTGTATCACACATGATTACAAGCATGTGGATGGACGGCGCTAATGGTTTCGGAAAGTTAAAGATTCTACCAACTCCAATGGGACAACTAGTCCGTACAATGTTGGAGTCAGGTGTAAAACTAGGCGTATCCAGTCGTGGATCAGGTAATGTAAACGATATGGATGGTCGTGTCAGTGATTTTGAAATTATCACTGTGGATATTGTTGCTCAGCCTA
>JACCDW010880986.1_pt1 | contig 64663 bp, 57 predicted proteins | sample 7449781 | NCBI WGS metagenome assembly JACCDW01 (sample SAMN15323449, study PRJNA562643) | freshwater metagenome | isolation source: river surface water | place: USA:Blue River Watershed | collected 2017-08-18
ATAATAGTCATCAGTTTCTAAAACTCTGCGTTCAAACTGCTCTCTTGCCTCTAAATATGACATTTCTGCCTTGGATTTGCAAAGATAAAGTATTTCTCTTGTGAATTTTTCCGGACCTAGTGCTTGGACATCTGCGTTTAACCTATCAGAGGAACCAAAGTAATCGCGCCAATCGCTTTCTACTGTGCTTCTTCTTTTAAGTTTTTTGCCTTTGAGTGGTGGTTTTGTGCGCTTAAACTGCGCTAGTTTCTTGCCTATGTATTTTTGTCCGGTCTGTGTATTGGTGATGAGATAAACAAAGCCAATGTAGCCTTCGGGTATGTCTTCTATGATTTGATTTTGATATGTCCACTGCACTCACTTAGTTAGTTTTGGCGGACGACCAACCATGCCTTTCCTGGATTTCTTACGTGCCTCTCGTTTTTCTTGTATTTCTACTCGCCTTTTTGATGCCTCATTGCGTATTTCTGATAGCCAATACCGTGCCTTAATGCCTGCTTCGTCTGAGCCTTTGTATTCAAAGCGTTCCTGCCATTTAAAGTATTGCTGAAACGCTTCAATCATTTTGTCATGCGACTCTGTGCTCATTCTAATATTTCAATATCTGTAGAATAACTGGTAAATCCGTTTTCTTTGATAACCTTTAACACATGGTTCACACGATTCATTAGTTCGTCTTTGTGCGAAATTAAAAACACATTCTTTTGACGTTCTCTAGTCATGCGTTTTAACACAGCAATAGAACTTTCTACACCGCTAGCATCCATGCCGCTATCTACTAATTCGTCAATAAACAACAAATTAATAGGACGATATAAGTTTTCCCAAACATCACGGAACGCCCAGCTTAGGCTTAGTATCAGTCTGTTACGTTCACCACGACTTAGATTATCAAAGTCTAGGTCTTGTCCTAGCTGAGTGATGATTACACTCAGATCATTTTGGAATTCAACAATATGCGGCAAGCCGATCTTGTCAAGATAGTAGGTTAACCGTTGATTTAAGAACGCCAAGTTCTGATCAATGATGCGTTTACGCACAAAACTGTCTTTGTTAGTTAACAATTTGTATAAGAATTCTTGATGATCTTTAACTTTGGTTAGATCATTGACATGTTCCCAATTGATGTCCTGTAGAGCAGTATTTTTTAGTTCTTCAATTTGTTCGTCATAGGGGTTTTCCTCGGCCTGTTTGATTTCTAAATCTTTGTTTAAGCCGTCTATGGTATTTTTATGATTTAGTGCTTCTTCTAAATTTTCATAAATTACCTTTGGACAGTCGTTAGCATCACCCAACAACGCCAGTGCTTCATTGAAGTCAGACAATTCTGATTGATGTTCTTTTAATGATGCCTGGCTTTCTTCAACCTGTTTAGTCTTTGTGGCTACCATAACGTTGTGTTTTTCGTCATGCAGGTCTTGACCACAACTATGACACTTGTGATCAGCTAGAGAAGACAGTTCTTTAGTTAATTTGTCTAGAGTTTTCTGTTCTCTATCAACTGTAGCAGTCTGTCTAGCAATTAGACTCAGTAAGTTATCTCTTTCTTTTTTGTTTTTGTTCCATTCTACCAATGCTCGTTGACTAACAATCTCTTGCTCAATGTCAATATCGCTTAAGGTATCAATGCTTTTTAAAATAGTTTCTACACTTTTTTCTTTAGTGTCGTTCCATAGCTTTTGTTTTCTTATTAGACTTTCAATACTCTGTTGAATTCTTTCATTAGATGCTTTAACAGTTTCGATCTTGGTGTTTTCTGATGTAATTGCATCTTTGGTTGCTTTGATTTGTTCTTTAAGAGCTTCTGCTTTTTCTGATAGTTGTGTTATGCCCAACAGTTGTTCAATGATATTACGTTGATCAGCAGCCTTCATTGACAAAAACGGCTCTGTATAGGTATTCAACGCCACTAAATGTTTAAACATTTCGTGACTCATTTCAATAACTTCTTCAATAGCTTTTTGTGTTTCTCTACTATCGCCTTGACTTTCGTCTTGATCTAGTGTTTCTTGTTCTTGACCATTGACACTGAACTTTAATAAGTTAGGTTTACGACCACGTTCGATGTGATATTCAACGCCATCTTTTTCAAACGTCACAGTTGCCAACATTCCCTTGCCGTTGATCTTATTAACAAGGTTATCTTTCTTGATGTTAGTTAGAGCATTGCCGTAGATAGCATAGCTAAGACCGTTGATAATTGTAGTCTTACCTGTGCCGTTACGGGCTCCGCTGTCGTCACCGCCTAGATCTAAGTTTTCACCTAGCACCAAGGTTAACTGTCCGCGATCAAAATCAATTGCTTGGGTTTGATTACCCACGCTCATAAAGTTTTTTACTGTAAGATTTTTTATTTTAATCATAGTTCTTTGTAAATCTCCATTAGCAGCGCCTTGTCGTAGGTATCGCTTTCAATAGAATTAATTTGATTCATTACAATAGTGTCTACAGATTCAAATTGAATATCAATAGGCACAGCAGAACTTTCAACTTCTACTTTTTCCGGAATTAACATTAGTTCACGCAAGTTAAACTGCGGAATAAATGTTTCTCTAATAAAGTTTGCCTCTTCAAACGATATAGGAAGATCGATAGTTACTCGACAATGCATTTTTTCTTTAAGCAATTTGTCCGGAGTATCTATAATCTGACTAAGTTTGTATGTTCTGTAAATTGGTTGACCTGGCCAAGACTTGTATTCAGGTTTACCACCCCACTCTAAAATCATCATGCCGCGTTCATCATCGCCCGCATCTGCATAATTGTGTGGAAATGCATTACCAATATAAACAATATTACCTTTGGTCTGTCTTTTATGGAAATGACCTGTAAACACATATTCTTGATTAGTAAAATGTGTGCTCTGTAATTGTCCATGGTCGGGCATCTGAACCATTGCATTCATATAGAAATGCGGTAATTCAAGATGTCCAAACATGTATCGACTTTTAATCTTGTTAATTTCTCTCCATTCGTCGCCTACAAGCCAAGGCATAATAGTTACATCGCCTTGAGTCATTGTTTCTTTAATAGGCACTACGTTTGGAAACAGTCGCATAAACTCAATAGAGTTGATTTCACGTTTGTCTTTGTAGAACAAGTCGTGATTACCAAGGATGAAATATACTTTTTCAAATGACTGGCTCAACCGTTCTAAGTTGCTAACAGTATAATTCATAGTAGAAACATCAGTGGTGCTTCTATTATGATGCCAATCACCTAAAAAGATTGCAGTTTCACATCCTTCTGCTTGGGCAGTTTCACAAAACCATTTTACAAAATCTTCGCAATCTTGGTTATGTGTGCGACTACCAGATTTTAATCCAAAGTGGATGTCTGTAAAGCAGGCTACTTTTTTGAATAGATTCATAGATATATAATAACATTCTTAAAAGACAATGTCAATCCCAATCTGAAGTGTCAATGGTTACAGGCGCAGATGGCGCACTACCGCCTCCGCTATTTTGACGAGTCCAACTTGGGTTCATTCCGTTCATTTCGAGAATGTCGTCTCGAATGTTTTGATTGCGTTTCTCAATGTTGATAATTCTAACGAATGAATTAGTGACAGCAGCAGTATAGTAAGCAAAAGGATTATCAGATTTGCTTTCATCGAATTGTAGTCCTATTTGAGTTAGTTGAAGAATGGCTTGACCTTTCATCTCATCATTGTAGGTATAGCCTCGGACATTACCACGAGTAGCATAACGCTCGCAGAGTTTTAAAAACATACGAGCTAGATTATTAGTCATTTGCCCGTGTTCTTTGTTAAACGATCCTGTTTTGAGACCGCCTTTCCAATGGCTCTTGCCTACTAGCACTAGGTTGTCGTTTTCGTCAAATTTCCAATGTTGGAAAGGAGGAAAGTTTACCTTCTCGTGACTGTCGGCAGTATTTTTAAGAGTCTTTTTACGACCCGGTGCTAACGGCACATGTTCAAACGTCATTACTCGAAATACTACATCTTGTTTTGCAACCTTTTTGTAGTCAATTTCAAAATCTTTAGCACTTAGTTTTTTACCTGCGGCCAATACTGCGGCTTCGTGGTCTTTTTTAGACATTTTAGCAGCTTTATTTCTTTTAGCTTCTGCTATGGTTCTAACGTTAATTTTATCTAAGCTAGTAACAATTAAATCATACTCACTATATTCTTGTTTTGTAAAACTACAGTATGTGTTTTTACTAAGATGTATCTCTCTTAACAGGTCTTTATTGGTTAGATATTTTATCTTTGGTGGTGCGTTCATTTATCTGAATTCTCCTATTTAAATAATAATAGCATATTTTTACAAAAATAAATAGAGTATAACATTAGGAATTTACTCAAAATGCCGTTATCTATTAATCCTATATCGCAATTAGTGGCCCAGGTCTCTAATGCTATTTCTCAAGCCACTAACTCTGCTTCTACTAATGGCATTACAGTTGGCGATGCTGTTACTAAAGCAAATTTAGATGCTAAAGTTTCACAACTAAGCGCCGGCCTAAACAGCGGTCTAAATGGTCTATCTGGTGGTGCAGACAAGTTATTAGCAGGTGCCAAATCTGCACTAAATGGTGTATCGGGTGTATCAACCAGTATCCCTGGCATAGGCTCCTTAGGTAGTTTGCAGGGAGTTACCGGAAGCATTAGTAACATCACAGCAGATATTTCTGGAGGATTGAACAAACTCACAGGAGGTAACCTAGCTGGTGGCCTGCAAAGTTTAGCTGGCTCGATATCAAAAGGTGCTGGCATGTTAAACAACATTCTTAGCCTCGGTAGGGGAGCAAATCTTCCAGCAGGCGGTGAATTATTTTTAAAACAAGGAACTCCAATACAATTATTTCCTGGAACTAAAGGCGATTGGAGAGTTAGAATTACGTGCCAATGGAATATTTTTAACTCACCTTTATTTAAACTATTAGAAAGAACAGGCGGAGTCGTTTGGCCATATAATCCAAACATCACAGTAAGCACCAAAGCAGAATACAATGCCATTAGCACTATTCACAGCAACTATCAAATGTATGGTTACAAAAACAGCACAGTAGACGACATTCAAATTAGCGGCGAGTTTACCTGTGAAACAGAAGAGGACGCTGCCTATTGGATTGCGGCCACAACTTTCTTTAAGACTGCAACTAAAATGTTTTTTGGTTCAGGCGCATTAGCTGGTAATCCTCCTTTGGTATGCAACCTAACAGGTTACGGCAGCAGTGTGTTTGATAAAGTTCCAGTGATTATTAAATCATTCTCGGTTGATTTAAAAGAGGATGTAAATTATATTAATTGTAATACATTTAAAACCAACACATGGGTTCCTGTTGTAAGCACTATTTCAGTGACAGTGGCACCTGTTTATAACAGACGTAGACAACGACAGTTCAGCCTCGAAGAATATTCAAGAGGAACTCCATCAAAAGGAGTAGGATACCTATAATATGGCACAATATAGTCAATCAAGTCCTTGGGCTACGACATCTCAAAATAATCTATATCTTGAGATATTAGATATCAGACCAGTGCCTGCCGAGGCTGACGATTTTAGATACGTCATAGAGAGTCAATATCAACATAGACCAGATTTGTTAGCCTATGACTTATATGGAAACCCTAAACTATGGTGGGTATTTGTTCAAAGAAACATGGACGTAATTAAAGATCCTGTTTATGATTTTCAAACAGGAACAACAATTTATATTCCTAAAAAATCTAATCTAGAAAAATTTCTAGGAGTCTAATATGACGTTTAGAGACCTTGGAAAAACAATAGTCGATCTTGTAAAACCAGACGGCAGCGGAATTTTAAAAATACCTGGAGCTAGTTCAATATCCAAGGGAGCCGTGTCAGTAGTTACTGGGTTAACCGCAGGTAGAGCCAAAGATGTTCTCAAAGGCGGAATATCTTCAGTTCTTTCAGATGCAGGTAAATTTAATCAGACTAACACTGAACCTCCGAATATTATAAAAAACCCACTGGAAAATTTTGCTCATTATTCTCCATTGTGGACCTTCGCCTGCATAACTCCTGCACAGTATAATAATCCTCAAAGTTACAGAAATAGTCCTAAAGAATTAAAACACGTGGTCTTTGCCAGCGGCGGAAGATTTGACAGTCAACGAGTAAACACTGTTCACGGTGCGCCTGAATACTATGTCAACAATTTTGTCATGGAAACTGCAATCTCAGGAACTGTTAAATCAGGAAATTCTAACGCATTTAAATTTTCCTTTGATATTGTTGAACCTCACAGCATGGGATTGCTATTACAAAGTATGCAGAATGCTGCTGTTAAAGCAGGTTACAACAACTATCTAAATAATTGTCCTTTTGTTTTGCGTTTAGATTTTATGGGCTATGATGAAGATGGCAGAATAATAACTTCTATCAAACCTAAATTCTGGACAGTATCGTTGACTAAGGTAACCTTCTCAGTCAATGAAAACGGCAGTGTTTATAAAGTTGAAGCGGTGCCGATGAGCCACAAAGGTTTTTCTGACATCACAAACATTGCCTACACTGATATAAAAATTGCCTGCTCTGATAAAGGCCCTGATGCAGGCACAGTCAAAGACGTTTTAGTGTCGGGTGAAAAAAGTCTTTGCGCATATCTAAATGACCTAGAAAACAAATATTTTAAAGAAGGTCAAATTAAAGTCAAAGATGTGTATGTTATAGAATTTCCTGAAAGGTCAGACGAATTTTTAAATTCATCTCCGATCAAAGGCACAGAAAGAAAAGCTTCATTGGATCCTAACAAACCAGATAAAATAACAGTGGCAGGAAAAAATGTAGCAGTATCTACAAATTTCGGCTCTAATGACATTGGAGGTGCCGACTTTGGGTTTGATCAAAAGTCTGGCGGTAACTATCCTTTTGCTAGATATGGAGACAAAGTTGATCCTAAAACAGGAATCGTTTCTAGAGATAAAATGCAGATCAATCCTAAGACTAGGGTTTTTCAATTCACACAAAAACAAAGTTTAACAGCAATTATCAATCAGGTAATATTAAATTCTGTTTACGCTAAAAAAGCTATTGATCCAAAAAATCTAACACGTGACGGTTTTATTAAATGGTGGAGAATTGACGTTCAGGTTCAACTATTAGATCTAGATCCGCTGATCGGCGAATATGCACAAAAATTTATTTTTCGAGTAGTGCCTTATCTAGTGCATCATACTATTTTTAGCCCACCAACCGCAGCACCAATTGGCTACGATGAAATTAAAAATCAAATTTGCAAACAATACAATTATATCTACACAGGACAAAACTTAGATGTTTTAAAATTTGATATTCAGATCAACAATTTGTTTTTCACCGGTAAAAACACCAGCTCTGAACAAAAGAGTGGTTCTGTATCAAACCAAGATCAGAAAGGTGTAGCTACTGATACAGTCAGGGGAGCGACCACCACACAGGGTGCTGCTCCAAAAGCACAACAGGCAACTATGGGACGAGCTAGAATTAAAAAAGATCCATCTACTTTAAAAGCAATCGCCGGCGGTAACTCTGATAAAGATACAGAGCAAAAAATAGCAGAAGCCTTCCATAAATCATTTATAACCGCAGGTAGCGGAGATCTGGTAAACGTTGATTTAGAAATAATGGGAGATCCTTATTGGCTAATTGACAGCGGCATATCAAATTATTTTTCTAGACAAAGCACTAGAAGTAAATTGTTAACTGAAGACGGCACAATGAACTACGAGGGCGGTAATGTTTTTGTATATCTAACATTTAGAACTCCGTCTGACATTGACGAAACTACCGGATTGTATCAGTATCCCACTGGCGGAAAAGAAAGCCCATTTAGCGGAATCTATCGAGTGACAAAATGCGACAACACATTCACAGATGGTATTTTTAAACAAAAACTAAAATGTGTAAGACAACCAGGACAAAGCCAAGATTACGGCAAACAGAATCCTAATGCTATTGGTAGTCTTGCAATTGATAAACTAAAATCATTAGCTACATCTGTTACTAAGGAAGTTAAGGATAAATCAACTCCTTCTCAAGAATATGCAGTTAACGAAAAAGGCGAAGGACTCTTCTAATGGCACAAGAAAAAAGATCATCGTATTTGTCAAGAGAAGGAGCCAGTTTAGAAAATGGTCCCTATCTTGCAAGAATTGTAGGGCATCTTGACCCTAGCCTTATGGGCAGCTTAGAAGTTACTCTGTTAAGAGAACAGGGCAATACTATTGGAGACGACAATCAAAGTTACGTGGTTCGTTGTGCAATGCCATTCTTTGGCTATACTGCATTTGAATTTATGGGACAAAACGATGGATCTAAAAAAACCATCGACGGATACAACGACACACAAAAGAGCTACGGAATGTGGTTTGTTCCTCCTGATATCGGTGTAAACGTTCTAGTATTTTTTGTCAACGGCGATCCAAGTCAGGGTTATTGGATGGGCTGTGTGCCAGGCAAGTTTACTAATAATATGGTTCCTGGAATAGCAGGTTCTACAGAAGTAAGTTTAGATGATGATGACAAGAAAAAATATAACACAAAGCAACCTTTGCCGGTAGCTGAAATTAATAAAAAACTCAATGTCAAAGATCAAAAAATTGATCCTGATAAGATTAAAAAAGTAGTGCATCCTATTGCTGACAGATTTTTAGAACAAGGACTGTTAGAAGATGATACTCGTGGAGTTGTAACTAGTTCGGCAAGACGAGAAGCACCTAGTGCGGTATACGGAATTAGCACACCTGGACCGTTAGATAAACGTGCAGGCGCAAAACGAGCGTTAATTGGTAAACAAGAAGATCTTACAACATCTACAGTTCCTGTAAGCAGACTCGGCGGCACACAGTTTGTCATGGACGACGGTGATGAGCGGTATGTTAGAGCAACACCTGCCAGCGAAGGTCCTGTAAAATATATTGATCTAGCTAATGGAGTTGATGCAGTCACTGGAGATAAAACCAATGAAAAAGGTGATGCAACAATTCCCTATGGCGAATGCCTGCGCTTAAGAACTAGAACCGGACATCAAATACTTTTACATAACAGTGAAGATTTAATTTATATTGGCAATTCTAGAGGAACTACTTGGGTAGAATTAACCAGTAACGGCAAGATAGACATTTATGCCAAAGATAGTATCAGCATTCACACCGAAACAGATTTAAATTTATTTGCTAATCGAGATATTAATTTTGAAGCAGGTAGGAATTTTAATCTCAAAACTGGCGGACGATTTAAAGCAGATGTTGGCTCAGATTTTGAAATAGCAGTCGGTGCTAACGGAAAGCTAACAGTTGCTTCTAATTGGGATCAACGAATTGGCGGGACAGCAAAAATATCATCAGCTGGAGATATGAATCTAGTCACATCGGCCGATGCAAAATATACATCGTCCGGCAATACAAATATTGCAGCAGTAGGAGAAATAATTCAAAGCGGTGCTGAAATTCATATGAATGGAAAACTTGCAGAAATTGCTGAAGTAGCTGAACAAGTTGTGCCATTAACTACTCACGAAAATATTGTTACTAGTCTGGACGCAGGATGGGAGAAAAAATATATTTCTGGTAAAATTAACAGCATAATGAAACGAATACCCATGCACGAACCATGGCCGCTGCATGAACATCAAGCACCAGCACAATTAACACCGTCTAATACGGATAGGGATGCATAATTATGGCAAATAAACTTTACAATCAAAAAACGGTAGCGACTAATACTGCGTCTGCTGGAACACTAGGAAATACTAGTTTTGCCTACAAGGGATTTAATTCTTTAGAAAGTAAAAAAAATTACAAGTTGTTTGATGTTGACTTAGTCAAGCAAGATTTGATTAATCATTTTTATATTCGCAAAGGCGAAAAATTAGAAAATCCAGAGTTTGGCACAGTTATCTGGGATATATTATTTGAACCGTTTACAGAAGAAGTTAAAAACATTATTTCTGCAGATGTAGAAACAATTATAAACTACGATCCACGAATTGCAGTCAACGAAATACAGATAGACAGCACTGATCAAGGTATAAGAATACAAGCAGATATCACATATATTCCTTTCAATATCAACGAAAGAATGACTTTTAACTTTGATAAGAACAATGCTATTATTAACTGACCACTTTATTTTGTTTGGTAAATATTAGATAGGACTGAAAAATGACAACAACAGCTAGACAAAATAACCTTATTTTAAACCAAGATTGGACTAGAATCTATCAGACATTTAAAAATGCTGATTTCAAATCTTACGATTTTGAAAATCTTCGCAGAGTTATCATTACCTATCTACGTGAAAATTATCCAGAAGATTTTAACGATTATATTGAGAGCAGCGAATACATGGCTCTCATTGATGCAGTTGCATTTTTAGGACAAAGTTTAGCTTTCCGTATTGACCTAGCATCTAGAGAAAATTTCATCGAACTAGCTGAAACTAAAGAAAGTGTTATTCGTTTAGCAAAGATGTTAAGTTACAATCCTAAACGAAATGTAGCAGCGCAGGGACTTTTGAAATTTACCACAGTTACTACCACAGAAGAAGTAATTGACAGTAACGGAAAAAATTTAGGTCAACAAATTATCAGTTGGAACGATCCAACAAATACAAACTGGTTAGAGCAGTTTATTCTTGTATTAAATTCTGCGATGGCAGACAACACAGAATTTGGTCGTAGTCAAGGATCCGATGTAATACAAGGAATTCAAACTGAACAATATAGATTCAGAACTATTTCAGAAGATGTGCCTATCTATTCTTTTAGTAAAACAGTAGCAGCTAGAGGTATGGCTTTTGAAATTGTATCAACAGCATTCAAAGGAGCAGAAGCTCCATACGAAGAACCTCCAGTTCCTGGAAATCAAATTGGATTTGTTTATAGAAATGATGGCTCAGGACCAGGCAGTGCAAATACTGGCTTCTATATGATGTTTAAGCAAGGCAGTTTAGAGCTTGCAGATTTTGCAATAGAAGTGCCAACTACTAATGAAACAGTAGCAGTAGACGCTGCGGGAATTAACAATGACGATGTATGGTTGTTTAATTTAAGTGCATCTGGAATCCAGTTAGACCAATGGACACAAGTATCTAACCTAGTAGGAAACAACATTGTTTACAACAGTGTTTCACAAAATATAAGAAACATTTATTCAGTGGTTACCAAGGATAATGACAGGGTCGAATTAGTATTTGCTGACGGCATATACGGTAATCTTCCTCAAGGAAGTTTTAGAGTATATTATAGAACAAGCAATGGTTTGTCTTATACCATATCACCTAACGAAATGAGAGGAATTAATATCACTATTCCTTACATTAATAAGAGAGGTGAAGAGCATAATCTCACAGTTGGCCTAGCATTACAATATACTGTGGCAACATCTGCACCAGCAGAGAGCATTGACACAATTAGAACAAATGCGCCTGCTAGTTTTTATACACAAAACAGAATGATAACTGGAGAAGATTATAACCTTGCTCCGTTAACCAGCAGTCAAAATATTTTAAAAGTAAAATCAGTTAATAGAACAAGTTCAGGAATTTCAAGAAATTTTGATATTATAGACGCCACAGGAAGATATAGTTCTGTTAACGTGTATGCAAACGACGGTTACATTTATAAAGAAGAAACAGAAAAAGTTTTAACCTTTAAGTATAACAACAGAATTGATGCAATTAATTTTATTAGAAGAACATTAGAAACTGAGTTTTCTAATGATGACACATTTAATTTTTATCTTACAAAGTTTGACAAGATTTTGTTTACATCGGGCGAGACTATCGAATGGAAAACTATTACTTCAGACGTGAGTCAATCTACAGGATATTTTAAAAACGGAACATTCTTGTCTAAAGTTGGTTCTTATGCTACTAACAGTTTAAAATATGTAACTGCTGGATCTTTAATTAAATTTGTTCCTCCTGCAGGCTTTGCATTTAAGAAAAACAAAATAGTCACAGCTAATTCTAACGATCCTGATCAATTAAATTACATCTGGGCTAAGGTAGTTAAAGTTGTAGGAGACGGAACTAATGCTGGTAGAGGAACACTTCCTTCTGGCTTAGGACCTGTGACACTAAGTGAAAATATTCCGATGGATGTATCGGCAGATAGATACGCCATTGCTACTAGAGTAGTTCCAAAATTTGTCAACGATTTATCAACTGCAATTGAAACAGAAATGGTAAATCAAATATCTCAAGATTTAAATTTTGGTTTGAGATATAGTGTAGCAGATCAAACATGGAACATTATCACAGCTACTAACTTAGATCTGTTAAGTGATTTTAGTTTAGGTAAGTCTGGTGATACCACAAATGCTGCCCTTGACAGTTCTTGGATCATTGCATTTGTCAAAGATGCGGACAGATACAATATTAGAATTAGAGGGTTAAATTATATCTTTGGTAGTATTCAACAAAATAGATTTTACTTTGATGCCAACGAAAAAGATTACAATGACCGTTTAGGAAAAGTTGTTAAAGATACAATTAGTATTTTAGGAATTAATACTGCCAGAGATCGAATCAACCCATTAGTATCAGATATTGATTTTGAAATAGCAGACACTATTAAGTTTGACGACGGATATGAAAGCATTCAAGAAATTAAACTGGCATTTAAAGATTCTGATGACGACGGAGCAATTGATAACCCAGACGCATTTGAAGATGTAGTAGGCGAAGACAGTCAATTAAGTTATATTTTCTTTCAAGAAATTGTTGATGATAACGGATATGTTGTTAGAACATTAATTGATAATTCAAATGACACTGTGTTAATATATCAAAAAGAATCATTAATTAACATCAATGATTTTGATAACGGTCAATTGATTTATTTTTATGATGTAAACGAAAATCGTGTTAAACGTGTTAACAAAACTACAAACACTTTAGATTTAGAAAATTCTTATAAAGGTGTATTTGGTAGATCTAACATTAAATTTCAATACATTCATAATGCCAGCATTAACAGAAGAATTGACCCGAGTGCTAGCAATATAATCGATGTTTACCTATTGACAAGAAGTTACAATACTGAGTTTAGAAATTATCTAGCAGGTGCAGTTAATAAACCTGAGCCTCCAAACAGTGACAGCCTAAGAATAAGTTTTGGATCACAATTAGATAATATTAAATCAATCAGCGATGAAATAATTTATCATCCTGTTGAATACAAAGTTTTGTTTGGATCTAAAGCAGACGAAAAACTTCAAGCGTCATTTAAAGTAGTTAAAAATCCTGCTAAGAATATTAATGACAATGATCTCAAAGTTAGAATAATTAGCGCCATTAACGAATTTTTTGACGTAAACAATTGGGACTTTGGAGACAAGTTTTATCTCAGTGAAATGATCACATATGTTATAAACAGTGTATCTCCTGATGTAAGTAACATGGTAATATTACCAAGGCAACCTAGTCAAGAGTTTGGCAGCTTGTTTGAAATTCAAAGTAAGAGTAGTGAAATATTTGTCAGCGGAGCAACCGTTGACGATATTGAAATTGTGTCGGCAATTACAGCAGCAGAAGTAAGAGCCAGCGTTAATAGTATTGTAAGTTCAACATAATATGGCAGATAAAAAATTTCCAAAAAGCGGACTTCCTGTTAGGAAAACTGTAGATTTACTACCAGCAGTTTTTAGAACACCTACCAACGATAAGTTTTTGTCAGGTGTTTTAGATCCTTTGGTTCAACCGGGTGTATTAGAAAAAACTGTAGGTTATATTGGTCGTAGATACGGAAAAACCTTTAATGGAAAAGATGTTTATCTTGATACCGACGCCACACTACGCAGCAGATATCAGTTAGAGCCTGGGGTAGTTTATAATAAAGATCAAAAAATATTAGATTATTACGATTACCTTGACTTTAAAAATCAATTAAAGTTTTTTGGCAACAGCGACGACAGAGACGATTTATTCACAAGCCAAGAACACTATACTTGGAACCCCCCAATTGACTGGGATAAGTTTGTTAATTATAGAGAATATTTCTGGGCACCAGAAGGTCCTCCTTCAGTGCAAGTATACGGACAATCATCCTCAATTGTTAGCACCTATAAAGTTAAAAGTTCTTTAAACAGTTTTGTATTCACACCAGACGGATATACTAATAACCCTTCGTTGACATTGTATAGAGGACAAACTTATAAGTTTGTAGTTAATCTTCCTAATGACGGGTTTGCAATCAGATTAAGTTACGATACTGGATCGTTAACTTATGATCCTAACAGAACTTATTTTGCAGGAGCTGTGGTTGTCTATAATAATAAATTGTGGAAAGCTAAAGTTGAAGTATCAGCCACCGACGGAAGCAGTATTGATATAGATAGTCAAGATTGGGAATTTATAGAAATTGTTTCTAGTCAGGCAACTTCTTTAGATTACAATCAAGGAGTTACAAATAACAAAATTGAAAACGGCACTGTGACTTTTACAGTTCCGTATGATGCTCCGGATATTCTATACTATCAGAGTGTAACAAGCCCAGATAAATTTGGAAGATTTGTTATTGCTGATATCGAATCTAATACCAAGATTGATGTTGATAAAGAAATTTTAGGAAAAACAAAATATCAAAGTAGTAACGGAGTAGAATTTACCAACGGACTAGTTGTAGAATTTATGGGAAATGTTACCCCAGCAAAATATTCTTCTGGTTCTTGGTTAGTTGAAGGTGTTGGTAATAAAATTAATCTAACTAAATTTTCTGATTTAGTTGTTCCTGTATTATCAGCAGACCTTCCCGAAGTTCTGTTTGATAACGAAGGATTTGACACACAGCCATTTGATGATGCTAGTGCGTATCCTGGCACAAAAGATTATATTACTATTTCAAAAGACAGTAAAGATATCAACCCCTGGAGTCGTTACAATCGTTGGTTCCACAGAAGTGTATTGGAATTTTCTTATAGATTCAGAGGACAAGATTTTAACTCGTCAGAAGCAGCAAGGGCAAAACGACCAATTATTGAATTTTTACCTAATATAAAATTATTCAATCACGGTTATATTGCCAAGGCCACTGTTGATTACATTGATGATTTTACTGATGATATTTTTAGTAAAATTGAAGGCAGCACAGGTTACAACATCGACGGCGAATTTGTTTTCGAAGGCGCCAGAGTTTTAGTAACAGCCGACACTGATAATCTAGCCAACAACAAAATCTATAGAGTTACATTTATAACTCACAACAATCGTAAACAAATAAGTTTAAGAGAAGAAACTGATTCGCAGTCTAGTATTGGCGAATGTGTATTAATTCGTCGAGGCAACAATAATGCCGGTTCAATGTATCATTATAACGGAACTGCATGGATCAAGAGTCAAAGAAAAACTTCTGTAAATCAATCACCGTTATTTGATGCGTTTGACGAAAACGGTATCAGTTTTGGCGACCCAGATACATACCCAGTAAGTTCGTTTACTGGAACTAAATTATTATCCTACAAAGTAGGAAATACTGCATTAGTTGACAAAGAATTAGGATTTGTTTTAAGTTATCAAAAAATTGATAACGTTGGTGACATTCTATTCAACTGGGACTGGGATTCTGAAGTTTTCTATTACACTGTTGGTCAAACAAGATATACCAAAAAGATTTCAACAGGCTTCTACGAATTTTCTCAAAATTCTGTTTATGAAAACGCCTGGATAAAATTATCTAATAATTTTGTTCAGCCGATAGTTGACAGTCAGATTGTAACCGAGTCAACTAACGAGTTAATTTTTAAAACAATATTCTGGGCTAATTTAATATCAGAACCTGTGATTCGTTTTTATATAAACGGAAATCCTTACACAGGAACTTATACAAGACAAAATGATAGATTTACTTTTGATCATACATTTGTTGAAAAAGATGTAGTATCGATTAAAGTAATCACAGACTTAGAACCGGATCAAGGATATTATGAAATACCAGTTGGATTAGAAAAAAATCCTTTTAATAATGATCTAACAGAATTCACATTAGGCCAAGCTATTGACCATGTGGTCACATCTGTTGAATTTGACAATGATTTTAACGGAGTAATTCCGGGATCTTCTAATCTAAGAGATTTATTTGATCATAGAACTTACGGAAAAAGATTTTTAAAACATTCTGGAATAGCACCAGTTTCTATCAGTTTATTATGTGATAAGACTAACAACATCATAAAAGCATTGCAATATGCTAATAAGTCTTATACAACATTTAAAAATAATTTCTTACAACGAGCTACAGAAATAGATTTTAATAATAACGTAGCAAATTTTGTTGACGATATTGTATCAGATCTTGGCAGGGTTAAAAGTATAACAAGTCCGTTTGCTGATTCAGACATGATCGGTAGCGGTGCTTATAATTTAATTAGATATGTAGTTGAAGACGAGGGAATTAAAACTTTTAGTCTATCAGAAAAATTTAGTCTAACTGAATTAAGCAGACGTGCAGTTTATGTTTATATTAATAATCAACAATTAATTAATTCACGAGATTACGAATTTGATTCTACATTTGGATTTTTAAAATTAAATGTTAACTTACAAATTGGCAATGTAATCGAAGTTAGAGAATACGTTACTACTTCTGGCTGTTATATTCCTCCAACGCCCACTGCTATGGGATTGTATAAAAAATACACTCCTATGAAGTTCCTTGATGACACATATCAAGAACCTCGATATGTTATTCAAGGCCATGACGGCAGTATCACTGCTGCATTTGGTGACTATCGAGATGATCTCTTATTAGAATTAGAATACAGAATTTATAATAATATTAAGAAAGAATACAATTTATCTGTCTTTGACATTGATTTAGTTGTTGGGGGTTACAATGGTTACGGGTTGTATAAAAAACCTCAACTTGATGAAATTGTTGCTCAGAACTTCTTAAAATGGATCATGAATACTAGCATCGATTATATCAACAATGATTATTTCGACAGCCAGAATTCTTTCACATATACATATTCTAACATGACAGATCCGTCAGGATTGCAAAATCTTCCTGGATACTGGAGAGGAGTGTATCAGTGGTTCTATGATACAGACCGACCACACCGTTGTCCTTGGGAAATGTTAGGCTTCTCAGAAAAACCAACATGGTGGGAAACACAATACGGCCCCGCACCTTACACAAAAAATAATTTGTTATTGTGGGAAGATCTACGTGATGGTATAATACGTCAAGGTTCTAGAGCAGGAACCTACGATCGATACAAGCGTCCTACAATAATGGGACATATTCCAACTGATGAAAACGGAAACTTATTAAGCCCGTTAGACTCGGGATTGGCAGGAAACTTTACATTAGTCAACAATAGAGGACCGTTTAAATTAGGCGATGTTGCTCCAGCAGAATATGCTTGGAGAGCAAGCTCTGAATGGCCATTTGCTATTGTTATGGCAATGTGTTTGATGAAACCATTTGAATACATTACCACTCAGTTAGACACATCAAAAACAGTAACTAACAAGTTAGATCAAACAGTTAATGTATCAACTAAATTATTTCCTAAGTTAACTGATGTTGTTGATTTATCAAACAATGCAATTACTAGCGGATTGATACAGTATCTAATTGCCTATGTGAAATCTAAGGGATTAAATTCTGATTCGATAGTTGAGATGATTAATAATCTTGATGTTCGACTATCGTCAAGACTATCTGGGTTTGTTGACAAAGCACAACAAAAATATCTATTAGATTCTAAGAGCCCAAGTAGTTCTAGCAGCACAGTTTTTGTCCCCGCAGAAAACTACGATATTGTTTTCAATGTTAGCGCACCTATATCAAGTATAACATACAGCGGCGTAATTTTAGAAAAAACAGAAGGCGGCTGGACTGTCAACGGGTATGACGACATCTTACCGTATTTTAATTATTATGCAGCAGTTCCAAATCAACGAGATCCGTTGATGTCAGTGGGCGGAATCAGCGAAAGATTTTTAGAATGGGAAGCTGACAAATTATATAACAACGGTCAGTTAGTTAGATATCAAAGTGTTTATTTTAGAGCGTTAAGGTCACACACATCAACAGCTGAATTTGAATCTTCGTTGTGGTCTAAATTAACCGGAGTTCCGCAAATTGGCGGAGTTGAAGCATTTAGAAGAAGAAATTTTAATACATTAAAAATTCAAAAACTTAGCTATGGAACTAGATTATCATCAGTTCAAGCGGTTGTAGATTTTCTTTTAGGTTATGACCATTACTTAAAATCTATTGGATTTAAATTTGACAACTACAATCCAGATATACAGGCAAACGAAGACTGGACCACATCTGCTAAAGAATTTTTATTCTGGACAAAACAAAATTGGACAGTTGGCTCATTACTAACTCTTAGCCCAGCCGCCAATAAACTTTATATTAGCACACCGGTTGGAGTTTCAGATAGTTTATTAGATAGCTTTTATGACTATAATGTTTTAAAAGTTGACGGAAAACCTCTGCTACCATCCTTTATCAATGTTAATAGAGATTTCCAGTCGTTAACAGTAGAAACTACAAACACCACTGACGGTATCTATTACTTGAAATTATATTATGTTCTAAAAGAACACGTTGCAATCTTTACAGATAAAACTGTATTCAACGATGTAATTTACGACAAAACAACCGGTTATCGACAAGAAAGAATTAAAACCCAAGGATATAGAACCATTGACTGGGACGGAGATTATACCAGTCCAGGATTCTTATTTGACAATGTTAATATAGATCCTTGGATGCCATGGACTGATTATAAACTTGGCGACATTGTATTATACAGATCTTACAACTGGACTAGTTTACAAAATCAAAACGGCACAGAAATATTTGACGAAACAAGATGGTCTAAGTTAGATTCCACACCAGAAAAACAATTAGTTCCTAACTTTGATTTTAAAATTAATCAAATCTATGATTACTACAACGTTGATTCTCAAGGCATAGGCGAAACTGAACGTTCTTTAGCAAGACATACAGTTGGTTATCAGCAAAGAGAGTATTTGCAAAATCTAGCAGAAGATCCTGTAACACAATTCCAATTGTATCAAGGGTTTATTAGAGAAAAAGGAACCATTAATTCTATTACAAAAGTTTTTGACAAGTTGAGCAGAACTTCAGAAACTAGTATTGATCTAAATGAAGAATGGGCTTTCCGTGTTGGTAGACTTGGCGGCGTTGATCAAGTTTCAGAGGTAGAATTTACTGTTTTAAAACAGCATTTTGAAATAAATCCACAACCGTTATTATTTGTAGAATTCCAACCTTCTGTTGAAACAGATCAAAATTATCGAATTGTAAAATCTGATTTTACAATCGAACCAATACCTTATACTACTGATATTAATCCTGTTTCTTTTGAAACTTCTCCAATTAAGACAGCTGGTTATGTTAACGAGTTAACAGTTGATTATACTGTTAAATCTAGAGAAAATCTATCCGATCTAAACATCGAAGACCTGTTTGATAACTGCCATATCTGGGTAACCTTTGACGGACCAGGATGGACAGTTTTAAGATTTAATCAAAGCCCAGTATTAAACATTGACGGAATTATTAAAACAGGAACCAGCGTAACTGTTACAGTTTCGAGACCTCATAATTTTGTTGTAGGTGACTATGTTGGTATTAAAGACGTTATTAATCTAACAGGATTTTTCAAGATCACTGCAATTGATACTCGCACATTCACAGTTACAGTTTCAGCAGATGCTCAAGATCCAGAATACGATATCAGTTCAATCACACCAATTTATATTTTAACTGAATCAAGATTTAAATCTTATCAAGACATCAATCCAGGATCGATGGCATTGGTAAAAGACAATTCTAAAATTTGGATTGACAACAACGGCGATGACTTATGGGAAGTTATTAATAAGAAAAATCAATACACAGATTTGTCTATTAGTGATTACGGAATCACAACCCCATTGTATGCCGGAACTAAAGTTTTATATGATGATAATTTAAAACAAGTAATATCTAGCATACCTGGATCTGGTTATGTAATGTGTTACGTTGAAGGTCCTGCAGGTTTAGTTCTTAAACAAATTGTTCCACCACCGTCAGGCATCGAAAATAGTGTTAGAGGATCCTTTGGATCTAAGATGGCTATTACACCTGACAGTAGATTCTTAATCATTGCTAGCCCAGCTGCAAATAATGTTCCAAGCGACTTTGTGGGTGAATTTGACAATACCAAAGATTATCTTGTTGACGATGTTGTATTATACCAAGGTAAATTATGGAAGGCTATTCAAGATGTCAGAGCCGACGGCAGCACCGCAGATTTTGATACAGCAGACTGGACTATAGCAGTTAATATTCCTGCAACACCTGTAGGGTCTGGCCGCGGTTCGGCGGCACAAGGAATGATTTCTATTTACGAATATGTAAATCAACAGTGGACTATTTCAGCATCATTTGTAAGCCCAAGACCGTCCAACGCAGAAAATTTTGGTTCTGATGTTTGTGTTGGTCAAAGCGGATCCAAGTATTACATGGCTGTTTCCGCTATTGGCTCTCTAGACAAGCGCGGCAGAGTTTATCTATATGTTTACGAAGCAGGTGAATGGAAACATCTAGAAAATGAAAACTATAAAGGCATATACAATTCAAGTTCATCGGTATATTACCCAAGAGGTTCAATTGTATGGTATAATAATGGACTATGGCAGGCTAACACAGACACCTTTGGCGACGGTAGCACCATAAGTGTAGATTCGCTGAGCTGGACAAGAATTGACCCAGTCTCAACTCAGTGTTCGTTACCACAAAATATTGCGTTAGATGATGATGGGTCAACATTAGCTCTTGGCCTTGTTAGCGAAACACAATTGGCCGAACTAGTAAAACAAGGTGACGAGTTTGGTTTTAGTCTAGCTATGAGCAGAGATGCTAGTATATTAGCCATCGGATCTCCTAACAGCGACGGACAATATTTTGCTAATTATCGCGGAATATGGAGACCTGACATTGAATACATAGAAGGTGATGTGGTCAAATACGATAATATCTATCATAGATTAGCACAGAGAATTGGCGAAATTGGCGATTCAACAACTAGAAGTTACAACGAAGAGCCAGGAGCTCTACCGTGGGAAAATGTTGGAGATAGTTCTGCAGAATCTTCCGGTAAGGTTTATATCTATCAAAGAAACAGCAACGATCTATACCAGCTAAAACAAACAATTAATAATGGATCAATGGCCAATCTAAATGACATAGATTCTGGATCGTTGATTAGTTCTGGAGATCAGTTTGGTTGGAGTTTAGACATAGACTACAGTGGTTCAACACTAGTGGTATCTAGCCCGTTAGCTGATATTAATTTACAAAATCAAGGTAGCGTATATGTCTTCAGAACAGACGGCTATGCTCCTGTTGAGTATCGATTAAAACAAAAACTTGAAAGTTTTGAACAATATCCTAATGAATATTTTGGACAGAATGTTCAGATAAGTGCCAACACAGAAAAAATTGTTGTAGGAGCTAAAAACTCTCCGTTTATTATTCCTACAAGATTAGACATGACACGAGGAACTACCTTTGACAAAGGAAGAACCAAATTTATTGAAAGTCAAGGTTACAGCGGTGCTGCATATGTGTTTGAAATCAAAGACAGCATTTATTTCTTAGCAGAAAAATTAGACACAGATTTTACACCGTTTGAAAGTTTTGGTTACAGTGTTGATGTTAGTGCATCTGCAATAGTTGTAGGATCACCAGATTATCGAAATTCGACCACTGGATTAAAAACAGGAAATGTTAGATTATTCAAGAAAGATCCATCAGTTAATTCGTTAAACATTATTAGTCAACAGACCGCAACGGTAGATATTTCTAAGATTAAGAGCATATCATTATTTGATACTGAAAAGAATTATAAAATACAAGAACTTGATTATGTTGATCATGCTAAATTAAAAATTTTAAATTCAGCAGAATCTGAAATTAAATTTAAAACTTCTTTCGATCCTGCGGTGTATACCATCGGAACAGATGATCAAGTTGTAGATTCAGACACTGCATGGACTACAAAAAATGTTGGACTACTATGGTGGAATTTGTCTACAGTAAAGTGGAAAGATTACGAACAAGGTGATTTATCATATAGACTAGGTAACTGGAATGCACTTGCTGAAGGCGCAACTATCGATGTTTACGAGTGGGTTGAAACTCCGTTATTGCCTAACGAATGGTCTGCTCTTGCAGACACCAACGAAGGTCTAGCAGAAGGAATTTCAGGACAACCGTTATATCCAAATAATAACGTTTATTCTGTAAAATTTTTGTTTAATTCTCTAGGACAACCTACAGATACATTATATTATTATTGGGTAAAAAATAAAGTCGTAGTGCCAGAAAATATGGCAGGCCGAACTATTTCTGCAGCCGCAGTAGCTAATTTAATTTCAAATCCGTCGGCATCTGGAATAGCATTTATTTCTTTAATCGATAAAGATAAGATTTTAACCTACAATTTACCGTCAGTGATGAATTCAGCTACTGCGGTAATTAATTTACAGTTTAGAAAAGACTATTCTGATCTAAATCCTATTCACAACGAGTATCAGTTATTATCAGACGGCATTGCCAACAGCTTGCCTTCGGCACAATTAGAAACAAAATGGTTTGACAGCTTAATTGGTTACGATCAGGCAGGTAATCGTGTTCCTGATCCAGATTTGCCTATTAAACAAAAATACGGAATATCTTTTAGACCTAGACAAAGTATGTTTGTCAACAGATTAGCTGTTTTAAAAATTGTTGTCGATAATGTTAACACAATTTTATACAAAGAGCCATTTGCTGACACTATCAATTATGAAAATTTAAATTTAGTTGATTCGGCACCGAGTGCAGCCTTAAATTTATATGACGTGACTGTAGATACTTACAGTGATCTAGCTGTTGTTGGAACCGTAAGAACTAAGCAAGCAAGATTACAGGTAAACATTGTTGACGGTGAAATTGATACAATTGACATATTAGATGCGGGTGCAGGTTACAAAGTTTCGCCTCCTATTGTTATTGATGGCGACGGACAAGGCGCAAAAGCTGTGGCCATTATAGATAATCAAGGAAGAATTTCATCAATAAGAATTGATTCTAGAGGTAGAAGATATAATTCTGCTGTTGTTACTGTAAGACAATTTTCTGTTTTAGTAAATGCAGATTCAACGGCCAACGGATTCTGGAGTATCTATGCATGGGATGATATAAGAAAGACATTCTTTAGAAGTGCATCGCAGGCCTATGACACTGCTAGATATTGGGAATACATTGACTGGTATAAAGACGGTTACGGTATTGGAACAAGACTTGTAAAAGAAATTTCACAAATTTTTGAAGAATCAACTATTGATGTAAAAGTTGGCGATGTAATTCAAGTTAAAGAATATTCTAATGGCGGCTGGGCATGGTTTGAAAAGACATCCGACAATGCTGGAACATTTTTAGATAGATTTACAATGGTTGCAAGGCAGCAAGGAACTATCAAGTTAAAAGATACATTGTATAATATCAACACAGCAGGTATTGGTTATGATAACGTTGCTAGTTTTGACACCGGATTCTATGATATTGAAAATGCAAAAGAATTAAGAAATATTCTCAAAGCTATTAAAGAAGATATCTTTATTAATAACTATTCCGCTGAGTGGAATAAATTATTCTTTACCTGTATTAGATATGTGTTCTCAGAACAATTATATGTTGATTGGGCGTTTAAGACCAGCTTCTTAACAGCTATTCATAATATAGGTGATTTAGCACAGAAGTTAAATTATAAAAATGACAATTTAGAAAACTTCCAAGACTATATTAATGAAGTTAAACCTTATAGATCAACAGTAAGACAATATATCAGTCGATACAACAATGTTGATCCGTTGGGCATGGCTGCTACTGACTTTGATCTTCCTGCAGAATATGTTGAATCAGAAGGCAAAATACTTCCTGTAAACAAAAATAGCAGCAGTATTAATTCCTATCCGTGGAAATGGTGGAAAGATAATTTAGGTTTTTCTATTGTTGACATACAACTAGCCGACGAAGGCGAACAATATACTCAACCTCCACGAGTAGTTATTGACGGTGATGGTATAGGTGCAACGGCACAAGCGTTTATATCAAATGGTAAAGTATCTGGAATACAGGTGTTAACTGTAGGATCGGGTTATACAAAAGCCCCAACTGTAACACTAATTGGCGGTAATGCTACTGGATATAGAAAAGCTAGAGCTGTTCCAATCCTTGGCGATACTAAAACAAGAACATTTGATTTAAAAATTAAATTTGATCGATTGGCTAAGCAAGGTCTTTATACAAATCTATCACATTCTCAAACATTTGTTGCCAGCGGGCTTAGTGCAATGTTTGAATTAAATTATGCACCTACTAGAGATAAAAGCAAGATAACAATTACTAAAAATAGTCAAATTGTATTGACCAGCGAATATGAAATCAATTTATACATTTCAAACGTTGATGATTATAGTTTATTAAAGGGCAAAATAAAATTTATAGAAGCTCCTTTGAAGAACGATGTTATTGTTATAACATATCAAAAGAATGACGAATTATTAGACAGTGTTAATAGAATTGAAAAATATTACTCTCCTACAAACGGAATGTTGGGTAATGAATTAAATCAATTAATGACTGGTATTGATTACGGCGGAGTTTCAATCCAAGGCACAACATTTGATGTTACCGGCGGCTGGGACGCTCTTCCGTGGTTTACAGATAACTGGGACAGTGTTGAGCCAAGTGCTGATTATTATCATATAGCAGACGGATCAACAAACTATGTAGTGCTACCTTATGTTCCTGCAGAAGGTCAACAAATTAACATTTATATTAAACGTGCCAACGCACAGTTGACGACTCGTATTGATGATCCGTATTGGACCCCTGCATTAGATAGTTCTTATGCAGTAAACCCAAGTGCAGAAATGCCAACATTTGTTGGAGACGGTTCTACAAATTATGTAGATATTGGCCAATATATTCAAACTTATGCAGGAGATACTTTAATTTTCCGTCCTTCAGACAGCGACGGATCTGTTACTGTTAACGATCCAAATATTTTAGACACTAGAATTAGTGGTGGATCATTAAGTGCTATGAGCGGAGCTTACGCTACTGCTACGGGAACTACTGCTGAAGAAATAACAATAGAAGGTGGAAAATTTATTGGCCCTGATCAGGTTGCTGCTCCAGAAGAGAATATTCCAGGACAGGTTCTTGACAGTGTATCAATTAAAGTTTTCCAAACTACTAAGACCGGCGCAGCCGCAATTCAATCAACTGTTTTAGTATCAGACGGTTCAACAAGATATTTTGATATCGGTATAAACGTTTTAGAAAAACAATCTGTATTAATTTATATCGACAAAGTAAAACAAACAGACTATGCAATTGATCTTAAATTAAATCAAATTGAATTTCCTATAGCACCAGATGCTAACAAGATCATTGAAATAATTGCTGTGAGCATTGGCGGTCTTTCATTGTTAGATTACCAAGAATACGAAGCCGATGGTAATACAGCATTATTCTTAACAAACGCAAATTACTATGATACTAGTGCAGTCTTTGTTACAGTGGATGGTGTTCAAACTGATATTGGTTTTATTAACAGCACTGGCAATTTTGCCTTAACAAATAAAACAGTTGCTCAATTTAGTATTAAACCTCCAGCTAGAAGTATTGTAAAAATACTAGCCTTGGGTGCAAACTTTGACGTTGACTCAACAGGACTATCAGTAGTTCGAGTAAATCGACAAACGATTACATACGAAGGAAGCACACGAAGTTTTGATCTAGATAAGTTTGTAAATCTTCAAAGAGCATCTTCTTTATCTTCTATAATAGTTGAAGTTAACGGTGTTGCTTTAAGAGGAATTGATACTGTAAATGCTGTCTATGATGGAACTAACAATTCGTTTATATTAGGAACAGATCCATTTGAACCTGCCGGAACAGTTCTTCCTACAAACATCCGAGTGTTTATTAATGGAGAGTTGAAAACATTCGTAGAAGATTATAACTATGATGGAACATCAAAAGAATTGACAATTGTTCCTTCTGTATTAACTGAAGGCGATGTTATTGTTATTGAAAATGATTTCCGTGCAGAATATTATATAGACGGTAGTAACATTGTTATTATTGATACATATTCGTTAGTCGATGAAGATGAAATTGTAGTAACGTGGTTCTCCGAATATCCTTCATTAAAGATAATCTCCGACGAATACAAAGGCGGAAAAGTAAAATACAAATTAGATTACACGCCAGTTACAATAGACTATGTTTGGGTTTATAAAAATGGTATTAGATTAACAAGAGATCAAGATTATTATGTTGATCTTGGAAGAAATTCTTTATATCTAACACAGGATACCACAACCAATGATTTAATAAAAATAGTGTTGTTTGGAGATAAAACTTATAAGAATCCTAGCGCATTTGAAATTTACAAAGATATGTTGAACGGATATCAATATAAGAGATATTCTATCAACAGCGTTAAGTTAGCAAAAGTGTTAAACTATTACGACACTTCAATCGAAGTAACTGATGCGTCGGATCTAACTGAGCCAATATCATCTCGTAACATTCCTGGAATTGTCCACATCAACGGAGAAAAAATTGAATACATGAGTAAAGTAGGAAATGTTCTTTCTCAACTACGTAGAGGTAGCTTAGGAACTCCAATTGCGGTGTTGCATGCCACAGGTTCTACAGTTATTGATGTTGGTTATCAAAACACTATACCTTATAACGAATCTCAGGACCGTGTAGATTTTATCAGCGATGGTAGCACTATTTTAATAGGACCGTTGGAATATACTCCTGTTAAATCTACTAGAAATTCTTGGTTTAGATCTACAATACCGACCACCTATGGTCCATGTGATCAAATAGAAATATTTGTTGGCGGCCGTAGATTGAGAAAAGATCCTATTGCAGTTTACGATGAATCTCTAGGAGCATCTAGCCCGTCAGCAGATAAGACTTTAGAAGCTGAGTTTTCCGTAAACGGAACAGGAAATTACATTCGATTAACTGAAGCAGTTGCCGCAGGAACTAGAATATCTGTAATTAAGAAAACAGGTAAATTATGGTATGAAAGAGGCGAAACAACCGCTAGTAACGGTGTAACTCTGTTAGAAACTAACACCGCCATAGCAAAATTCATTGCGCAGGGCACTAGTGATTTGCCAGAATAAATACATGATGATGGAATCAAAAGAGACTAAAATGCCAGAAAAAACCGATTTAAATCAGCCCGAGAAACGCCCTAACGAAACTGGGGGCTTTCATTTTGAAGGGCACATCAAAATTTTTGATCCTAGTTCGGGAGAAGTTTTTATTGATAAACGAAATGCCATTCATTACGAAAACATGTCTGTGTCGATGGTGCAGAGTTTAAGTAACCAAGGGCAAGGATTTATCTACGAAATGGTGTTCGGAACAGGTGGAACTTCTGTAGATCCTACAGGATTAATAACTTATCTTACACCAAATACTATTGGCGTAAATTCTAGTCTTTATAATCAAACTTATCGAAAAGTAGTTGATGCAAATGCAGCTGAGAATATAGACCCTGTCCGTAATAAAATGGAAGTAAGGCATATCAGCGGTGCAACTTATAGTGACATTTTAATTTCGTGTTTATTAGATTACGGCGAGCCGTTAGATCAAGAAGCATTTGATAACTCCATTGATTTGAGTGGTAACTTTGTATTTGATGAGTTAGGTCTTAAGAGCTATGATCCGTCTGGATCTGGTAAACTTTTAACACACGTAATTTTTCATCCTGTGCAAAAGTCTTTGAATAGATTAATTCAAATTGACTATACAATCCGCTGCCAGAGCTTAACCGGTTTCACTGAGGTATAATAGATGCCATATATCGTAAATTTCACTGACAAAGATAACAAAAGTCCAGTCACGGTATTTGACAATACTTCAAGCACAGATACCAGTTTAATTTTTCCAGGAAGAAACGTTACTGGTTATGGACAAATAATTGCAGAAAACTTTCTACACCTCCTTGAAAATTTTGCCAGCGGCACCCAACCAATAAACCCAGTAGAAGGGCAACTTTGGTATGATAGCACCAACGGCATCTTAATGGTATGGGATAATACTAGTTGGAAAGCTGCTTCAAATATTCAAAAGTCTGCTACAGAGCCAAGTGTAGAAACTTCTAAAGTTGGAGAACTATGGGTAGACACTACTAACCAACAGCTAAGAATTTATACAGGAACACGATGGATCCTTGTTGGACCAAGTGAAAGTTCTGTAGACGGTCTAAGATACGGACCTGCTGTAGAAAAAATTGCTGACTCGGATAACATCCAACGTTCAGTTTTAATATTCTATCTAGCAGATGTTCCAGTTATTATCTTTTCAAAAGATAGTTTTACACCTAAAGTTGAAATTTCTGGTTTTGTAACAATCAAGTCTGGTATCAACGTTAACTCTCCTGTGACAACAGCTGAGATAGAAAGATTTGTTGGCGGAAACCTTCCTAAACTTTACGGAATTGCTTCAAGTGCAGATTCATTGAACATTGGCGGAACATCAGTAGCATCTGGAAAATTTTTAAGATCAGATACTACCAATACCACTGACTATTCATTTAATGTTAGAAACAACAGCGGTATCACTTTAGGTATCGACGGAACATTTAATCTATCAACATCTCCAACCGCAGCAAAAATTTATAATTCTGCGGCAGGAAGTTCTTTGGATTTACAAGTTAACAGAAACGGAACACCTAGCACTATCTTAAGAATACTAGATAACAAAATCGGTATTAACAAAGCAGCACCTGATCAAGCATTAGATGTTGACGGTAATATTGCATTAACTGGTTCTTTAATTGTTGATAATATATCAGAAAGCAGTAATTTAAACAATGGATCGTTGCGTGTAGCAGGTGGTGCTGCTATTGCAAAAAATTTATTGATTGGAACAACACTAGACGTTACAGGAGTAACCCAAGTAAGTTCGATCCAGCCAAGAACCACAGATACCTATGACAGCGGAACAGAATTAAAAAGATGGAAAACTGTTAGGGCCAAGACACTCATAGCTGACGAAATTGAAGGAGTCTTGAATGGTAATATTAACGGTAACGCTAATACTGCCACAAACTTAAAAAGAGTTACAACCTTCCAGCTAACAGGTGACGTGGTAAGTCCTCCGGTTCAATTTGACGGGCAAGTTGGTAGTTATTCAAAATTGTTTACTACTTCTTTGACTGCTAACATTATTTCTGGAAAACCAACTCCTGCACCAAATACATCTAAACCAACAGATTTTGTTTTAACTTATAGAGCCAGTGAGTCTACTGGTGCATCTTCCGGTCTTTTAAAACAAACTAGAGACACGTTTATTGGCGATTTAGGAATCCCATTAGGAACAATTCTTCCGTATGCAGGATCAACTGCGCCCTACGGATTTTTATTGTGTGATGGTTCTGAAGTTGAAAAAGCCAAGTTTCCAGAATTATATGATGTAATTGGAACAACCTATAATGGAACCACAGCATTGGCTGGTGTAAACACTTATAGACTACCTGACTTAAGAGGTAGATTTCCTCTTGGTAGAGATAACATGGATAACGGTGTTACCGTTCCTAACAGTCTTGGCGGTTATGTAGATGGCGGCGGTGGAACAGCAAGCAGAGTTCCAGACACTAAGGCACAAATTTTAGGTGGCGATGCAGGACAAAGTTCTGTAACATTAACACTAGGAAATTTACCAGAACATAGTCACTCGTTGAATTACAATGGAGTTCAATATTCGGTAGTAAAATACGATACCGCGATTAATCCTCCTGCATCAACAGGGTTGGGACCAACAGCCCCAGGTCAGATGCAATACTTACAAGATTCAGGCGGAATTAAAAAACCAGATCCATCTTTTGCTTTGGGAACTGCGGTTGGTATTATGAATCCGTTCTTAACATTGAACTATATTATAAGATCTGGACCTCCTGCATTTACTACAACAACAACGACATAACAGAGTTAGAATATGGCCTATCAAATTAATAAAACAGACGGAACAATTGTAGCGACAGTTGCTGACGGTCAAATTGACCAACTTAGCACAGATCTAACTTTAATTGGTAAAAACTATAGCGGGTTTGGCGAAGCACTTAATGAAAATCTTATTAAACTGTTAGAAAATTTTGCCAGCACAACTCGTCCAACACATCCTATCAGAGGCCAAATATGGTTTGACGTTAGCGAGTTAAAATTAAAGGTTTATAGCGGAACTAGTTTTCAACCAGTCAGTTCTGCTACTATCTCAAACACACAACCATCAAACTTAGGCGTTGGAGACCTATGGTTCAACGACGTTGATCGCCAACTTTATTTCTTTGATGGAACCAGCACAATTTTATTAGCTCCGGCTTATTCAGCTTCGCAAGGTGTAAGTGGTTTAAAGGTTGCAAGCATTCTTGACACTCTTAACCAAACTCGTGTTGTAACTTATCTTTACAATAACGGAATTTTATTAGGTATCTTTGCCAAAGACACTTTTACTCCTAAGAATGCTATTGAAGGTTTTACAGGAGGAATAACTCCTGGCTTCAACGCTGGTAATTTGTCTGGGATTAAATTTAATGTAACCTGCACCAACGCTGAACAACTTGGCGGAACTACAGCTACAACCTATGTAAGAAAAGACACTTCCAACGCCATAGCAGGACAACTACGTATCACTACTGACCTTGGATTAGTCATTGGTTCAGCTGGTCAAGGAAACTTTACAGTTAACGGAGGAAACGTATTTTTATCAAACGCATCAACAGATAAAAATATGATTTTTAACGTTAGAAAAGGTATTAACCAAGAAGATGCAATTACAATTTACGCTGATACTAGAGAAGTTAAAATTTATGACGGTTATACAGACAGTCTAGTTACATTAGGTGGCGGTCTTGTTATCACTGGCGACTTAACAGTTCAAGGAACAACCACTACTGTTAATACCGCAACTCTAAGTGTTGAAGATAAAAATATTGAATTAGCTAAAAACGCTGTAGATAATACAGATGCAGAAGGTGGCGGCATAACATTAAATGCTGGCAGCGATCCTGATAAAACTTTGACATGGACTACAGCTAGTTCTGCTTGGAACAGTTCAGAACATATGAATCTTGCATCAGGCAAGAGTTATAGAATTAACGGAATTGAAGTTCTTACATCTAACAGTTTAGGTGTTGGTATTACTAGTATTCCGGGTGTAACATCGTTTGGTAAACAAACAGTTATTAACGTTGGTCCTGGATTAGTTGGCGATCCTGCTTACCTAAGATTAGAAAATAACAAGATCAGCACGTTGGTTACAAATCAAGACCTTGAGCTAGAACCACAAGGCACTGGTAACGTTGCACTTATTGGTAGTCCGAAGATTACTGGTCTAGCAGATCCTACTCTAGCACAAGATGCTTCAACAAAAGAATATGTTGATAATACTATTGAACTTAGATCAATTGTATTGAGTATGGATTTATCAGATGGTAAACCTAACAGTTATATTATTACAAATATTTTAAACAATATTGCTCCTGTAGCCGATTATAGAGATGGCGCAGTAGCTAGAATATTATGCACAATTTTAAGTAATTCAACGGTTAACTTAGATGTTAATCCGTTGATCAATCAAAGTAGTTCGACATTTAATACCCCAACGGGAACTGCGCCTGCGCTAACCAATGTGGGTATAAGTGTTGCAACTGTGCCTGCGCCTAGCGTTAGCACAACAAGAATTATTAAACTTTTCCAAGTTATTGCCGGTGCATGGAATCATGTGTCAGACACCGTGCTTCCACCATAATGAGATCAGGAGCGGATTAAATGGCTTATACAATTAACAAATACAGCGGTGTTCAACTAGTAGTCTTAGAAGACGGAACAGTTGACACTTCTACCAGTATAGGCCTTGTAGGAAGAAATTATGTAGGTTACGGTGAAATACAAAATGAAAACTTTTTGTATCTTCTAGAAAATTTTGCAAATATTAATCCTCCTGCAAGACCATTAGAGGGACAGCTTTGGTTTAACGTGTCTAACGATCTGTTACACGTCTATGATGGTGCAAAATGGGTGATTGTTGGATCGGCAGTTGTTTCGGAGACAGCACCATTAGAACCTCCTAGCGGTGCTTTATGGTATAAGATGCCATATCGAACACTACATGTCTACGAAGGCGGCGAATGGAGATTTATAGGACCGGAAACATCTGAAGGGTTTGCATCAACTAGAGCAAGATCTTCGGTTTTATTCGATTCAGATGGAAATAAAAAACCAGTTATATTAATTGAAATCAACGGAAATATTATTGGGATAATTACATCCCAAGCATTTACACTAGCTCCGTCTACTGCGCCCACAGGGTTTGGAACATTAGCTGCTGGTATAAATCTAATATTTGGCATAGAGCTAAAGGGAAATGTTCAAGGCAAAGCCACTAGAGCTGATAGATTGGAAACTGCCCGCAATATTAACGGAACACCATTCGATGGAACGTCTGATATTAATGTTAGATCAAATACTACAAATTATTTGGTAAGAGGCGCTTATCTTACCGGAGCAGATTTTGACGGTTCAATCCAAACTACATGGGCAGTTGATGCTAGTTCGAATAACTTAATTGGAAAAATTGTTGCTCGAGATTCCGGCGGGAATTTTTCAGCAGGCACTATTACTGCTAATCTAATAGGTAATGTTCAAGGAAACGTAACAGCTACTTCAGGAAATAGTAGTTTTGCTACTGTTACAGCTAATAGGTTTGTTGGCGCAACATTAACAGGAAATGCATCCACCGCATCAAGATTAGAAACCGCAAGACTAATTAACGGCGTAACATTTGATGGCGGTTCAAATGTCACTGTGCCAGCAGCTGGCGAAACACTTACTGGTGTTTCATTAGCAACTAATATCAAACATTCTTATTTAGAAAATTTAGGAACATTGGCTAATCTAAATGTAGCCGCTGACGGAATTACTGTAGGATCAAAATTAAAAATTATTGCTACAGGAAATTCTACAATTAGAAACCAGTCAGACGGTGCAGCTATTGTAATTGATACTGCTGATTCAACTAGGACAGGCGGATATGCCAGCGTTTCTTTAGTTTCAAGTGCTATCAGTTTATCAGGTAGCGGTGATAATAAACCAGCATTGATTCCTTCTGCAGGTAATGATGTTAATTTAGGTCATCCGTCCTTTAAATGGGGCAAAATTTACGCTAATGAATTAAAAGGCAATGCTGATACAGCCACATTAGCTACACAATCGACTAATATTGCCGGCGGCGGCCCAGGTTCTATACCCTATCAAACAAATACAAATACCACAGCTATGTTGCCAATTGGCCCACCGGGAACATATTTAAGAGCGTCAGCACTCGGTGTTACATGGAGCACACTGGCGTTTGAAGGTCTAGTTGCCGGTAATTATCTTATTGGGTCAAGTTATAACACAGCTTCTCAAACAACTTGGTCAGTTGATGCTACACCATTTAGCAGCGGTAACAAAGTAGTAGCTAGAGATGTTAACGGTGATTTTTATGCAAGAAACATTACAGCTAGTTTGACTGGAAATGTCAGCGGTAATGCTACTACAGCAACAAGATTACAAACTCCAAGATTAATTAATGGTGTGACGTTTGACGGATCGTCGGATATCACAATTCAAGCCACTGATCCAAACAGAGTCGCTAAATCTGGCGATTCGATGAGTGGCTACTTGACCTTGGTCGGAAATCCAGTCAACGGTTTACATGCTGCAACTAAACAATATGTAGATACTTTTGCACAGCAATTTATATTTACTTATGGAAATACAGTTTATAGTCAAGCAGGTTTTACTAATCAAGTAGGATCTTGGAATGATGGTAGAAATTATTTTGACGTTTTTCCACCTAGCGGTAAATCAATGAGCAACTTAGTTGCATTTATTCCTAGTATTGCAGTTATACATTATGCAGGCGGAGTGGACGGCAACGATTCTTTGCGTTGCACATGGAGTAATTTAGGTGATCGAATTCGTGTATATGTTCAAAACACAGAACAACGTTCTACACCGGCAGCAAACTATCTAGCTATTTGGAGTTAAAAAATGCATTATGTATGTGTAGAAAATGAAATCATTGTTAGTATATTAAATTATCAACCATCGGTGCCTAGGTCTGTGGCAGTATTTGAAATTTCAGACGAACAGGCTCAGCAAATACAAGCACAGACTCATTACTTTGATCTTGTATCTCAGACAGTTAAATCTATTTCCGGTGATCTAGCAGCACAAAAGTCTAGAGAATTGTCTAACTCTGAAAAACGAGAGTTTTTAAACAGCACGGATTGGAAAGTTTTACGTCACATTAGACAAAAAGCATTAGGAATTCCTACTGCATTAACAGAAGCACAATACTTAGAATTAGAACAGCAGCGCGAAACTGCATCAGCGGGAATAGTGTAAATATAAAGATATTGCGGAGTATATAAATGGCCTATCAAGTTAACAAATTCAATGGAACATTCCTTGTAGCAGTAGAGGATGGAACTATTGATACCACCACGGATCTACGTTTTGTAGGTAAAAACTATGCCGGATACGGTGAAGTTCAGAACGAAAATTACCTACATTTACTAGAAAATTTTGCCAATACCAGTGCGCCACCTAAGGTAGTTACTGGTCAAATATGGTATGACAGCGGTAATAAAAAATTAAAATTTTATGACGGTTCTAGATTCCGTTTAGCAGCCGGCGCAGAAACTGGAAGCTCGGCCCCTTCCGGTTTAACTACAGGCGATTTCTGGTTTGATACTTCCGCAAAGCAACTTTATACATGGACAGGCACTGACTTTGTTTTAATTGGCCCAGCAGCCAGTCCAGATCTAGGAGCCAGTGCCGTTAATGCACAGGTTGTTAAAGACACATTAAACAATAACCATACAATTGTTAAATTAATTTCTGGTGGTAAAACAATTGCAATTGTTAGTCAAGACGAATTTACGCTAAACAGTTCAACTAATCCAATTGAAGACTTTTCTGTAATCAAGAAAGGTATCACCATGTTGAAAACAGGAACAACAGGTGTTACATCAGATGATCACTATTTCTGGGGAACAGCTTCTAACGCTGCTAGATTAGGCGGAGTAGAAGCATCAAATTTCGTTCAAAGAGGTAGTGTTGTTTTTGATAACGAAATTAGATTTAAAGATGCTGGTTATCAGCTAGGCGACAATAATGATTTAAGAGTTAGAAAAGAAGCTGTTGACGGTATTGTATTTGAGAATAGACTAGGTAACGACCTAACATTTAAAATTACAGTATCTGAAAGTGATCAAAGAAAGCCACTGTTAATTAGAGCTACTGGTGTTACTCCTGGTGCCAATCTAAATTTTGATTTAGGAAGTTTATCGGCAAAATGGAATAATGTTTATGCTGGCACAGTTTACGCTAACATTATTGGTAATATTACAGGTAACTCAACAGGAAATCATACAGGTAACGTATTAGCTACTGATACACAGGTAATAATTAATGCCACTACCAAAGAAATTGGTTATGCAGGTGCAACACTTAGAGGTAACTTATTTGGTTCTGTTGAAGGAAACTTAACAGGTATTGCAGATGATTCTACTAAACTAAATGGTATTGGGCCTAGTGTGTCTGTTCCGTCTAGTGTAGACAAGACCTCGGTGCCTATTAGAGATTCAAGCGGTAACATTTCAGCAGTTCAGTTTGTGGGAACAGCGGATAAAGCAGTTAGATTAAAAATTGACGATGCCGCAACTGATTCAGATCCAAGTTTTAGATCAGCTAAAACTACTGCAACAGCAAACACAATTGCTGCTAGAGACGGTAGCGGTAATTTAGTGGCGGTATTGTTTGATGGAACAGCAACAGCAGCTCGATATGCCGACCTAGCAGAAAAATATCTACCAGATGCAGAATATGCAGTTGGAACAGTTATGGTTATAGGCGGCGAAAAAGAAGTAACAGCTAGCTCTTGGGGCGATCGTGCTATTGGCGTAATCAGTGAAAACCCAGCATTTATGATGAACAAGGATCTAGAAGGCGGTGTATACGTAGCTCTAAAAGGTCGTGTTCCTGTTAAAGTAATCGGAGCAGTTAGAAAAGGACAAAGATTAATAGCATCTAATAACGGTTGCGCTACCGCAGCAGTTCCACACGCAAATGATGTATTTGCAGTGGCATTAGAAAGCAGTGACGATACAGGCGTCAAAGTTATAGAAGCAGTGATATTATAATATGCCTAAGTTAGATTCCCAAACTCCAGCTAGAATCTCGTCGCTGGATTATAACAGCATTAGAGACAAAATAGTTAGTATTCTCGGAACCGGATCCGGTCCTCGAGGTTACGGTCAAACTATAGCAAGTTCTCCTGTTTATGCAGGGAATCTAATTACAGCACAGCAATGGGATGAACTAAAAACCGATTTAATCAATATTAGAGTTCATCAAGACGGGCTATTACCAACCATTGCTGATATAGAACGGAACGACGTCATTGGATACGGTGCTGGTCACCCAAACACCAATTATGATTCGTTATCTGATGCAGCATTGCTTAATCGATTTAATATTGGAACAGGCCAGTCTGTTATCAGCAACAAAGCTACTCGAACTACTTCAGCAGCATGGTCAACTCAAGCCCAAGCTGTGTTAACTGTAACATTTGCCACAGCAAATGAAGGCAGATACTTTTTCAATAGTGGCGGCGATATTAGAATTAGTGCTACACGCACAGGCGGAAGTGCAACTCAACAAAATAATGCTTGGACTGGTTTATTGGGTAATGTTGGAGTTCAACGCTTTTCTGGTAATTACCCAACATTAGTAAATTATTATACATTGACAAATTCTTATCAAACTTATTATTATTTGCCTTTTTCTACACCATATAGTTCAAACTTTGTAAGATTAGAAGCGTTATGTGATGTTTCTAACAATTCTGGAGGAACAGCAACTTCTGTTACAATCAGAATAACATTACAAGACGATTATGTAGATCCAGGAGCTCCGGCACCAGGAGATTCTGTAGATGGAACTGTAACAATTATTGTAGACGAATTAAAAGCATCAGGGTTGATGCTGCCGTCGGGGACATTTACCGTAAATAGCCCAAGCTATTCGCTTTCAGCGATTAGCACTACGTAATTCTGTAAATACATCTGAGGAATAACAGATGCCAGCGGTAAATGATAAAATATCAAAAACTGACTATAACAATATTCGAGACAAAGTAGCTAGTGTTCTCGGAACAAGCCTTACCTCTAATGCTACATATGGGTATGGTCAAGTGCTTCAAAGCACACAGGTGACTGAATCAAATAGAATAACAGTAAACCACGTAGCTAATTTGCGTTACGATATTATAAATGCATGGGTTCATTTATACGGATCGGCTCCTACATTAGTGTCCGTTGCAGACGGAGATACTATTAGATATAATTTAACAACAGCACCTGTGGATCAATTTGATACTTTTGCAAATGCTATAGTAGCAAGCCGTTTTTCTACTCCGCATTCTAGTCAAAGAATTACAGTTAACAAAGGTGCAACCTCAACAACTTGGCCGGGCCTATACGGTTCTGCGTGGACAACATTATCTACTTGCACTATTACTGCAAATTTTAGCTCTGCAGAAAAAGCCAGGTCGTTTTTTAATTCTGGCGGCACTGTTAGTTTTACATCATCTCAAGCTGGGGGATCTGTAACTCAACAAAATACTTCTTGGAGAAATTTGTTATCATCAGTTGGACAGCAAACTTGGGGTGGAAACACACCGGGATCTGGAACATCACCGGCTGACGGCAACAATTTTTATAGATGCACTAACGTATTCAATCTTTGGTATTCAGCTTCGGCTTCTTCGCCGTATGGTTCTAACTTTTATAGAATATATGCAAGAACTCCATTTGTAGCAAATAACTCTACCGGAACAGCTAATGTGATCGAGTTTAAGATCGAATTTGCCGACGGACACGTTGGTAACAGTGGCGGCCCTGACTCTGTAGACGGAACATTTCAAATAGCAGTTGAAACTTTAGAGTCATTTGGAGTTTTGCAACCAATTACTGCTGGAAACTTTACAGTAGAATCTCCAGTCATTTCGTTAGGACCAATTGTAAGTTAATATTTTTTCTCTCTGCTATCTGACGCAATAAATAAACTGCGCAGATAATTAGGAGAAATTATGCAAGAGCATCTCAAACAAGCTCTAGACTTTGCCAACTACAGGCAAACACTATCAATCCAAAGAAGAACTCTTAAAGAAAAAATTGATGCTAAACTGACCTACGGTCATGCTGGCGGCCTATTCAAAATTGATAGGGTATTAATTTCTTTTGTCAACATGCTAATATCTCAGGGAAGAACTTCAGGAGTTCCTCTAATAGACAGCAATGAAAATCCCATTTTAATTGAAAATCTAGAAACATTTCGTGACGAAATAATGGATAGATATTTTTTAGCAACTCAAGAATATTACGAAGAATATCAAAAAATTAAAAAAAGTAGATCAGTGGAAAAATTAATCGATCTATGAATAAAGGTGTTTTGATTTTTGCTCATAATAATAGAGACGTTGACTATGCGTTAATGTCAATTATTTCTGGCGGACTTGCTAAAAAACATTTAGGGATACCGGTAACATTAGTTACTGATCCAACTACTGTTGACTGGTTAATAACTTCTAAAAAATTTGAGTTAGCTGCAACGGTATTTGATAAGATTATTTCAGTTGATAAACCAGAAACTGATAATAAAAGAAAATTACATGATGGATTAACTAATAAGATTGTTCCTTTTGTAAATTCTAATAGAAGTTCTGCTTGGGATATAACTCCGTATGACAAAACATTAGTCATAGACAGTGATTTTTTAATATTTTCTGATAGACTAAATCATTATTGGGATTTAGATTTTGACATATTAATTGGAAATTCTGCTTTTGATATAATAGATGATTCAAGATTGGGATATCACGACCGATACATTTCAGACACCGGAATCCATATGAATTGGGCCACCACTGTAATGTTTACTAAAAATAACTATTCAAAAATATTTTTTGAAACTGTAGAATTAGTAAAAGAAAAGTATCAATTCTACGGAGACCTTTTTAGATTTTCTACAGCACAATATAGAAATGATATTGCATTTAGTGTTGCTAAACATATACTTGAAGGATTTGAAACAGATAAGTTTTCAGACCTTCCACCAATTTTAACTACACTAGACAAAGACATTTTACATTCTGTTGATACAAATGGTAGACTAGTATTTTTAGCATCTCCAAAACTCAGTGACAACTTTTGTGTAGCATCAATAAAAGACATGGATGTTCATGTGATGAATAAACAAAGCATTATACGACATGCAGATACATTGTTGGAGTTAATATGAAGTTTGGATATCTATTAGTAGTTTCTGAACATCCAGAAACAGACTACCTTAAGCTAGCTTATGCTCTAGCTTTAAGTATAAAAAATACTCAGCGACCGGGCTACGATCAAGTGGCATTAGTTATTGATGATGCAACAAAAGTAAAAAACTTAAAAAGCTCTTGGGTGTTTAATCATGTTATTGAATGGAATCAAGAAACCTTTTGGGATGGAAGATCCTGGATGGATAAACTTACTCCGTTTGATAATACAGTTTGTCTTGACGTGGATATGTTGTTTACTAGAGATTACAGTCATTGGGTTGATTATTTTATTGATAACTGCGAATTGTATGTGGCCAACAAGAGCTATACCTATAGAGGTGAAATAGTTATAGATGATTTTTATAGACGAGCATTTACTAAAAATCAATTGCCTAATCTTTACAGTTTTTATACGTTCTTTAAAAAGGATAGTGAGTTAGCTAAAGATTTTTTTGAATTAGGTAGACACATTATAAAAAATCCTACAGAATTTTCTAATCATTTTTTAACAGAGCTTAAACCAAAGATAGTTGGCACAGATGAAGCATTTGCATTAGCAGCAAAAATATTAGATATATCTGATCAAATAGCCTACGACTTAGAATTTCCTAGAATTGTTCACATGAAGCCAATGGTCCAAAATTGGCCATGGCCTGCAAATTTATGCAGCGACCATGTAGGATTTTATTTGAACAGAAAGGGAAAAATAAAAATAGGAAATTATGAACAACACGACATTGTTCACTATGTTGAAAAAGATAAAATAGATGACGAAATGATTAATATCTTAGAGGAAATTGTATGGAAGAACTAATACTAAACTTTCCTCCTTTAAAGTATAGAGCAGAATATGATGTAGATACCGGTGCAGTGTTGGCAGTTGGTCCGGATCACTACTTTGGATCTAAAGATAATGTAGTAGATTTAGATCAAGAAACTGCTGAATTGATCATGGAAGGTAAGATCAAAATACATTCCTGCTTTGTTGATTTAGTCAACAATGAATTAGACATTGCAGAAACAAAAAACATCTTTAAGATAGATAATGTTCTACATAGAATAGCTGACAAGAAATGGTCTAAAATTGAAAAGCCAGATGTGTATGTTTCATACAATTCTAAAAAGAAAACTATTAAATTTGAATTAAGTGAAGAATTTAAAGGAACTAAAAAATTACCAAAAAAGTTTTATCCTATAAAACAACGAAGAATAAATTGGAATGGCGAAACCGAAATGAATTTTATGGTTACCGATTATAACGATCCTAACTTGCTTTTTGAGATGATTTCGTTTAAAATAAATGATATAGTGGAAAAATCTGTATCTTTAAAAATAGACGTTCCGGAAAAATTTAGTGTTTACACACGAAGAATTTTTAAAAATTATGTATTTGAGGTTAAATGAAAACAGTTGAATTTGACGTTGTCTTTTTAAGTTATGATGAGCCTAATGCTGATTTGCATTATGCTGACTTATGCAACAAGGTGCCTTGGGCTAAACGTGTGCATGGAGTTAAAGGCAGCGATCATGCACACAAAGCCGCAGCAGAGTTATCGGAGACTGAGTGGTTTATTACTGTCGATGCTGACAATATTGTAGATCCTAAATTTTTTGATTTAGAGCTTGATATGACAGATCCTAAAATACAGGTATACGGTTGGTGTGGACGAAACAAAATAAATGGTTTGCGATACGGCAATGGAGGCTTAAAGATCTGGCGCAAAGACTTTGTCCTAAATATGCAAACTCATGAAAACGCAACCAGTGATCGAGCCCAAGTAGATTTTTGTTGGGAAGATGGATATCGCAATTTTCCTAGAGTCTACAGTGAAAGCGTTATCACAGGCAGTCCATTCCAAGCATGGCGGGCAGGTTTCCGTGAAGGTGTAAAAATGACTCTGCTTGATGGAGTTAAAGTTCCGCCCCAAGAAATCAAAGAACGCATTTGGTGGCACAACATCCATAGATTACGCATGTGGTCAACAGTTGGCGCACATGAAGAAAACGGCAAGTATGCCATTCTTGGCGCTCGTATGGGAACATGGATGACCAACTGCACGGATTGGAACTATGTTGATGTAAGAGATTTTGAAATACTGCGAGAAATCTATGAAACAAAAGTTAACCATACATTTGTAGAAGAAGATGCACAAGACCTTGGAGTAAAAATTAAGAGAGAACTAGGTCTTAGTTGGCCATGGTTAGATTCTAATATTAGCAAATATACATTAGATTTATATGACGAAACTATAAATCTTGGTTTAACTTATTATGTGATGCCTGAAAATGTATGATATATTTTTTGTTAGTCGAACACGGATAGAAGATAAAGCCTGGGAAGATATCAAGGAAAAATATCCGCGAGCTCAAAAAATAGAACATGCTAAAACATTTGAAGATGTAAGGTCTCGAGCATTTACTAAACAATTTTGGGTAGTATGGGATCATGTTGAACTAAGAGACGAATGGAAATTTGAATATGTAATTCCAAAATGGGACGAAGAATACATCCACGTTTTTAAAAATAATGATCACTATGACGGCATTTGTATTTTTCATAAGAATAATAAGATTTTACAACGAGAATGGGATTATCGATTCTTTACAAAGAAAAAAGAAATTGATGTAACAGCAAGTCGTCCTAAACCATTTGACATAGTTTTTATATCTTACAATGAGCCGTTTGCTGACACCAATTGGCACAATCTTTTAGAAAAGGCAGATGGCTATCGTTGTTATAGGGTAAATGGTGTAAAAGGTATACATCAAGCACACATAGCCGCAGCAGAACTAATCGGCACAGAAATGTTCTGGGTCGTTGACGCAGACGCCGAACTACTTGATACGTTTGACTTTGATTATCAAATACCTTTCTATGACTTTAATGCTAAGTCTACAGTGCATGTATGGAAAAGCCGTAATCCTGTAAATGGATTAGAATACGGCAACGGCGGTGTAAAATTATTGCCTACGGAAATGACTAAAAATATGGATCTGTCTAAACCAGACATGACCACCAGTATTAGTAAACAGTTTAAACCGATGCCAGAAATATCGAATGTTACACGATTTAACACTGACCCGTTTACCACATGGCGTAGTGCGTTTAGAGAATGTAGTAAACTGGCCAGTCGTGTAATTGACAGACAAGATGATAAAGAAACACAAGAGCGTTTAAACATATGGTGTGAAAAATCTACAGACGAATATGCTCTTGCTGGTGCATGTGCAGGTCGAGACTTTGGCGTTGCCAACCGCACTGATTTAGAAACATTGAAAAAAATTAATGACTATGACTGGTTAAAGGAACAATTTGATGGACGATATAGTAAGGATTAAAAAATTTATTCCTATAATGAATGAAATTTCGCCAACATTTTGTTTGGCTAAATGGCATCATACGACTATCTATCTTCAAACTGGCGAAACTCACAGTTGTTATCATCCTGCCCCACACAAGGTGCCGTTAGAAGAAATTGTTATTGACCCAAGTGCTTTGCATAATACTAATCAGAAAAAGCATGAACGTCTTGAAATGCTCAATGGCGGCAAGCCTAGCGGTTGTAACTATTGTTGGAATATTGAAGCATTAGGTGAAGATTACATTAGCGACCGTAAGGAGCGTAACTCAACAATTTACACTCCAGAACGTTTTCAACAAATTAAGGACGGAGATTGGGATCAAAATATTAATCCTCAATATATAGAAATTTCATTTGGCAATGAATGCAATTTTAAATGCGGATATTGTCATCCTAAACATTCAAGCAGTTATTACAAAGAAATAAAAGATCATGGACCGTATGATATGGTCAAGAATCATCGTAATGATATTGACTGGTTTAAAATTTACGAAGAAGAGGAAAATCCCTATGTTGAAGCATGGTGGCGTTGGTGGCCTGAAGTTCGCAAGACTTTAACTATCTTACGCATAACTGGCGGAGAGCCTCTGTTACAGCAGAGCACCTGGAGATTATTAGAGGATTTAGAAAAGAACCCGTTGCCTAACTTAGAACTTAATATCAATACAAACTTTGGAGTCAAGCCTGTATTAATAGATCGACTTGTAGAAAAAGTCAACAATCTAGTTAACGGTAAAAAAATAAGAGACTTTAAAATTTTTACTAGTATGGATACCTGGAATGAACAGGCCGAATATATTAGAACTGGTTTAGATATCGATGCTTGGGAAAAGAATTTAGACACCTATCTAACTAAAACAGGTTTGCCTATAACATTTATGATTACCTTTAATATTTTAACAGTGACTAACTTTCAAAGTTTGTTAGAAAAGATATTAGAGTGGAGAACAAAGTATAATGGTAATAATCAAAACAAATGGCAACGTGTAAGATTTGATACTCCCTTTTTAAAAGAACCTTTACAATATGATATGAACATTTTGCCTAAAGAACAGTTTATGCCATATATGTATAGTCATTTGCAATTTATAAAAGACCGAATGGATGACCATGATAGAACTAAATTTAGTGATCTAGAATACGAAAAATTTAGACGTGTGGTTGATTATATGCAAAACACAAATTACAACAATGAAAAAATAAACGAAGGCCGAAAAGATTTTTATCAATGGTTTACAGAATACGATCGTAGACGAGGCACAGACTTTATAAGAGTATTTCCGGAATTAAAAGATTTCTATTATGAATGTGCCTCCTTCTAATACCTTTTGCATACTTCCATGGATACACATTTATGTAAATCCTGATGGCAGTGTTTTACCTTGTTGTATAGGTGATCATCACCGGCATCTCGGAAATACAAGAACAGATACTATTTCTCAAATTTGGAATAGTGATCAATATAAAGAAATGAGAAAAAATATGTTAACAGGGCAACGTTGCGATCAATGCACCGCCTGTTACAGAAGTGAGGATGTTGGCCTTAACAGTTTTAGAAAAAGTGTTAATAAACAATATAACAAACACTTTGACCTAATACATGAAACGCAAAGTGATGGTTTCTTGCCCTCAATGAATCTTCGATATTTTGATGTTCGGTGGAGTAACATCTGCAATTTTAAATGCCGTTCGTGCAGCGGAACATACAGTTCTAGTTGGGCCACTGAAGAAAAAAGATCGAACGTTTATATTTTTGCCGGCGGTGATAATAACAACAATTTGTATGAACAATTCTTGCCGTATCTAAAAGATGTTGAAGAGTTTTATTTTGCAGGCGGCGAGCCGTTATTAACTGACAAGCACTATGATATTTTAGAATATCTAATTAGTATTAATAAAACAAATGTCAAGCTTCGATATAATACAAACCTTAGTTCGTTAACTTATAAAGGTAAATCTGTTTTGGAGTTATGGAAACATTTTCAAAACGTTAATATAGATGCTAGTTTAGATAGTTGGGGTAGCAGAGCAGAATATATTAGGGAAGGAACAGATTGGAATACTATAGAACAAAACATAAAAAATATTCAACAAAATACTCCTCATGTAAATTTACAAATTAATTCTGTAATATCAGTTTTTAATATTTCAACCACCGCAGATTTTTACAGTTATCTTATTAATAATAAAATTTTTAATAAGGATACGTTTTATCCTAATTTTTATAATTTATTAAATCCTGACTTTTATAGTGTTGCGGTTATTCCAGAAGACTTAAAGATAACAATAAAAGACAAATTAAATTCTGTGTCTATATCTAAAAACATAGATCAAAAAATACAAGACATAATAAAATTTTTAGATTCTAGTTCATATAATCAACAACTGCATAATCAGTTCATTGAAAAGACCAAATACTATGACAGTATAAGAAACAGAAATTTTGTCAAAACGTTTCCGGAAATAAGTAATCTGTTATGAAAATTTACTTTGACAATATTACTCACATAACAAGTCCTAATTGTGAGCATCTCTCTAAAAACAACAACATTGATTTTTGGTTAACATCTCCCGGCACACGATTAAAAGAAGAATTACAAAGGTTGAATATATCTTATTACAACTTAGCAGACCTCAACGAGCCTGGATTATATTTTGTAGAAGTAAATGGAGATCCTAATTGGTGGTGTGGCTTGTGCTTGGACGAAAACGGACCACCTCATATATTAAGTAAAATCCCTAACGAAATCCTCGATCTTGTGAGAGCAAAAAAATTAAGATTAGTCATTTCTGCTGACAGGGAAGGTGGCGGAATGATTTATAAAGGACGAAACGGATTTCAAGCAACAACAAATGCCATGCAATTATATAACTTACCTGCGGGCTCGGTGTTAATAATACAAGGTAATTCTAAAATAGAATCTCAGTATACAGATTGGTTAACAGAAACAGGCCAGCCTAAATTATTTGAAGTTAAGTATTCTAATCATTTTGATAAAATTTTTATTAATTCAGAATCTGCACCGCCTCCTATTGAACCTATTGTATGCGAATCGTTATTATCTCCCACAGCCAAAGATTTTAATAGCCTTAACAGAACGTATAAATCTCATAGATCTGCTCATTTGTATTTGTTAGCAACTAACGGATGGTTAGATAAAGGATTAGTTAGTGCTAATGAGATACAAACAGGTAATCAAGATCCTTTAAGATTGCTAAACATCATAACTTCGGAAAACGATTTTGTAAACAATCAATTAATAAAAGATTTTGACACAGTAATAAGCTCACAATATCCTAAATTTGTTGACGGAGATTGGCGAATCAACAATGCTGCCAATTCTGTTAACGACAATATCTTTAAAGATAGTCTTTTAAGTTTTGTAACAGAAACTAAGTTTGACGAAGATGTTATTTTTCTAACAGAAAAAGTTTTTAAGTGCTTGGCATATGGTCATCCTATGATTGTTCTAGCACCTTACGGCACATTAACAGAATTAGAAAAATTAGGTTATCATACAAATATCTGTGGAATTAATCCTGCCTATAATAATATTAAAAACCATAGTGATCGATTTTTTGCAACACATCATGCATTGCAAACATGGATTAATTTTTCTCCTAAAAAGAAAAGATCAAAAATTAATGATTCATTGCCTTCTATAAAACATAATCTAAGATTATCTGCAAGTAGAAATTTTTATCACGAATCATTAATGTCTGTGATAAACATATCCGAGAGTTATTTCAATGATAGATTTTAAAAAATATAAACGATTTTTTGCATTTGGATGCAGTATGACATCTTATGGTTGGCCAACTTGGGCGGATATTATTGCACAGGAAATTTCTGAATCTTATAATTATGCCCAAAGCGGTGGTGGAAATTTATTCATTGCTAGCCAAATTGCAGAAGCAAACACAAGACACAAATTTAACGAAACTGATCTTGTGATGGTAATGTGGAGTTCTATAGCAAGAGAAGATAGGTGGTTAAACGGAAAATGGTTAACACCGGGAAACATATATACTCAAGATTTTTATAATCAAAAATTTATCGAAGAGTTTGTTGACAACAAGGGAATGTTAATTAGAGATATGGCCATTATTACAATGTGCAAAGGCATGCTTGATAATTTAAAAATTGATTACCATATGATGAGCATGGCGCCATTTATATACATGCAATTTTCAAGTCCTAATCAAAAATTTGATAACGGAGAAGATGTATTAGAATTTTACAAAGACACAATAAACGCTATCAAACCAGACATATTAACAGTTGAGTGTAATGGAAAGTGGCCGCAGCATCCTATAAAAAAGAATGGCGGACAGTCGGCCGATTATCATCCCAGTCCTAGACAACATTTTAATTATCTTAATAAAATATTTGCAGACATTCAATGGTCTAAGCAAACATTAAAATATGTAAAGAAGTCTCAAGCACATATGGAAAGTTTACGTGATTTTGATGAGATGATATTCAAGTTACCTCCAACAAGATTATGACACTGTTAAATTCAAAAATTCCTATAATCAATACCTACGATATTAATAATCCATCGATAACGTGGAGTCAAGATTATACTGCCGGTATTTCCGAATTAATGAATACTAATTTCAATTTTGATTTTTGGTATTGTCTTTTTTCTTGTGAAAAAAGTTTTAAAGTTTACGACTTAACACAACTAATAGATCAAGACTCTGTTAACAAGATTAAAAACAAACAGGCATTCTTAGTATTAGATAATACATTGGAGCCATTTGAATTGGTTATTGATTCGATATATGAAAATATTGTAAGTAAAGGAATACCAGCAACACAAATTATACTATTAACTAATTTGTATGACGCTAAAAGTTATTGTAAAAAAATAGCTGAACAGTTTAATCAACCGATGCTGCGTATTTTTTGGTATACTGTATTTGAACAGGGTCTACAAAATGATTTGATACATAACGTATATACAATTAACAATAATGATAAATCTCCACAAACACTTGAAATAAAAAAATATCATAAAAAATTTTTAAATTTTAATAGGCGTTGGAGATTGCATCGACCATTCTTAGTTGCGTTGTTGCATAGTAAAAAACTTTTAGACTATGGTTATGTAAGTTTAGGTCCTTGTGAAGCCAAAGACAATTGGGATTATAGATGGAATGAATTAATTTCTTATTTTCAAAACGATCAATCAATATTAAACCTATTACAGTCTTGTGAGGATGTAAAAGAGCTTCCGCCATTATTTTTAGATACCGAAGAACTACATATCAATAGAGCAGTATCTACTGTTGACACAAATCAATATTATGAAAACAGTTATTTTAGCGTAGTATCAGAAACAACATTTTTTACAAAGTATAATTACAATTCTTTTAGATTTCTAAGCGAAAAGGCATTTAAACCTATAGCAATGAAACATCCTTTTATATTAGTTAGTGTGCCACATAGTTTAGAAATTTTTAAAATAATGGGGTATAAAACATTTTCTCCAATTATTAACGAAAGCTATGACTTAGAATTAGATGACGGTAAACGAATGTTAATGATATTGGATGAGATTGATAGGTTATCAAAGTTTAATAAACAAGAACGAGCAAATTTTATCTTGCAATGTCAGGACATTTGTCAGTATAATTATAAGATGCTTCTTTCGAAGACAAAATTTATTACAGAGCTATAATGACATACCACTTAGGCGATGATAAACATATCACTACTCTTAAAGCCATTGAGCAGTATGCTAAACCTGTTGAACAAAAAAATACAACATCTGTAAAAATTAATTATGCTAGTCGACGATCAAAGTTAATGTTGGTTTTGTTGCCGCAGTGGGCAGCTGAATTTCCTCCGTTTAATCTTTGTAGACTTTCTGCTGTAGCTAAAGAAGCAGGTTATCAAAGTAAAGTAATAGATGCAAATATCAAAGCATTTAGATACTATGATAGTTATGTAAAAGATAAGTTAGATTATAAGCTGTGGGATCCTACAACTATATGGAGATGGTGTGATAATAATTATGCTGATATACATAAACACCTTGAACCAATACTAATAAAAATCTTAGATCAGATTGTTGAATATGAACCCGACCTTTTGGGATTCAGCATCTATCAAATGAACGAAGAACCGACTAAGTGGATGATTCAACAGGTAAAGGCCAGACTTCCTCATGTTAGGATAGCAGTGGGAGGCCCTAATGTTCACAAGGGTTATTTTGTAAAACAACCTTACTACGATTATGTTGTAAGTGGAGAAGGCGAAGAAGCTATTCTAAAAATATTAGATGAAGTTGAACACGACATTAACCGCATTGATCAGCAGCACATTATACAACCAGAAGATCAAAGATTAAATTTAAATAAATTTCCAATGCCTGACTATGACGACATTGATTTTAGTGAATATAAAATTTCCAATGGCGTAACAACTGAGTTAAGCAGAGGCTGTATAGCTAAATGCACATTCTGTGAAGAAACACACTTTTGGAAATATAGGCAGCGAATGGCCATTGATTCGTTGGAAGAAGTTTCGTATCTATACGAAAGAGGCATTCGTTTATTTTGGTTCATCGATAGTTTAGTAAACGGCAATCTTAAAGAATTACGGGCATTTGCTAAGGGTGTTATTGCCAAAGGTTTAGATATAAAGTGGACAGGATATGCTCGATGTGACGGCAGGATGGATCTTGAGTATATGAAAGATCTTGCCGATAGCGGATGTGTTTATTTAAATTACGGTTGTGAGTCAGGAAGTCAAAAGATTTTAAATGATATGGCCAAAGGTGTTACTGTTGCAGAAATGGAACAGAATTTTAGAGATGGCAAAACTGTAGGAATCAATGCAGCAACTAACTGGATAGTGGCATTCCCTACAGAAACATATCAAGATTACGCAGATACTATGACGTTTTTAATTCGTAATAGAGATATGAACATCAATAATATGAGCACAGGCATAGGGTTCGGTCAAGGCCCTGAAACTATTACAGGTCAAAATCCAGATAAATTTAATTTGTCATATCAAAAATATTTAGGACATTGGATTACTAAAGATTTTAAAATGGGCGGATCTCATACACTAATGCGTGTTAAGTGCATGAGCATTTATCTAGATCAAATTATTGCAGATAAGAAAATAGGCTATCCTATTAGACCTAACCTTAAAAAGTTTCATTATAATATTGAATATGAAAACGACATTGAACGAGATGTTGAATATGAAAACTTTGATTACAACATCATTAAGACAAATATTAACCCTTATGCCGACGGACTAGTAAACGAAATCTGGCCGTTTTTAAGAACCCTGTGGAGAGTAAAAGGCGGTTACACTACAGTAATAAGATTTAGTCCTGAACTAGATTCTGCAGAATTTGGTAACGGCTACGGCACAGGGAAATATACAGCAGAATTTAAATTTAAAATAACAACATCTGGACAGTGGTCTGCAGATTTTAAATGGGATTTTATACAACATTGGGAAGTTGATTCATATAGAAATACAGATCGTCAAGGTCCATTCTTTGCACAAGATTTTAGCAACATGACTAGTAATGCTGCTATACGTGCAAGGCGATTAGCTAAACCAACATGGGGAATGGATGGTAGATCGTTGGACAACTATAACGATCTATTTGCCGAAGAAAAAGAACTGAACAAAACTATAGATTGGTCTTTTAATTTTCATTGGTCAGGGAAAGGAAATTGGGGAGATCATAATAGTCAGTCTAAACAAGTTCCTAATCAAATAACAGAAACCCGACCTATACAATTTTATCGTTAAGCAATACAGTATCTAAAATTTTTCTGTTATGTTTAATAACAGTCTTCATTTCACAATACATATTAGTTAATTCTGTTAGAGGTTTAGAATTAATATAATCTATAATATCAAAAATTTTAACTAATCTATTGTAATGATCTGTTTCTTGATCGTAACTTTCGTCCCACCAACGATCAAACGTTTGAAATCCAAAAGTTTTAAGATATTCTAAACTGTAAGGCGGAGCAACTAATATAAATGGCATGTTATTCCCAATAGCAGTTAGTGTCTTTTCACTAAAATACCCAAACGGTTGTGCATACCTAGTTTCGTTAATTACTGCGCAAAAATTAGATTCATAACTTTTTAAAAATTCTGGAGTCCAATTGGGAGCATGGCCTCCGGGGATATAGACATCGTCAACTTGTTTAACATTTAAAGAATCAATTTTTTGATCTATTGCAAGTATATTATTTTCTAAAAAATCAACACCTTTTTTTAATTGTTCGTATTGTGTTGGTCTTTCTTGTTGTAATTTTTCTAAATCAAACCAATCATTATTTTTAAGTTCGTCCCAAGAACATTTTAAATTCCACGTATAAGTTCCGCTAAGTTGCGACAGGTAGCTAGTAATAACGTGTCTATGAATAGTATATCTCCAATTACCACACCAAAACTTTTTGCTAATATTATGTTTGACAAAATATTTAGGAAATTTTTTATAACATTTTCCCATCTCTCTAAGGAATAAATCTAAACAGTCTAATTTTATTCCTGGATAATTATCCTGTATTAGTTGTATTTTGTAATCGGATGTAAAAACTCTAAAATTTTTAATATTATTGTTTTTTACAAATATTTTTATACTTTCGATTTCATCTACTGTTAGTTTTTTGAGATCAACATCTGATTTAAATTCACTGTAAAAATTTCTATTGTGTTCGCCTATTCTAAAACAACTAGGTTCGTAAAGATAAAAATATATTTCTAAATTGTTGATATCATCAACTACCATCGATTCTAACTCTTTTATTTTTCCATTGCCGGTATAGATAAAATAAGGATTTTTTAATTTTTTAAGAAAGCATTGATTTACAAGATACTCTTCTAAGTATCCTAATTTTTTTTCAAAATTTGGAATATTGTTCCAAAAAAGATCTTGTTTATATTCTTCTTCAGGCTCTGACCAGATCGAGGGTAACACAGTGGTGACCTCCTCCTAATGTTCTACTGTGTCGAAGATCTATGCCAATGCTTTCGACATTATATTTTGAAAGCTGAGTTCTAAGATATGTTTGCTTAGGATCACAAATAATCAAATAAGGGTTTACTGTTAAAAAATTTAACGCTATAAATTTACTGGCATACGGATAGTCTTTAAATGACTGTGTTACTAGATCATCTCCGCCGATCCAAATTTTATCCCATGATTTAAATACCGCTGGTAAATTTGTTTGATTTATTCTATCAGCATTAAGCACTACTAGACCTTCTCTTATTGGACAAATAGTGCTATCAATATGCACACCGTTATAAATGTTATCTAGTATATGAACTTTATGATTAGGAAACTGGGCTTGTAGCCACTGGGCTCCTTTTCTGTTTCCGCTTTCGCTAATAAGATATAATAGATCATTGTTTAATCTACATATATTAGCCGCATCAAATTTAATTTCTGGATCGTTAGTGAATAATAAATCTTCTTTAAAGAAATGTCTTATAGCGTCGAGTTCTTTTATTCTTGTTGGATATAAGACAGGTGCATCAACAGCCTTATCGCCGATGATTAATACTCTATCTCTAGGACAGTAATTATACATGCCGTCAAAAGACTGAAAATCTAAGTTGTTGGGTCTGTAAACTTTAACATATAACGATTCTAGAGTTTCTTTAAACTTTTCTAAGTCTTCGTTGGTTTCTTCGATAATCTGACGATCAAGTGGACCTGCTGGAACAGGAGTTTCTTTCCATGCTGTAGTATTTTCTAAGTTTCTAAAGAATGGACATTTTGCCGGCCAATGTGCATTGGTAGCTGTTCCTAAAATAACTTCCTTTAACGGATCCCATTCGTTTTTAGAATTAATCATTAATTTTTATTTCTCTACAATCTGGATATTCGACAAATTTAATTTCAAACGCATTGTTCTTTTTATATTGTTCCAATTGTTCAATGCCTTTGATACATTCCTCTGGGTTTAATTTATAATGGAATCCTAGATTAAATTCTTTTTGATCCTGCCACGGGCTTATAGATAAGTCTCTCCCGTCGTATCGCATCATTGACAGTATTTTATAATCTTCATAGTTGTCTAATAATATAGCACCGCCTCTACCTATGTCTAAAGGTTTTGAATATCCAAAACTTAGACATTGAAACATTCCGGGTCTATACATATTTGGTTCTAATCTCCTAGCACTATCCCATATGTCTGTTCCGTAGAATCGATATTCGCCTGCCCACTTTTCTGGAACTAGATTATATTCTATCTTCAACTTAACCATAGTCATAGGCACTGAAAGATATGTATATGCTGTAAATCCGGTTCTTTTAACTTTTTTATATCGTAGACATAATTCTATTGCGTGAGTGCAACAGTCAGTGGTAATTGCATAAGGAGCTCCGGTAAAATTTGCTAGAGCTTTTTCGAATTCAATTATTTTATTAAACATCTGTAAAAGTTATTTGTGCTGTATATCTAGGCTCGATTCCTAGATTAGCAGCCATGTGCGGAGAATCATATTGCCACAATACATATTCTCCCGCCTGCCATTTGGTAATAGGATTACCTTCGATCTCAAATACATGACCGGGTTTCCAATCTTCTAGAAAAATAGTAGCTCTCCATATAGAACTATTATCTGTAATATCAAAAATTTTTTTGTAATAATTATAAGTATCTTGATGATATGGAAGTATATTACAGGTTTCCATTTTATAAAAACTCAAACCTTGATTGATACCTTTAAAGATTGATAAAAATTTTTCAGTCCAAGGAGGCATGACTGATTTCATATCATACAACAGTCCGGTGAAGTGAGTTTGAGAAAATCCCTGAGATCTCCATAGAGAAACATCATCGTGGCAATTAAATGGTTCTCTCTGATAAGTCAGATACCTGTGATTTAAATTCCAAAACGGTTCTATCAAACCTTGTTTATACAAAAAAATACTCCACTAAATAATATGCTGTTATTATTTATTGAGGTTAAAAATGCAAATTGGTTTTATTGGGCTAGGAAAATTAGGTCTCCCTTGTGCAGAAGCAATGGCACAGAAAGGACACAGTATCAAAGGATACGATGTTATTGCAAGACAAAGTAATTTAGTTGATGTTGTTGAATCTATAAAAGACTGTGTAACTGATACCGACATTGTTTTTGTTGCAGTGCCGACACCTCATGATCCAGCATATGACGGTAGAGCACCAACAGCTCATCTTGCTCCAAAAGATTTTTCATATGATATTGTCAAAGAATGTTTGACGGAAGCAAACAAACATATGAACAGTAAACAGTTACTTGTTCTTATTTCTACAGTTTTGCCTGGAACAACTAGAAGAGAATTCATTCACTTAGTTACTAACACTAGATTTGTTTATAACCCTTATCTAATAGCTATGGGCAGTGTAGCATGGGATATGGTTAATCCGGAAATGGTAATGATAGGCACAGAAGACGGCAGTGAAAACGGTGACGCTAAACAATTAATTGATTTTTATAAAACCGTTATGGAAAATAACCCACGATATGAAGTCGGAACTTGGGACGAATGCGAGTGTATCAAAGTTTTTTATAACACTTTTATATCTACTAAAATTGGTCTAGTTAATATGATACAAGATGTTGCTGTTCAACAGGGTAACATTAATGTAGACGTTGTTACTGATGCGTTGGCTAAATCAACTATGCGTATCATGGGTCCACAATATATGAAAGCAGGCATGGGAGATGGTGGCGGTTGTCATCCTCGAGATAATATTGCACTACGCTACATGGCTGAAAAATTAAATCTCGGTTACGATTTGTTTGATGCTATAATGAATGCTAGAGAATTACAAGCTAAAAATCTCGCCAAGGAACTTGTCAAACATGCCGAAGAAAATCAAATGAGTATTTTCATACACGGTAAAGCCTATAAGCCCGGAGTTGAATACTGCGACGGTAGTTACAGTTTACTAATAGGTCACTATTGCGAACAAATGGGCCATAAGCCTACTTATATAGATCCGTTAACCGGAGATGATATACAAGGTTGTTATGGTGTTGTTCTTTTAGCACATAACAGAAAAGTAACCTACGAATATAGAGGATTTGAAGAAACTCAAAATCTATATTGTAAAATAGAAAAAGGATCGATTGTAGTCGATCCTTGGAGAAGTTTTAAATCAGAAGATGTTAAAGTTATTCACTACGGTAATACTAGAAAATACTATCAGTAGAAGATTTAATGTCTAGTTTCAATCTTTGAATATCAACTTTAAAATCTATCTTTTTAATATCGTCTTTGTATTCTTGCAGTGTGTCAAGTAATGTTTCAGCAATAATTTCTGCTGTTTTACTTTCCAACTCTTGCTTAATGTTAATTTCCCATATCTTCCCGTCAAGAAATTCCAGATGAACAAGATCTAAATATGCTACCGGCATGGTATTCATGTATAAATCTTCAAATACTTCTGGCCATTCCTTGACGAGATGTCTTGGCGGTCTAAACAACGGATTAGGCATCTACAGTGTCTTTAGTTTTTGTAGTTTTCTTTTGAGGTGGATCTAAATCATCCGCTTCTCTTCTTAAACGAGCTGCTTCTTTATACATAGCATCTGCTTGACTTCTATAATTTCTAGCAATGTCTTTGTCAGACAATGCTTGATTTTCTGGAGCCTTGAGAGGCTGCGGAGCATTTTTAGGTTCACCAACTTCTCTGCCTAATACTTCTTCAGTTTTTGGAACCTCATTTACTCGAGCAACTTCTTGAACCTCTGTCCCGGGCATTGGCGAACCAGAAACAAATTTACATAGATCGTCAACAGCACAGTTTCTTTGTTCTGCAATTAGAACATTTAACTGATGTAACTCGATAATATCGTTAGGTGTTGGAGTCATTGTTACAGCATCTGTGGGAACCTTTTGTAAAGATCCATCAGCTCTCAATGCCTGTAACATTGGTCTACCGTCGGGAAAGCTTCTAATGAATAACAATTCACCAAGTTCAAATGTTTCTTGAGCTTGATCGCTTTCAACGACTTTCATAATAGCATCGTGATATGAGTCGCTTAAATTCGCCACAGGAATCACAAGAGCCGTGTTTGATTCCCCTGGTAGTGTTCTGAATGCTACCAGAACTTTCGCTCCTGTTTTGGTAATTCTTCCTATGTGTTTTAAGACTACTGGCATATTACGCCTCCTTTTTGGCTACTGATTCTAAAAATGCGTTCAGTTTGTTAAATGTGCGACCTACGGCTTCCAGCTCGTTGGCCTTAAAAGCACCTCGTTGACTAGCAACTTCTAGAATGCTTTTTAATGCAACCAAGTCACTGATGTTTAGATCAGCACCTTGTTGTTGTGGGGCCTGTTGTGCATCGGCCGGTTGATTAGCTTTGGCTGCTTCTTCAGCAACTGCACTGGCTAGTTCTTCAGACATTAATTTCTCCTTAAAAATGGGCAAGCGAGCATAAAGTATGTTAGCTCTTTTTGATCTTCAAAGGCTGCAAATGTGATTGAACGTAAAACTCCGCTGTCATCAACATGCGGCGCTTTAATAACACAGAAGCGTCCTTTGAGTTTGTCTTTGATCCAATTTTTAACTCTATTGTCAAACATCTCATTGTCACTAACTTTAATTTTAGCAAAATGAGGGGGGAGGGTTTTTAACTCTCTTTTTTTCAGAATTGAAATTGGATTAAGATCAAACATAGTAAAATATTTATATGGTCAGTTTATTAGACAGGGGATTCTTGGTTTAATCTTTTAGAAAGAGCTTTGTTGTGGCCAAACTTTCTTATATCTCCAGAAAACAGATATAATTCAAAGGCTGCTTTTTCTTTCATTACTGTGATATGTTTTTTGGTTATAAAATAAGGAGAATCTATAAAATTGTCTAACCAAACTAAAACTTGCGGAGTAAATGCAAATTCTTTTGGGAATTCTATTTTATATGTTTTTATTTTAGCATGTTCTTGGATGAATTGCAAACCTTGATCAGTCAATCTTAAACCGCCTTGGTCTTTGTTCCTGAAACTATACCAGAATACAGCGGAATATTTTTTAACAAGGTCGTCGGTGAATTCTACGTTTGCGGCCTGTAAGAATACCCGTGTATAGGTATCCTTGGTGTTCATTTACTTTACCTCTTCGCCGGTGGTAAGTTTATAAACTGCGAAGTCTGAAGTTTTAAAAAGTTTGTTTAACTTTTTTGCTAGATTGTGTGCGTGACCAGGATTTGAAAAAGAAACCTTTTTATATTTTGGCCCAGGATAACTAGCGACTAAACTTCCGCTCTTTAAATTAAAAGGTTGACCTTTGTAGAACACAGCCCAGATGGCTTCGCTATCAAGGATCTGCTCAATTTTAAAAGTTTCCTTGTTAGCATATTCTAAAAGAATCTTCGGTTTTGGTCTACTCATAATATACGTGTTTCCTAATTAACCACGTATATATTTATGTCTTTAGAAAGATCCTCCATCGAACTTAACGTCGATGTTAGTAGTAGATTCTTTTATTTCTGCCAACATAGTATGAATTTCTTGAACAGTTTTACCTAATTTGGCAGTTAAAATAGCTAATTCAGCAGTTAAATCTTTTGCTTCTTGAATTGTTATTCGAATTTCTTTTTGTTGGCTTCTATCAGCAGCAACTACACGTTGAATTAGTTTTTCAACGCTTGGTAAATTAGTTGGTAAATTATTTGCTGACATTTGATAACACCTGTTTCATTTCTAACTCAGTTTTGAAAGGGCCTTTGAATTCATATCTTTGCAAAGTAATTAGTTTGGGGCAGAATGATTTAACCCAACCTTTTTCAAATTTAATTGTATAGTATCCTGCACAATACAAACTTTTTGAGTCAATACTTTTTGTAAACAGCGGAAGTTTTCTTTTTACATCATATAATGGATTATGAGGAGTTGTGCTAGTTGAAAATCCGTGAACTTCATTGGGCGCAGCGTTATCTGCTTCTTTGACAATTTTAACTGTAAAAAAACTTTTACCAAACTCTTTAGTTAGACTTTCTTTGGTTTCGTAAATTTTAATTCCGTCATGATTGCTCATAACAAATCGATCATCTTCGTTCTTTCTTAGAGTGGCAACTTTTTCACCATTCTCTTCAACAATCCAAAACTTATCTGCGATAATTGGTTTAGCGTGTATCTCTGTCATAATGTTCTCCTAACACTGTTAGACCGACAAACTGTGGTCTTCTTTAAAATTGTATCTTGCATTCAACGGCTCTGCATATGATTGTGCCTGGTCTGCAATTTTTTTCAAATCATAAAGATTACAGAATTTAATAAGTCGAATTCCAACCTGACTAATGTTTTTATTTGATCCAATTGCTTCTGCAATTGTAGTAGATATAATTTCTTTAATATTATCTGGTTGATGGCTAAGATCAATTAGTCGGCGATTTCGCTCGTAGTCGTCTAGCACTCTGTGTTCGACGCCTTCATGATCAGTCCATCTCTGAAGCATGAGATTGTTCCACGCAAATCCTTTGCTTTTACGATCTTCGAACGCTTCAGTAAGACCCACTTTTTTGCTTGTGCCTTTAGTGCGAACACCTGGATACGCTGAGAAGACATTATCACTGGTATCACCACGCATACATTTTTCAAACAAGAGCCACTCTGGATTGGGTGCTGCTTTTGGTTCTTTAGTTTTTTTGTCGATAACCGGTTTACCTTTGTCACCGAAAATTCCTTCGTGTGTGATTACGTGTTCCATAACACCGTTGTATTGTTTTACATTGGGTGCTATTAACTGCACAAAATCTGTGTCTGTGGAAATAATAACATGATTGTCTTCAGGATGACTTTGAATCCAGCCAGCAATTAAATCATCTGCTTCTAATTGTGGATTTTGTAATACTGTGCAATTAGTTTTATCTGAAATAAAATCTTTAAATGTATCAAATGCTTCCCAAAAGACTTTTTCTTCTTCTTGTTCTCTTTCGTTATGAGCTGCACGAGCATCTGCACGATTGCGTTTGTAAGGAGCATAATAGTCCTTACGCCACGAGCGTCCTTCTAAACAGAAGATAACGTGACTGCCATTAAACTGCTGCCACGCTTTGCGAATTGAATTTAGGGTTATATGAAACGCCATGCCGAGCTTGATATCAGCATCACCATTGATTACATGCCTGGCACGAAAAAACGTATTAGCAGTATCAACTAAAATATAGGTCATTAGTTATTCTTCTTTACACTCTGTATGTCTAAAGATCCTGTTTCTACAGGACCACCATAATCGCCGTCAACTACAACATTGGCGCAAAGTTCACGGAACCAACGATCGACAATTTCTTCGTCTAAATCACCATCAACACCGTAACCTTCTTGCTTTAATTTTAACACAAATTGTTCATTCCAGTCAAGCTCAAAGAATCCATTCCTAACGTTATCTTTGTTTACATGAGTGTTTAATACACCAACCCATGGTTCTTTTTTGCGAGTAGCACGTTCTTTTGGACCTAATTTTGCCAATTCGTGTTCTTGAGCAATTTCTTTTAGGCTAGATTCGGCTTCTTCTTTTAATTTTGTAGCATGTTCAAGAGTTAAACGTGCTTCTTCAATATTGGCTTCAATCTTATCTAAACCAAATAATTTTTTAATAAATTTCATCAAGTTCCCCATTCATTTTTAAACAAAGGCACCTGCAGGCGATCTGAATAGCGAAGTCCGTTCTTCATGGCTAGTTCCGCTACGCGGCGATTGTTTAATGTATAAACGCTTTCCACACCGCCCACAGGCATCAAATAGACAGGACCTGTAAATCCTTCTGCACGATAGATGTCTGCTGTTTCAATTGCTTCTTCCGCATCTTCTTCAGTTGCTACCACAAACTTAAGATATGTATAACCTACTTCTTGATAATCACAAACAACTTCTGGTTTAATTGCTTCGTGTCTTTCTTCACCTGAACAGCTAAGTTTAGCACTGACACTAAATGTGACTTCTCGATCTTCGCCCATACCCCAATTTATCAAATATTGTTTAAACTCTGGAGTTAGTTTCTGGGTGCCGTTTGTTTCAAAAGTAATTTCTTTTAGTTCTTTCATGCCATCGTGATCTAATAGATCTGGGTAAGCACGTTGCCAGCCTAACAATGGCTCACCACCTGTGATTACAAGATGCGCATTATCCCATCGTTGACCTGGAAGTATTTCTAGCGTTCGTTCTACAATAGCGTCTGAAGTAAGCATTGGACTTAGGTCTTTGAATCTAGGATCCCAGCTAGCATACGAATCACAACCAGTAGAAACTAACGGAAGCTCTTCATATGTTTTAAAATCAGAGACGCGATATGCAATTGATTCGATCTCTGTGCTTAGTTCTCCTTTAGGCATACCAAAGCCAGCACATTTAAAGTTGCAGCCAAATGTGCGTAAGAAAACAGAAGGAACACCCATATAGCGTCCTTCACCCTGAATGCTGTAAAACAGCTCTGCGATTTTAATTTTACTCATTGCTTATTATACCTTTATTGATGAAAGTTGTCAAGTCTTCTTTAATCAAAGTCCAAGACCCGTCATGATTATCAATCCAATGTAGATAATCACCCTCACTCCATTTTGCCTCATCTAACAAGTCCTGCGGTAACGGCAAGATTCCATCTTCTTGAATTGTCAATGTCCATGTTTTCATGTTGTAATAGTATTTCTTTTAGGTTCTTGTTGTTGTCTTTTCCATTCTTGATGTCTTATTCGTCTACATTCTTCTTTTACTTCTGTTGGGATATCCGGATGCCATTCGGCCATATTACAATCGTAAACTCTGCCGTTGCTTTCTCCAAACGATGAAAATATAAAAACAACTATTAATATAGCGACAATAATAATCCAAGTATCTTTTTTTATATTTGGTCGCTGATCATTATCTTGCACAGTAATGCATCCTTTTCGTTAGAGAAATCAAAGTGCATACACTCGGCACTTACTTCTGTTACATACTTACCGCCCGGTAATCCAAAATGATTTATGATTTGAGCACAGGTTTCGTTCCACCATGTATTGCTTTGATTCTGCCAAGGAACAGTTATTCTTACCATTTACGATAGTTTCCTTTTTCTGGAATGACATGACGAACACCACCTGTGGGATCTTCCATGTCGCCTTTGCGTCTTGGAATAAGATGCACATGCGGCCAAGGCACAGTTTGCCCAGCAGCATGTCCGTAGTTCATTCCGATATTAAACCCATCCCACTCGCCTGTCTGCACTCGTTTAATTCCGTCTTTAACAGCATCTTCAAAACAGTCCATTAGGACAGCAACAGTATTATATTTAGGCACAAAAAGCAAATGGCCATCAGTAACAGGATATATATCTCTAAATACTTTAACATGGTAATCTTCCTCGACTAGTTCCGTCCACGGTGCCTTAGAATCTTCTATGCAGTCAACTTCTGTAGGAAATACTTTATATGTGTCTTTCATTTTTTCCACCAGTCTTCGTAAGGAAACTCTATCCAAACATCTTCCTCTGCTTTGTTAACTTCCTTGCCAACAAAATCTATTTTAACGTTACAATCAGATGCTAGGTTATCAACGACAACTGCAAATTTAACATTGTTATTCCAAACTTGTTCCCAACGTTCTTCATTCAACGGAAAACATCCACTAGGCCAATCATTCATGATCCAGTTCAGTGTTGCACCAGTATCGTTAATATCGTCAACAATAAGAATATTTTTACCTTCGTAAGTATCTTCAGCCATCCATAAATTAGATTCTGGCTCTCCGCCGTCTCTCAAACTAACTTTTAATGTTTCGCAAGGGATATTAAAGTAGTGACTAATCATAACGGCAGGCATTAGCCCTCCACGGGTAATGCCTACTACATAGTCTGGTTGCCATCCGCTTAGATGAATCTGTCTACAGATGTCAGCAACTAATCCGTTAAACTCTTGCTGGCTGATTATGAGCTTTTTCATATCTCTCCTTAAGATACTTTTCGTGTTGAATCCATTTATTGTTAACTAAGAATCCCCAGTCACGTTTATGAGGTCCTGGCATAAACAAGGTCCATGCAGTAACTCCTTCTTTTAATTCAATACGATGATAAGAAGTAGGACTGCAAATACGGAAATGACCAGGTCCACGCCATTTACGGATCTCGCAGGATTTAGTGCCGTCTTCATTAAATTGAGGAACCCACTCGTAATAACCACCTTTTAAAATAAGAGTAGCATACGGCCATGGATGATCGTGAACATCGTCCGGATCACCTTTTAAAAATTTATGTAAAAAAATGTTAAAAGGAAAACGTTCTCTATCTTTTAAAAAAAGATAATATCTTTCGAGATACGGTTCATTATGCACACGATCATAAATGATACGCTTGCGGTCAAGTTTTTCTAGTAGTTTAAGAAACATAATTAATTCTCTAAGTCTTTTCTTTCAATCCACTCATCAACCATAATTTCTGCTTCTTTCTGAGAAACAGCTAACACCTTAAACCAAGCACATTCATGATTAGCACGAATGTCAAAAGGTATAGGACCGCCGGTGAAGGCCAATGGCTCATCTAACATACGTTTAACTTCAAACTCTTTTAGATTCATAATTCGAGTTATAATATCTTTAGTTTGATGTTCGGCGTTCATTTTGACCTCGGACTAGTGCATGAATCATTCCATAACTCTTGAGCACGTTTTTTATAATCTTCTAGCTCCCATTCGGCTAGCTTTTCTCTAAATGTGCCTTCGTCGAGACCATGCCAGCCAATGCATTTGCCAGTTGGACTGCGACCGCAACCACATTTACCGATATCTTCTTCGTTGGCTTCTACTCTTACTTGCATAGTTACTCCTTAAAGTATTTTTCCATTACTTCTAGTTTATCCATATATTCGGCAATCTGAGCAACTTCTTTTTCAATGGCATCCATGATGTCACTGTGTTCAGCAATAGCAGTAGGATTACTTAAAATTACTTCTACATTGATTCGATGTTTTTCGATATGTGCTAGATAATGCTGCTTTGACGCTTCGATTAATTGTTTTCTCATCTTGGGGCAAACTCCTGTTGTAGTTTAATGTTATCAAAGAACTCTTTCTTTGTGCCAGAGTCGTCTTTGAATGCACCTTTAAGCACTGTAGTCTGAGTTAATGAACTATGTGCCATGATGCCTCGATTCTCACAGCATCCGTGAACTGCTTGAATGTAAACACCTATGTCTGTTGCTCCGGTAGCTTTGGCGATCTCGCGAGCAATATCATTAGCAAGTTCCTCCTGGAGAGTTCCACGTCTTGCACACCACTGGGCGATGCGTGTGTATTTGCTAAGGCCAATGAGCTTGGAAGCCGCAATAATGCCAATATAGGCAACACCACTAACGGGCTGATGATGATGACTACACATACTGCGAAGCTCACTACGAACAACCAACATACCTTCGTAGCGGTCCTCTGAATCATTTGGAAATGCTGTTGCGTCTGGTGCTGATTCATATCTTCCTGCCATTATTTCATTAAAATACATCTTAGCCAGTCGACGTGCTGTGCCTTTACTGTTAGGATCGTTTTCTCGATCGATCAGCAAGCGATCAAGCACTAGCTCAAATGCTTCTGTAGCCTCGTCAATTAGCTGTTCTTTAACATGATCGTTGTCAATATATTCACTAATATTGTCGCCTGCCCAAAAACGTTTACCTTCACGCTTCATTTTAAAGCGAAGATAATTGCCTAGATACTTTTCTTCTTGGTATCCGCCATCACCGGCCATGGCATCTAGTGCTGTTTCTTTTTTAACGTAAACTGGTTTACCTAACGGCTCGTATTCGTCTTTTTTAAATTCCTGATTAACTTTTGCGTTAATAACAGGATCTGGTTTAAATTCTGTTGTCAATTATAGTTCTCCGAGTTAATGTCGTGGATGACATGTTATTTTAACATCTTTAATAGATTATTGCAACTAAAAAAGTTATTTTTAAGTTCATCTACCTGTTTATTTAGGTTTGGTAAGAACTTTTCATAATTTTCCATATACTGGATTATCTTATGACACACTTCTTTTCTATGCACAGTATAAGATTCAAATGTTTCTGTCCATTCACTAGGATACTTGAAAGTATCGAATGCCATTTCTGAATAGCTTAGACGATCTGGAACCATCGGAATGGCATCTACTAGAGCACCTTCATACCAACTAATGCCTAATGTTTCTTGTAAGTTAGCACTGAACACTAGTTTTGCTTCACCTAGCAAGTTGTGATATTCGTTCTTAGTCAGTTGTTGGTCCTGACACACTACGAACTCATATTGCGGCAAGTGTTCTTTTAAGTCACGGAAGATTTCAACTTGTTTCTCTGGAGCAATACGATGCGGGAACAAGATAAGATCACGCTTGGGCATGTTCTTATACATTAAAAGAGTGTTTGGCATATATTCCATAGGCCAACCACTTCTTACAATCTTATCATTGTCTTTAAAATCACGTATAGTATCTTCTAAAGTTTCCCATAATAGATTGTTACAAAACATATCAATATGAAAGTCTGTAGCAAAGTAGTTGTGGTCAATTGCTGCAAAGAATGATTTCTCAGCGTGTCTTACCCATGGAGCATCGCCAATCAATCTACCTAAGAAGTCTTGAGGATCATAACTACCAGCATGCCATAATGCGTGAATAGTTACAGGGATCTGTAACAGTTCACTCATATATTTCAAATTGATTATGCCAGGATGCCAAGCATCAGTAAAGATGAAGTGGTCATTAGGAGCCACTGATCCGGAGCAAAACAACCGGCCCATTTGCTCAACTTGGGCAGACTTATATATATTGGTGCCACCAAAATTAAGAAAAGCGCCAGGAGTGGTTGCACTAGGAATATCCGTAGGCCCAGATATAATTTGAAC
>JACCDW010870505.1_pt1 | contig 64660 bp, 127 predicted proteins | sample 7449781 | NCBI WGS metagenome assembly JACCDW01 (sample SAMN15323449, study PRJNA562643) | freshwater metagenome | isolation source: river surface water | place: USA:Blue River Watershed | collected 2017-08-18
ACATTGGTCCCAAAATATGTAGACCTCATTATCGGTATCATCATACTGCCCACACACATCAGGCTCAAAACCTTTCACTATGGACCAAACAGGTTCATATTTTTTTCTGTTATTAGTACCAAACTCTCGTCTGCACCAGCGTAATGCCATATTTGCGATACGAACTGTCGGCTCTCGTCCGAGTCGTTCTATCGGGGTGTTTAAGTGTATCATTTCATTTTATTAGTTTAAATAAAAAGACCGGCGCTCTCGTGCACCGGTCTTATACGTTAGTACTGCTTTAGTTGTAAAGTAAATCGGAGAATAACCATTGAGTAAGAATCGAGATGCAATTCTAACATTGTAGAGCATAGAGTGGGAGTCGAACCCACGCTATGCTATAAAGTATGGCGGTAGTCAGTAACTCGAGTAGTTTAGTTTGAGAATAACCTACTATGAAACAAAGCTACACGCCAATTAGATTACTTCACGATTGAAGTAGTATCCGCAGATACTGCTGCAGTTGTATCAACTGCTACTGCTGAACTATCTACTTTTGTAGAGTCAGTTGCGGTTGCTTCAGTAGAAGCTGGGTTACCACAAGCTACCATACCCAATGTGATAGCAATTGCCATCGCACCGATTTTAGCTTTACTTACGAATGTGCTCAAACGCTTTGCGTTGTAAAGAGCCTTTGTAGTGAAGAAGTCACGCTTTTGCTCACTTTGAGCAGTTGCTGCTTCGTTAAGGTTGTTCACTAATTCTGTTACCTGATACTCAACTTTTGACTTAATTGTCTTAGCCATAAAAAAACTGTTTTGACCCACTTGATTATTAATTATTGAAGTCCGCCATAGTGGGGTCGGTTTACTATGGTTTCTTTCACGATTGTTATACAATATACGAAAACTTTTCGATATTGCCAAATGTTTTTTAAAAGTGGGACCGGTTTACCACGCCGGCCCCTTATATGAATCACACACTATATTAAAGTACATACTTATCGCACCATTCACGGATAGCATCGGTTGCTACATCAATAGCATGGTCCGTATCAATATCAATATCATTCAGTACAATTACATTGCCATCTTCGATTTCGAATTGAGCAGACTCTTTATCGTACAAGTCGGACTCATCAATACCTACATACATTTGATGTCGTACGTGTTCAATCAATTCACCAACTTGCTCGTCAGTAAACGCTGTTGTACGTTGGTCCGTTTCGATTGATTTAACCAATGCAATTACGTCACTCTTTGTGAACATACTTGCAGGAGAATTGTTAATGATATCAATCACATCATTAACTGTCTTCGGGGTAGCACTTTGCTTACTCATATACTAAATTTAAATGTTTAAAAATTACTTATCGGTATCTTCCGGTCTCTTTGCTTGCGCATCTCTTATTGCCGCCGGCACAATGGTTTCCAAATCAGGCACGAGCTCACTCAATTCTTTTGCGGCTTGCATTTCCTTACGTTCACTCTTTGTGGATGCACGTTTAACTGCATTGGTGAATGCTTTATCCAAACTTGCTTCAGTATCTACCGATGTCACAAACATACGCACTGACTCTTCGTCAACAAAGTAACGTGGTTTATCAATGTGTTTGCCGGTCACTTCGTACACTTCGTACTTATGGCGACCTTCACCAAAATTAAATACCTTTGTTTTAAGGGTTGCAACATAACCACGTTTCAATCCCTTTAATGTTTTCACTTTACTCTTACTCATATTAATGTGTACTATTTAGTTCGTAATTAAATTCTTTCAACAATTGTGTTTCGATTTGATGTGCCATTGCTTTACCTCTGACTACATCCACTATAAACAATTCGTAAACAGCCGGGTCATTCTCACGCATATCTACATAGAGCGCCCATTCTTTTTGTTCACGTCGGGCTCTACTCTGATGTTTTAAGAAACGCAGGTGAGCTGAATAGTGTACACGTCTACCGATACATGCAGTAACACCCAAATACGATTTGCCGTTTGATGTGTTTACAATTTCGTATATAACGTGGTTTCTATCTGACCTTTTCTTACGCATATTATTTATTTTATATTACTTTACAATTTCACCATACCCACTGCCGTTGGTATTAGTAACGAACCAACTCCAATCTTCATCACCATAGAAGCGGTCCCAATTCGGACCTTTACTTAATTGTTTTCCGTTGTACTGAATAACCTTAATATCTTTAAGGATGTTGCGGATAGTATTATAATATCCGTACTCATTAATCTTATTCAATCCAGCCATATCGTTCTCTTTCACAAACATATTGCGGATAACGGTTGCCCACGATTTTTTCATATCGGTATTAACTACTTCATTCAGTGAGTCATATACCCTAACAATACATTTTTTGTTAGCCCAATCGTAACCAATTTTCTCAAATACTAAATCTTGTCTAATCTTACTCATATTGTTATTATTTACTTCTTTTAATATACGTTTCATAAAATGCCTTAATAAAGGCGTAACTGAAAATTGAACCAACTGATATAACAATCAATTCAAAAATGGTAATGTGTGTACCCATATTATTTACTATTAATTTCTTTTAACAAATTAGTTACTACTTCGATACTCATTGTAGTATCATTCATTCCTTTAACGAAAGCAGTGGCATCTTTTTTGGTAACAAAGTATTTCACAAACTTACGAGGACCAGATACCTTCCAAACTTCATACGTTGCCGGTTCAAAAGACTCTGATTTCATTCTTAACGTCCTGCGGACTTTCTTAATACTATATTTATTTTTCTTACTCATATACATTTTATTTAAAGGTGAACTAATCTAAAAGGAAAAGGCCGGTATTAATAACCAGCCAATCTGTTAATGAATGCGTAACTCAATCCGTATTCTTTCAACTCACTACGCAATTCAGTTAAAAATCTTTTAGGGATACGGCCCATAACAACCGGATATTCACTAATGATACCTTTAATAGAAGCGGCTTCTTTTTTAAAGATAGAAAGAAACAACTGAGCTTCTTTCATTTGCTTTCGGTTATTACACACAATGCGGTGCGTTTTATTCATTAAGTCGGTATATTCGACTACACACATTGTTTTACGTCCTAAACTCATTTTACTTGCGGCAAAATTCTTAAAAGGGTTTTCAATCAATTGACCCAAACGATTACCGCCGGTTTTTACGGACTCCTTAAATTCGATACTAAACTTACTCATATTAAAAAATTTTACTATATTACTCCAATATTGGATACTTTACAAAGTAAAGATACGAAATAATTTTGAACTGGCAAAATAATTTTAAAAAAAAGTTTATTGACAATCAACGAGTTATAAAATGGGTATCGGTCCGCCGGCATAACTAATTGATTGTCAATAAAGAATTTTTGAAAACATAACTCGTTGACAATCAATGCGTTACGATTTCCCTATTTAACATAATATCCATTATACGAATTTTTCGGGTTTTTCTTGCGTAACTAATTGATACTCAACGCATTCCCTACTTAACATAATATATTATATAGGACACTCATAACAGGCTGATAATCAATGCGTTAGCGCAACTCATTAGAAATCAATTAGTTATGCAAGGGTTTTATTAGATATTTTTTAATTCGGACACGATTAGAAATAAATTTTATTCAATGAAACGCAGACCAGGCTTACATTTGGCAATATCATTTATTTTTCGTATCTTACAGAAGGCAAGCCAGGTCTATATTGCCGGGTGCGGACCACATTCACAAAATTATTTTCACTTTGCGCAACTCACCCAACTAATCCCAACTCACACCACTGCGCAACACTCACTCTGCGCACTCTACTCACCACAACTGCGCAACACTAATCCGCACTAACTCCTTTGCCGGAAAATTTGGTGCGCAGTGTGAACGCAGGTGGGATATTTGGACTCTTTGTGATATACTTTTATTGGGTTTCAACTTTATTGTAGTGTGTAAGTATGTAAAAAATTATTTTGACACATAACATATTTTACCACTCTTTAACACAATTTACCACTTTTACCCACAAATTAACACCGATATTTTTATTTTGACACGTTATTGTTTTACATACACAAATAAAAAAAGGACCTGAAATTAATCAAGTCCTTATTCTTTACTTTAAATCTTTTATTTTATTTTTTATTTCCTTTCCAGTTCCAGTACGCAACTATCCCTATTCCTATTAATCCTAATCCACCCAGTCCCGGTGAGTCATCTATTTCACCCAGTACAACTGCCATTCCGCATATTGCACTTATTACTATTCTTATTACGTTTATCATTTTATTTATTTGGTTTATTGGTTATTGGTTTACGCATCCCCTCTACTCTTCTGCGTTGTATGTATTGCGCACGTTCCCATTCCCTTCTATTCCATACGATAATTACTTTATTCCCTTTGAACTTTATACTTTCAGGTTTAGGTCTTTTATCTTTTGTGTTTTGTGTAAGGTGATTGTAATATCCCTTCTCCATTGTTTGTGCATGGGTTGTAAGTATAGCAAATACAATCATTGCGGTTGTTAATATTCCTTTCATATTCTTTTATTTGGATTGTTTATATTGTGGTGCGTAGTGGGTTTCCATTTCCTCTTGCCAATGTCTCATTCCCTCTATTTCAGTTTCCCTTTCACTCATTAAACTATCTATTACTATTGAGTATTCGTATTTGATTTCGATTTCCTCTTTTAGTTCCGTATGTAAGTTTTCGTTTTCTATTCCCAGCCATACACATAAAAAAGTTAGTAGCATACAACACACTATTAACAGGCGGTTTGTTCTATTGGTTTTCTTAAAGTGTTCGGGGTGTCTCCATCTCCCGTAGTTATTCCAATTCATTTAGTATTGGTTTATTTCGATTATCATTCTACCTATCTGCTTAAAGGTTTCTATTATCCACCAAGTTATTATTCCTATACCTGCTCCCTGTAGTGCTCTTTTTTTCCATTCCCCTTTCATACCTTATATTCTTATTTGCTGAATTTATTTTATTAAGGTTGTCCAAATTGCTTTACCCACATTCCAAAATATAACACCTGCCGTGCTTAATACCATTACACATACTCCCGTTGCTATTCCAATTACTACCGATTCAATTATCAATTCGGTACGGGTGTAGTATTCGTTTTCAAATCTATTTTTTTTCATATCTTATTTGTTTTTGTTATTATGCCAATGTTCTACATTTTCACTCTTTGAACACCATTCTAAATTTTCTACCCAATTATCCATTGTGTCGAAATTTCGGTGATTAACTTCATTCCTTGGTTTTCCTTTACTATCCAACGTACCATAACCTTCAATAAATACTTGCGCAACTAATCGGTGCACATAATATCTTTTACGTTTTCCACCTTCCCACAACGCAATTCGATTATACGTTCCGTACTTTCCTTGATTAGGTTGCGGTTGCTTAATTACCCACTCACCCGAATGATTGCTTCGAACTCTACCCTGATTTGATACTTCGTATTGCGGGTGATTTGGTACGGGTTTCCAAATTTCATTTATCATCGTCCACTATGTTTTGTTATCCACTTATACATATAATCCGTATCAAGTGGGTCCGATTGTAAGTGATGCTTTTCCACTAACTCCATTATTTCGCGTGTTAGTGTACCCGCAGTTTGAGTTCCGTCGTTATTCCAACGAATGATTAGTGTTTCTATTTTACTATATAAATCCTTACTATCCATTTATTTTTAATTCTCTATTATAAATATTCCTTTCCTTTAAGAATTTCACACACTCCATTATCGCATCTGCTCTATGCCAACTTGCTGTATCATTTTCCGCCTGTTGGAATAATTCTCTTGCCCTATCTTTTAATTCATGCAAGTCCGCCCTTTCAATTAGTAGGTACTCTTTGTAACCCCCGAATACTGCTGCGTTTGGATTTTTACTCATACGTTTATATTTTTATTACTCTTGTCGAAATGATTGATAAGCAAACCGATTAACGCAATACCTATCCACATTCCAATAAATAAAATTACATCCTTCATACTTTTATATATTTAACTATCAAAAAATTTGGGCGAAACGACGGGTTTGTTCCCCCCGGCCCCCCTCTCATTTTACATTAACAATAAATTCATTGCGTTAATAAATTTATCAGGTGTGTCCAAAACATATTTAGGAAACATTAACCTTTCAGGGTATTGATTTCCCTTTACAGGTTTCCAATGCCACATTTCGTATTCACCATTTATACTATTCCTTTCTAAATTCACTTGCAATCGTTCACCATTGGATTTGAATAACTGAAATAGATATGCACCCGGCATTGTTTCTATTTTACCAATACGCCATCCTGCCACATCTCGTTTCCAAACCTTTGTTATGTTTTGAATTGTAAGCATGTTATATTGTATTAAATTTTTCCTCTGCTCTTTTAACTAACCAATCAAGGAATTCATTTTTGTTTTTCAGTTTGCGATACGATACTAAAAAATCTTTTGTAAGTGCTCCTGTGTAATCACTCACTTCCAATGCAATATTTTTATCATCCCGTTTGCATCGGTTTATTTTAAATAAATAACTTGCACCTTTGTCATATGTTATTTTATATTCATAATAGTAGAAACTTTCTGCTAAATAAATAACTTCAACGTGATGCCCACTCATGCACATATTCAAACTATTGATTGCGCCAGGGTTTTCAATTGTTATTCTTATTTTTGGTTGTAACCTTTTCATTCGTCCTCATCTAAATTTAACCAATCGTTTTTATACTTTGGTTTCTTTTTAATTTTAATTTTAGGTTTTTTATCGTGCATATCATTGTACACACCATACCCTAATTTTTTTCCTTTGTTTTCTTTTGGGCGCCCTTCATCGTCCCAATTCTCATTTCTTTGTTTCTTTTGATTTTTCATTTTAAATGATTTTAATCATTCCATTATTATTAATCGGTATTCTCCAATCAAAACAATTTTCATCTAAAATTATCCCTACAACTTTTTTCATTGTGTCCGAATTACCTGTAACAATTTGCAATTCGTTTCCTTTATTATGTTCTGTAAATAACCAATTGGGTAATTGGTCTTTTATTTGTTCGTATGTTTTTCCGTGGCAATCAAAAACTGAAATCTTACTCATCGTCTTTAATTTTATTGATTTGTTTTAAGATATCCACTACTCCATAAAGTGCAACTCCTGCAATTGAAATAACAATTATTCCAAAAATTAAATCACTCATTGTTTTTTATTTTTAATTAACCAAATAGAATGTATTATCAGTACGCATGTGTTTACAAAGATAGTCGGCATTATTTGAGTTTGTATTCCGTAAACTATCCATGCGATACTTCCGATTGCGTTCACTACTCTTAACTTTACAATGTTATTTAATGTAAAGGAAAATAAAACTAAAGCAGTTCCAATCCATCCAAAAATATCAGCCATCATTTTTTTTATTTTTTAATCTTTGTATTTTACGTTCAATAGTTGCGTATCTTTTGTGCAACCTTTCTAACCTCACACTCCTTGCCCATTTGCCGAGCCAATTTACTCCCTGATATTTTTCCCAGTAGAGTATTTGTTCTCTGACTTCTTTTAAATCTTTATAGAGTGCCATTTTATCTTGCATTATTTATATTTTAAAACGGGTTAGGAGTTTGTAAATTTAACATCCTATCAATTAATTGTTCGACTGTTTGTCGAAAATGTGAAAGGGAACGCATAGCCTGTTTATCTATTTTTGCAGTAGTATGGTTTTTATTTTCATCCCACATCATTACACTAAAATGGTCATCACCTTTGAATTTGAATGCAGGTGATAATACCGATAATTCCCACTTCGGTCTTTGTGGTAAATTTAGATTAAGAATAGTTGCGAAGTATTTAGTTTCCTCTGCGTTATGCATTGGATTAACTACGCACATTCCTTTGTATGTAAATCCACTTATTTTTTCCCAACCTTTAATTTTCATTTTTTAGTATTTGATTGTGCTATTTTATAAATCTCTTCGAGAACGGGATTATTATCCACATGTCGAATAGTAGTTTCTATTTTTTTACCATCCGGATATTCCGTTACTTTAATAGTGTCTTGGATTTCAACTTTCATTTCGTTTGCACTTGCCATTCTTTGTTCTCTTAACATTGAAAGTATCTTTGCAAAATCCTCCTGCATTTTTAAATTCTCATCAATGATGGGTCGGCAATCATCTGTTTTAAGATATTGTGAAATCAATACTGAACCTGATGTGAAAGTTAGTAAAAGTATTAACACTATCAATTTTTGTGATTGCGTAAATTGTTTTAATATCCCCACAAAGTATTTCATATTAATATCCCTTTTGGATTGTAAGATAGTAATTCCATTTTAAGAAACTTATACCTATTCCAAATGCTGGAGTAAATACACCTGTTTCAAAAAAGTAATTTTGTGAATACCATACTTTAATGAATGGTAAAATGTTCACAATGTCTTTGTTCTTTTGTAGTTTATTATTTGCTATAAACCATTTTGCTTTTTTCATAATTCAATTTGTTTTTTAATTTGTTCGGTGTGCTCATCTAATTCTTTTATTTTATCAAGCATTTTATTACGAACTTGTTTACCTAATTCCTCATTATCTTTTATATTCAATATCCAATCTGCTTCCAGTTTTATAAATTGTTTGTTTTCCTCATTAAATCCTATAATTTGTTTTCCATAGTATTTATCCATTGCCAATTTCATTTAATGGTAAAGGTTTTACATTGTTATCACCCAATATACGAAAAGTTTTTACAATTGCCAAATCTGTTATTGTAATTGTTTCCACTTCGATACCCCACTTTTTTACAAATTCTTTCACTTCGTTTGTTATCTGTGAATTTACATCTACGAGATTTTCCCACGTTGTTACTTCGACAATATCCCTAATCATTCCTTGAGTTGTATCAATTAGTACATCATTTGCGTGCATCACACCTAACAAGTATTCTTTAACATCATTTACTCTATAACGAATGATTGCTTTTAATACAATACCTTGCTCGTCTAATGTAGTTAGTGTTTGTGCCGGTAAGTTTACCGATTGTGTAATTACTGGGGTTTCAATTATTGAATCTAAAAATGGTAATTTAAAATGTATGCCTGGGTTTCTAACTCCAATGTATTTACCGAATCTCAAATGTACCGCACCATTCCATTCCTCTATAATCACAAATGGTAATAAATCTTTTCCGAATTGAATTAAAAAATCTATTAATTTATCAAACATAACTTATTTTTTTAAACGTCCTGCACCTCTCAATGCTTTACGATATCGAGGTTCATTTAGTGAACTAATCTTTACACCTTCATATCGGTTTGCCGCATGTACAAACATCGTTTCACCTATGTATGTAGCACAATGCCATCCCGAAGGTGATACACTACTTCTAAAAAATAAAAGGTCACCTATTTGTAAACTATCCAGTTTTACCCTTTCGGTTTGTTCCCATTGTTTGTAGCACACATTTTGTAATTCAATTTTGTAAACATCTGTGTACAATCTTTTATTGAATTGCGAACAATCGATTCCCCTTTCAGTACGTCCGCCCAATTTATAAGGTTTACCCAACCAATGATAAATAAAATTATTCAATGTAGTATCGGGTGTTAATACAGGAACGGAATCCAATACGAACAATTGTTTTTTAGTTTGTGAAAATACGAATATAGGTAGTGCTAATACCAATATTGTAATAAAAATAAATTTCCTCATAACTTAAATGCATTGATTGTATGTTCGAATGGATTACCTTCAATTCGTTTAACCAATTCTAACATTTCTTGTGCCAATTCCCTAACTTCCTTTTGTGCGTGTTCGGAATTTCTTAATCTTAAAAAATGTACAAAGGACCTGAAATTAAACATCACATCCATTGTAATTTGAGAATTGAATGTTTTAAAGAAACGAGCACTTTCCTTTGCACGTTTGCGACCCAATATGGGAGTCAAATCTGTTAGTGCTGAATGATAGTATGCGTTTGCATTTTGTGTGAACATAGTTAGTATATCAATCCATTTTTCAGGCCAATCATTTGGTATATATGTTTTATCCTCTTTTAATTCTTTGTATCGTGCACTTTCACCATTGATACTAACCCCAATACGATGCTTCAACAAATGTATGTGTGTAGCCTGGTCTACTGTCACCAAAAAATGTAATGAACTTTTTTCAAAAGGTGTTTCGTGTCCTTCACTTGCTAACATATCTAATAACTTCGGAACTCTATTTATTTTTTCCTCTGTCAATTCTCTACTCGTTGATGTCCATGCCGATTGTGCATGTATCAAATCACTTCCGTAATAACCTAATAACTCTACTTTATTCATAACTTACCATTTTACTGAACTTGAAACGGGCATATTAAAGTTTACATTTCCTGATACAGGTTTTAATCTAGTTTTCTTTTTTGATTCTAATTGTATTTCATAAATCAAACTACACATTGATTTGAATACATTGTTTTTTGATATTTCATTTTCAACAGAAAGTATAAAAGTTTGTATTGATTTAATATCATTTACTTTTATCAATCTTTTTACTTTCGAACCAGTTTGCATTTGTGAGTGTTCTATTTCCAAATCAAACATACCCGGCATCTTTTTTAGTTTTAGAAAAAATACAGGGTGTTTATTTATTGATGTGTGTATTTCACATTTATACTCTTTGACATTTTCCTCACAATTCGTAAAGTACATTTCAGCACCACAAACCGTCAGTTTTTCTCCTGATATTTTTTTCCAATTTACTATTTGCATTTTTTCTGCGGTTTGCTCTGCTGCAAGAATACAGCTTAAATGATTGTGACCTACTAAATAATCCCAATCAACTTGATATGTATCTTGCCCACAATATGAACATATTTGTTTCATATCTAAATATACGAAAAAAATTCGTAATTACCAAATCGGGAGAACTAATGTCCTCCCGTTTGGTGTGCATGGCATGCAAGATTTTTATGTGTGTTTATTTTGTAAACCTTTTTTTATGTTTATTTTACGGCTTTTCTTTTGCATTCTTTTACGATTTTTAGCCGCCTTTTCTTTGTTAGTCATTTGTTATAGTTTCAGCTTCAGGAATTAAATTCACAAATAAGTATTCATTTGTTTGTGGATTCCTTAATATTTTTTCTACACCAAACCATTTTTTTAAATCTTCGGCGTGCCCTCCTGTTATTTCAACATTAAATTTATGTACTGAACATTTATAAACTATTTCATAAAGTTCCTCACCAACTTTTACTAATTGCGGTAATCTCATTTCCAAAATATTTGAACCAATAAAATACTTGCTGCTAATAGTAAACACGTTAAGGTTTTTAAATTAACAGGTTCTTTAAATAGTAACCAACTCAATGTTACAAATACAATAATACCAATACCAAAACCAATAAGACGTGAAGGCCATAATTGCCCATCACCCCAATGTACTAAATTATCTACCGATTTAATATAAAACCATGCCGCTGGTATTGAACTCAATAATACAATGATTGGATATTTTTGATACCATTGATATTTTATACTACCTTGTAATTGTAAAAAAGACATAACTTGTCCTAATATTCCAAATAGGACACCTAAAAGTAACTTATTCATATTTTTTTATTAAATTATTAATTTGATTTGCCAACCATTCATTCCCGAATTTATTTAGATGTAAATCGTTATCTAAAACAGGATCATTTTTACAGGCAATATCGTGTTTGTTTTGTAAATTTAAAATTTCCGATTCTAAAAATATGTTACTAATATAATTTTTTAAACCAATTTTTTCTAAAAATGTTTTGTCATTAAATTCATCCCAAATTAGAACGATTGAATTTATACCAATATTTTTTAAAACGGATTGATAATTTGCTATGTTAAACAAAGTTTTATAAATACTATAATTTACATTTGAAAAATAAAAATGTAAATCTCTGTACTGATTTAATTTATCGCCGGTTTCAAAATCATAATTAGTAAAATGTTTGTAATCCGCAGATAATAATATTGGGATTGTTTCTTTATTATTAAAAGCACTATATCTATTCCAATGTGTCAATTGAAATATAACAATATCACCTGTATTGAATATTACGTTGCATTTTTCTAAATTATAAATACTCCCAATCGTATCTACTTTATAAAAATCATAAAAAAATAATTTTTCTAAAATTTCATTTGATAATGAATTTTCATATCTTTTTATTAAGTTTAAATTATTTTTAGAACTAACCAATATTGGATAAACAATATTATCTTCTAATCCCACACCTTTTGAATGTGAACAACCGTAAACTATTAAATTATTTTCCATTAATAATCTTCATCTTCGAAATCAAATTCATCGGAATCTTCTGATGTATATATTTCATCTTCAATTAATGAAAGTTGGTCATATATTTCATCGTGCAAAGGATGATATACGCCTTCATCATCTATTTGCTTTAGATTGTTTTTTATTTGATTTACTATTCTCAATATTTTTTGATTCATAGTTTTTATTTTTTTGAATAAGTATATTCAAATCACGAATTTCGGCACATTTTTCATATTCCTCAATTTGTGTAAAAAATTCCATTGCCTTTTCTAATGTCAATTTTAAATTATCTTTTCTTAAAATAAAAACTATATTATCACTTTGATTTGAAACCATTATTGATTGTAAAACTTCTAAATCACTTTCTATAAGTTTTCTAGCATATCTAATTAGTTCGGAAAATATAACGTATTTATTACTTTTTAACCAATTGGCTATTGGGTAATCACCCAATTCAATATGTAAAATAATTGGTTCCAATTCATTCTTTATTTAAACGTCTCAATAAGTAAATATACAATCCAAAAAAAGATGCCGCAATACAATACATAACGAAGTTCGCTCTCCATAAACTTCCTGTCAGTAATATCAGGGAGTATTGAACGGCATCGAATCCAAAAGGATTGAAAAACAGAGCTAGGAACAAGCTCAAGTCTTTGTACATCATCATCCTTTTGCTCTTTTGTGATATTGTTTCTCTTATTTTGTTTATCACCGTCGTCCATGTTGATTAATTTCATTAACAATCGGTATAACCTTTAAAATAAATATTCCAATCCTTTAGTATTCGCTCGTTTTAATTGAATATCCTGAATTGATTGTGGATTTTTCACTTTACAATTTTTACGATACCATTCATACAAATCTTCCAATGTACCTTTACCTCTTTGCCTTTCCATTGCTTTATCCCACAAATCCTTTCCGAATTCTTTTTTTAACTCTTGTCTTAAATTCCACAATATTTTTTCTTCGTCCATTGCCGCTTCTAATTCCAGCTTCAATGCTTTTACTCTTTTCATTCTACTTGCTTCTAAAGCAGCATCTATTCGGTTTCTTTCATCAGTACCACCATAATTGTTATATGTTTGTTCGTATGATTTGATTGCGGTATTGCGCATCTCTTTTGCTTCTGCAAACATGTAAGAGTAATTGAAATCACCATTACGAATTTTCAGTAAGAGTGGTGCACTAGCTGGTAGTGGTTTGGTTGCTCTGCCCTTTGTCCACCATCTGTATTTGTTGTAACTCATACTCTTTTTGTTTTTCCTCTAAAAATCTAAAACTTTCACTTGGACCAGTTATAGCATCGTATTTTCTGTATCTTTTTACGAATGTTTCTAATCCCCACATTTCTAATTCTAATTGTAGGTTTTCAACGCTTGATATGTAGCAATGATTGAACCCCATTATTTTTTATTTTTCTTTTTAACCTCTTTACGAAATTCCTTTACGGCCTCTTTTAAGTTTTCATTCGGTTCAGGCCATCCCAAATCATCATCTTCTAATCCATCGTTAAGTGTAGAATCCCATTCCGAAACATCATCTGTACTATGTCTTAAATTTTCATATCTTTGTTCATCTTGTTCCATTGATGCTATCGCATCATTCCATTTTTCATTTTCCTCTTCCTGATATTCCTCTGCTCTTTCTAATACCCATTGTTTAAAACCATCCGAATGATATCCCATACCATCAATCAATGTTTGGAACGCATCCATAACTTCATCTAAACTTAAATCACTATGGTCAATTTCCACTGTCGTTTTTGTTCCATACGTTTGTGCTGTGAATATTGCCGGTTTATTGAAACTTGTGTTAAATTTTGTGTAATCCATATTATTTATTTTTATCATTTATAAATTTTTCGTATCCTTTTTGTTCGTTTTCTTTTGCTATCTTTTTTACACTATCATAATCAAATTCAGTATTTGATATTGCGCTACCAATACTTGCGAATCTTTTTGTATGATAACTACTCAAAGGTGATGAATGTTCTTTTAGATATGCTGCTTTCGCATCTAAATATTCAAACAATTCCTCTTCGGTCATTTGTTCAAGCTCTTTATCGGTTTTATTAAAGTTCATCGAAATCAAAATCTTTGTTTGCTGAATATAATATATCCCCTTCCTCACTAATACTCATATTGATTGCTCCCTTATCTACCAAATCTTCCAAAGTATTAGATACACTATCATTCAATACATCTTGCATTGCACCTTCAACTTCATCCCAACTTAAATGATAGTCATCAAACTCTTCCCAACGTCTTTGCATTAGGTTTTGTAATTTTCTTTTAAGTGGTAATCTTTCGATAAACGGATTGTTTTCAAAAAATCCACTCTCGTCCAAAGCATCAATCATCTCGTTTGTTACTTCGATTATTTCAGGCAGTATGTCCATTTTGTTTTAATGTTTGTTTAAAGTTTTCATCTTCCTCTTCCTTTGTAGGTAGGTAAGATGATTTGTAATATTCATCATCATATTCCCAATTATCAGGAAATATAGAACCATTACCTACACCTTCCCAATACTGCTCATTCATTTTTTCTTGCAGTAAGTATTGTTCGTAAAGGTAATCTTCATCATGTGAAGAACCTGTTGGTTCAAATTGTTGTTGTTGCATATACCACTCTTTTGTTTTACTCATAACTATTTCGTTTTGTCAAATATACAAAAAATATTCTTTATCTCAAAATAATCTTTTCAACTTTCACTACACCATTTGAGCGTGCAACTATAGTCATTGTATCACCCTTCATTCCCCACATTGGTGCTATGACTGTGTTGATTGTACCATCCGCTGAATTGAATGATACCGAATTAATCGTAGGTACTTCTGCGGTTTTAAGATTTGTTACCTTAATACTATCCACAATTTGCCAACCCAATCCTCGCCATGTCCTACGATATATTGTACCAATTGTGTCACCAACTTTTAATGTCCAATAGTGTGAACTTTCCCATTCAACCCTTTGACGTGGGTTATCAGGTATTCTACCATTACGGCGGATTGTACCTGATATTGTGTGAATGTTTTGTGTTTGTGTTGAGTATAAATTAAACACCGAATATCCGTTAGCATCTTTTGGAAGTCGGGTATCAATATTCAATTCAATTCTACCACCAAAATCATCTTTGTTACAGGATGAAAAGAATGTTATACAAAGTAGTCCTAATAGGTATAAGACTATTAAAACCCATTTTTCTGATATTTGTTTTTTCATTATCATTTTACATTTAAATCTTTACGGATATCCGATTTTATCTTTTCCAAATATATCATTCTATCATTATGTGAAACAAATGGTACACTCCAAAATTGGCGTGTTTTTGTTTTAAACCATCCGAATACAAATGAATATACACCCATCACCAATCTCAATTTAACTGAATTGAAATACATAGTTAATACCGGTAATGCAGGTGCACCATGTGTAAGGTATGTTCTAACTTTTTTATCACTTAACAAAGGTGTTGGATATCCATATACTTTTGTAACCGGTGTAAATTTATATGCAAACCCCGGTGTGAATATTTGGTCAAAGAATGATTCCAACATTGGTGTACATCTAAACCACCATACAGGTGATATAAAATAAATTCTATCGGACCATGTGATAAGTTGTTTATATTCCTTTACCTTATCTTTACCAAAATCAAATGTTTTGTTTTCTTTGTAGAGGTCGATAACATACACTTCTTCCTTACTTTGATTTAAAGTTTCTCTAATGGTTTTCATAATACCATTGTAGCAGAAACTTTTTTTATCAGGGTGTGCTACAATAATTAAATTTTTCATACTAACGATATAATGTTACAAATTCTCCAAAGTGTTTATCGAATACTTTGAGTAGATTTTCATAATCCCCACTCATCATTTCACTTCGGATTTTCTTTTTATCCAATCCCAACTGCTCAGCCAATCTACCGGCAGTTCCAATTAGATTGAATGCGTTTCCATCCGGCCCGGTCAAATCTATTTCAACGGGACCTGTTTTCATTTTCTTATACTTTATCATACGGTTTTTGTTTTAACTTCTCTAATATGTTTACACTCTTTTCCGCCTGTATATGTGAAAGATGGACAATCACATTCCCATGTTCCATTATCTTCGGTTACACTATATAATACATTTCGGTCTTTTGAAGATACTACTTTGTGGATTTTCACTTCGGTTAAACCTTTTTCTTTTAGTTTTTTCTTAATTAAGGTATCAACTTCATCATTACTTGTCCATTGGGCTCTGTGCTTTCTAAACTCTTCAAAGAAATACCTATCATCACAAAGTGCATCCAATACTTTCAATGATATATCTTCACCTTCAGCGATACAAACTTCATATAAATTCTGGTCGGTTGTTTTTACAAACTTACCTTGGTCAGCATAATCGCCGGCAACAACAATGTTATCACCTGCCCAACTACCAACGATTGGATTTTCACTATTAAGGTCACCACCACCTCTTCCGTTTCCATCTGCAAGTAGTATTGCCAATCCTGCTAATACACCATTTGCCGACATACTAAACTCCATTAACTTTGCACCATCACCAAATGTATGTGGGGTGATATACTGCTTTTTCTTTACGTTTACAATTTTGTAATACTGTCCCATTTTGTTTTCAATTTATAATATAATAAAATTCCTACAATAACCAAATTAAATGTGTAATTAAACATCAAAGGATAATCCCACAAATCTATTGCGTAGATTTCCATAAACACTTCACCCAAAAACCATAAAAGTAAAAAGGGCCATCCGAGATGGCACCTTTTATCTTGATATGTTCGGATAACTTCTGGTATGGCACATATTCCTAATAGTACCCCACCTATATAACCTATCGTTTCCATTATTCATAACTTGCCCTATCAATATTAATTACATACGGGAAACGGGGTATTCCATCGGGCGTTAAATTGAAATACTTAATCGTTGCCTGTTTACCTATCAATTGTTTTTTACTCTTTAACATTTCGGCGGTTTCTTCCCATGTTCCTTTTACGTTTGATTTGAAAGGTTTACCTTCTGCTGTTTCAAACACAAAGTAACCTGCGGTACCTGTACGATTACCTTCACCTTCTACAATATCAATGATTGTATATTCTTCATCAACAAACGATTTATGTTTCAGTAGAAACTTACTACGTTTGTTTTCATACACACCATCAGTTCTTAACATCTGACCTTCGTAACCACGTTCTACATAATCCTCATACCATTCAGTAACTTCATCTTCATTCTTTACAATATGGGTTTCAACTAACTTCACACATTTAGGAAAGTCCAATGCTGTTTCATCCAACTCAATACATCTTTCTTTGAATGTACCATCAACCGAAGGTATATCGTAAACGTGATATTCGATATTCTTTTCACTACGTTTGAGGTCGGCATCTGTTGGTTTTGTTTTCTTAACCAATGATACGATTGCGTTGAAATCATTTGCAAACTTATCAGCATACAACTCACCATCCAATATAGTATGGGGTTCGTGCTTAAACAATTTATCCAATGCTTTACGAATGTGTGGTGCTGAAATAATCTCTTTACCATTACGAGAGAACATTCCATCCTTTGTTACGATACAACGAATACCATCCAATTTAGGCTGTGAGTAAAGTGGATATTCTACTTTGTTTTTATAGTCTTCCCACTTTGCTGCAAGCATTGGTTCAAAGTATTGTTGTTTGTGTATGTGTTTGATATTCTCAAAGTAACCACTTTCCAATTTCTTTGTACGTTTAGCAACAGCTTCTTTCATACATTGCTCCTTATCAGTAGTTGCGTTTGCTCTACCCTCATTCTTACCATACACTATCGTCCATTCGTTAGTAACTTTCTTACCATCCGTTTGACCTGATATAGTTCGGTATTTGTTACCTACTACTTCGATTGTCCACTCTTGCACCTTACCACCTTTTGTGGATTTGTATATTGTATCTAATTTCATATTAAAATGTTTTTATAGCACCCATAGCAATACCTAATGCTAATTCATATCGGGTATAAAATTTAACCTTTTCTTTCACTTCGGCAAAACTGATTTTACAATCCACACTTTCACCTTCATCATCACATCCCATAATCAATCCGTTACCTGCGAATGGTTGATGTGCTCCTTCATATGTAAAGAATACATCCGTTCCGTTCATTAATCCTTCATCATCTACAAAGATAGCATCATCCTTTGGTAGATAAGTTGCGATTGTAAAACATTCACAATTGAGAAACTTATACATTTCATCAATACCTTTACCAATTTCAACTTCTTTTACCTCTTTGTTGATAGAGTCGATTAAAATTGCTTTCATATTACATTTGTTTTTCGGTTGTTATTACAATTTTGTTTCCATTATCAGGAATAAGAATGGTGCCATCCACCTGAACAATGGATGCACCTTCTTTAATCTCATTCTCTAATAGTTTAATCAGTTCAACTATTGTTAAAGTTTTCATTATAGTTTCTCCTTTTCTACTATTTGAACGTAGTTTTTATTTTTGTTAGCCTTATCAATTGATGTGGGATAATAACTGATGTTTTCTAATTTAATAGAATGTACAATATTACCAGAATCTAAATTCTTTATCTTAATTGATTTATCGGCTCTGTTATCCCAAATCAATCCATCTGCTGCGATACGATTTTCATCCAATCGTTTCATTGTGTTTTGCATTTCCATATTATTCTATATTTGTTGTTAATAATTCATCAGTATCTCTAAAAAATAATTCAGCGGTTGATTCACCACCATTATCGCCTGGTTCTAATTCCGTTTCGGTATCGTATAGGCTTTCCCTTTCATCGAAGGTATCATCAAAATCATCATTCTTAAAAGATTCAATCATTTTGGTTTTAGCTTCATCTAAATCCGAAGCTTCAATCGTATGATATTCCCTAACCCACATTGTTATCTTTTTATCAATGTAGAAATCAAATTCCTGTTTGGAAACAAACTCCATATTTTCATTGTGTTTCCCATCTCCGTAAATTGCCATAATTTTAATTTTTATAAGTTCTTTTCATTGCTTCGTTCTCAACCAATTCTGTTACAAAGTTTACAAATTCATCCTTTGTTTTACACCTACGAATTGGTAGTGTTAGCTTGTTGTGGATATCTTCACCTGTAAAACCCTGTCCCAATTGGCATTTTCGTAAATCAAATGAATTATTTAACCAATCTATTGTCATTAGAGTACAATAATCTCCCTGTATTCCACTACCTCTAACATTATCAAAAATCCAAATAGAGCAATCACTTCCACTACCCACTTCAAAGAAAAATGGATTACCTTTTGGTGTTGTAACTTCACTCTCATGTAACTTTCTAAAATTTTCTATTGGTCTCATATTTTTTTATTTTAGTATTCATTAATATCTGCTACATTCCAACCAAATTCATCTTCATCTTCATCCGATTCATCATCATAAAAGAAACCCTGTGATTCACAACTTTCAGGTCCGCCAGGTAAATAATTCCACCCATCAGCCATTTCAACCAGATTAGGATATAATACATCTTCCGTATGGTCACCACTTCCGTTATTATCGAATGCCAAATCAATACCTTTACTTCTCATATAATCGGTATAAGCTTCACCTTGCAATTCTACTTTATCTCTTTCTACTACACCATTCATTTCAGCAAGTAGTTCATAGTAATCTTTACCACCGAATACTCCATAACCATCGTAATTGTTTTCGGTCCATACATTACCCTTATTATCTAACATTTGAACCCTGAATGTTGAACGAGTAGAATAACTATTAGCGATACTCTTATCAGTATCTTGCGTTCTCCAACTAAAAAATCCCATAACTTTAAATTTTAAAGGTAACAATTAGCGTTACACATTGTTAATAAAAACATATTATTTCTACAATCATTATCTGCTCTACTCATAGCAAGGTATAAGTTATTAGCAACTACTGCTTCTACAAATCCCCCACCTGCGTAAGAACTCTTATCACGTGTACACATAATCGATACCATAATATCAATGATATGTTCACTCACTTCCGTTTTCCACTCCTTAGCGAATTGAATAGCACGCTCTCTACATTGTTCTCTAATGTCCATCTTTAATTTCTTTTATATGTTTACAATCTTTTCCTCTACCAAATCCGAAAGCAGGACATGAACAACTCCACCATCCATTATCATTTTCCACTTTGTACACATTACCTTTACTTCCTTTTACTTTGTACTCTTTTTTCACTACGATTTTTTCCATAGTTTTGGGTGTACCATACTCAATCTTATCCCAAAGTTTTTCTAACTCATTCCAACTATACTGTCTGTTTACTTTAACCCAACCATCACCATCGGAACTACATATAACATACCATTGGTTACTGAATGTTCCCTGAAAGGATATAGGTGGATAGTGTGATTTAAATCTCATATTTTATTTTTAATAGTTATCATCCAAATACTCACCTGCGTTAAGGTAATCATAATACATATCCTTACGATACGGATAATTGTTTTCATAACAATCATCACAATAATATCGTGTCGGAATACCATACGCATCGTGTCTCAATTCAACGTATGCGTTATCATCTTTCGTAGTTTTGTCACATCCGTTTCCACTACAACAAATCATATTTTCCATAATCATATTTTTACCACCAACTTGTATAATAAACTATCTTACCTTCTTTGATTGCTTCTCTAGCTTTACTAACAAACTCCAAATCACCATCCCTTTCACTACCATCCGTTTGTCCAAAAAAGAAACCTGATGTATTGGGTAAGTTACCATCAATAATATCTTGCTCCAAACTATCCAAATCGGTTTTAGTTAATACAACCTTACTACCATTGAAACTATCATCAGTTCCACCTTTTTGGTAATATAGTTCCTCCATCCAACCATGTAGGTTTGGGTGTTTACGCCAATAGGCTACTTCAACTTCACTCGTTACATTGTTAGTATCAAAATCTACTTCACTTCTTACTTCACCTTTAAGGGCGAATGCGTACATATCGAGTCCCATATTAATTTAAATTTATTTGATTAAGAATATTGTTTCCTTCTTCAACACGTTTAATGTGTTCTTCCACCTGTTGTTTAGATGATTGTATTGTTTGTTTCAATGTTGAACGAAGGTCTTTCACTCCGTATTCTTTGGCATCTTCACATACAATATCAATACCTTCATTCAATACTCTAATGAGGTCTTTATCTTCATTGAGCATGTGATTATCCAACATATCAATAAGAGTTGCTGCAATAGAACTTCTTAAATGAATAGTTGCACCATTGGATTGCTTCATCACATTTACTAACGTCAAAGCCATTATACATCTTTGGTCATTTGTCTTTGCGATTTTTTCTGCGAGGTCTTTAAACATATTATTTTCGTTTTATAAGTTTTGTAATAAATTCCATTGTTACCAAAAAGTAATAGTAAGGAACATGCAACATACACGACCCTACTAATACAATTTGAAATAATGTTTCGTTCCTTTCCGGTCTATTTTGTTCTTCTAAATTTTTAAGTGTAGCTCGGACTAACGGAAAGGTTAGTAATATCCAAATACACAATATAGTTACTATCATAAATTAGGTCTTGCGGTTACATATTTTTTTAAATCAGGAATTTTAACTAACATTCTACCACAACGGCGATTTCTAGCGTTATCTTTATTTCTTAATGCCTGCAAGTGGTGAATGAAACTACCACCGATTTCCATTTTCGGTTTACCTCTCAAACAAACATCATAAAATGTTTTCAGTTGTGAGAAAGTAACAGAGCCATTCTTATCTACAAAGTCCAATAACTCTTGCGTAATGTATCCCCAATCACCTTCAACTAACTTTTGAGTTTTGTTAAGATATTTTTCTCTCATTAACTTTCTGGTCAGTTTAGCACTTCGTAATGCTTTTTCTTCTAATTGTTTAAGGTGTTGGTCATAAAATCCCAAACCTTGCAAACCCAATGCCGCAGCACCTACACTAAAAGTATTTAAGTTCCTACGTTGAATACCCCTACCCTTTCCTACTGATTGATAGTTAGGATTTTTTGGGTGAAGGTATATATCAATTCGTTGAGCTTTGCGCCAAGGAATATCATTTTGTCTACTCTTTGACCAACTCCCACCTAATACTTTTTTTCTATCACTATGACGTCCTCTCAATACAACCCATCCAAAGATTTGTTCGAGCGTTTTTTTCACTTCGATAACTTGCTCAACATTCTTCATTGGAATAGTGGCAATATAAGTTGATGTTCTTTTCATAATAGTTTTATAATGTGGTATCATAATTATTTTTTATATCCTACGAAATTAATTGTGGTTGCTGGTACTAATCCTTTATTTACCATATCGGGGTAAACATCATTCAACCAATAGTTTTGTATGTTATCTAATTCTCTACAAATTTCGTGATGTATTTCATCTAAATCATATCCTTGTCCGAAACCATACGCACATACACTTTCACCGATTGCTCTCAAATTATGTTCATCATCATTTTTGTAACAATCATTTACAGCAAACAAAATATTTTCTTTCATTTCACTTGCTACTTTATCGTTATGTTTGTACATATCTTCGTTCCAAGGTTTGGTAATACGAATACCATCAACAATCTCAATCAATTTTTCTTTACTCATATAATAGTTTTAATTATGTTTCATACCTTTACATACACCATACCCACTGCGCGCAGCAAGTCGGTTGATATTATCGGCAACTTCCATTGGAACAATTTGTATTTCGTTGCCTGTTTTGTGGTTAGCGATTGCAACACCACCAACACGTTCTACTGAACTACAATTAACACAATGTTTGTAACCATACTTCACTAAACGAAGAAGGGGCATCTGGCCCCCACATTTAGTACAACTAGTCATTTCCAATTTAACTTTTACTTTACTCATACTATTTAAAATTAGGTTTGGTAAATATATTATCTACATTTTCTACATAAGGTTTGAACCAATTGCGGATAGTTTTGTGAGTCAACCCGTCCACATATTGTTCGTTCACTTCATACAAACTATCTTCCAACAATCTTTCCGCATCATATCGGATAAGACTACAAAGAGCATGTATCAGTTGTTGAATACGTTTTTCACTATTCGTACCTGCTAACCAACTACGATTATCATCAGAAAACATATGTGAATAATCGTGTGATTTAATCATATCGAAATACTCATTCAACATACTATTCTCATTGTACGCATCCGTATCATTGTTCGGGTCATTACTGAAAAATTCATTAAACTTACTCATATATTATTTTTTAGATTTAACATTATTATTCACTTCGTACACACTAAAATTACTATCCATAGGGATAATGAATTTGTTATTGGCGGTATCAATTTTGTTACGAACTTTCTTAAACTTCAAACCTACAATCACACCTTGTTCGTCCAAATATCTCATATCATACGCATCACCATCAATCACTTTGTAACCCATAAATGAAACGGGCAACACCTTACCTTCAAACACCATAGCAACACGTCCGTTACCTTTATTCAACAAATCCAAACATTGAAACATATTATGTCCGCTGAATGAATATGTAAGGTCATAGTTAGGATATTTCTCTAACATACGGAAACGCTTTGCAACTTTTGTATAGTCATAGAACATAACATCATCAAACAATTGAAGGATATTCTTACCATTCAACTTAAATGTAGTTAAGTCAATATCGGATGTACCATTGATACGAACTGAAAATCTCATACCTTTACTTTCCGCATCTGCTTTCGCTTTCTCAATTTCGGTAACTAACCAACCCATAAAGAACTCACGTTGTTCAAAGAACAATTTAGTTTTAGCGATACGAGCTTTGTTGATTGCGTTCTTCTTAACGTCAATACGATTGTGTCCACTTTCAGTTAAACATGCGTTAGTACATTCTTCCGTTCTCATAGGACATACTTCATAACCACTTTGATTAGCAGGTGCAAGATACAATATATAAGTTGCTTCGTTATACTTTAAACCTTTAGCGATTTTTGAACTACTTGCAACACTACCTAAATAAGAAAGACCTGTTACTTTCTTCGCATTACCAATTGTGGTGAATTTTAACTTACTCATAATATACATTTTTGACATGAAAATAGGGGCAATATTATCCCCTACATAAAATTGAACTAACTTTACAAAGTAAAGATACGAAATATTTTTTAACTGGCCAAATTTTAATGAAAAAAAGTTTATTGACAATCAACGAGTTATGAAATTGCCCCTATAACCCCCATGCATAACTCGTTGACCCTCAATAAAAAACTTTTCTATTGACAATCAACGAGTTATGCCTAACCCATTGATTTACAACGAGTTAGGCATAATCCAAATATCCTCATATTAAGGATTTTTTTAATATGAATACACTAATCACCGAAATTTGTAATATCGAATAGAAATTCCGCTTTTCCATTATTTTCTATCAACTTACCACGCCAAACAAAGAAATCACCACTTTTTTGTTTTTCCAATAATTTATCATTAAGTATTTCTGTTCTACCACCATTGATTTGTTTAACATCATTTTCATCCAATTTACCAAATCCGATAAATACCGAATCAAGTGTTGGTGATGAAGCCCACAATAAATGATATCCTTCTTTAAATCTATGCGGTGTCCAACGAGGTGATTGTTTTGGTGAACACAGAATTGTTTTCACTTCGATGCCCGTATTATCTTCAACAGAATAAACATCGTGGTATGTATTCATATCATCCGTCGCTTTCCAATCATCTGCATAATCATCAAATTCATTCATCTTAGCCGCAAAGTATGAACATATAACACCATGCGTCAATGTACTATACCAATTCGTATCTAAATTTTTAAGAGTAGCAAACTCTCTACCTAATCCCAAAATACCAAAAGTAGACTCTCTTACTCCTTTCAATGATTGATGAACCGATTGAATTAGATAATTAACATCTTGTTTATTGAAAATATTAGCATCTAACTTTCTATCCATTCTCATTTTTGGTTTCTTGGTAGTTGCCGCTTTCCATGCATCCAAAGGACCCATTTCACCACTTCTAACCATAACATAGTATTTATGCCATTTTGGATTGTTTTTCATTTCACGCATATTATTCCAATCACGTCTATGAATACCCCAATCCGAACAAATTAGTGATATTTGAGCATCATCAATTATACCATTGTTTTCATTTATAAAAGCGTTCATTGATGATTCGCATCCTCTATAATTATCCGCAAATGATTTTGTTCTATATTCATTTGATATACGAAGTCTTTGTAATCTTTCATATCTGGATTTAGGTCTTTCTGAACTTTCAAACTTAACAGGCAAATGTGTATATCCATTATGTCTAAATGCCAACAAACGAGTATGCCCCGATGTGAGCATGATTGAATCTTTCCATACTTTTGGAATTTCAATTAACCCATTCAATTCAATACTGCGTGCAATATCTTGCATCGAATCATAATTGAATATATCATCATTATCAGGGTCGTTTTCTACTAAATCGACGGGTATATATCCATCACACTCACTTAATATTTTTGGAACGATTGCTCCTTTTGGTAATTTTTTAAGAAACATATTATTTTTTTTAAATTTACGAATTTTATTTCACTTTGCCAAATTTATTACGCATATGGATTATGTTCTTGCGGATAAAAATCTTCATCATCAATCACTTCATTCGTATCAACGTATCGGTATCGCTCCAATTCACTATCGAATGTAACCATTCTATCCGTTTCATAATCTATCCACTCCAATTCACCCTCTTGCAAATCTTCGTAATCATCACCACCATTCTTCACTTCGTAACAACCGCAAAATCCCATACCCGGTTCTTCGTATGTTAATTTGAATTCTAATGTAGGATAAAGTTTAGATATTGTATGAACCCACATTGAATTAGGTCCCCATGCTGTACTATAATGAACTACGAACTGTCCGTCCTCTTCCATTATAGATGCTTCCGCAACATCCCACTTTGTTCCCCAATTCTCAACTCGCCAATTATACCAATCACTATGCCCATACTTATCAATCAATTCAGCAACATACTTTTCATGTGCCTCTTTACCTTCGGTATCATTTTCATCACCTCTCCACATAACAGGCGAAGTCATTTCTTCTAATTCCTTTGGACATGGCAAAAGAATATCCATTGTAAAATTTTCAGTACCACTTTCATTCACTTCGACCGTTTTACTTTTAAAGTCATCAATCGTTGCTTGGTCGCCTGTAACGATAAGACTGTTATTACACCAATTTGGCATATGCTTTGTTTTTATTCTTTAATCATTGTTTGTGAATACTCTACTTTAATAATTGTGTCCATATGTTGCATTCCACTATAACGATTTTGTTTATGTTCTTCAACGACACAATGTCCACCTACTGGTTTCCAACCTTCTTCGATTAACTCTTTAACCTTTTTAGTTAATCCATCAGGATAACTTGCTGATACAATTTTGTAATCCATAACCTTATTTTTATTTATCTAATATGTTTTCGTCTGCTATTTTAATCAATTTGTTTATTTGTGCAACCCATCCATACATAGTCCGAACGTCTTTTTTATCTACACCCATTGCTTCAATTTGTTGTCCGTTCTTTCGTAGATACATCATACATTCAAATACTTCCTGTGGATTATGAAATCTCAATTCAACTATAAACTCCGGTGGTACTCTATCTATCAAATCATATCCACCATATTTAAATCGAGCAATCGCACACCAATCCAAATTAACCATATCCTCTGTCCAAGCTTCCACAATTTTGTATGGCGCAACACCGACAGTTGAAAACTGAATATTTAAATGTTGTCCTTCTGTTTTTTCTTTAAAATTCGTTATCATATATTTCCGTATGCTGTTACTAATTCTAATCGTATCGAACCATCTTCGTTAATCCAACCCTTCAATTGAAACATAGGGTCTTTCGGATGTCCACTTGCTAAATATCCCACCATATCAGGACCTTCACCCAATCCTATATTTTCTCTGTCTAACTTTTGTAATTCGACAGTTTTCTTAATCATTTTTTCTGGGTGTGGTAATACAATATCTTCGGTTTTTATATTTACATTACTAACACCAACAAATCTCAAATGTCCAGCTCCAATTAAGTCACCCATACTTCTAATGTATGAACTATCCGGCACACCATCTACTTTTGCTTTCTTTGTTTTTCTTTCACTACGCATTTTTTGTATCTTAACCTGCGTATAAAGATTTCTTTTAGTTCCTGCGAATCCCATAACTTTTTATTTGTTGTTTATAATATCGTAATCATGACACATTTCATTCAATCGGTGGAAGAACGCCTCAGCATTTAGTATTTGGTTTGCTGATACATTGTATCTTTCCCAATTACCTGTATTAGACATATTTATCAATTCCAAATCATATGAGTCATTTCGATTTTCTTTTATTCGGTTTATAACCAGTTCCCATTTACCCCAATAAATTGGATGTGAAAAATAAATTACATACATTTCTTTTTCTACTACTACATCATCTACAATAATCCCACTTTTGTTGGGAGTATTTTTCTTAATTGAACTGATGTTTTTGATTGTTAGTTTCATATTATGAGTATAGTCCGACCATTCGGAGATTATCAATTAAAATGTCTTTGTTTTTTATACTAGCGATACTTACCTTTATTTCTTTTTTTGGCGATTTTAAATTAAACAAACGATAAAGTGGATTTCCATCATTCCATTTGCTGTAATCTCTATCCAATCTTACAATATGTGTATCTAATTGGTTCTGGCCTAATCTAAATTCATAGTATTCACCATAATCAGGCCCATCAACTACTGATATTGCTTTGATACTATTAACTACTATATTCCACTTGTCCAATTTAGCCCCTTCCAACTTTTCTATATTTTGTATTCGTAACATACTATTTAACTTCTTTTAATGCCATCGTAAATGTTTCACACGCATTAGTAAAATCACCAAAATAATCCAATGATACTTTGTGTGTCGAAGAATTTGGATAGCTCAATGAATAAAAGTTTTTCTTTTCATAGTTATCCCACCTACCTACTTTATCTACATCAACCCACACAAATGTTTTACTAGGTGCTTTTAAATCTTCAAATTGAAATCTCCAATGAGTAATTTCATCTACTACTCTTAAACAAACAAAACGGTGGTTGTGGAATCTTTGACCTACCATTTTATGATTATTTACTATCTTTAGCATAAATTATAAATTTGTACAATCTTCAAATGCGAAATGATAAGCATCAACTACATCATGTCCTTCACTTATGTACTTCTTTGCTTTCTTCTCAACTTCCTTTTCTACGTGCCAATCTTTAGCATCGTTCATAATAGTTTGGATGTCGTGTTTTTGTTCGGTTGTTAATTGCATATTGTTTAATTTAAAATTTACTAAATACTCTATTATATTCTTTATTCCATTGTTTGCAGAATTTTTCATCTACACCTTTATTGAACTTTTTGTAATCATGTCCGAATGTTAGATACGCCTGAATTTCATCAGCAACTACCTTATCCGTATATCCCATTTCAATAAGATTTTTCTTAAACACCTTATAATGTTTGGTAGGTATTTCATCCGTTATCTCATTCACTAATGTTTTGTATCTTTTGTTTGTATAATATAGAGCATGGCATACTTCGTGTTTAAATGTATCACCTTCGGTATTTGCCGCACCAATTACATATGCTTTACCATCACCCTTCATTGTACGAATTTCCCAATATATTTTATACATAAGGGCATCGTATGGTGTTTCAAACTTATCAATATTATCATAACAATTATGTAACACATCAAACGGAATATTAAATCCACTCCAATCACTACCATAACTAAAACCTCTACCATATTGTTCACTATACCATTTCATGTAGTCCCACATACTAAAATGCTTTCCACAAAAGTCGGGATTAGGTGATTCATAAAACTCCTGAACTCTACAAAATGTCATTGCTCTATCATACTGATTAGGTATAATTACCGCAAACACATTTGGTTTCACTTCAATTATTTTGTAATCTATATTCATAAAATCAAATGTTAAGAATGTCCATTATGAAATTCATCTTCTTCTAAATAACTCATTACTGATGGTAAGTCGGAATAGTTACAAATAAGTTCTTCTCTTTTTTGTTTCAACTTATCTTTAACTTCCTTTGGAAAGTAAACACCATCAATTTCCATATCTGCTATTGTTCTCTTTACATTTGAGTAAACCATAGCTTGTTGACGTGGGTTCATTTTCTTTGTTTCACTTTCATCAAACAATCTACCAACAAAGCGAATCATATTGGCGCGTGGACCGGTTTCTTCGCTAGGCTTTGATTGAATATCATTTTCGGCGTTTGATAACTCTCTGTAAGCTGCAATAATGAATACTGCAAATAAAGTTGTTACTATTGAGCTGAGAATTATTATCTCTAAATTTTCCATTTTATTTTCGTTTACCATTTACAAAATTAACTAACCCCAACATTGTTGGTGGCCACAACCCGATAAAGATTGCTTTCAATGGGTCACCATGCGAAAGGTAGATATATTCACTTACAAAGATACACACAACACATATCACAAGGATAAGAATTTCACTAATACTAAATTTTTTCATTTTTGTTTTTTTATTATTAAAAAAAGAATGTGGGGTAACTATTGCTACCCCACTTCTTAATCACTATTACCATACTATGGTCTCACTATCTGCTTCCGCATTTTCATCCTTCACTTCGTTGAACAACTCACCATCATTTGTTTTGATGTACTTTTGAACAAGTTGTTTTACGAACACTCTCTCACTATCCAATCCACCATCATTACTGAAATAAGGTAGGATTGCAATCTCAGCTGCTTCCATAAGAGTAAACCCGTCATAGATAAGACCGGCAGCCTCTACGTTCACACGCGTTGAGATAATAGTCGATACCTTACTCATATCAGTTTTGATAAGTTGACGAGTAGTTTCGGCGATTTCCGCAAGAGCGTTCAATGAATATTCATCAGCCTCTGGGAATTTGTACTTCAACAAAGCCAATTCACTTTCTTTATCCAACAAGTCCATTTCGATAGTTACGAAACGGTCAAGTAGGGCACGGTCCATAACACGCGTTGCGGTATATTCGTTACCTACGTTAGCGGTTGCGATGAACGTAACACCATTAGCAACTTTTACAATTGGTGAGTCAATAGCCTCGTCCAAACGTAAGTATCTCTGTCCCTGGTCCAATACAGTCATAAGAATATTGGCAGCTTCGGGGTGAGCACGGGATAACTCGTCAAGCAAAATGATTGCGTTAGGAGTTTTGATTGCTTTAACGAAAGCCGATTCGGAAAAGAATGTACCGGTCTCTTTGTTAAAGTGTGTGTTACCGATAAGGGTAGCACGGGCATCTTGCGTAGCACCCAAGTTGAAATAGAAATCAGGACGTTTAAGGGATTTAACCAACGATTGAGCGGCAAGTGTCTTACCACAACCTGTGGGGCCTAACATCATAATATTCTTACCACGTACTGCTGAACGTAACAAATACTTCCACTTCAATCCTTCGATAAACAATCCTTCAGGTTTCAATTCCTGTCCCTTCTCATGGATAAATTGTTTCAATGCGTCGTGTGTTTCAAACGATTCACTTACACTATCACACGCATTATCGGTGATTACATTAGCAAGTTTTTTGAACTCGTCCATTTCCACCATTTTGTAAGAAACCTTACCCGTCTTACCTACATACGCACGTAATGCTTTCTCGTCAGTATGTGCTTCTTTCATTTTAGCCTTACTGATACCTGTCACCTTTTGGGTAACATCACCTGCTGTAGTCATCAATGCGAATGTACGTCCGATTTGGATTACTTTGTAACACTCATTTGTGAAACCTACCGTGGTATCCACTGTCTTTTGAGTAGCTTTGCGTGTACTCAAACGCTTTGCTGTTTTACGAGCCATAGTTCAAATTTTAAAAATAGTGATTAAATATATAAAAAAAAGGGGTTAAACCCCTTTTCTTATTTCTCTTTCTTTAAGAACAATTCGTTCATTGTTTTGGCGACCTCAAACATATTTTCTACGTTGATGTATTTAGCATCAGGTCCGTAACTCTCTTTGAATATCTCCCAATCCGATGAATGTTCAAATCGTTCTTTACTCATTTCCGTAATAAAGTATGAAAGAATATGCATACCATTTTGTTGCATTTTCTTCACTTGCTTACGAGTGTGTTTTGCTGCGGAACGTCCACCATAACTTATAGAGTCAGTACCTGTATTGATACTATATGTTGGTTGTCCGTCAGAAAAGTTTAGGAAATAACTATCCGAGTCATTTGAGTTCGGAATAAGTTGTTTCATAATTGCTTCAAAACACAAACCTTCGGGTGTTGTATTAGTACAATCCAATACAGTCATATACTTACAAAACTGTCGGAATGAATTGTATCTACTATCATGCACCATAGCGATATAAGGTAAACACTTACCACCACTATCGGTTGAACGAATAGATACCTGTGTATTGATGTTACGAGCCATTTCACAAGCCTTAACAATAGCGACAGTTGCCGTTACTGCTTTTCTCAATTTAGTACCACTCATTGAGCCGGAATAATCAATTGAGATATGTAGGTTTGCTTTTTTGAACTGGTCAACATCACGTTGATAGAATACGTTATCGTTATCAAATCCAAGCGATGCAACCATACGTCCATCAATCTTACCTTTCTTCAATCGGCTGAAGATTGTTTCTCTACTTTCACTACGAACTTGTAGTTTCTTACCGAGCAACGTACCCAACATCACACCACGTTTAACTTCATCAGCGTATCTTTCGGATAGTCCTTCGTTTTTCCAACTACGTGATGTAAAAGGAAAATCATCACTCTCTATCAACTTATCGGTTAGTTTCTTCACTACGATACAATCAACACCTTTACCGATTTGTTCACCCCTATCATTTACATAGTCACTACCCACACGCACCAACTCTGTACCTGATTGTTGAATATCATCCAACTTATCATTCTCTTGCTTTGTGATTTGCTTCTTCTTAATCTTACCATTAAGGAAGTCCTTTTGTTTTTGGAATTTCTTAATTAGAGATTGTAAAGCGGATTTGGATAACATATCCTTACCTTCACCATCACTATCAGGCGTTGATGTATTTTGTGAACTATTCTGTCCTTGCACATCAGCGTTGCCATTCGCACCACCCATATCATCATTCGTACCATCACCCATTTCGTTAATATCAGCGGTATCATCATTACCTGGCTGGCCATATGGATTATTACCATCACCTTTACCTGGTCCTTTTTGTTGTTCTTGCTGATTGGTATTTACGTGGGTTAGAATTTCCGATACAATATCAACGGCAACTCTAGCGGAGTCTGCTGATGTTTTCAATCGTTGTATGTTTTTCAAATCCAACTTACGATAAATAGAACGAAGTCCTTTCAATTTACTCAAGTCCGTATTTTCGTTCAGAAGGTTGATGATACGGAACATATAACTTTCAATCGTTTCTTCCGTAAATTCATCACTCTTAATACCTTTCGTTACAACCTTATCATTGAAATAATGGTCATACATACTCACATAGTAATCACGATAACCAGGCGCTGATGTATATATGTAATGGTCAATACGTCTATCTTCAATCCAATTCGTCAAACCTTGCAACACGCCGTGCACTTCTTCGGTAGGATTACCAAACTTACCAATCTTTCCGGTCGGTAAATACACTTCGTTGAGAATATCCGCATACTGTCCGTTACTGATATTTTGTAATGAGTTAGCTACTGCGGCATTAACTTTTGTATCATCCCACACACTAACCGCACCTGCTTCCTTTTCTCTTTCTTTTTGGTAGTTGATATGTTGATGTGTCATTCTAACACTATCATACGCCTGACTCATCGCCTGTAACATATTAAAGTCAGATAAGACAATATGTGAACCTTCGTGCAATGCCAAACCCACCGAAACGTCAAAGTTATCTTCCACATCAGCGGAAAGGATAACGTGTTTACCATCCGTTTTACTATCACTCTTTGTAGCGAAAGAAACAGGAATAGATTTGTTCGTTACAATTTGAACGAAGTTTGAAATAGCTCGTCTAACCGATGCCAATTTGTAAAGATTGTGCGTTTTTTTGTACGCATCCAAATCTTTCTTTTGGAATGTTCCGTATTCCTCTAGATAGTCAAAAGACGTATCGTAATCATCATACCAAAAAGATGAAGCATAGTTTTTCACCTTTCCGATTGCGGATTTGTACCAACTCATAAATGAATAGTTTAATTGTGTTTGTAAAATTGTGAGAATATGTAAATATACGAAAAATTTTTGAGACCGCCAAATAAATATCAAAATATTTTATAATATATTGATAATCAATGAGTTAGGCATTATAAAAAAGAATAATGCGTAAGTCATTGATTGTCAATAGGGGTAAACTATTTGAATTTTACCGAATAAATTTGCTCTAATTTTTCAATGTAAAATGGACGTTTAGTATTTTTGTTTCTATTAAAAATAGAACGTAATATTTCAAAATTATTTAGTAATTTAAATTGAGTATTTCTATCAAAATAAAACTCTTCACTTAAACAATTTAAAAAATCATCATTATTTTCAAAAAATAATTGAAATCCAATATTTTTTAATTCCGTTTCATATAATTTTGAATTGGGCATTATATGGAATACGTTTCCGTATAAAATGGGATTCAATGTTCTACCTGTAGTAGAATATGTATAGTGATAACAATTTTCAGGATCATCAGAAATTGGTGTTTGTGCTTCTGATAAAATTTCAAAATAAGAATTTGTATTTGCCTGTGATATTTTATATATTTGTAAGTTTTGATTTTCTATGTTAAAGTTTTCCGTATCAGGAATTATTTTTAACATTTCTAGTCTTTTCATATCTACATTTTTTAAAAAATGTTGAGTCTCAATACAATTGTATGCTATATTTTTTTCTTTTAATTCTAATATATCATTTGGATAGTTATGAAAAGATACATTATTATTTTCTATTAAATTATTTTTTAATAAGAAATCAGTAATGTAATCTCTTTGTGGATTTCTGTTATATGAAAAATGTTTTAGTAAAAATTTTCTTTTTTTATTTATATCGAATGTGTGAGATACTCCATTAGTATTTTTAAAATGCCAATATAATAAATTTTCAATATTATTTACTATAATTTTATTGTTTGGTATTTTTTTGTCTAAAAAATGTTTAATACCAGTTGAAAATGTTTGAAAAATAACTAATTTACCCAAATCATGCAATGTTTTAATTAACTCAAGCCAACCATGTGGATAAATGTGTTCTTCATCCGATATTATAACTACCTCATAATTTTGAATATTACTTATAATGTAGCTTATATCTTTTATATTAATATTAGAACCATTATGATAAAACGGCATACCTTTTATAACAATAATTTTATCATCTAATATATCTTTATTAGAAAAATTACATACAATATCTAATTCTGAAAATTTTAATAAATCAATTGCTTTATAATGTGAAATCTTCATTACTTTTTAATCCCTTATTCGTTTGTGATTTGTTACCAACTACGGTTATCTTTGTTTGTGGTTGTTGTGTTTGTAAATTTTCTAACAATTCATTTTGTTTTTTTAATATATCTCTAATTTCGTGGAGAGTAACTAATATATCAAATTCATGTGCCATATAATAATTTTTTAAACATTTCTGTGTATTTGTAATCGTTAATATATTTCATTAATTTATTATGATTTGTTTTTGATTTTTCTTTGTAATATTCAAATTTAGATTGTAATAAATCCGAATTTACAAAATCATCAACACTTTCGAATTCCGAATTTAGTAAAAAATATTCTTTTGAAATTTCTTTAATTAAATCGCTTGGTGCTATTAAATAGAATGGACTACCAAAAAACAAACCTTTAAATGTTTTTTCAGTAACAAAATATTCATTATTATTTCTATAATCTATTGTTTCAAATATTAAATTATAATTTCTATAACTATAATCTTGTATAGTTTCAAAGTGTTTATATTTTGTAAATTCCAAATCGTAAGAATCGTTTATAGAATTTCCGTTATATATTTTATTTGGAAATTTTGCATGCAATCTATTCAATATTTCACTTCGCCAACTACTTGTTTTTAATGCTTTACTATATGTGAATATTGGTAGTTGATTATCATCATAGTTATCCTGTCTCAAATTTTGAAATAACGAATCTAAATAATAATAACCTATGTAATAATAAAAAAACTTAAAAGATAACATCGGGTCAAATACTGCAATATCTTTTATATTATTTTGATTTGAACCAGTTAGTATTAAATCAAAATTTGCTTCTTTGCATCTCTCAAATAAAGATTTGGAAAACACTTCCCCATATAACCAAAGAAATACTAATTTACAATTTGGATATTTTTGCCTATAAAATTCATACCGTTTATTATAAACATCCGTTTCCGATACAGCAATAATTGCAGATTTATATTCATCTACATTTATTTTAGTAATTTTAGATTCATGTGATAGAAAAAAAATATCCGAATCTAAATTCGAAAAATAATATTTAATAAAATCCGAATTAGAATAAATACTATGGTCAAATTCGGATTGATATGTTAAATTTTCTTTACCAAATAATCCAAACGCTTTACATAATTCAAATCTACGTCCTAAAAAAATTATTACGTTATTCGGTTTCTTCGGAAATGATTGTTCCATATTGTTTAGCTGCTTTTGGATTTCTTTCCATAAAGATTTCATAAGCGACTTGATATCTACCAAGTTCTATTTGCGCAGGAAATAACTCACTATAAAGAGAATCACATCTTTTTTGTAGAGAATCAATTGTTTGAGCTTTGGAAATATCACCACCACCCAAAACTTCAATCTTTTGTTCACTACGCAATTTTGCTAATTCTTTTTGTTGAAAATAACAAATGGTTAATACGGCTACAGCGCCTGTACCTACGATTGCTTTCTGATACTTTGCGATAAATTCTTTCATAACTTTTTATTTAAATTTTAAAAATCTCCTTCTGTGTGTACTATATTATCATCCCAACCATCCATTCCGGCATTAGTGGGTACTTTATCCCAATCGGTATTTTTTCCATCCCAATTTAGGAAATCCTCACCTTTGTAATCGGGGTGATTTTCTTTCATATCATCAATACCTCTTACCCACGCCCATGAAAGTAAAGCAGTGGCGGCAACAATAAACAAAAAAACAACAAACATAAAAAATATATTAAGGGTTTAGTAATCAATCCCACCACGATCTCATATCAGTACCATCATATTTTTTTCCGTACCTCTTTGAGTATCTGGTTCCTTTGAAGATTTCCCAAAGTTCTTTCCATTCAGCATCTTCTATTTCTTTTGCTCTTTGGAATACTTTGCGATTGTGTTCTTTTTCTTCAGGTGTATCTTTATCTAACAAACGATAATTGCCACCATCCGTTTCTTCAAATTCCCAATCGTGCATTACTAATTCACCTAATTCAGCTTCTGCTTTTGCAGTATAGTTATCTTCTTTATTATTTCGAAGTAACTCTAATGCTCTACGCATTGCTTTTACTTTTGGTTCTCTAGTTTCATTTACTTCCATACCTTTGGTACTCATACCGGCTTCCATAATAATTAGAGAACGTTCTAACATATCAAGTGTGAATCGGTAATCCCACCATTGGTGTTTGCGGAGTTCTTTTCTAAATAACCAAATGTTTTTCAAAAAGTTTGGAATGTCATAACGGAATAAGGAATAAAATTTATAAACCTTACTTTCATGCCACATTAACCTTTTGAGAGATTTTGTGAAAGTATCTGTGATTTGGACATCCATAACTATTTCTTTTTATTATTTTTTCTTAAATAAGTCTGATAATTTTTTTGTAGGTCTTTTTGTTATTAATCTACCATCTTCTGTTTCCTGCATTAGTGGTGCTCTCCAAATTTCAAAAGCCATCCACAATCCTATAATTATTAATCCAATACCCAGTCCTAACATAAATAATTTTAAGCTATTTTTAAAAATTTATTTTCTATTAATTTAAAAGATTCTCTAAATGTATATCCCCAAAATAAATCACCTAATATTGAATATCCAAAAAATGGAATTGCCAATGTAAAACACATAAATAATCCATTAATAGTATGTGGATAACCACCAATTAACCAAACACCAAAATTTGAAATTATAAAAAATATTAAAGATGAAAGTAGAATTGATTTCATATTAATTTTACTTTGAAACCAATTTGTAATTGATATAGTAGAAATGGCCAAATATACCCAAATTGTTATTTCTGAAAATCCCAAAACTATATCGGATAATATCATAGCCACAATTGGAATCACTATACTTAACCATTTTCTTTTGAACATTAGACCCGAAAACAAAGCTAATGATGTTATAGGTGTAAAGTTTGGTAAGTGTGGTATCAACCTAAACCAAATTGCAATTAAAATAAATAAAATTAGTAAATTTTCTTTTTGTTTCATATTATTTGTTTTTCATTATATTATACCTTCTATGTCTTTCCGCTTCAGAAAGTATTTGTTCGGGTGAATAAGTATGTTCTATATTAACTTTTGTACAGATTTCTGGTAGTTTGTGATTTCTAAAATAATTATTAATGTAACCAATTATGTTTGCTGCACCAATTGGATTAGCCGAATGTACATAGATTTGTGGTAAAGTAATTTGTTTTGTCATTGCTTCGGTTACTAACCACCTTGCACAATCCATACCGGTCTTTTCAGGTATTCTTTCGTAATTTAATTCGTAGTTTGGTTTTACATTTGTATAATACTCAACCATTGCACCTTCACCCAAATCGTGGTCTAATGAAATTACTTCGTAATTCTCTAAACCATTTGTTTTAATGTGTGTTACGAATTCATCATAATTTCTAACCACTTGCCAATGGTCACTATTTGGTATTCTTACATCATCCAAATATAACCACATTTTATCTATTGGTATCATTTTCTAATTTTTTTATATGATTAATAACGATTTCCGAAACACATTTGTGTCCTTCTATCGAAGCGTGGTCTTCTCTATAATTGTATTTGTAGTTTCCATTAAATGCTTTTGCTTTATGATATACTTGTAAAGAATTTCTTTGTAAAAAGTTATTTACTTCAGGATATTTAATTTTATTATATACAACATCAATAACATTGATATCTTTAGAATTTATTATACTATCATTCCCCGCATGCCAAGGTAATACTAAAAATGTAATTTCTTTATACTCGTTTTGTAAAAATTTTATTTTTTTAAAAAGTTCAATACTATATACATTTGGTTCAACCTTATCTAACCATTCCAATGTTTTAGCAAGTACCTGTCCATCGGTATTTGGGTTATTTAAAACCTCAATTATTTCTAAAACAGTATTTGGATATTTGTAACCATCTACTCCACCATGTAAATTTTCATCGAACCATCTGATATGTCCTATTTCAAATATTACATATTTTGTTTTATCAAGTAATTCTTTTAAGAATTTTTCATTTTTTACCAAAGAAAAAATTGTTTCTACTGAATTACCACCCATTTTTAAATTAAATTTTTCTTTGTTTTCTTCATCATGAATATTAAACTGCTTATACCCCAATTCATTACAAACTAAAGTAGGCCATCTATTTTCTCTCCAATACTTTTGATATTTTCGTAGTCTTGGAATAGGAATATGAATTCCTTTTTGTAAATATTCTTCACTATTTAATTCTGGATCCAATTCCCATTCCAATCCTAAACCAAAGGTATGCGAAGCGCCTGAAAATATAATAGTATCTCTCATGTACTATAATTATAATTTATATAAAGTTTATTTCTCTACCTGCAAAATTGTAATCAAATGTTATAGGTTCGTTATAAACTTCATACCTTAAATTACAATTGCATCCATTGAATGCATATCCCCAATCCGTTTGTTTATATCCATACGCTTCGTGGATATGACCTGAAAAGTGTAGATGTGGTTGTATCTCTTTTAGTTTATGATACAAATCTGCACAACCTACATTTTGTCCTGTATTGTCTGCTCTATCACAATATCCATAAATCGGGCTATGTGTAATAACAATATCAGTATCTTTTGGTATATGATTCCAAATAGAACTAATATCATAACCCCTATCCGCATTAAATGCCCAACCATAACCAAATGATGGACTAAAAGGTGAACCCCAAATCTTAATATCATCCAACATTACAAAACTATTTTCTAAATAAAATACATTCTGATTAAGTTCCGATTGTAATAAGATTTCCAACCATTGTGGTTTTCCGTTTGCAGGATTTAAATTGGAATATGATTTTCTATCAAAGTATTCCGATTTGTTTTTTAATAGTATTTCCGATTCAAAAGTCAAATCGTGATTACCTGCTATAAAAACTTTGTTAGTATAGTTATCAATCTCATTAAACCATTTTATAAACCCTCCAACTTCATGCTCTCTACCTATTGAAGTAAAATCACCAGAGTGGATTAAAAGGTCACCACCTGGCAGTTTCCCATTCAACTGCTTATGTTTGTTGTGGGTATCGCTAATGTGTGTTATTCTCATTTTCATTTTCAAATTCTTTTTGTCCTACATATTGATATGCATCTAATACTTGTCCTAATGCATATTCAATTCTAAATTTAATTTCTTTATCACTTTGAGCTAAAGGATGTTCTACACAATGTTCATCTAAATTAGATGCAATAATGTGCAATCTATCCATTAATTCTAAATAGTGTCCTGCGTTTATTTCTATCTTTTCCATAATCAAATATAAATAAAAAACCCCAAATTACCAAATGTATTTGGGGGTCTGCTGTAAGGGAAGGAATCGAACCTTCACGCAGAGATTCAACAAAAGGCACATTTGCTGCAGCTTGTGGTCAACCCATACCTTTTATCTATTTCTACATCTGCACCCACGAGACGAGTGGGAGTGTCTGCCATAAATAACGCATCTGTTATTTAATTTCACCACCTTACAATGTGCGGAGAGTCAGGGATTCGAACCCCAGATACCGTTTCCAGTATGACGGTTTTCAAGACCGTTCCATTCAACCACTCTGGCAACTCTCCTGTTGATTAGAATATATTATTTTCTCTATCGATTCTTCTTTTTGCTTCTTCAGCTTCTTTATATACTCTAACCCAAGTTAAGAATATATCAATTGGTGCTAATGCCCAACACATAATAAGTAGAGCAAGAGTATCTAATCCTGGCGATATACCTAATCCACCAGCTCTTACTTCTCTTGTCCATTTACGAGTTTGCATTATTACACAATATAAAAGTGTAAGAAGGTAATAACATAATAATCCTGACATAATTAATGATGTTTTTTGTGGTTATCAATTAATGGAAACTTCAATCCAAATGTTTTTAGTTCATTATCGGTTGATTGAGAATAAACAATACTGATTGGATTTTTCTTAAATGGTCTTACATCAACTCCCCACATTGCCATAGTTGGATGATTCTGCATATAACAAGCAGATAACATTACACCTAATTGATTTTTTAAGAATCCATATCTACCACCAACCATTGCTATGTCATAACCACCAATGGTTTTAGTATATGAAATATGAGCCGCTACATTCTTTGTTATATGTTGCATTGCTTCAACTTCAATATACCCTTTGTTCTTTCCATGTAGATTTAGATTACCACCAGTAACCGAAATCATTTGAGCCTTTGTAGTTGCGGAAAGAAATACAACAAAAAGGACTGTTAATAATTGTTTCATAATAAACATTTAGTTACCCGAACAGGACTCGAACCTATACAAACAGAACCAAAATCTGTTGTGCTACCATTACACAATCGGGCAATAATACCCAACCAAATTAATGATTGGGTTTAGTAATTGAAAAACATCTATTTCTCTTTCGGCCTAATACTAACAGGCCCACGAGCGGGAAGCCAGAATCGAACTGGCATATCCAACTTGGAAGGATGGAGTAATAACCGTTATACTATTCCCGCGAATTGGAGCGGAAGACCAGGCTCGAACTGGCCACCTCAACCTTGGCAAGGTCGCGCTCTACCAAATGAGCTACTTCCGCGAGTGGACCCACTTGGAATCGAACCAAGCACCTAATGATTATGAGTCATTTGCTCTAACCGAATGAGCTATAGGTCCAAAATCGTTGAAATAAATGATAATCAATTATATCATGTATATCAACGATAATAAGGTGCCGGTGGTGAGATTGATTACTCACACGGTGTCCTTTTCGGTTACACCACCACTCCGGATTAGGTACGTCTCAAGGTTGTACACACCTCTTTCCGCCACACCGGCATATTGTGGAGGATATCAGAGTCGAACTGATGACCTTCTGAATGCAAATCAGATGCTCTAGCCAACTGAGCTAATCCCCCAATTACATTATCGTTCTATGGACTTATTTTATTTGTTTAATGATTCGTAAATTTTCTCCTTTTTAGAGAACTTTGATTCCAATTTGTCGAAACGTGAGTCGATTGTTCGATAAATATCGTTTATAATCGTATCACGTTCTCTGTTTTGATTTTCGTTTTCCTGACCTATAATTCTATGCAAATTATCTACATCTCTGTATAATGCTTCGAATTGGTCTTTAATATCTTTGTTAGTTCTGCTTACCTTAACAAAGGCCGAAACGGCAACTACCGCAACTGCGATAACCACCACAACGGACATTCCTAAAATAAATGATAATATATCCATAATAATAATCTCCTATATGTCAAAGAACGATAATGTGTACCTCGGGCCGGAGTCGAACCGGCACGGACTTTCAGTCCAAGAGATTTTAAGTCTCTCTTGTCTACCTATTTCAACACCGAGGTATAAAGTAAATATAGAAAAGTTTTTCAACATTTCCAAATTTATGTCGGGGAAGCAGGATTCGAACCTACGACCTCTTGGTCCCAAACCAAGCATACTACCGGACTGTACTATTCCCCGTTATCGGATATATTCTGGCTTTCCTAAATGAATCATATCCAAATTTAGGATTGACCAAAATATCTATTTTTCGTTTCCACCTCTTATTCATCACATCTTTAATTGTATAAATTCCATCCCATTTTCCTGCACCCTTTACCATAACTCTGGTACCGAATTTATACTTTCTTTTCAAATCCCTACTTACCGCAATTATACGATGCTTTTCAGGATTCAAACTATCAATTTGGAATCCACTTGCTGTAATCAGCGGTGTGTTATCGGTTTGTTTTGGGTCTACCGTATACATAGTTACTTTTACTATATCGTATGGCAGTTCACCCCGTTCAATCATTTTGTTTATCTTTTGTTCTTCCGTTTCCCTAAATGTTGGAGTACAAAGAAGCATGATAATAAACAATACTGATATTACCTTTACCGATTTCATAACACTTTTTTGTAGGTCCACGTGGAATCGAACCACGAACAACAGCTTAGAAGGCTGTAGTTATATCCATTTAACTATGGACCCATTAGTTAAACACAATCACTTCACAATCTTCAAGTGCGAGCGGTTGCCGAGCTAATTGCATATACAACCGAATTGTGTTTTGCGGACCGGACGAGACTCGAACTCGCGACCTCTGCCGTGACAGGGCAGCATTCTAACCAACTGAACTACCGGTCCTTTGAGCCCAAAGTCAGATTCGAACTGACGACCGCCTGATTACAAATCAGGAGCTCTGGCCAACTGAGCTATTCGGGCATTTAGGAAAGTAGAAGATGGGTGCGTGGACATCTACTTTTATGATTGGCATTTCTAACCTGATTTCCAATCAACCTTTGTACTCGGTACGGGAATCGAACCCGTATCACCACCGTGAAAGGGTGGTGTCCTAACCGTTAGACGAACCGAGCGAATATGTAACTAATATACACAAAATTTGTTACATTTCCAATTATATTTTTACCAAATGGTCTGCCGCATATGTTGCGATTGGACCAAGTGTTTTGTATCGAACCCTATAACCCATGCCTTCTACCAAACCAACTGCTTGTCGAAGCACTTCATTTGATTTGTATTTGGGGTCAGGGTTAATATCAATATCAATCCATTTTGCTTTTGGTAGTCCGGCGTTTTTCATAGTTTCGGCTGCTTCAATTGCGTACCACACTTCGTTAAGTAATCTTACATTACGAGTCGGTTCAACTTCACTTCGCCATCTGTTATATAAAACGTGGGCCCCTCTACCTGTATCATACAATGCTATTACAATTGCGTAAACCGTTCTATCATTAAAGTTTTGTGAATCACATCCAATTAGTATTTCCGCATTAGGTTTCTTTTCTAACCACTCTTTAACATAGGAAACTAAATCTACTTTTACGCCATCATATAGCCGTTTGTATTCCATAATCGTTTATTTTAAGTATTACATAATTTATTTTTTGCGGAAAGAGTGAGATTCGAACTCACGGACCTGTTACAGTCGGCAGTTTAGTAAACTGCTGGTATAAACCACTCACCCATCTTTCCTTTTTGGTGTGACCGGAGAGAATCGAACTCTCACATAAAGTGCCACAAACTTTCGCCCTACCATTAGGCTACGGCCACCATATTAAGTAGAGGCGAGTACAGGAATCGAACCTGTGTTAAAGGTTTTGCAGACCTCCGCATAACCACTCTACCAACTCGCCTTTACCTATTTAGTTTTTCAATACATTCATCTATCTTATCTCTTAATCTTCCACCATATCCAAAATCACCATCAACCTGAACATGTCTCCACATTGGTATTCTGGGTTTCATCCATTTGTATTGAGAATCTAACTTCATATCATCAATTGAAATCCAATTACTGATTTTGTTATCTTTAACCCATTTACAAATTTCAGCTGCTCTTTCCCATTCAGCACCCGGTCTACTCATTTTCATCCATAGGTCCTGATGTGTGGTTATATCCACAATAGGTGCGTAAATTCCATAATGCGTAAAGATACATTTTAATTGAATCCAACTAAAATGTTTTTTCCAATCAGAACTTACTACCAATGATGCGTTTGTTTTTTCACAAATTTTATGTAGAGCATCACAATCTTCTTGAACCCATGGGTATGGTATTGTGAATGCTTTATTTGATTCGTTCAAAGTAACTCTACCATCACCCCACGTTCCCCACGCTAAAGGTCCATCTACATCTATAAAAATTATTTTCTTTCTCATTTTAAAGCTTTTGTACTTCCAACATTAAATCGGTAACATCATCAGAAGTCAAATAACCTCTAACATCACCACCTGCAACTGGATTATCATAGTGAATATGACCATCTTTGAATACAGCCAATTCATACAAACCACTATCACCACCATAAGTGTAAGGTGATTTTACAACGCTAACACCAAACCCGTTTTTAAAATCCATACGAGCCTGTATTCCACCATGTCCCATATTAGGATGTGGATTAAATTTTAAATCCTTAAATGTTTTTTTTCTTTTGAATAAATCTAAAAACTTTTTCATATACTTTATTTTTGCACCCACCGAGAGATTCGAACTCCCATCAACGGTTTTGGAGACCGGCATGTTACCATTACACCAGGCGGATATGTTTGTTGGAATGACGGGATTCGAACCTGTGACCCTTCGCGTATCAGACGAATGCTCTAACCAACTGAGCTACATTCCAATTTGCGCTTCTTCTTGGACTCGAACCAAGGACCTAATGATTAACAGTCATTCGCTCTAACCGACTGAGCTAAAGAAGCATAAATAAAAAACCCCAACTTTATTCAAGTCAGGGTTTTCGTAAATATTTTTGTAATCTATACTTTATATACTATGATATACCCTAACTTTTAAACATAATAATCTCTGCCCACACTCTTTGTGTCGGTAAACAATTATTCGTATGTAAGTTTAAGGTTTTCATCCTATATAAGTATTGTTTTTTTAATATTAAGCCAATTTAACTTCAAAATACGCCATCCAAGTCATGCTCTGGTTATTATCAGCCTCGTCAAATTAGCCATTTTTTTAATGAGAGATAAAGGGGAACGGCTCTCTCAATGTAGTGGCCTACTACTTACACCGGCAATCATATCGTTTCGATTGCGTTTATTCAAAAGTAAAAACTTCCCCACAAAACTTAATAACCCTACTCATTTTAGTTATAATTTTAAAGTCTTAAACTGCTTGATAACTCGGTTATCCGAACCCTTTGCTAAAATAGACTACGAAACTCTTAATTGGAGCGGGGCCATGGAATTAAACCACATCCTGCAATCTGGACGACTGCCGTGCTATCGTTACACTAACTCCGCTTATAAAAGAGTGAGATTACCTCTTGGGATGAACAGCCTTTAGAAAGATTATTGTGTTCCTTTCTTATCCACCATCTTTTGAATGGTATCCGTTCAATGTCGGTTAGTTGTGCTAACCACTCATCGAGTTACTGACTACTCTGTAAATACTCCATTTCTTCTACCCTGCCGAGCAGACTCACACTTGCGGTGTTAGAAACTTTTCGTTACAATCACAGACCTCTTGCGAAGGTATCGTGGCATTGGACAACCCAATACTATGTAGACATCTTTCGTCCGTAACTGGCGGGCACTTATGCTTATTTGATTAATAGATTTTGCAATCCAATGCAAATAATTTGGTTTGTAGAGTTTTCAAGTAGCGGCCTGCCAACCAGCTTCCCCATCTTTTGGACGAGAAAATACTAAACTACTCGATGTACTATCGTCAGTACCATTTTTTAAGTCCACTTCATTAATAGGGATTGGTGTCCCACATTAAAGGTTAATAACAGCACCACCTGTACATCAACTTACCTTACGTCCTTTCGGATAGCTTGGTTTTAAGTTTACTCTGAAATTGAATATCGCAATTGTATATGATGATTAGTCACATAGTTCTCACATATATTCTATGGGTTATTCTTATTGTTCTTCCGAACTCAACCGAAGATTCTACATATCCCCAGTCACTCAAACTCTTCCGATATAGTGTTACCCTTTCGTACAAAGCTCAAATGATACCCCACTTGCCTACTCAAGCACCATTTCTGATGCCGCAAGTGTACTAAACCAAGCACACTCACTTTATCCTACTTTCGTAGTTTATTTATACCCACCATAGGCGGCGGTCGTGTACTATGTAGAACAAGTCTACTATGTACAATTTACAGTCTTTTAAAGAACTTATTGGGGAATCTTTACAACTTACATCAATTTTGTTTTCTGGCGAACCAATCAACTACTTTTTATAGTAAGAATCTTTACAACCCCAATGTTTTATAAATATACGATAATTTTTTTTAATTACCAAATATTTTTTAAAACTTTTTTTCAATCCGATTGCCCGAGTATCTTTCATCACCTATAAGGTCTTACATCCTTTGATAAATGTAAGATAAGAAAGATTTTTTAAATCGCCAAATCTTTTTGAAAAAATTTATTAGAGTATCCGGCTTTGTATGTATTCACACATTCGGTTTTATTAATGTTGGCTTCAACTCTAATAAATTAAAGATAAGATAAATTTTTGAAACTACCAAATCTTTTTTTAATTAAATGGTAATGGTTTATCTTTTATTAACATTACTTATGAAGTCCGTAAGGGAGCAATTGGTCATTACCCTTTCAGGCATTTAATTAAATTTGTTGCGTGGGTAGGAATCGAACCTACGACCTTCAGGTTATGAGCCTGACGAGCTACCGCTGCTACTACCACGCGATGTTTTGTGGAGATGACCGGACTCGAACCGGTGTCTTACCAAGTAATCATAATACCAACGTCTCACAAGTTTATCTAATTTTTCTAAATCAGTAAAATATGAAATTTGATGTATGTGGGAAACAAACTTCCAAACAACCTGGTCTCGAAATTATTTTAAACGAGCTCCGACCTGTGACCCGTATTGTACATTCTTTTTAAATCCCACGATGTATGCGGGAGGGATTAGGCTGCTACAGCGTAATCCATACCTACGAATGCCATAAGGTCATTGTAAGTCATAGTTGACTTTTCGTCATTTATTGTTTCGATACGATATTAAGAGATAGTATCATTTCTCTACTTGTGGTACTACCATTCGCATGGCAATCAATACCAAACATCCCCATATTTTAAAGAACTATTTTATATTTTGTATAAACGAAACAAACTCTTTCAGTTTATCCACATTTATACTCTTTCTAAACTTTTGTTTCCAAATTGGTTTTTTTGGACTTCTTTTACCATCCAATAAGTAAAACACTTTATCTATATTTCCTTCATCCATATAGTAATTATATGCTTCACTACCAACCGCATCTTCTAATGCTAAAATAAATGTTTTAGGTTTTTCCTTTACTCCGTTTTTAATCCTTCCAAAATCAGAGCTTGCTCTTTCCATAAAACATCTATCCAAATATGCCTTACATTCACACAACCCAACTAATTTTTTAGTATATAAATGTCTATCTACCTGAAATTTAAGTACATATCCATTTTTTGATGTGGAATTTACAAAGTCATTTTTCTTCGATTTTCCACCCTTTTCGGTTTCCCATATTAAGTCAAGTAACAATTCTACCGAGTCTTTCATAGTAGAACGCACCATACCCATTTTACCCTTTTTACCCCATTGGGTTGCTTCATTGAGTTTTTGTTCGTAAAAATCAATGTACCTTTGAATATTTTTGTTTGGCATATCCAAATATACGAAAAATTTTTGAGACCGCCAAAAAAAACCCAATATTTTTTATAAAACATTGGGTTTCAATTAGTTATATATTACTATTTTTTACAATGTTTATTCAGGAATTTGAGGATTTTCAGGATTTAAAACCATTACAATGTATTTTACCGTGTCTTGTGCTTCATTTGGTTCATCATAATGAACTTGATTTTCTGCTAAAAACTCATTTACTTGTTCTTCGGTTAATGATTCACATCCTTCTACTGGATCTAAATTTCCAGAAAGAGTAATTTTGTATAGTTGTTCTGCCATTTTTTTTAGTTTTATTTATTAATAAATATTAGAAAATTAAATAAAGACGTATATTTTTAATATATATTGTAGAACAATTTAAAACTAAAAAAATGGCACAAGGACAATATTGTATAGTAGATTTTACTATTGATGGTAGTTTACCTATTGATGGTTTAGTGGGAATGACTTTAGAAGCAGCACAAGAATGGATTGCAGGAAATCAAATCATATTAAGTGAAGCTCACTCACAAGGACATTTAGAAAAATATGGTATTCAGCCAGATGCATGGCCTGAAAGTTCTGAGCAATAATTTTTATTTATTATAATCCCAATTTTCAGAATCGGGTTCCCAACTTTGTTTTGGTTCTGCTCTCCATATTCTAGTAGAGTATCTAAAATATGGCTTTTCACCCAATTGGTTTTTTCGGCTTGTTTGTACCCAACGTACTCTATTGTTTGGTTGAGCACAAAATTGACCGTTTTCCAATTTACAAATATTATATGATTTGTGTTCTGCCGGATTGTTAGACCACCAAGAATCTACTTCATTTGATTCAGAGTGACACGTATCAATCGTAAAAAGATATTCACCCTCTATTTCCGTACCATCCTTCAGTCCTACAATCGTTTTACAACCCTCTAATACCCTTTTTTGGATAACCGAAATGTTATAGGATAAACAATCCCATAGTTGTAAGAAATCCAAAGGAAGGGGTGTATCTTTACTTTCTGGCAATCTCCAACGAAATGCATGTATCGGTAATTTATCGTACACTGCCCCAAATCGGTCTATATAGGTTTCAAATAGTAAAGCACGATTAGGAACGGATTTTACTGTCACCCAGTGTCCTCTTTCCCATTCCCCATCTCCCATTACTTTACCCGTATCATCGGTTTGCCAATCGTATAGGAAGCGCTTATCAATGAGCACTTCTATCGGTGGTATGTTTGCAATTAGGTAGCTCATACTATCAAAAAATTTTGGTCAAAACGACACTTCCCCCAACCCCCACTACTTTTTGTGTTCTACTGGTTCACAAATCTTTTCTAATTGTTCCCACTTAAATTTAGGTTTCTGATTTAAGAATACAAAACATTTCCATTTACCTGATTTTTCAAAGTAAATGTGTTTTTCTAAATAAGATGGAATTGCTGCGTTTGTAGGTATTCTTTTAACTGGGGTATCGAAATGAATTGTTATTAATACTGTCAGATTTTCTACATCATCCCATTTTCTTTCTTGCTCCTCTAACAATCTCCACTCACCTCTATTAAGGTATTGATCCTGTAAAATACAATTTAAATATGAGAATGTTTGCTTTAAGTTCTCCATATTATCAGAGAAAGTTGCTGCAGGTGCTCCGTGTCCTTTATCGTAGATGTTTGCTTTATAATCATCCGCATCCGATGTTTTGATATTGGATTCTTTATAAAAATCCATAGTCCCCCTGTTCACATTTGTAGGGCGGTTTGTAGAACGATACTTAATCCAAATAGGTTGTTCTAATGATTGAGAGTAAAGAGTTTCAAACACATTGTTTTTTACTCTTATTGTATCTTGTGCGAATGTTAAAACACTAATAACTAATAGTGTAACTAAAGTAAATAGTTTCTTCATGTGGTTTTAAAATAAATATAAATTATAAAATTAATCTACTACCAATTAGTACATTATGTAAGAAAGGTGAACCAGGTGCTGTGTTTAAGTTTGCTTTGTAGTTTATACTAAACCCAAATCTTTTACTTATTTTGTAATCTATTGATGTTCCTAATAGAAATCCTGCGTGTCTATTTACCATTGTCATTTTTGTATCCGCATTGTAAGATATGGGTGATACCATCATAAATACTTGTGGTGATAGTGTAAGTTTTTTACTATATGGATATGGTTTTGTCCAAAATCCTACAGCTGATGTTACTAAATTATAATCAAATCCCGTATTTGTTGCATTTCTTAATACCAAATTGATTGCTCCCAAATTATATCCATATGTTCCCCATTTTGGATGCGGTCTAACGTAGGTATAGGATAGTAAATTCATAAAGTTACCATCCAAATATGCAAACGTAGTTCCATATGAGTGTATTGCTTTTAATGAACCTTCTTCAAATTCCATTTTGGTATATCCACCACTCAATGCAAATTGCTTCAGGTTACTCCATATCATTGCGTTTGCCGAAAATGTTTCATCACCCGCCATACTTGCTCTACTCCAACCCAAACCGATAATCATATTTAATCTCCTATCAGGGTTTTGTGCTGCTGTCAAATCCGAAGCAAACATCATTGGATTTAGATTTCCACTTTTTTTCTTTTCTTCTTTCTTCTCTTCCTTTTTTTCCTCTTTCTTTTCTTCTTTTTTCTCATCGGATTTTTTTTCTTCTGATTTAGACTCTTCCTTTTTTTCTTCACTCTTGCTTTCCGATTTAGATTCTTCTTTAGATTCAGATTTACTTTCTGATTTAGTTTCAGATTTAGATTCCGTTTTAGTTTCAGTCTTTGTTTCTGTTTTACTTTCCGAAGATGAAGAACTACCCCCACTTTGTGATGAAGATGATGAAGAACTACCCCCACTCTGCGACGTACCACTACTTGCAGGTGGTGCCGATGATGTTGGTGGTGGGGTTGATGCTCCTGCACTACTACTTGCAGCTGTACTTGCAGATGAAGATGCTGCCGATGATGCTGAACTACTTGCTGCAGATGAAGCAGCTGAACTTGCAGCCTGTGATGCGGCTGAACTTGCTGCTTGTGATACTGTGTTTTGAACCGTCTGTTGAACTACTTGGTTAGTAGGACATGCTAATGTAGAATATTGTGCATAGACGGTATTTAACCATGCTTGCACCGTTCCATTTGCTACTTCTGTTGGTGTGAATGTTCTGACTTGATTATAAAAAGATATTACCGCATTTCCGTTTATATAAGTTGTGGTAACTATCTTTACTTCCCCCGTACATTTATCTACATACGATTGAGTATAGGTTTGTCCGTTAGCTTGAAAAGCAAACATTAATCCTATAGCAAGACCGATTAACCATTTTTTCATTACCTTTTACGTGGTTCAAATTTTCTAATAGGTGTCGATGGTTGTGGTCTTTTTGGTTGTATTACAATAGGTCTTTGTCTTTGTATAATAATTGGATTATAAAATGGAGTATTCCAACCATAATTAAAAAATAATGGGGATGGAACGTATAAGTCATCATATATTACCCTCTGTCTCTTTATTGTAGAATCTTTTGGGTCAACATAGACATATCTAACCGGTGCACAAGCCGATAAAAATAATAAAATTATAAAAATTAATTTTTTCATATTTGACACATTTTTAAAAATTCATCTTTATCAAATATAACATCTTCATTTCTGAATTTTGCCATCATTACTACTGCTATATCTTTTCTATTATCTTTGTCTTTTACCATTTTAATTATTTCCGCAACACCTACTACCATATCTCTATCATTTGAGTGGTCTGGACTTGCTTCTTTAATTAAAGAACTTAACTTTATCATTACTTTTGAAATATACCTTTTTTAATCATTCTATCCAAAATTCTAGCACAAGCAATATCCAATGCCTTCTTTGTTGCGATAGAAATAGTTGATTGATTGAATTTAACTTCATCAACAGTTGCATCTGATAAGAAAGTTAATTCTCTTGTAGTTTTTGCTTCACCTAATCCACTTGCTCCAAATACTACACCTGTCTCTGCATCGGTAAATCTAACCTGTAAACCAATACGGGTTACCATCATATTCTTAACACCATCTTTAAGGTTTATGGTTTCATCTTCCGATACTGAATAATCGTAACATTCAATTGTTACAAAGTATTTAGCCAAATTGATTTTACCTCTACCTTCTATTTTGTTTTCAGAAATACCAGCATTTGATGCTTTGAATTGTTGCACCATTCTGTTTTTGATTTCAGTCTTATCTTCGGTAAATTTGAAACGATTGAGGTTTTCCAAATATTCCATTGAGATATTAGCAACACCCAAACCTACTCTTTTTTCTTTCAATTCAGGATACATCTCATACATTTCATCACTAATACCACACTTTAAGATTTGAATAGGAATTTGAGGTCCTTCATAATCTAAAAAGTTAGAAATATCAATTGCCGTTTCAAATGATGCTTTATATTGTTCAGTTTTTGTGCTTCCCACAGTTTGGGCAACCACAGCATTGCTTAACAAAAAGCCAACGAATAATACGAATAATTTTTTCATACATAAATCTTTTACTATAAATATAAAAAAAGGGAGTTTAGATACTCCCTTTCGTTTATCCTAATTCTTCTTCATCCGGTTTATTTCCCTTCTTTGCGTTGATAAATTTATCAACTGAAGCGATACCAAATGCACCTAATGTGATTACCATAAATCCATCAAATACAAATTCGTGGATTGGCATTTCTCTACCCATTACACCTGTTACGATGTCTACTGAAAGGGTAACAACCATCATTAAAAATGCTCCGAAACCAACTACTGATTTTTCGTTGATTGTGTTGTTGTCATTAAATAAATCTTTCCAAAATCCCATAGTTTTTAGTTTTAATTGTTATTAACTATGTAACCTTTAGCCTACCATTTCAGCGGCTTCATCTTTTATCTTACCACACTTCAAACATTCCAAATCACCATCGTTATCGGAATCGCCCCAAATGTGTTCACATTGTCTATGTGCAAAATATACATCTATCTTACCATCACCATCAAAGTCAATACCATCCATTTGTCCATCACCATCTTCATCTACCTCAACACCAGTTCTTGGTTGTGATTTAGGTTTTATATCAACTACGTCAGCTTGAACCTTATTTTCAGTATATGAAACATCAGTTGGTTTGTTAGCTTCGATTAAGTTGATTTCATGTGCGTGATTTGCAGCTTGTACAAACGCGTCTGGAATAAGTGGTGTTACAGGTTTGTTACTTTCTTTCATATCGTTTGTATGTGAAAGAGATACACCATCTTCCTCATCCATTTTCTGAACTAACATCTTATCCTTATCGGTATCACTAAACCAATAGTCAATGATTTTACCATAAGAACCAATAAATGCACCTAATAAAAGGAGTAATAATTCTTTCCATTCACCTGCTATTGGAGTTTGTAAACCAATTGCTGCGAACATACCTGCCATAATAAACATAAATCCACCCAATACCAATGCGGTAATGAACCATCTACGTTTCATCATGTTGGCCAATAATTCTCTAAAGCCTGATTGTTGTTCTGCCATTTTATTTATAATTTTTCAAAACTTCGTTATTCAATTTTATACGCTTAGCCGTTTTCCTGCCAGCTTTTATACTGCGTGAGTTGTAATGTTTCTTTTTAGAGCGTGCCATACCTTACCATTCAGCAGGTTTCTCTTTAAACTCATCACCATCTTTCTTCTTAACAGGTGCTGCTGCAGGTGCTGCTTGCTTCTCAATCACTTTCTCTTTAATTACGGTAGTTCCACCTGCCGCTTGAGATTGTTGGTTTGAGTTTGTAATGTTGATTACAGGTGCAGCTGCCGGAGCAGGTGCTGGTTCATCACCACCGCCTGTGATTTGAGTAACACCCCAAGTTCCTAATCCCATTACCGCAGTTGTAACGACACCGATAACAGTCTTTTTAAGACCTGACCAAGTTCCATCATTTGATTGTTCTAATTCTTCTGACATAATTGTTTATTTTATTGTTTATTAAAATCCGTTATTCCTAATTGAACACCATTTCTATCATATAATCCAATTCTATATGCCGATACAGGTAATGCTGCGGTATATACTTTTAGGATATTATCACCGGTGTTCAAATATACTTCTTCTTTTGATACTACTCTGTTAGCAATATCTAAAATTCTTATATTCACAGTTTGTGATGTTTCGACTTTTACATTCATTGCTACTTCGGATGTCACAAATGGTGATTGTAATTTTATACCAACAGAATTTTCAATCTTCAAACTGTTATCCACAGGTTTTGGAAGTTCTGGTATAAATGGAGTTTTTCTACATCCTACTATAACCATTATTGTTAAAAATAATAGTAATTTTTTCATTTCACAGTAATTAAAGTTTTTTTAATTTGTTGGTTATTCTCATTAACTAAATATAAATATAAACTTTTTTGATTGAAACTATTTGTGTATATCTTTTTTACGTTATTTCCTGATGTTCCGATGAATTTTTCTCTACTAATTACCTTATTTGCTGTAGAATCAAATAAAACTAAAAAATATTTTCCACCAGTTTCCAATTTAAACTCTATATCTTGTCCGTTTTCTATAACAACAGAACTTTGCTCAAATATATTTTTATTAGTTTCTGGTTGTGGGATTACATCTAATTTTCTACATCCTACAATAAACAAAATTAATATTAAAATTATTCTTTTCATTATAATATTCTTGTGTTTACAATTATTCCATTCTTATCTACAACTTCTATATTGTCAATACTAATTAATCCCAAAATACCTTTTAGGTTTTGATTTGCTTTAAATACAATTTTGTAAGTTGCATTTGATATTGAACTACCATCGGTATTCAATGAACCAATATTTACAAAGTTCCCTCTATTTGTTGCAAAGTTTGATGGTGAACCATTTGTGTTTATATCTGTTTTTGTATATGTAATAATTTTATTATCGTAATTTACTTTTAATTGGGTTCCTGCAATAGTTTGTAGTGTTGGTTTAAATTGTATAGTTGCTATTACACTATCACCTATTTGTTCGGTTTCAAAATAAAAATCTACTACACTATTATTACTTTCCAATTTAACAACTGAATTAGAGATTGAATTACTTTGATTTGCCGAATTACCACTTACTGATTGTGCAGGTGAATGTGACATGTTTACATCCCCTTTCCAAAATGCGTTAAGCGTAAATGCGTTTAATAATTGAGTAGAACTTAATGTTAAACTTCCATAGGTATCCGATGTTGTGTTTGGATATGTTTGCCAATTGGTTTTAGTAACTGCATCATATGTTGATTTTGGAAGTATCTTCATAAAAGATTCTAAATTGTTTGTAGTTAATAGTGATTCTTGCCCCAAAAGATGTCTTAATAATTTGAAACAATCTCCCTCATTAAATTGCCCATCTTCATTTACATCTGCATTCATAAATTGGATACCAGACCCAAATTGAGTTCCACTTCCAGGTCCAAATATACCCCCACCATCTGCAAATTCTTTAAATGCAAGATACACATCGGATACTGTCACTATTCTATCTAACATTGAAGTTATTGTATCTGCTATTGGATTTTGAAATTGAACTCTTTGTGGTTTATAGGTAAGAGATTGTGCAAAACTAAATTCAGCACTTAATCCCCAAAAGAAACTAGCTCGTCTTATGTTAGCACCAAATGATGTACCTGCCCAATTAAATTCTGTTGGTGTGTAAATCCAATACGCTGCCCATGTCCCATCATCCCATTGATATGTTACTGGTCCATCCCACAAATCAAATAATTTTAAGTGTGTAACATTATTTGCCGAAACGCCTGTACCTGTAAATTCTCTTTTATCAATTAGTATTTGGTATCTTTGATTTGATGGTTCATAATCATATACCACACACCATTCAACTTGTCCGCCGGATGTGGTTGCTCTGAATGTGCCATTTCCTATTCTAACCGTATCAGATTGACTACTCATATCTGCTCTACCAATATTGTTTAATGCTGTATAGTTTTGTGAAAAAGGTGTCCATACATTATTAGATTGTGATTGAGTACGAATTGAGAAACGAGATGCGGTAAGATTAGTAAAGTTAAAAGTATATTGAACTCTAAATATATCTCCGTTTGAATGAATAACACTATTAGAATAAAATTCAGTAAATGTTTGATTATCAGGGTTAGTCCAAGTTCCAAATTCAACCACATACGCACAACTGAAATGATTTGGTAAATCGTTCCATTGAGAACCACCACCCCATTTAGTTACTGCATAATCTTCGTTACCACTATTGTTTGGTTCACCGGGTGCCCAGTTATTATACTGCCCAACTATGTTTCCAGCGGTTTGTCCATTTGATGTTTTAATCAAAGTTCCTGCTTCGGGTCCGGCATCAATTCTCCATTGTGCCTCAACTATTTCATCGGTTAGTGCAAACCAAATACTAGATTGTGGAACATTCGCAAATATAAAAGCATCTTCATCGGATGAAGTAATTGTTACCAAATATCCTTGCTGTCCTTTGAAAGTTTGTTGTGATGAAAGTAGTTTAGCATTTGAATATGTTGCACCGGTTGATATTGGTCTATAAAAGTGTCCGTTTGACGGGTTATAAAAATATCCAGTTGGATTAACAGTTGCTGATACTGATATTTGAATGTTACCTGCTGTAGCGTTTGTGTTTACTTTTAAGGTTGCTAATGCGTTATTAATATTTGCCATCGTACCAGTAAATGCTAAACGAGTTTTGTTACCACTCATTGTATAACCACTTGCAGGTGTTAAACCTGTTGTAGTTGTTAAGTAGAATGTAGTACCTGTTGGTGCTTGTGGTAAACCAATAGCGCAAAGTAAAGTTGCGGTTGAATTGAATCCACTCAAAGAGAATCCACTTGCATCTTGGTTAGCAGTATTAATAGCAAACGATTTGGGTTCGGGCGCCGTTACTGACTGCCCAAACCCAAAAAATGATATAAGTAAGAATAATGTAACTAATAACGTTCTCATATTATTCTATTGTTAGTTCAACTTTGTTTCCGGCACCATCAACTGCATCTGCCAATACAAAGAAGAATAAACCTGCGGTATTAGTCAATGCTACCTTTGGTGCGAATATTAATTTATAAGGTGTTCCTGTTTTAATTCTAGCCGTTTTTAATTGGTCAATAGAACCAAATGTTAATCTACCATTATCATGTGTTGAGAAGTTAGTAATTGTTGAACCTGCATCGAATATTACATTCTCTAAAGTTAGTTTTGTAGAATCGTAATTCATTACAACTTGCAAACCTGCCAAACCTTCTTTTGTTAAACTGCCTGTCAATACAACTTTACCATTTTCCAATTTGGAAACAACTGATAATTTTGCAGTCTCTGCTGTTTTGTTTTGGTATACATTACTCATATTAGAAGTCATTGCCATAGTTTGTATTGTTGCAATATCAGAAATACCAGGGTTTGCTTTGTTTGTGAAATTTCCGGCGTTGATACTTGCTACGATAGCATCAGGTGAAGATGAATGCGACCAATCCAAATCACCACCCCATGCAAATACCGCATCTACGGTTTGAGCAGGTGTTGTTACATATACTCTATGCTTTGCTACACCATCTAACCAACTCTGATTTAATAAACCCGAATGCCATTTGTAGTTTACTGCTCCATTAACAGGTGCTGCATTTGTTGGTATCCATGCTTTTGCAGATACATCCTGCCCCATTACATATGCAAATGAGTAATAAGAATCACTTTCACTAAATGTAGTTTTATCTTTTGTGATTAAACCAATTTTCTTTTCTAATACTGGTCTTGTGAAATATGTTGGATTACCATTAATATCGGTTTGTGAAATTGCAAGGAATGATTTATATGCGTCCGATACTGTCACAATATTATTCATCCACGTTTGCTGTATTGCTCCACCAATCCATACACCTAAACTATCACCAACTTTAACACCCGTTGTGAATAGTGCTTCACCACTACCATCCAATGCTCTACTTGCTATAGCGGGTTTTGTCCAATCTATTTCACCACTACCATCCGATTTAAGTTGCATCAATTGAGCCTGATGTGCTGTAATATTATATCCTTGTGGGAAAAGAACTCTTACTTTGAAAAATGATGTGTTACCACTTACACCCGTTATTGTTGTAGGTCCTGCGGTAGTTTTTACATATGGTATGTTTGCGCCTGTAGCACTATCTGTTGCGTATGATAAATTTAACTTAAAGATTCCATTGTAAGTATTTTGGTCTTTAAGAATATACTTCTGTGTTGCTATCACACCATTTACGGATTGGTCTGCTCTTTGAACTGCTAATTGTCCTACATTCCAATCGTTGTTTACTACATATCCCCAAGGTGTAGCTTGATATTGTGCATATAGAGATGTATCACTTATCTGTGCATTTGGATTGAATGAGTAGTTATTCCAACTTGTGTAGTATGTTTGTGATTGAGAACCCTGATTCCATGTTGTTGAAACATAGGTAAGAGCTTTGTTGTTAAAAGAGTATCTCAACCAAAAATATCTTGGTTTAGTTGTTCCCTTATCAACATTGTAAGTTACCGTCAACGTATCACCAACTCTATAAGGACCCGATGATATTGATTGGTTTACTATAATTTGACTATACGAAGAAAGGGATATTAACAATACCCCTATAAAAGTTAAAAGTTTTTTCATATTATTTATTTTCAAAAAGTTTAGTTATCAGTTTATCTGCAGCTTTCTTTAATGCATTACTTAATGATGTTTGATTAAACTTTCCACCTTGGTCTACAATAAGTGTAGACATTGAAATTTCAGAAGATGATTCTTCAACCATAACTTCTTTTTCTTTTTTGCCATCTTTGTAAAGGATACCCTTCATTCTGATAACAACCTCTTCCTCATTTTTGTGGAATACAGATACGTTCTTTTTTGTAGTAAGAACATCTAAATATACGATTTGTACTTGTAATTTGTTTGGAGCAGATGGAGTAAGGTCATATCCTTTATCTTGTAGATATTCCTCTAATACATTCTTTACACCAAATTCTAAATTTCTATTTCCTGCTAATTTACCTATCTTTACATTGTTGGTAACACTTTCAACCCAAATGTGTTCATCGGCTTCATACCAAATGTTATCTGGGTTATTTTTAAATGTACCATCAATTCTCCATGTGATTTCATTTGCAATTTGTGTTGCAAGATTTTCGTTTCCACTAAATTGAAGGATTACAAAGAAGACTTGGAATAGGAACGCAAGTCCAATAAATGCTAAAAACGGAGCTAATACGAAATATATAGCTCTTTCCTTAAGGCCTAATGCCAGTGCTGTTACTTTTTGTTTCATAGTTGGTTATTCTCATACATAAATATAAGATTATAACCAAAACTACCTATAACTTTTAATTTTCTTTTCTACTGAATGTGTGATGTATGGGTGTCCATAAACAATATACACCAACTGCCTCTAAAAAATTCAATTTAACAGGCAAATTTAATAATTGCGTAACATACGATAATGCTAAACCAATCACACAAGTAACAATTAAAATGTTTCCTAATATTTTAATTTTTTCCATTTGATAATTTTTTTAAAATTGTTTTATACACAAATTCATTTCCAGTTTTATTTAAATGATTTGTGTTTCCTTTTGAAGATAAGAAAATTTCTTCAAATTTCAAAACATTTTTTGGATAAAAATTATCAAAGAACGTTATGTGAAGTGCGTTTGGTACTAAATTATAAATTTCTTTATATATCAAATCATTTACAAAACAAAAATACTCTGGATGAAATATACTTCCATAAAATTCAGTTGCGGTTTTCATAACAGGATTATAAGTGTGTTCTTTTGCATCCGAATAAATTATGTCGCAATTGTTATGTAATAAATCACCTTTGTGAATTGGATGTTCTACTATTGGTATTCTATATGCCGATGTGTGTGAAACAATTATGTGGTCAAATTTTGAAAAATCTAATTTTTCTAATTGTTTATAAATCTTATATTCACTAACTCCAGCTTCGGCAACATTTGTTACATCAAATTCCGATTGTAGCATATTTACCCAACCACAAAATCCTTTATATTTTTTTGTCCAATCAGCTGCGAAACTATCACCAGCTATTAGTAACTTCTTTTTCATTTATATAATTTATAACTATTTCAGAAACTATTTGGTTTCCTTTTATGCCCGCATGGATATCTCTGTTCATCATTTTTGATAATGGATGTTCATCGCAAACTCTTAAACTTTTTTCCACTATTAAATTATGAACAATATAATTTTCATTATCCTGATTGGTTGGAAATTTTACCATATATCTTTTTAACCAACTATATTTTTCAGAATTAAAATCCATTTTTTCTATACCACCATCGTGTTTAGGTCCATGCCAAAATAAAATAATAAATTTTTTATCTTTTAATTCTTCAATTTTTTTCTTTAATTCTAATAAAACCCTATCTATAAATTCATATGGATTATAATTTTCTATCCACTCTATTATTCTATTTCTCAATTCAGGATTATCATTTCTACCATTTGTTAAAAACGCTTCTATCTCATGTGGAGTTTTTGGATACTCAATTCCATGCATAAATCTGTCGTGGTAATTATATATCCCTGAAAACTCAAAAAATATATAATCAATTTCTGATAAATCTGTAATCTGCAATTTGTATAATGCTGCTGCGGGGGAGCCTCCAACTTCAGATATATTTATTTCATCTGCATTTAAGTAATTTGCAACTTTATTAGTCCATCTATTTTCTTTAATAAATAATTTATCATCACTATCCTCATAGTATGGCCACTTCAACGATTTAATACCTTCTTCCGAAAGATAAAAATCTCTAAATGTGTGCAAACCTACACCAAATGTATTTGATGAACCAAGAAATATAACCGATTTCATATTTTTAATTATGATAATAAATGATAGTATTCTTTAAAGTGTTTGATACGGTCTGCTAATCCAATAGTTCCACCATTTACTCTTTTAGTAATTTTTGTTACTACTGCATCAGTTGCCCCTTCATCTGCCATCTTATGCAATCCGTTTTTAGAGAAGAACCATGCTGCCGATAATAAGGCGTATGTCGATGCAACCTTATCGGGGTTTGCACATATATCTTCACCGATTGATTTACCAAATGCAGTATAGTTATCCTTTCCTGTCAATTGGATATATCCACGGCCACGAAATTTGTAACCATCACCACTCCCCTCATCACCATTACCCATACGATTACCATATACTTTGTTTGCAATCTTTTGTGGATTTCTAGCATAAGCTGCTGCTGCCGCCTCTGTTGGGAAGTATTTTTTAAAGATACCATTCAAACCTTTTGCTGAATAGTTTAAGTTCTCTTGTGTTAATCGGAATCCACCACTCTCATGTCCACATTGTGCTAAAAAGTGTGCTAATCTTAATGGAGTGTTTATTTGGAATTTAGCTGCAGTATCAGGAATCATAGCGATTACTGCATCAGGAATATGACCTTTAAGTTTATCTAATTTCAAACCACCTACCGGTGCGATTGGTGCCACAGGTTGTGGTGCTGGTGCAGGTGCTGCAGAACCAACAATCATTTCCCAAGTTTTAGGCCCAACAATACCATCTGCAGTCAATCCATGTTTTCTTTGGAATTCTTTTACTGCTTCTTCGGTTTTAGGTCCAAAGTTAGTTACCGCAGGTGAAATACCCAATTTTTCCTGCATTAATTTTACGTTTTCGTTGTTATCTCCTCTTTTAAGTAGCATAGTTATTTGTTTACTATAAATATACCATTTTTAATAAGATAATTATAAATTTTTTCTGCAGCTTCTTTATTTCCATTTATCCCCATATGTTTATCAAAAAAACCAATCTCATCTTTTATAGTTGAAAATGAATTATTAAATGATTTATCCATTAACAAATAGTTAAACTGTAATTCATTTTTTAATAATTCAATTCTAAAATATTCATCGTTTTCTAAAACTAAAAAATTTATTTCTTTTTGTTTTAAAGTTGAAATCAAACCGATTAAATCTAATAACGTTTTTCTTTTTTCCACATCATAATCAACAAAAGATTCAAACCATTTAATAGCATTATTATGAATTTTTAAAAAATCACTTTTCGAATATCCGTTCACTTCTTCGGTTCTATCAAATTCAGGATTTTTAAGGTTACCATGGGTTATGTTTACAAATCTTTTTAATTTAGTTGAATATATTTCATCTCTCCAAACAGGTGGTAGTTCTAGAATGTAATAAAAATCTTTTGAGAATTCTGTTTTTAAAAGATGTTCATATGTAGTTCTTATTAATCTATTTATAGAACCACCCTGTACAGAATTATTTACTAATTTTAAATTTAATTTATTTGCAAGTATTACAGGCCAAGAAAAATCCAAATGATTATCAATTACAATTCCTTTATCTAAATACAATTCTTTTACTTCTGAAATATCCAATCCACCGGCGCAGCTGAAACTACATCCGTTTACATATAACCCATTCATAAAATTAACTTTTTAATTCTTCTGCATGACTATTACCTGCTAACGATATTACTTTGTAACCACGTTTTTCGTATGCATTCATTTTTTTAACCAAATTCTTTTGTCTATTTTTATTATATGAATTTGTTACTTTTGATAAATCTGTTTCTGGTAACCCCTTATCTTGTGGAAATGTTAAATCATACATTTTTTCGGAATCCTCATCATCGGGATTCATTGGGTCTTTTATACCTTGTGATTTGAGATATTCTATTGTTTTTGGGTCTACCAATTTTGTAAGTTCTTCAGGTTCTTGTCCTTGTCCAACCATTGCGGCAAATATGCCCGCATTTACAATGTGTGGTGGTAGCTTTGTATCTTTACCGATAATTCCGAACATTTCTGCATTTGGGTTTGTAACATCAAACTTTTTACCATCCCAACTATCATTTTCCATATTTTTGAAATGAGATTTTAACTCATTGTGAACATACTCTTGCTCACTATCTTTTGGATAGTTTCCATCACTATCACCACCCTCACCCATAAATACAACTTTAGTATTAGGAGGATATTTTGATTTTACATCACTAACAATATCCTTTGCACCATCTATATTATCATGTTCAACACCATAAATGGTTGAACCATTTTTTGTGGAAACAGTTGTTAATTCTTCGCCCGTAGATGATTTACGATTTACTTTTTTTTTTCAGGTACTAATCCCGGATTACCTTGTCCTGCAACCGCTGCTTTCTTTTCTATTCCAATATAATCTGCGTAATCATTCGCTCTTTTTACCAATGGTTTAATAGGTTCATCTATTACATTTACCTTCATTGGAATTGGTCTATCTGGATTTTTTGCATTGTATGCTACGATTGCTGCCCATCTGTGGTGTCCATCCAATACATAACCATCATTGGAAACATATATCGGTGCAGTTAATGCCGGATTAGTCGGGTCTTGTTCTAATGCATCATACATTCCTGCTACCTTATCACCAACCATGTTCATTTGAGTTGCTTTCAAACGGTCTGGTGGTACTTCATGTGGGCCATCAACTTTAATACCATCTCTTTGTAAAAGTTGTTTAAAGAATGCCTCACCATCAACTTCACCATCTTTGTTTTTTGGCATTTCAGATGCAGGTGAGCCAGGTCTTGGATTACCTTTAAATTGTGGCATGTCATTTCTATCAATACCTAAATTGCCATCACAATATAAGTTTGTTCCAGGAACAGTCACTTTACATAGATTAAAATATTCAGGCTTTTCACCTTTTGCTTTTGCCTGTTTAACCATATCAACTAGTCCATCTATTTTTGTGGATAGTTCCATTTTTGCTGTAGGTGGAATTTGGTCTAATGTTTTCTTTGTAGTATCAATTCCTGGCATTAGGTTTTTCAATTTCATATCATCTGCTCCTGGTCTTTTACCAGTAGTTGATTTAGTATCACTACCCTTTTCTGCTGATGATTTGAAATCCGATGCACCCATCTTTTGTGCTGCAGGTGCTTGCTTTTGTTGTTGGGGTGCTTGTTGAGGTGCCGCTGGTTTTTCTCCCTTTGGTATCTGACCATTATTTGCTGCTTTCGTTTTTTCAACTTCAGCAGGAGTAGGTTTATCGTGTTTCGCCGGGTCCATCTTCTTTACCATATAGACGTTCCCGGTCTTTTTGTTCTTTACGATATCATCTTCCCTTAATAGGTCTTTTAGCTTTATCATCTTAATTACCTCTACCTTGTCCTCTATATTGTTTTGGTCTTGGAGTATGTTTATTGTAACTTTTTTTACCACCAGGTTGCCCTGTTTTTCTTTTTCCAAATGTTACTTTTCTACTCTCGCCTCTTAACGATTTTGCCATATTTGGTTATTTCTCCGATTTACTTTACTTATTTACTTAGCTGCTTTCTTACTCGCTGCTTTTTTAGTTGCTGGTTTTTTGGTAACCTCTTTTGCAACTTTCTCAGCTACAGCTGCTACTTTCTTAGCTTTTGCTGTAGTCTTCTTAACAACCTCTTTAACTTCCTCTACCTTTTCTTCAACGGCATCTGGAATGTTGTTGTTGTTAGCGTCCTGAATTTTTCCTTTTTTCATAAGGAAGTAAGTAATTCCACCGGCTACTGCCAATACAACTACTACAATTGCGAATGTACTCATTGTGTTTTGTTTTAGTGAACAATTTAAGTTAAATATAAATATAAAAAATTTTACGAAAATTTAAGACCAAAGAACTCATAGTTTTTATG